>Ga0126373_10002291_pt1 | contig 14081 bp, 13 predicted proteins | sample PanSoiMetPlot_11_FD_92545 | JGI IMG/M metagenome (GOLD analysis project Ga0126373, IMG submission 92545) | Tropical forest soil microbial communities from Panama - MetaG Plot_11 | ecosystem: Environmental > Terrestrial > Soil > Tropical forest > Bulk soil | place: Panama | collected 2016-02-17 | reverse complement strand
CACGCATATGCGCACCCACCTCGAGGTCGATCCGGGGGTCGGGTTGCGCAGTCTCGAAGGGGTGCTGCCTCTCGTGCGGGATTACGCCTGGGCAATCGATCTGCAGATTTGCGTTTTCCCTCAAGAGGGGTTGCTCAACAACCCGGGCACCGACGATCTGATGGTCAAGGCCCTCAAGCGTGGCTGCCGTGTGGTCGGTGCCGCACCCTACACCGATTCCGATCCGCATGGGCAGATCGATCGCGTCTTCGAGATGGCTAGGGAGTTCGATGTCGACATCGACATGCACCTCGACTTTGGATCGACTGCGGACAACATGACGTTCGACCATGTCTGCCGGCGCACCGAGGAGTACAAGTATGGTGGACGCGTCGCGATCGGCCACGTCACCCAGGCCACGAGCCTTCCGTTGGCGGGCTTCGAGTCAATGGCGAAGCGCCTCGCAAGTGCTGGCGTGGCACTTACCGTCTTGCCAGCGACGGACCTCTATCTGATGGGGCGCAACCATACCGATGATCACAATGTGACCCGAGGCGTCGTGCCGGCGCACAAGTTGTTGCCGCACGGAGTCAATTGCTCACTATCGAGCAACAACGTGCTTAACCCATTCACACCGTTCGGCGACTGCTCGTTGATCCGGATGGCAAACCTCTACGCGAATATCTGCCAGGTCGGCAAGAAAGCCGACATGTTGGAGTGCTTCAACATGGTAACTAGCCGCCCCGCCGAGATATTGCGTCTTGTCGATTACGGTCTCGCCGTCGGCAAAGCAGCCGACTTCGTCGTGCTTGATGCAATTGAGCCAGAGCTCGCCGTTGCCGAGGTCGTTCCCGTGCTTTACGCCTTCAAGCGCGGTTGCATGACGGTGTCCCGACAACCCGCAAAGTTAATTTCGCCACAATGATCTTGATTAATCTCGTGGGCGTATTCTGCCTTCACGACCACGTCGCTTGCGGGTCCTGCGGAGAGTGTTGAGGAATGGTAGTATCAGCGATTGGGCGATTGTGACGAACCGGTGACGCATGGCTGCGGACATCGGCAACGTTCTTCGAGCAGGGCGGCAAGGTCGAACCCATTGAAGCTAACGCCGCGCCTCAACAATAACCCGGTCCCCATGGTCACTCCGTAAATCGTGACCTGCCGGGTCGCGAGCCACGTACCGTTGGGATTCCGCATAAAGGCATCGCAGGGGATCTGCTGTTGTCCAAATACCTGAGGGGTCATGGAGAGGAGGGCGCTAGGAAAGGCTGCACCCACAACAAATGCTTTCAAAGCCATTTTCGGAGCGCCCCAGCTTCTACGTAGGGCTGCAATAGTGTCGATCTGCAAGTACTTTGACAAGTGTATTCGGCTCTTTAACCGCATCACTTTTTGGGGACATTTCGGTGGCGGAATGGGCGTCTCGCGTCAAGATTCGCCTCTTTGCCGGGGCGCAGCAAACTCTGGGCCGCGTCAGGCACGATGATTCCGACCCATGCCCCCCACTTACTCTCTGGGGCAGAACTGCGGAGTCCAGGATCAGTTTAAGTTCAACCTTTGCGGGTTCCTACAACGGTTGCGAGTTCATTCTGGACGTGAGCTCGTTTCGTCAGAGCTATTCGAGCGACGCGCGTTCGCCTCAAACGCACACGGTGCAACTATCTGACCTGCGATGGGTTCATGCACAAATCAAGCTGGATTAATTTACGGGCGAGTCCAGTGTCGGCTAATGGACTCATAACGAGCATTTTTCGTCCATTTACCTGGAAATTCGATCAGCGGGTCAAGTTGTAAGAGCGCTCAAGATTTGGACTTTTGTAAGAACGTTCAAGATTTTAACCTTGATCGCCTCGAGGGCGGAACTACTCTTTCGTCCGAAACGTACCGCCTCCCGGCGCGACTTGCATGGCAGCTTCCGAGTGATTGCATGACGCCCGGACCTTGCGAGATTGCTTTTGCCGGCCCGCTTCTTCGCTCGTAGTTGTGGTGCTTTTTGCCTGCCGACGGGTCCGTTGTGCTGCGAGCCTGCGGGGCGCGCAAAACCGCTTTGCAGTTGACAGTCGCGAGCCTTCGCGCCTTGCCTACAGCCCGGGATTGGTTGGAGGGGTTCGCTCTGTTGTCCGGGCCATGTCGGCCACTCCCAGGCCGAAGGCGCTGCTGGTTGCCGAGAAACCTGTGTCCTACGGCAGCAGGCAAAGGATCGATGGCCGCGATTTCACCGTCCTCCGTTGCCAGCCTAAGGGGTGGAGAGCGCTCCGCAATGACCGAACAGTCGCGTGCCTTATAGAGCGATTACGCCGCGTCCGCGCGCTTCAGATCGGCGAGAATCTCCGCCACATCATGGATAGGGATCTTCGTTTGAAAGATCGGACGGCCATCATAATTGTGAAACACGAACGTGCCATCAGATTGCGGCGCGACATTGCCCAAGTCTGCGTTCATCGCAGGGTCGGAGCACCAGTGGGCGACTTGGACGACGGCGTGAATATCACCCCAACTGAGATTAGCTTCATCAGACAAACGACCTGCTTCGAGAGCGGCACGATTCGCTTCGGCGCCCTTACTAAGGCTCTCAGCGTGGAGTTGATTCGATTTCTCCATCAATGCCAAGATTTGAACGATTGTTTCTTCTCTGGTAGTCATGTGTCAGTCCGTCCCCTGTTCTTAGGTGAGATGAGTTAGCAGGCGGAATATTACTTTGGCGACCGCTTAGGCAAGCTTTTTGTTCTCCAACGCTACCTCACCTACTAACCTGCTTTTGAACGCTTTCCGCTCGGCGGTGGTTTCTTATGCCTTCTTGGGCGCTGGTGGCTATCAACGCGTCCAGGCGCGACAAAGCGAGCGGAACCTTTCGTTTCGATCAGCAACCCGCATCGGTCGAGGCGTGGATCGAAAGACGGGCAGTCAAGATGCTGAACGATCGGTGGCAAGGATAAATGGGCGATCGTTAAAGATTAGTTCAAGGTCTTGCAATACCAATAGTCGTACATATAAGGTGAGTAACCCGACGGACTTTCACCGCCACCCAGCTCACCTCGCGAAGATAAAGCGATTTTGCCAGCTCTGCAGCTGTACCACTTTTATAAACCTTGTTTTATAAACCCTTATTGTGCCCATTAGTAGCATTGGAAGCAGCTCCCGGCCGCCATTGGACGCCCATCCGGCCGAACTGGGGAGTTGGCGCGATGGCTATGCGTTGAGTCGGTCCAACCATCCTGCACTTTGGCTCATCTCTTTCCCATTCTGATCCCGCGCTTAGCTGGGATGCCTTCCATCTAGCTGAGGGTGCTGCTCACCCAACCGCTGATGGTGTTGATTGGTGACAAGGTTCGGGTCCTTCGGCGCCCACCGGGACGGTATGGAAATCTCCGGCCGGACTTGTTCAGTGAAGAAAGAACTGGTCGTGCTTGAGGGTTGGTCGCACTACGACCTATTTGACAAACCTGAACCGGTTAGTCAGAGCGGTACCCCAGCAACCATCGAGGCTGAGCGGCGCGACGTCGAAGCATGCGGTGGCGATTTGCGGCGCGTCAATGGTAGCGGCCCGACCTAGGCCCACACGTTGCACCCGACGACACCAGCCAGACCAGCTATCCGCACGGCCAGCGCCGCCGGGGCAGGTGGCTCGAGATCCTCATCACGCGCCGCCTGTGTCGTCAATGCGCCCGTTGTGCGACGAAAGGATGACACTACAACCGCGCTTCGAGAACACCCTAGTTGGAATTTGACAGACCTTAGTGACCCCATCGTTCCCCGCGTCAGGCGCGACGTGTCTAATAAATATCCCGAATTGAACATCGGGACCCGTATCGAAGAGATTCGTACATGGACGGTATGGGTTCTTTCCAAGCCGCGGGCAGCCTTTTTCATGAAGGCGCACCCACCAGCGTTCGTCGTTCGCGCGATAATCCGCGACGCGCATGGCGACGACGGCGCCAATGCGGGCGAAGGTGTGGGCCATGACGGCGATCAGCGCGCGATCCCGCGGGCCGATGAGCGTCGAGGTGTCGATGCTGTCAAACAGTGCGCGGGTCTGATCAGGCGTCAGCACCGGCGTCGTCCCTTTGTGGACCATGCGCTTCGGCCCGCGAACGGAGGTTGCCGGTTAGCCGCAACGTCGTGTCCGATCACCGGCCACTCAAACAGCATCCGCACCGCAGCCAGGTACTGCTTGACAGTTGGTTTTGCCTTGCGAGTTTGCAGGTCCTCGATAAAGCCGGCGACATGGAAGGGTTCTATCACATGCCGCTCGTGCACGCCGTGTTGCTCGAGCCACGCGACTCGCTGACGGCGCGGATGTAGGCCTTGCGGGAGTTTTTGTTGCAGACGGTCGCGCCGAAGAATTCTAGAAAGCGCCGCACGGCGTGCTCGCCGGCCGCGGCAATCGCCGCCGGCACAACCGCGTCCGCCCTCAGCAGGGCTTTCGCGGAATACCGCGGAACCAGCCGGGTCATGGGCGGCCGCCCGCGTTGAGTGCACGCAGGTGCGCCGCGAGCTTTCGGGCCCGTGCCAGGCCCGCAACGTCAAGGCCGGGCGCGCCGCCGCTCACCAGCCTCTTGAACCCGGCGGCCGCGTCCTGCATTTCTCGCGGCGCGTCCGGCGCCGCGCAGAGGCGTTCTAACGCCAACGCCCCGGCGAGCACGTCGGCCGGATCCGGCGCTTCGCCGGCCGCCAGCGCCTCGAGCGCTGTTGCGGCCGCGCTGATGCCGGGATCCCTCGCTGCGCCCATGGCGCCCTCCGAATCAGTTTCGTGTAGGATAACCGCCTTTATCCTGCACGAATATCCGACCCGCCATGTTGCCCACATGAACGCGTTGCGCGATGAGATCCGCGCGCCCCTGATAACGACATTGAGTCGATTTTGCTTCCCGGCCACCCTCTTGATCGCCATCGCCTCGACCGTGCGCGGTTGCCGCGCCACCAAGGGGCAATCAGCAGGCTCGGGTCCGTCAGCTCGCCGCGCGATCGTACGCACCAGACATTCAGGCCTTTAGTTCAAGTTTTACAAAAGTGTTTGTTATGTTAGTTACGTTCAGTCATCTGCGCTTCACCTGATTAAGATTCGCGTAACGTGCAGTGCATAGTCTTCCTATCGTCGGGAGGACCCTATGAGCGACGCGTCGCCGACATTGGAAGCGCTTGATGCTTTCATCCGCTCGCGCCAGCGAGGACTGCCGTTTCCGCCGTGGCTTGAAGAGCGGTTCGAGTCCGATACGCGGCGCCGACGCTCGCAGCGTCTTCGTGCCGCCATGGTACCTAACGCGATTGTGTACAATGTATTTCTCATTCCGGACTGGTTCCTGGTCCGAGACCGTTTCTGGCTTGCGGTTCTCCTACATGCCACCGTGGTCACGCCGTGGATCTTGGCAGTCGCGTGGCTTGCCGGAGAGCGAAGTTCGCGATTGGTCCGCGAGCTTTCCACGGCATCCATGCCGATCGTGATCGTCCTGCAAATCATTTGCACCTTCCTCCTTACGACTTCACGCGACGCAGGCCACTACCAGTACTTTGTGCTACTGGTTGTTCTGTTCACGAACACGATCCAACGTCTACCTTATCGCTTCGCTGTGGTGGCCTCCATAATTATCGTCTGTTTGCAAACCATAGCAATTAAAGTCAGCGGGCACATGTCCGGTGCGGCAGCCACTGTCGCAATCATGACACTTGCGGTGGCGGCATATCTCACGCTCGTGAGCAACTACTATCTTGAACGCGACTTTCGTCGTAACTACCTGCACGCCCTGCGTGGTCGGCTCCGCCACGTGGAGATTGACCGCGCCGCCAGGTACGACGCGCTCACCGATCTTGCCAATCGACGCTTTCTCAACAAGCGACTGGACGAATTGTGGGCGAGGGGCGACGATGCAGCTTCCCCGGTCGCGGCGATCATGCTCGACATCGATCATTTTAAAGCATTCAACGACCGGTATGGGCACGTTGCAGGCGACGCCTGTCTCAAGCGCGTCGCGACCTGCATAACTGCTGAGTTGCGAGGAGGTGATGGTTTAGCCGTGCGCTACGGCGGCGAGGAGCTCATGGCGCTGTTGCCGAAGATGACCTGGCTCGGGCGATTCAAGTCGCGGAACGGATCCGCCGTTCTATCGAGGCTCTCGGCATTCCACACGATGACAACGACGCTCATGACACCGTCACTGCAAGTTTCGGCGTGGCGGCGGGGCCGGTGTCGACAATGTCCGCGGCGGAGATCATCACGACTGCCGACGCCGGGCTCTATGCAGCGAAACGCAGCGGACGCAATCGTGTATGGCCGGCTCTATTGCGGAGAAACGACGGGGAAATCTCCGGTGCCGTAGTGGCAAACATGCCGCGATGAACGACCCACCCCCGGCATCGGTCACGTGCCGCCCGCAATTCTCGTCATCAGCACATCTTCAACCAGTACCTAGCGAGCCGTGACGTTGACGCTCTTGGTTGTGCCGCTGATTGTTTCTCAATTTGTTGGCGTGGCTTTTCCTACTGCGCGATCGAATATCATATTCGCTGCAAATCAATTTCCGCCCTTAGCTTTGCGACGATTTTTCAGCTCCGCGGCATCAATGCGGCGGGAGGGATGATCATCGAAGCTGGGAGCCTTTGCTTCCCATCACACCAAATGGGCGGTAGAAGAGATTCGGAAAGGACGATGAGTACCCTTCCGCGTGTCGGTGCAGTACTTGAACGGGCCGTTTGGAAGGGTAGGAACGGCGACGTCGGCGCACTCGGCTGCGTCTCGCTCGGCGGAACAAAGGTTGACTGTTCTCGTCTCATCACGAGCGCGCCTTACGCGCCGCCGTTCGCTACTCGGCTGCGGCTACCGCTTCGGCCGCCGCGATTTCGACCAACGTGTCTGAGAAAGTGGGCGCGCGCCCAAGATCCGCATAGGCTCCGGGGTTGAGAGCATTAACGGTGGCTGTCACTCGGCTCAGGCTACGCCAATATCCGAGAGGAGCCACAACGACGCCTGGCATCACATTCCCGCTCACCTTCGCGATCGCCTCGAAGGCCCCCCGATCATTGAAGACCCGAACCGCGCTTCCTTCCCCGATATTTCGTGAAATGGCATCGGTTGGATTGAGCATTATGAACTGTTGCCCAGCATGATGCAGTTGAGCAGGCAAGTTTCCATAACACGAATTGAGGAACGCGTGGCTCTTGGGTGAGATGACATTGAGCGGGTACTTGGCCGCGAGCGGTGCATTGGTCGCCGGTGATTCATTGGGAGGGATGTAGGTTGGCAGCGAATCCACCCGCTCTCCCGCCTGGAACTCGTTGGAGCCCTGACGGAACAGCGGCAGAACAAAGTTCCCACCTGCCGCCATCGACGCATTGAACTCGCACTTGCCCGACGGCGTGAGGAAGTCACCCTTGGCATGCGGTGCGTATGTTTCGGGCGTTCCAACGTTAAGCCGCGCCCACCCCTTCTCCCTGAGAAGATCCATCGATATCCCCTGAAGGGCCGGGTTCGCCCAATCCAGGGCGTCCAATGCCATCTCTTCGTCGCTGCGTTTCCATTGCCGATCATCGAAGCTCATGGTACGGGCAAGGCGCCTGAACAACTCGGTGTTGGGGACCGCCTCGCCAAGTGGCTCGATCGCCTGTTGATTTAGGGACAGATATAGATGTCCCCATGAGAACATGATGTCGAACTGCTCTAACTGTGTGGTGGCTGGTAGTACAAGATCGGCATAGCGGGCCGTGTCGGTAAGGAATTGTTCGCTGACCACCGTAAAAAGGTCCTCACGCTCGAGGCCTCGGACGATTTTCTCCTGCTCGGGAGCGACGACGACAGGATTGGAGTTGTAAACGAACAACGATTTGATCGGTGGATCGAGCTGTTCGTCGTGCGTCAGCGCAGACCCAAGCCGCCACTGGTTCAGCACGCGCGTACCGGGCTTGATCCAGTCCGGCCGCATCAAGTTTTCCCACTTGATTGGAAATGCCCAGATCGGTAGCTGCAGGATGCCGCCGCCGACATGCCGCCAGGCACCTACCAGCGCCGGCAGGCAAGCGGTGGCGCGCACCGTCTGTCCGCCACCCGCGTGACGTTCGATTGCAACGCCGATGCGAATAACACTCGGCTGGGTAGTCGCGTACTCGCATGCCAGTGTTCTGATGTCTTGCGCTGGAATGCCGGTAATCTTTGCCACCATTTCGGGTGGATAGGCTTTAACTCGATCCCTGAGTTCATCGAAGCCGAGCGTGTAGTTTGCGACATAGTCGCGGTCGACAAGGTCCTGCTCGATGATCACGTTCATCATCCCGAGTGCAAGAGCCGCGTCGGTACCGGGACGAATCGAAATATGCCAGTCGGCTTCTTGGGCGGTACGTGTTTTGAGAGGATCAATCACTACCAGCTTTGCACCGTTCTTTTTTGCCTCGGCGATAAATGGCCAGTGATGCAAGTTGGTGCTGATTGTGTTGCAAGCCCAAAGAATGATATACTTGGAATATTTGAAACTCTCCGGGTCCATTCCCGGCGAGTGCCCTATGGTCATGAAGTACGCCGTGCACGAACCCGAGTCACAGAAAGTCCGTTCGCTGATCGTCGCGCCGAGCTTGTTGAAGAACGCATCCCCCACATTGAGACCATTGAGGGTGCCCTCCGTGCCCAAATAGCTGTAAGGTAGAATCGCAGTAGGACCATATTGATCGATGATTTTGGTCCAACTCAGCCGAATCATCTGCATCGCCGCGTCCCAAGTGACGCGTTCGAACTGCCCGCTTCCTTTCGGCCCAGAACGTTTGAGCGGGTGGAGCACCCGATCGGGGCTGTAAACCCTTTGCTCGTAGTTGTTGACTTTCACGCACAGCCCACCGCGAGTGAATGGGTGATCGGGATCGCCCCGCACCATAATAGCCCGTCCATTTTCGACCGTTACCAACATCGCGCAGGTGTCGGGACAATCGTGCGGGCAGGCCGCGCGGATGACTTTCTGGCGTTCGGACGTGCTTGCCATTTGGTTCTGCTCCTATTCGACTACGGCGTCAGCGCCGGCCTTTACGGTGGCAACGTGCACGACGGCGGAGACGCACCCGTGAGCCTGAGTCAAAAACGATATGCCGCTAGACTAAGAGCGTCAATCCAGAACCGCCCAAAATACCGGCAAGCACGTGGGAGCATCGCGGAGCGACGTGGCCCGGTGATCCCTTCGCTTCGGAGATCCTGGATTCAGGGAACTTGTCGAATAGAGAAACTTAGAGCGCTCCCGCTCGACTCCATGCACCTCTTGTCAATGGCATCATCGTCTTACGACGGCCGCTTGGCCGACGTTTGGCGCAGCGACACTGCCTAGCCGCACTATCTCACGGAAATGAGAAATGCGGGCTAGTCCGGGAGCTTTACGAAGATGCAGATCGACGGACTGCCGAGCCTCCGACCAACGAGAAAACTTGAAGGGGCGTAGTCTATGCTGCTCGTTTTCGAACGTCTACCATTTGGAGGTATACCAGACGGCATTTGCTCGTTATGACCTCCACCAGATTTGACCTAAGTGGTCCTCGCCAACGATATCCCGCCGCTCCGGCCCGCGCCCTCCGTGGCTCACGGCTGACGTTTTCTTTCGATTGCCTGAAGAGGAGAAGCTCAAGATTAAACAGCCGGCACGAACAATCAGTCGTGGCTACACGCCACTTATGGGCGAGAGCCTGTCAGCCAGCCTAGGGAAGAAGGCACCGGGCGACCTCAAGGAAATGATCGATATGGGGCCAGTAGACGTCCCCGGCGGCGAATACTATACGCGGCCAGAGGCCGGTGACCACTTCCGCCCGAACCTTTGGCCCGATCGACCGGCCGAGTTCCGTTCGGTGATGGAGGGCTACTACCGGCGCATGAACAGACTTGCCAACGATTTGATGGCGATATTCGCGCACGCGCTCAAGCTTCCGGAGACGTACTTCTTCGACAAGCTGGACAAGAACTTGAGCGCCCTTCGAATCATCTGCTATCCTAATCAGACAGCTGCGCCGGAGCCCGGTCAACTCCGGAGCGGTGCCCACACAGATTACGGCACTCTCACTATTCTCATGTCGAATCGCGCCGCCGGCGGCCTTCAGGCGTTTCATCGTGATGGCTATTTGGTCGACGTTATGCCGCAGCCAGGTCATTACGTAATCAACATCGGAGACGCCATGCAAGTTTGGACTAATGATCGATGGGTCTCGACCTTGCATTGTGTTGTCAATCCGCCGGCGGAAGTGGCTGCGAAGTCACGTCGCGACTCAATTGTCTTCACCAGCCAAACTATGACGCTGTAATTGATACGCTCCCGTCTTGCGTGGGTTCGGATCGGCCTAGAATCAGTAACCTTCGGCGAGCACTGGACTCGTAAGTGGATGGCCACGAAGACCGAAACCGCGATGTGACAGACAGTGAGGATCCGTGATCCTCAATAACGCCCCTGGTCGGCGCGCGCCGGGTACACCGCCGTGAAACCGCTGCCCGGCATAGCAGCGAACTCTCTTTCATCAGAAGAGAATGGCCTTGGGGTCGCAAAACCGGTTCGTGTGTTTGACAGGTTGCGCCCATTGGTTGGTAATTAGTTCGGGAACAATTGAGCACTTGGCGCCGGTCACAATGTCGTGCCTGTCGTGCTGCTCCAGTATATGATTGCCTTCCCGACCACCCTGCAGTCCAGGCGGCGCTCGGCTTCCTTGGCCTGGGCGTTCAGCCACCGACTCCGGATTGGGGTAGCATTCTGCGGCAGGCGACGGACTTGCTCTTGGCAGCACCCCTGGATGTCGGTGCTTCCAGGCCTCTTCATCCTCGTTTCGGCACTCGCTGCCATGCTGATCGGCCGCAATCTGCAGCGGTAGGTCGATGCGCGGTGAGGACGTCGTCTTGTGTGAAGCATCGACCTTCGGTTTGCAGCTCTGAAGCGTGCGCAGCGGTGCTGCGCATGTCCGAGACAGCAAAATCAGGTGGGCACCCCTCACTAACGCACGAGAACTGAACGCGAGCAACTCATCGGCGATGATTGGTTGCACGTCTAGTGAAACTAGACGGCAACACGGAATGTGACTCGGTGGCCTCGGCTCCGTCGTCCCGGCATCTCGCCCCACGCCATTCACCAGCACATTGCCGTCGCCGGGAAAATCTCTCCCTTCCAACCTCGCGGGTCGCAGCCAACTTCTAGGACATCGCGCTTGGGATCGATTGCGGCGGCCAATAGATAGCCTTCGGACCAGTCCGCACCAATCTCAACCGCGTGTCCCCGGCGCCTCAAGTTATCAATGGTGCGGCCGGAAACGCGCGGCTCGATACGCACCTTGTTCGGGAATCGATCGTGTGGCGCGAAGAAGCCCGGAAAGTGATCGCTGCTGAGCTTAGGGGCTTCGATGGCTTCCTGCACTGTCATCTTAAATACCACACAGTTCAGAAAGAACTGCAGCTGCCACTGGTCCTGCTGGTCACCTCCCATGCTCCCGAACACCATCCAGGGCTGTTGCTTGAACGTGGCGAGAGAAGGGCTGATTGTCGTCCGAGGGCGTTTGTGAGGCGCAATCGCATTTGGGTGATGCTCTGGTCCAAGATAAAATGTCATCAGTCGCGTTCCGAGGGGGAATCCCAGGTTAGCGACGACCTCTGACGACTTAATCCACGCTCCGCTCGGTGTGGCGGCTACCATGTTTCCTTTGCGGTCGATGACGTCGACGTGGACTGTCCCGTTCCCCCATTCCCGACCGCCAAATGTGTCCTCCAAGGGCATCTCCGCAAGCATCGCGCGTGGGTCACCGGGCAGCAACGCTCCTAAAACCTTATCTGTATCAATCAGAGCGGAGCGCAGTGCCGCATATTCTTCGGACAGTAGTTCCTGTTCGGGGACCTGAATGCTGAACCCATCACCATAGTATTGCTCTCGATCGGCAAAAACGAGCTTTATGGTTTCGATTAACGTATGTAGATAGTCGGCCGAGTTGTGTCCCATGGAGTTTAGGTCGAAGTTTCTTAAAATGCCGAGGCATTGAAGTACTGTTGGTCCTTGCGTCCAGAAGCCGCATTTGAAGAGCTTAGCCTCTCCAAATTTCGTCGAGGTCGATTGTTCCATGAACGTCTGGTAGACGGAGAGGTCATTTCGATCCAACAGACCATCCCGTTCTTGGGAGAACGCTGCGATCTCGCGTGCAACATCGCCACGGTAGAATGCGTCGCGAACCGCGGCGATCTTCGATGATCGCGATCCGTTGGCCGCCCGTTCGGCGTTTGCCAGGTAGTCAAGCATTGAAGCAAGTGCTGGATTCTTGATGATCGTGCCCTCTTCTGGCACTTCGCCATTAGACAAATATAGCGCGGCACTAGTGGGCCAAAAATTCCGGAATTTCTTGGCGAGGTCCCGAATCCCGAAGCGCTCTTGGCCGAGCAGTCCTCTGTGAATTGGAAAGCCGTCGCGCGCAAAAGCGATGGCGGGCGCCGTCACTTCGTTGAACGACATGCTGCCGAAGCGTTCAAGAGCCAGAAGCAAGCTTCCAGGTGTCGCGGGGACGCCGGCAGCCAGTATTCCTTCCTCGGGTACATCGGAAAAGCCTCGCCGCAGGTAAGCGTCGGAATTGGCTCGGCCCGGCGCGGCCGTATTTCCATTAATGACGTGAACGCGAGGCGAGTCGGCCATCTTGAGGATAATCGGGCATTCGCCTCCGATGGTGTTCATGTGTGGATTAACCTGGCCTTCGACCAGCACCGCCGCCACGGCGGCATCGATGGCGTTCCCGCCTGCGCCAAGTACCTCTCGAGCTGCGCTGGCAGAAAGATAGTGCATGGTCGCGACCGCGCCACGCGACCCTAGCAACCTCGGATAGAACGTTGATCGTCGAGTTGATCTTTTGCGGAACGCTCGCGAACTCATTTTGGTCTCCATATTAGAGTTCGATAGTTTGTCAGACGGTACGCGACGCACGGACTAAAGATCACGCGCTCGGGCTGTCCGTCCGCCGTTTCGAGGCAAACCGGAAAAGCGATCGCGACGGATCCGTCGTCGCCAAGTGCACGATCGACGCATTGAGATTGTCGATAGAAATCATCGCCACCCCTAGGAAGTTGCTCAAAAATCGATCTAAACCATTATACAAATGGTTCAAAGAAAAAATCCAGCAAAAATCATTGACACACTTATTGACTACAATTTACCATTTTTCAATGATGGCGAATGGTACCAATATTAAAATGGTTAGGAGAGGTAAATGTCGCGGCGTCTCATACATCATCTGACAGTGTTGGGCCTTTGCTGTAGCCTTGTTCTAACGCACAGCAACCGGCCTTGGAATCATCGCGACGATGTCCACTGAGTTCATTGCTCGGCATCAGTCCTCATTACCAAGACATTATAAAGGGACTGACTATTATCGCCGCACTAGCAATGTCGGACGCGCTTCGGCGCTCCAGATAACTGATGGTCGCAGCACTGGTCGCCAGACATACCCGGAGTGACGTCCACCAATGACGCAGGAGGTCTGAGATGAAGTTGTTCATTTCCGTCGATATGGAAGGAACCACAGGTCTTGAACGTCTTGAAGAGATTTTTAGAGGCCTTCCGGGATACGATACCTTTCGGCAGTTGATGGCCGGAGATGCAAACGCAGTTGTTCAGGGGGCGATCGAGGGAGGTGCGGACGAAATCGTCGTGAGTGATTCTCATGGATACATGTGCAACATCCATCCCGATGATCTCGTCCCCGGCGTCCAGTTGCGCCGTGGCCAACTAAAACGCCAATGGTGTCAAGCGAAGGGCTTGGATGGAAGTTACGATGCGGTGGTCATGGTGGGTTATCATGCCAAGGCGGGTTCGGCGGACGCCATTTTGGCCCACACTTGGATCACCGGCTTCCGGGACGTCCGTGTCAACGGGGAGTCGGTTCCCGAGCCGTCCCTTAACGGACTGCTCGCCGGCGCGATGGGCATCCCCGTCATCATGCTTACGGGCGATGACTGGGTGATCAAGGAAGCAAGCCCAATATTGGGCGATATTGCATACGCGCAAGTCAAGAAATCCCTCGGCTTCTTCAAAGGAGACCACCTTCCAATTGACCGCAGCAGGAAACTCTTGCGGGAAACGGCGGCTCAGGCCGTGCGGTCTGCTTCGAAGATCGCTCCATTGAAGTGCAAACTCCCT
>Ga0126373_10002290_pt1 | contig 14082 bp, 15 predicted proteins | sample PanSoiMetPlot_11_FD_92545 | JGI IMG/M metagenome (GOLD analysis project Ga0126373, IMG submission 92545) | Tropical forest soil microbial communities from Panama - MetaG Plot_11 | ecosystem: Environmental > Terrestrial > Soil > Tropical forest > Bulk soil | place: Panama | collected 2016-02-17 | reverse complement strand
GACGAAGTCGTCGAGTTGTATATTCATGCCAGCGGATCCGGCGCGGGTCCCATCCGTTCACTTCAGGGATTCGAGCGCATCTCCCTTCTTCCGAAAGAGCGCAAATCCGTCCACTTTACTCTGGAACCGCGGCAGTTCGCCCGGTTCCGCTCGGGCGCCTGGACGATTGAGCCGGGCGCATTCGAAATCTCCGTCGGGGGTGAACAACCAGGTGTCAATGCAGCCACAACCGGCGTTGTCACGGGAACACTGCAAATGACCGGAACAGCAAAACTGAATCCTTAGGCGCGCACTATGAAATTGCTTCTTGCAGCGCCGGCCTTCGTCATCGTGGCTGCCATGATGCAACAGTCCCCGGCGCAAGGGACTGCGGCTGAAGATCATCAGAACCTGATGGACCAGCTTGGCATCAAAGTTCTTCGTGCCGGTCCGAGCCCGAACGAGAATGCACCCAATCATGCTAACTACGATGAGTCACGTGCGAATCCTTTTCCAGATCTACCCGATCCATTGACCTCTAAGCGCGGCAAAGTCACGGCCGCGGAAATATGGTGGAAAGAGCGCCGACCTGAGATCGTAGAGGACTTCGAGCGCGAGGTGTATGGTCGCGTCCCGGTGAACACGCCGAAGGTGACATGGTCCGTCGCGGATCGAGTGCAGACGACGGTTGGCTCGCGTGCCGTGACAGCAAAGCGGCTGTTAGGCCACGTGGACAACTCGGCCTGCCCTTCGATCAGTGTCGACATTCGGATGACTGAAGTTGTTCCACAAGATTCGCGCAAGCCCGTTCCGGTGATGATCTTGTTCGGCCGCGGTGGACTGCCGCTAACGGCGAACAATCCGCCCGCAGTAGAACAATTAATCGCTGCCGGCTGGGGGTATGCATACGTCGATCCTTTGAGCATCCAAGCCGACAACGGCGCGGGATTGACCAGCGGGATCATCGGGCTCGTGAATCGTGGCCAGGCACGCAAACCGGATGATTGGGGCGCTCTGAGAGCGTGGGCGTGGGGAGCTTCGCGTGGCCTGGATTATCTCGAAACCGACCCTGCGATCGATCCGAGACACGTCGGCATCGAAGGCGTTTCTCGTTACGGGAAGGCCGCGTTGGTGACGATGGCCTTCGATACGCGCTTCGCCCTGGTTCTCGTGGGTTCTTCGGGAGAAGGCGGCGCGAAACTACATCGGCGCAATTTTGGAGAAGCAGTGGAGAACCTCACGGCGACTGGCGAGTACCACTGGATGGCCGGAAATTTTCTCAAGTATGGCGCATCGGAATCGGTGTTCGGCGCAAAGCACGCCGGCGATCTACCGGTCGATGCACATGAGTTGATCGCGCTGTGCGCGCCGCGGATGGTCTTCATCAGCTACGGGGTGCCCGAAACAGGTGACGCGAAATGGTTGGACCAGCGCGGCAGCTTCATGGCAGCGGTTGCTGCGGGCCCGGTATTCAGGCTGCTTGGCGCGCGTGCGCTGCCGGTCTCTGGCGACTACCTTTCGGCGATAATGCCGCAAGTGAACACGGGGTTGCTTGATGGAGAGCTTGCTTGGCGTCAGCACGACGGCGGACACACCGACGCGCCCAATTGGAAATACTTCATTGCTTGGGCCGAAAAATTGTTCGCCGAGGGAGCCGCCGATCAACCCGTTCCGCGTAGCGACCAGAATTCTCTCACCGCCCACGCCCAGTTAACGCAAAAAGCCAACCAGGGTCGAATCGATATCTATTTCGAGGGTGACTCGATTACGCGCCGGTGGGGAGCCACGGATTATCCGGAGCTCCTCGGGAACTGGAGACAGAATTTCTTCGGCTGGAACGCGGCTGATTTCGGGTGGGGCGCCGATAGGATTCAGAACATCTTGTGGCGCCTCGAAAACGGCGAAATAGATGGCGTCGATCCGAAGATTATCGTCCTGCTTGCTGGTACGAATAATCTCGTCGACACGCGCGCCCAGGACGGCGATCAGCGCAATATTGAGCAGATCGTACGCGGCATTCAGGCACTTCTTCGAGTCATGCGAGTCAAAGCCCCGAATGCGACCATCATTCTAATGGGAATTTTCCCCCGAAACGACAATATGGCTCTGCTTCCAACCATCCAAACGATCAATGATCGTTTCGCCATGCTCGCCGATGGCAGAAAGGTCCGCTATTTAAACATTAATGACAAGCTGGCCGATCCGAATGGCAAGCTGTTCGGCGGCATGATGAACCCCGACCAGGTTCATCCCGCGATCAAGGGTTATCAAGTCTGGGCGGATTCTCTGAAACCGATGTTCACGGAGCTGCTCGGAGCTCCTGCGCAAGAAGATCATGCACCGCCGCCGACCGGAGATCCCAAGGCCGGCCGTTGAGGCCACAATGGGTGAAATGAATGCCACAGCGGTTGCTCTCACAGTCTTCCGCGCCTTCCTGGTCTTGGTCGCGACGGATGTTTCGTTCGCCACGGATCCGATCCGGGTGATGATACTGGACGGGGAAAGCGCCGGTCCCTATCATAAATGGAAGTTGACCACGCCAGTGCTGCGGAAGGAACTCGACGAGACAGGCTTGTTCCAGGTCGATGTCATAACGGCGCCTCCCGCTGACGGCAACTTCAGCGCGTTTAAGCCCGATTTCGGTAAATATGTGGTAGTGGTTTGGAATTACGATGCACCTGATGAGCGATGGCCCGCAGAGTTGAAGACGTCTTTTGAGAATTACGTTCGCAGTGGTGGTGGCTTTGTCATCGTGCATGCCGCGGATAACGCCTTTCCAAACTGGCCCGCGTTCAATGACATGATCGGTGTCGGAGGTTGGCGCGGCCGGACCGAGAAAAATGGGCCGTTTTGGTATTACAAAGAAGGCAAGCTGGTCTCCGATGCGGCTCCGGGCGCTGCCGGGAGCCACGGACGGCGCATCCCATTTCAAAGTGTCGTTCGCCAGGATCATCCCATCACGAACGGTCTGCCCAAGATTTGGATGCATCAGGGCGATGAACTTTACGCCAGGCTCCGCGGCCCTGGAAAGAATATGACGGTTCTGGCGACTGCGTATTCCGACCCCGCCAACAACGGAACGAGCTACGATGAGCCGATCTTGATGACTCTCAGCTACGGCCGTGGGCGTGTGTTCCATACGACGCTGGGCCACGACATCAACGCGCTGAGCTCGGTTGATTTCGTCGTGACGTTCCAGCGCGGCACGGAGTGGGCTGCGACGGGCAAGGTCACCCAAAAGATTCCAGCGAGCTTTCCGACAGCCAACTCGGTGAGCTACAGAACCGATCTGGCCGCGATGGATCCGGGCTACAAAGGAGGACTGAATCCTCTGGATGCGCCGGCTCGCTGAGTTTGCCACGCGAGCCGAGCAGGCCGCACCGGAATCAAACCATCTTAGGGAACAACGGCTTCAGCGCAGGATACATCGAACGATACACTGCGTGACCGGCTGCATAGACTTTCGCTGCCTCTTCCCGGGGCTCGACCACATCCTGGTCTCGCACGATCGCCTTGCAAGCCTCTTGGACAGAGGAGTGTTCTCCGGTCGCGACCATCGCCAGGATCGCAGCGCCGAGCGCGGAGCCTTCCTGCGAAGCCATCGTGACTACGGGCCTGCCAAAAACGTCCGCTAAGATCTGACGCCACAGCCGGCTGCGCGCCCCACCTCCAGAAGCCCGGACCAGCGCGACGTTCACGCCCAGCGCCGCGACTAAGTCCAAGCCATCTTTTTGGCTATAGGCGACCCCTTCGATCAGCGCTCGAATCAAATCTGCGCGCGTATGCTTGGCTGTCAAACCGATCCACCCGCCGCGGGCTGCGGCGTCCAAATGCGGAGTGCGCTCGCCCATTAGATAGGGAAGCCAGTATAAACCGTGCGCGCCGGGAGGCGACTGCATGGCTTCGGTCAGGAACTGGTCATAAGTCATGCCTGGCGCGAATTGATTCCGGAACCATTGCAAACTGAGGCCGGCGCCTTGTGTCACACCCATGACGTGCCATTTGTCCCGGACCGCGTGACAGAAGGTATGGACACGTCCGTTGGGATCGTAGGCTACGTGTTCCATGTGCGCAAAGATGACGCCGGAAGTTCCTAGTGTGCAGGAGACGGCGCCCGGTTCCACTATGCCATTGCCGACAGCGCTGGCGGCTTGATCTCCTCCTCCCCCGGCCACCGGAGTGCCCGGAGCCAAGCCCGTCAAGGCGCAGGTGCGCTCTGAGATCGTTCCCGTGATATCGACTGACTCGTAGGCGCGCGGAAGAATGGAACGATCGAGGCCTAGACCATCCATCATTTCGAAAGACCACCCGCGGCGAACGACGTCGAACATTGCGGTTCCGGAGGCGTCGGAAACCTCGGTCGCCAGTTCGCCCGTGAGGCAAAACCGAACGTAGTCCTTGGGCAGCAGAACATGGCGCACGCACTCGAATTTTTGCGGCTCGTGATCGCGCACCCACAACAGTTTCGGTAGAGTAAATCCAGTCAGCACCGGATTGGCGGTATGATCGAGCACTTGCGCGACGCCGAGGTGTTGATTGATCCAATCGACCTGTGGCTGACTGCGCTGGTCGCACCAGATGAGCGCCGGACGGATAACGTGGTGATGGCGATCGAGAATTACGAGCCCGTGCATCTGCCCGGAAAGCCCGACGCCTTGGACCTGGTTGCCGTTGATTCCGGCGGCAGCGAGCGCGCCGCGAATCGCCTCGAATGCCGCATCGGACCAGTTTTCCGGGCGCTGCTCAGCCCATAGCGCCTGCTCCATCGTTATATCTTCGTGAGGAACAGAGACCGCGGCGGCTTCCTTTCCGCTTGCGTCGAGCAGGATCGCGCGTGAACTGCCAGTTCCAACGTCGACCCCGAGCCAAAACCTACTCATACTGGTCCGACGAGCTGCACGATCACAACACTTCGGGCCGCGAACACCGTTATCCACGCGACCAGCAAGGTGGTTCCTCTGCCTCGCATCACCAACTCATCGTACAACGATAGGCTGTATGAAGCCGATTCCAATGGAGGTCAGGCCATCTACCGCCTTCTGCGAATGACTCGTCTGATTGCTGGATGCAACGCCCGTTGTCCTTCTCACGTCTCTTCAGACGCTCATACAAGGACTAGACATAAACCGGAAGCGGTACATTGGTCTCCCGGAGGTCGGCAATGATGGCAAAGCGAAAAGAGCTTGTTCGAAAAGTCTTCGGCGCACTCGTCGTCGCTTTGGCGATCTCTAGTGTTCCAGCATTGGCTCAAAACATCAAAGTGGCAACGGGCCTAGTGTCCGCGGTGGTGCGGCAGGCGCTGGCGGTCCCTTGCGAGGCTTTACTCCAAACGAAACCGCGTTCTTCAGAGACGGGCTCACTCGGTCCGCTGAGATCGAGGTTGTTACGGGCGGCACGAACAACGGCCTCGGGCCCCGATTCAACTCGAACCAGTGCCTTCTTGGTCATTCGCAGCCGGCCGCTGGTGGATTAAGTCCTCCTCAGAACCCTCTGATCGCGATTGCCACTCTCAACGGAGCGCGAAACATATGCTTGGTTCATCACTCTAAACGACCCGGTTCGCGAAGCACGGTTTAAGCGGAATCCTGACGGAACCAACGACGGCGAGGTGCACGATCTCTTTGTCATTACCGGCCGGACCGATGCCCCGGGTTGCAACATCATGCAGCCCAACTTCCAACCTGCCGGGAGCCCGTTTTCCGGCCAGAATGGTAAACCGAACCTGACTTTCCGCATTCCGACACCGATGTTCGGTGTGCTGGCCTCATCGAGGCAAATCCCAGACTCGGCGATTCTGGCAAACATGAAAGAAAACTTGTCTGCGAAGTCAGCATTGGGTATCTCCGGTCACGGCTTACAACGTTGAGATGGGAATCACAAACCAACTTTTTCCACGAGAGCGTGACGAAACTCCCGATTGCCTGTTTAATGCCACTCCCAACGATACGCTAAACTTCACGCCTTCGCCCACGCCCTCGTCTAGCCCAAAACTGCCGTCATCTCGGACATCGATGCTTTCGCCATTTGATGCGATGTTGGCTCGGCCCACTCCAGCGCCTGCGACGCCCCTCCACGGCAAATGGACGGACTCTGTTCACAAGAATTGGTTGCGCGCACTGAGCACACACCTTAGTTCACCACGGGTAGAATGATGCCAGCGGCTGCTCGACGATTCCCAGTGCCGCGTTATCCAATCAGACTGTAACTCTCTGGTCCGACATTCTCGCCCATATGGGCAAGGGGCGTGCGGATGGCATCACGCCAGGCAGCGCGGGCCCGGATGAGTTCCGGACGGCCCCGCTCTAGGGCATCGGTCAGCGCATTTTCTTCTTCCATGACGGAAGGACCCGCGATCTTGTGCAGGCTATCGAAGACCACAAGAGTGGAGGTAGCGAGGCGAGTAAAGTTGTCGACCATTTCAATGGGCTGAAGGCTCGTGAGCGGCAAGATGTTCTCAATTTCCTCAGGTCACTCTGATCGCCACAAGCCGGCTGATGGGATTCGAGTCTTGGTTACACGTACTTGGCAGCAGAGCCATTAAACGATATAAGGAGCAGCCGCGATCTGCTTGAAGGAACTACGAGACCTTTTCGAAAGATCCGGTGGCGCGAGCAAACTGCCCAACTTCTATCGTTTTGTTCATGATAACCCACCTGGGTCACCTCGTCGAAAGCGAGGGTCGAGTCTTTCGATTTACTTACGCGCGCGCAACAGCGGGCTGAGCAGCACAAACCGCCGGGTCAAGTTGTAGCTTCGAAGCCCGACGGAAACCCCTGCGATCAGTCCGCCGCAAAAAAATCTGCCGCCGCCTGTCGAATTCGCATTGTCCCATTCGATCTATTTCTGATTGGCGAAATAACGTTCCTTTGTTCTAACCTCTTGATTGGGGTTGATACGAAGGGCGCACTCAAGGAGACGAGATGAGCAAAGTACGAGTATTGGTCGGGACGCGCAAGGGTGCCTTTATACTGGAGTCCGATGGCAAAAGGGCAAATTGGGACGTCAGCGGACCGCACTTCGCGGGATGGGAAATTTACCATATCAAAGGATCGCCTGCGGATCCGAATCGCCTCTACGCGTCCCAGTCGAGCGGCTGGTTCGGCCAAGTAGTCCAGCGCTCGGGCGACGGCGGCAAGACCTGGGAAACGGTGAACAACAAGTTCGCTTACGACGGCGTCACCGGTACGCACCAGTGGTATGATGGCACGCCGCATCCCTGGGAATTCAAGCGCGTCTGGCATCTCGAACCCGCGCTCGACGATCCCGATCACGTTTACGCGGGCGTCGAAGATGCAGCGATTTTCGAATCAGCTGACGGCGGAAAGTGCTGGCGCGAGCTCTCTGGGTTGCGTAAGCACGACACTGGCCCGCATTGGCAGCCCGGTGCCGGAGGGTTGTGCCTCCACACTATACTTCTCGATCCCTCCGATCCGAAACGAATGTTCATCGCCATTTCTGCCGCGGGTGCCTTCCGCACCGACGATGCGGGCGAAACCTGGCGCCCCATCAATCGCGGACTCTATTCCAAATACATTCCAAACCCCACCGCCGAGGTGGGCCATTGCGTTCATCGCATCGCAATGAACAAATCGCGGCCCAACGTGCTCTTTATGCAGAAGCACTGGGACGTCATGCGGACCGACAACGCCGGTGACGAATGGACGAAGGTGAGTGGCAACCTGCCCACAGATTTCGGATTCGTGATCGACGTGCATTCTCACGAGCCAGAAACCATTTACGTTGTGCCGATCAAGAGTGACTCTGAACATTTTCCTCTGGAGGGAAAGCTGCGTGTCTTCCGCAGCCGGACCGGCGGCAATGAGTGGGAGCCCTTAACGCAGGGTCTGCCACAGCGCGATTGTTACGTCAACGTGCTCCGCGACGCGATGGCGGTCGACTCGCTGGATGAATGTGGCATCTATTTCGGCACGACCGGTGGTCAAGTCTACGCATCGGCTGACGCCGGCGACACATGGTCACCCATCGTTCGCGATCTTCCGGCCGTGCTTTCGGTCGAAGTGCAAACCTTCGCATGATTCGTGTGGAGCTCCCTTCGCATCTGCGCAATCTAGCGCGCATCAGCGGTGACGTCACTCTCGAAGTTGTTGGACCCGTGACCCAGCGCTCCGTGCTGGATGCGCTCGAGGCGCGCTACCCCGTGCTCCGCGGCACCATTCGCGATCACGGCACGCTCCAGCGCAGGCCGTTCTTGCGTTTCTTCGCCTGCGGCGAGGATCTTTCACATGAACCGTCCGACACTCCACTGCCCGACGCTGTAGCATCCGGCGCGGAGCCGTTTCTGGTCTTGGGTGCGATCGCCGGTGGCTGATCCTATCGCTTATCAAATCGCTCGTGCAGAGAGCTGCCGCAGATATCTGAAGAACCGGCGGAGCGTGGCCTCAGGGTGAGAATACTAGTCGCACCAGATCAGCGCCGGACGGATGACGTGGTAATGGCCATCGAGAATCACCGAGCGCGTGCCACTGTCCGGCGCCTTCACCTGGTTGCCGGTGATTCCTGCGGCAGCTAGCGCGCCCCGAATCGCCGCATCGGACCATTTTCTGGGCGTTGCGCTGTCCGCTACTTCGTCACGCTAGGCTTTACGTGGTGGATTATCAAGAAAAGGCCCGCACATGTCAGGCTTATATGTACTGACACTGGTGCAAGATCGATCAGAGTGTATGAGGTACCGAACCTGAAAACCGACCAGACCCAACACGCCGCTGAAATGCAGCCGCTCCACAGAAATAACGTGCCCAGCCGAAAGTCGCGGTCACTCGCCCGAGAGTCTTTCTGAAAGATCGATTTCTTCACTTCAGGCAGCGAACGCGCGGTCAGGACAGGCTTGTGACCCGCCCAAGCGCGCCAAAAGTGCCTGACTGCGTCCAGGTGAGGGTTACTAAAATCACCCAGCAATACGCTGGTGGCGCCTTCTCTGCAAAGTTGACCCATTTCCCAGAGTTCGATCTCAGGGCCCCAAACCAAAACAGGGATCGCACTCAATCTTTCGTGCGCCTGCATGCTTAGTATGAAATCGTGGCTAGTCAGAATTGCGAATCGGAATGGAATAATAACAATGCTCGGAAGATCCGACTCGGGAAGGTGGGTCAAAAACTCCAAGGCGACTGATCCCACTTCAATGTGATGTAGGGAGATCCCTTCTTCAGTTTGCGCGAGCTCTCCAAGTAAACGTTGTGCTTCAGGATCGGGACCGACATTCAGGATGCGAAAGTTCGTTCTAGGGCGCATGTGACACCTAATGAATCAAGGCAGCCGCGAGTATTTGACGGAAACGGCAACGCCGTCCGTAGTCGCCAATTGCTTTCTTGAGCCGTATGCACCAATTCTGCTCTTTTGCAGAAGAAAGAACAATCCACGCGTTAATGTACTGGATGGCGAGGGTACTCTAAAAGGACTCAGGTAAAAGTTGGCCCGACGTAGTGTTGTGACCGTATCTTTCTGTTCCAGCTAGGACCACCGTCGTATCATGACCCTCGGCTGCCGCCCCATTGCTTCGAAACATCGGCTCGCGGTTCGAGCCGCTTAATCTTAGCTTTATAGGATGGGGGCGACAGACAGTACCGAGGTTACTGGGCTGAAGATTGTTCCGATCGTGGATACGACCGAGGGCATTGTTTCAGCATGACGGACAGCATAGGCTGATCTACCGATAAACGCCACGTCCGTTGTCCGATTTCCGAGACGCACACTGCGCACGGGCAGCCGGCCCGCGCACAGAAGGAGATTGAAGGGCTACGGGCAAGTCTTTCACCGCCAGCGGTCTGCAACGAACGTCCAGCCGCCCGGTGCCGAGCGCCAGACGGGAGGCACCCAGACCGCGCCCGGGCGTGGAGGACGTCGCCACGTTCCAGGAACCCAAACGTAACCCCTTCTTCCTCCGCGCATGGAGCCCCATCGATAGAAGCCGGGAGTCCAAACGAATCCAGGACCCGGGGCTCTTCCGATTACGGCAGTCGACCTTGGCGGGGGCGGTGGTCTCCTAACGAATACGGCTTTTGCATCAACGGCAAGCATCGCCGCCATCGCGATGGCCGCTAAGAATGTTCTGCTGATTTGCATGCTCGTTTCTCCACGTTGTTAAGCGCAAATTTAGGCATCAGGCTGCTCGAGGATGCGCCGGTCGCCAGGCTCCCGACTCCAAGTCTCGTAGACCGCGTAGACTGAACGCTAAGGCGATTTCAGTTATGCCTAAGATCAACGCGTATATTCCGATCAGGGTCACCATTGCGAGAGCCCCTGATACCGGCCGAAACAGGACGAGCAACGTCAAAATAATGGACGCTAGTCCGCCAACTGCCAATCCAGCCACGGCCAACCGTCCCCTACCGGAGACGTCACGCAAATTCACGGCTTCGATGATCCTAAGGATTCCAGTCGTTAGAGCCCAGACCGCAATGAAGAGGATCAGCACGTATGCCGTCATTCCCGGACTGTGCAGCGCTAAGATGCCGACGCCGATCCCGGCGACAGCCTCCAGGAGCAACAACCACCGGTCTCTGCGATAGCTCCAACCTCGGATCGCTGCGAACAGGGCGGAAACGCCTTCGAAGGTTGCATATACCGCGAAGCCGAGCACCAAGACACCCAGCGTCCAAACGGGCCGGCGGAACGCCATAAAGCCCAGGAAGAGCGCCAGGAGGCCGCGTAATAGGAACACCCACCAGTTCTTAGCGAACAACGCGCCGGCATAATAAGCAGAAGTTTCTGTCGAGATAAGTGGCATCTCTTTAGGCGCCCTATTAACCTTGATGGAGCTTGCGCTTGGGCGATTGAGAATTTATCCGTCGCATCCACCTATCGATGTTGACGTGGGCTCGGCAACGATAAAATTCACCAGTGAACGGCGCGCTGGAAATATCCCGTTAACAGCCATTGATCGGCATAGGGGCGGCGGTCACCCACCGACCCCTGCCATACCACCGTGCGTACGGGTCCGTACACGGCGGTGCGAGTCGGTTACGCTAACACTCCTCGAACAATGACGGAAGCCCGAGCGATCTAAAGTAGGTATTTGAAAGACCAAAAGCAAGGGCCTTGGCCCGTGCGAGGTACCAAGGGCCGCGCCCGCTGCCAGCCGTATTGCGGGCCGGTCGCGGATGCACCCCTAGTTTCAGCAGCGCCGCCCGGCGACGGCGCGGTGTTTTCCACTGCCGCCACAGAGCCGCCCGCAGTCGCAACCGGACCCAGCGGGTTAAGCTGATCAGCACTTCAGGCGTTTCGCAGAATCCGAAATAGCTGCGCCAGCCCCGTATATACTGGGCCAGTTCCGCCATCGTCGTTGCCATGCTAACGCTCTTCGCTCTTCGCGTGATCTCCCGGACTCGTCGCTTAAACCGATCCAAGGCCTTCGGCGCAATGACGCGCTTGACCTCGGGACCAGCAGTGAAGCTGAATCCGAGAAACTTCCGCTCCTGCGGTCGCGCCACCGCACTCTTCGCCTCATTCACCTTGAGCTTGAGCGTTTGCGTGATGAATTGCGTGACGCCCTCCATCACCCGTTGCCCCGCCCGTTCGCTGCGAACGTAAATATTGCAGTCGTCCGCGTAACGAACGAAACGGTGGCCCCGGCGCTCCAACTCCCGGTCGAGTTCGTCGAGCACGAGGTTGCTCAGCAGCGGCGAAAGTGGACCTCCTTGCGGAGTCCCTTCCACGCTCGGACCGACCAAACCGTTCTCCATCACCCCGGCATTCAAGAATGCCCGGATGAGTTTCAACAGCCGCTTGTCCTCGGTGCGCTTGGCGATCTGCCCCATCAGCTTGTCGTGATTGACTCGATCGAAAAATTTCTCCAAATCAAGATCAACACACCAGCCGTGACCTTCGACGATATACTGCTGCGCCTGTGCCACTGCCTGATGCGCCGACCGCCCTGGCCGGAACCCATAGCTGTGATCGGAAAACGTCCGGTCCCACCGCCTTTGCAGGACCTGCATCACCGCCTGCTGGATGAATCGATCCAGCACCGTCGGGATGCCAAGCTTTCGCACCCCTCCGTCCGGCTTGGGGATTTCCACCCGCCTCACCGGCTTCGGTTCGTAGGTTCCGTTCAACAGTTGTTCCCGGATGGCTGGCCAGTGCTGTTTCAGGTAGCCGGTGATTTCATCAGTGGTTATCCCATCGATGCCCGCGCTACCTTTATTAGCTTTCACCCGCCACAACGCTTCCTTCAGATTCTCTCGCTCACATACTTCCTCCATCAGTCGATTCGTTCTAGCTAGGTTTTCGGTTCCATTCATCACCCTGGGCGATTCAGTCTCTTCCCTTCCCGCTTCGCGGGCTTCACCCGCTGGTGAGAATGGAAAGTCCAGTTCCATCTGGATATTCTGCTGCTTGTCGTCCTTGAGACTCATGGCCTACTGGCCACTCCTTCTCGTTCGGGCCTTCGGCCATCGTTCCCGGCTCGGCCTATCCATTGCTCCGCCTTTCGGCTTCCGGAGTGCCTCACTAGCCTTGCCGACGTCATAACCTACTATGCCCTCTGCTGACTTCTGCCCCGCGATCAGGCCGCCTTTCGACAGCCTCAGTCGCCGTAGCGACGCGGAACAGATCTCCTGGGGTAAGCTCAGCCGCCTTCTGTGCACAGTCGCCGGATCTACGCTTCGCACCCTTGATGGATATGAACTTCGCGGTAAGTTGCCCGCTCGTCCGGCGCTAACGCCTTGTATCCGGTTCTTGTCCATCGACTCGCACATTTGATCCATGCTTCTTTCAGACCCCGCCTCGCGACGGCAGCCCTTGCATCATCACTAGGCCTTCACCTCCATCAGGTTGGCCTGAGGACTTACACCTCCAAGCTGCTGAGCATGCCCAGCACACAACTACACCTTCGGCCCGAACTAACCCTCACGGCAGCGGAACCGGTGTGTGTTTTTGCCTCCGCGGCGCGTTGCTTGTTCTCGTACATCGAGCGATCGGCAGCGGTGAGAATCTGTTCTGCGGTGGCGGGAGACTTCCAAGCGGCGACTCCGACCGCCGCAGTGAGGATGATCCTTCGCTTGTCCGCTTAGGTGGACAAGCGTGTAGCTCCCGTTAATCCGATTGCGACTACGTCCATCCGCTCACGAACGGTGTCCAGTGAGCCATCGATCAGAACCACAAACTCGTCGCCGCCCAAGCGTCCGACACAGTCCGTCGCGCGCAGGCTGTCGCGCAGTTCGCCCGCGAATTGCTTAAGTAAGTCGTCGCCGGCGGCGTGCCCGAGCGAGTCGTTGATCTGTTTGAATCCTTTCAGGTCGAGATAAACCGCGCAGAATGGCGATCCTGCCGCTACGCGCAGATCCAGTTGACGTTCGAGGATTCGTCGGCTGGCAACGCCGGTGGGAGCGTCGACGGCGGCCTGGCGCTCCGCTTCCTCGATGTGCTCCTGATAGCTGGAGACCTGGGCGCGCAATTGTTCCACTGCCCGTTTTCGTCTTCGGCCATCTTGTTCACGCAACTCACCAGTTCCACGCCGCTTGAGCTGAGCGATTGCCGCATGGCGACGATATTGTCGAGCTTCGCTGCGCCCTCGAGCCGAACGGCTAAGCCGTTCAGATGCTCGCCGTAGCGCAGGTCACGCGCGCCGATCTCAGCCGCCGCCTACGCTACCTCAAGCAGGAGAGTTTTATCTCCTCTGCGCTGTCGTGGTAGTAATGAGCCGCGCTATCGCTCCACGCCTTTAGTTCTTCACTGCCGCGCTGCTCGGTTGTAGCGAAAACTGCGGACGTACTTGTCTCACTCAACCTTTGCCGAAGTCCAAGCAGGCTCTGCTTCAGGGCCGTCGCCAACAGGAGGATATGCCTTGGGCGCCCGCGTCTGCGGCAAGCAGTCAACGCGCTGCGATAGGAGTCTACAGCGGAACGCGAAGACTCCTCGATCGAGGCCTGCATCGCTTTCTTGAGCGAGACCAATATGCTTCGTATCGAGCAAAACGGCGGGAACTTTTGTCTGTTTCGGCGCGACCAGACTGGATTCTGGAACCGATACCATCCTGGCCTGAGTAACATCCTTCCGCCGACGCTATTGGTTCTCTTTCACAATGCGGCCGTTGAGCGGCTGAACCGGGCGTACGTTGTGCGAATAGACTCTCGCAAATGCCGCGAT
>Ga0126373_10002288_pt1 | contig 14089 bp, 20 predicted proteins | sample PanSoiMetPlot_11_FD_92545 | JGI IMG/M metagenome (GOLD analysis project Ga0126373, IMG submission 92545) | Tropical forest soil microbial communities from Panama - MetaG Plot_11 | ecosystem: Environmental > Terrestrial > Soil > Tropical forest > Bulk soil | place: Panama | collected 2016-02-17 | reverse complement strand
TCGCATGCTCGCTCAAGCGCTCGTTTCACTTCGCGAAGAGTGGAGGCGTAATCCTCGAGTTCCTCGAGCGACGAATCCGCGAGGAGCTTCCGCTGTAGAGAAGTTATCTGCCGTTCTGCATCAGACATGATTTGTTTGATGGTCCACGCAACGCCGACGTTTGTTCTGGGAACCGGCATCTGTACCGTTGCGTATCAAAAATGCATGCGGACTAAACTCTGCCCTTTCAGCTGTGCTCTTGGACTTGCGATTCTCGTGGCTTCGTTGTCCTGTTTGTTTGGGCAAGTCAGCTCAACTGTCACGAACACCTGGGCCTTGGTAGGGGGTACCACCTATGTCAGCCCGACCGAGGCACCTATCTTTAACAGTGTCGTCCTTATAAAGGATGGCAAGATTGCTGCAGTTGGACCCAGCGGCTCGGTCACCCCGCCCCGCGGTGTCAACGTTCTGGAATGCTCCGGGCGGACGATCATGGCGGGTTTTTGGAACAGCCACGTTCACTTTATCCAACGAAAAGTGGGCGGATGTCTCAACGATTCCCGCTCCCGAACTGGCCGGTCAACTTCAGGACATGCTGACTCGGTACGGCGTTACGACTGTCTTCGATACCGGTTCAAAGTGGGAGAACACTCGACGCCTTCGCGAGCGCATTGAGTCCGGTGAAATTGCAGGCCCGCGGATCTACTCAACCGGGGAGATCATCTTCGCTAAGGGAGGCGCACCAGAGCAGCGCATTCTCGATGTCGTCGGAACGATGAGGCTCGAGTTCCCTGAAGTGTCCAATCCCGTCGAAGCCAGTGCGGCTGCAAGGAAGCTCTCGACGAAGGTGTGGACGGTATTAAGGTCTACGCGGCAAGTTTAGGCTCGCCGCCGATCTTGCTACCAGAGGCCGAGATCGAAGCTGCGGCACACGAGGCTCACGTTCGAGGCAAACTAGTTTTCGCCCATCCTCATACCCGCGAGGGACTTATGAACGCCATAAACGGTGGGGCCGACGTGATCGTGCACACTATTCCAAACGCAGGCGTACTGGACGACTCCATGCTCACTCCGATGAAGAAGGCGGGCGTCGCATTAATCCCAACTCTAAAGCTTTGGAGACACGAACTGCGCAATGATCGCACGTCACAGCGGGAGAAGTTTGTGGCATCGGGTGTCGAGCAACTGCGAATCTGGGCGGCGTCGGGTGGAGTGATTCTCTTTGCACCGATGTTGGTTACATGGACGACTATGACACCTCGGAAGAGTTCGCTTTGATGGGGGAGGCCGGAATGAGCTTTCGCCAAATTTTGGCATCGCTTACAACTGCGCCCGCTGAGAGATTCGGCGAATCCGCCCGCCTCGGACGGATCGCTCCAGGGCTCATAGCAGATATAGTGGTCCTGGATGTAGACCCTGCTAAAGATGTGCGGGCGTTTGCCACCGTGCGCTACACGATCCGCGACGGGAGACTCATCTATGAGGCCAAAGCAACTCCGTCGCCTCAACTCCTCCCGTAGTCGCGATAACCCCTAACCGGTACGGGAAACGGACGTTCGTGCCATCGTCGGGATAACGGCAGGACAGGTCCACTAGGGCCATACCGTGCGGGCTCTAAGGCTGGGGTTTCTTGTGCCACTCCGCACTGACAGCAGGGGGCAAAGACTCCAACCGGCTGAGAAATGTCACGACTTTCCATATGTGATCATCGGAGACCGCTCTGTCGTTGTGCCACTGGCCATCCCACGCTGACATGCCAGAGTAGCGCACTCCATTCTTCACGATCCAAAACAATTGCCAGTCCGGCTTACGGGGCGGACTGACTACGAATTGGGGCACACGAGGATAGAAGCTCGCGCCATAGTTGCTGGTCGCGTTGGGATCGCCATGGCAGCCCGCGCAAGCGTCGTTAAATATCTTCATACCGGCCAATAAATTTTCGTCCGTTGCTGGAACAGGATTGGTCAGGTGAGGTGCGTGTCGGGAAACATAAGCATTCAAGGTCATCTGCGCCAATGCTTTTTCCCACGTTGGAGGGGTGGCATTCGCCAGCGCCGGAAGCAAACCAAGCCACGCCAACAATAGGAAACCAACGGGTAAGGTCAGAATCCCTATAAAGAATCCCAGAAGAAATTTACGCACAGGGCCTCCTCAATACGAAACGCTTCGAGGCTTTTGACTAAATCTCTGCCTCAGCACACGCCCGCACGCAATCGTCCCACAGCGACAAATCAGGATCACTTTCGCGCTCCCGGTCGAATAGTTCCTCGCGGCCTTCCCACTGGGAATAGTTCAAATTCCGGATTTTGAGCCCGCTCGCCTGATCCGGCAGGTATGGATCGAACTTCCGCTTTGCGGCGATACCCTCTAGGTCGTTCTCACAGGCAAGCCGGAACAAGCTTTCTCCGTCTCGTTCGACATGATCGCAGTACATGATCCGTTCGCTGTTGGCCGGGAGAATCTGCCGGAGCTTGTGCTTCCTCTCGGTCAGAGGCGAATATCGCAAATCTTGTCCGTTGTGCCAGAGCAGATCGAATGCGACGAAGCGCGGGTCTCCACGGCGGAAAAGCAAATCTCGGAACTCGGGTTTCCCGGCATCATGGAGGCAGACGATTTCTCCATCCAAAACGGCGGACTCGACCTTCAGCTCGGCGAGAAGCGACTCTTTCAGAACGCGGAATGACTTCAACTCATTGGCCTTGCGCGAAATGAGGCGGCACTTGCCCTGTTCGATTCGGACAAGTGAGCGGAACCCGTCCCACTTTATCTCGAACACGTAATCAGGATGCGAGAATGCCTCGGGAGCCCGCCCGAGTTGTAAGGGCTGGAATGTAGGTACAAGCACAATCCCTTATTGTATCGAACCGAGCGCGGATGATGGCCTCCCCCAAAGGATCACCCGCGCTCAGTTTGCCCCCGGTCGAGTGGGGCGAATGTCCAACTGGGCGGAGTATGTGGCTGTAGTGATGTCTTGTCTTTGCTCTCGAACAAAGAACATCGGTGCCTTACAAGCCTTTTACGTCGACCGAACGGGCATAGAACCGAATTGGATTGGCACGGGCCGCAACGCGGAAGGACAAACACAGTCCCGGCAGAAAACTCTGATCAACAGATAACGTCTTATGGGGGGAAGCGCCTGCCGGGACCGTGGTTTCTTGCACAATAACGCTTACAGCATGTCTTGTTCAAACTATTTTGAAGTTGTTCGGAATTCGTAACGTCAGAGAAATAGCTTTTCTTGCGGCGAGGTTTCCGGTCGAATGGGCAGGCAGCATTCTGCGTCATCGTTTTGCACGTGATTGACTCGGCTGCTGACCGGGTAAGCCCGCATCAGACGAGCATCGAACGGCTTCAGCAAATCGGCAATCGCTTCAACCTTCGTCACGCGAATGCGAACAAATTGCCGTCGCTGACCTCGAAACAATACGGTTGCTTCGATTGCCCGGTTCGCTTGCATTCGTAGAAACCGTCTGCGGGAATCAGGCAACGCCGGAACTTCATTGGATCGCGGAAGGCAGGTTTAGCCGCAGCGGATTCCGATCTGGCGTTAATCATGCTGGCAGAAACGGAAATGTCTTTGGCCCACGACGGCACCAATCCCCATCGCATGGTCGAGAGTACCCGGCGAGGCTCCTTTGGATGCTGGCGGATCACTGGCACAGGTTGTGTGGGAGCGATGTTGTAGCGCGAAATCCAGTCCTCTTCGCCCGACGCATCGAAGTATTCCTCTACAAGTTGCTTACGCCGCGAGAGTCGATACCGTCCACACATGGATCACTTTGCTTATCGGAGGAGATCGGGCAAGACGCGCTCCAACACTTTTCTATATTGCGGATTTATTTGAAAATATGCTCGTCGCAAACCAGTACTCTCTTGTTCCGCAATGACGATCTGATGGTTGATGGCGATCTGGATTTGCTTGTTCTGAACATCCATCGAAATCTCGTTCATGAACTGCCGACCATTATCTATCGTCCCTTGGAGCAACAAGTGCTTCAGAAGCATCCGACCTTCTAGCGTCATTGTCTGACCCACAACGTGTCGTACATGTCGGTCCAGTTGTACTTCCCACTCATTTCGATTCCGGTCGATAATCTCCAACTGCATCCTTTTCCGCAGGTTGTCAAAGTTGATCTCGACACGGCTAAGTGGGAAGGAAAAAGCGGGCTCGTGTGGATACTTCTCAAGAGTTACATAGAACTGATTGCAATCCACGAGAACAGTATCGTTCGGCCAAGGAATCTCGGAGTTGTCTGATCTCGAAAGCACAGTGACTTTTTCGTTCTTCCACTGGAGTAGGCAATGAGTCTTGCTATTACGCTGCGCAATTAATGTTGCAAATTCCTGCTCAGATGCGTCGCGGGTCTCCGAGCCTTTTCAGACATAGGCCAGTCCGGCAAAGTGTGGGCGTAGTTCACTGCCGGGAACAATGACAGCGAGCGCTTTCAGACCGTTGTCGGTCACAAGTTTGGTTGTATATGCAATTCGGGGATAAACCTTCTCCATCGTTCGATTGAATGTCTTCTGAATTTGATCTAAGTTCTGCTGCGGCTTCTCAATTTCTCCGCTATCTCTGACGCCGATAAACAACACAGCAGGAAATCCCACAGTCGCGGAATTTGCAAACGCCACGGCAGTCTTTCGCCAATCCTTGTCGTCGGCAACCGTCTTTCGTTCTACGTAGTGGTGCTCGGCATTCTTCATCTTCGCGAGCAAGTCAGCTTCAGAGAGTTCTGTAAGTTGATTGGGCACCAGCGTAACCCCTTCCTCGTGTTCGCCCTTTGTTCGCCTAGGATGCTACACTGCGCTTATGATGCAGCGCAAGAAAATAGACCTCAAGAAGGTCTTCGCGGCAATGAACACAGCCTGTCCGGGTTGTGGGCACGAGATTACGCCCGCAGAGATTCAGAGAATTGACTTCGAGCGAATGCGTTGTCCGAAATGCGGGCTGGTTTTCGATGCGAGCAAAGTCCGGAAAGCGGGCTCAAGTCGGGCGGGCTAGGCGCTTCCAACACGCTCTGCACCCGACTCGATCAGAACAGCGAGATTGTGATCGACGAATTGTTGAACGGCTTCATTCAGCATTGCTTCCACAGGAATGCCCGTTATCATTGATCCGGTTACGAGTGCTTGAAGAAGATCGGCCTTAATTCTTGGATTTAGCATTCGCCTATTTCTCCCCGCAAAGAGATTAGGTCCAGAATCTTGTCTGCGTAAATACCACTTCGGTACTCAATTTCGTGGCGTTACTTCGTTTGGCCACAAGATTCCTTAGGTATCGTCATATAATCTCAGCCCATGGGCCGGACAACTGCGGCAGTCTTGGTTTTCGCGTTAGTTCTGTTGGTCAGTTGGTTGGGCGGTGGTCGAAAATGGGCCTTTCGCGCGATGCTGTCACTCTTGATTGTAGGGTTTTTAGGAGTTGTGGGATTCCTCGGTTACGGCCTCTGGTCTGAGAGGACCGCTGAGCGTCAAAGGCTAAGGCTTCATGAATGCGCTATCGCTAAAATCGCGACAGCCAAATGTGTTTCGTCACAAGCTCGGAGAAGCTCCAGCGGAGTTGAAGCCGTACGAGAAGAAGGTCGAGCATGGCACGTCGGAGAAATACGAAAAACAGACTGTGGACTTCTGTCCCGAATATATGCTCTTTGACAACCCGACTGCGGAGCAGGAAGCCTCCGCACTTACAGCCGCTGAGTTGGAGTGCCAAGCGGAGATCAATACTCAAACCAAGAGCGTACATGAGCAGATCGCCGAATATCGTCAGAAGCACGGCATCAAGAATTCGCCACCAACCCGGGGCGACGTGTTCGACCAACTTGTCAGCGAATGCGCTGCAAAAGTTCGCAGGCATTATCCCGGTGCTTACGACGATCTGGATGATTCGACTCTGATGAAAAAAGTGCTAGCCAAGTATCCGAAGTACTGCGATGCCAATTCCGGAGATCCTCCCGGATGGCAACCAGTAATCGAAGGTGTCCGCTAAACCCCCGCAGAAGGAGCGAGCTGCAAATACTGGACACTTGAAATGTGGGACTAACAATTGGGACTAATCAAAGCGGGTTTTTAGGTGGATTTTTGAAGCTAAGCGACGCCGAATCAATGAATTTCCACTGTGTCCCGAACCAGGTGCTCTACCAGGCTGAGCCACTCCCCGACGTCGCTCGGCGCCAATTGACCTGCATGCGCCTCGATCGATTGGACCCTTATTATAACATTCGCAACGGATCCCTCCGCGCTTGCACGCTGGTACTACCAAACCTGCGGAGTCGCGGTCCGGACAGGATTTGTGCCGAAGCCGTTAGAGCATTACGATAGCCCTTCTCATCAATCATGAAGACCGTAGTCACTGCACGGCGCCTCTACACTCCTGCTGACGAGATTCCTGATCCCTTTCTCGTCATAGAAGACGGACTCATCTCCGAGATCTCCTCCCGCGCTTCGCGCAGGACTCCCACAAATGCAACGGTCGTGGATTTTGGCGATGCAGCCCTCGCTCCCGGCTTCCTTGATATTCATCTTCATGGTGGGACGGGCCTCGACGTCATGCGCGCCTCTGTGGACGAACTTCCACGTCTTGGTCAGTTTCTCGCCACTCATGGCGTGACTGGCTACTTCGCGACCACTGTGGCCGCCCCCCTCGACGCAACCTGCTCCGCATTGGATCGCTTGGCGGATTCGATCGAGAACAAATTGCCTGCTGGCAAGAGCACAGTTGAAGCACGCCCCCTTGGCATTCACCTTGAAGGCCCCTTCCTAAGCCACAAACGCCGAGGGGTCCATCCTCCCGAATACCTCGTCGAACCAACCGTTCCCATCTTCGAGCAACTCTGGCAGGCGGCCCGGGGTCACGTGCGCATGTTAACGATCGCTCCCGAAATTCCCGGAGCCATTGAAGTCATCGCGGAAGCCGCCCGCCGAAAAGTTTGTGTGAGCATCGGACACTCCGACGCAGAGTTGCCTGTCGCACGAGAAGCCGTGAAAGCCGGTGCTTGCCATGCGACGCACACGTTCAATGCTATGCGTCCTCTCGATCACCGCAATCCCGGGATAATCGGCGAGGTCCTGACTGACGACACGATCACAGCTGACATCATCGTCGATGGTATTCACGTGTCGCCCGAAGTAGTGAAGCTTTTCCTTCAGGCCAAGGGACCCGAGCGTGCGGTTCTGATCACTGACGCAATGTCCGCGACTGGCATGCCGGAAGGGAGCTACCAACTGGGCCCGATCCAGGTCGAAGTCAAGGACGGAAAGGCAACCGCCGGCGACAGTCTTGCCGGAAGCGTTTTGACCATGGATCGCGCAGTGCGCAACGTCACCAAGTTCTCCCATTGGACGCTTCGTGAAGCCGTTCGTGCCGCAACTCTGAACCCAGCGCAAGCCGTCGGCCTTTCGCCGAAGTATGGGAAACTGGCACCTGGAGCGGAAGCCAACTTTGTGGTGCTGAGTCCTGCCGGCGAAGTGCTTAAGACGGTGGTTGGTGGCTGGGGATTATAAGGCAGCAGATCTCGCAATCATCCACGAGACATGTGAATCGAACTCAATTCGGTTTGCGCCGTTTTGCATCCACAACCTGGTGCAGCAGCATGAGTTCATCGACGCGCGAAAGCTTGTCGAAGAAAGAGCTCTCAGATTTCGCAGAATCGGCGTTCGCGCTCGCTGACCCTACCTGGCGCAGTTTGTCGCCGAATTCCGGCTCATTTCTCATGACCTCGGAATAAAACCACAGAAAGTGGCGCATCTGATCGAGTGCCACACGAAGAGTTTCGATTGGTTCGGTCTCCGACAGAGAATTCAAGGCCTCCATCAATTCCGGATCGCTCGGAGCCTGCATCGCGGCACAATTCAACTCCTGTTGGATCTGGCGCAAATCTTCGGTTACGCGTGCGATTCGTAAGTGCAGATCGTTCATATCGTCGAAGGCCATGTCGGTTCGCCAGTCAACCATCTCATCGGCACAAGCGGGGGTGTAGATGTCCCACGGGCATGCGCTTTCGTAATTCTGTGATTACTTTCGTCTCACAAAGTCACATCGTCGAAACCCCTTATTTGATGAGGGTTTCAGGAGATCGCCGTCCGGATCTCGGGCACCCCAGAATGCGTGTTCCCTGAACGGGATTTTCCACCGCGAACGTTAGTGCATTCAGCATCTGCTCCAAAGTCACCAAGCCCAGCCGTTGTGCCCCATCTCGAGTTTGCGGAACCCGTTCAGCAAGTTTGTAGATCGGCAGCAAGAAGTACGGCCAACGATGTCCCGGGCCCAGCACATACCACGGCCGAAGAATGGTCGCATTAAGGCCCGTCGACTCCAGCGCAGCCTCGCACTCGGTCCGTACAGCAACGTAGGTATGCATCATTGGCGCCGGATGCGACACGCTTATGTACACGAAATGCCGAATGCCCGCCGATTTCGCACTAGAAATGGCTCCCAGCCCAGCCGGCAAATCGATCTTTTTGAATTCCGCCGACTTGGCAGGACTCGGATGCGCAACTCCCACCAGCTGCACGAATGTGTCCGCCGGAGAAATACCGTCGGCGTAGCTGCCGGCATCGAGCACATTGCCGATCACCGCCGTACACCCATTCGGCAGCTTCTCTTCTGAGCCCGGACGCACCAGAGCACGCACTTCGTGCCCACGCTGCAGCCATCGGGGAATCAATCTCTGTCCCATATAGCCGGTTCCTCCGGCAATAAAAACGCACCGCTGTTCCTTCATCATTTGGAAATCTCGTTCGAAGTGGCGCGCGCGCCCACGCCCGCGCGAGCCTTCTGCTCACGGTGCGCTGTGGACCGCCGTGGATTCTAGACGACGCTCGCTCCAACTGCCACTCCTTCGTGCATCTGTGATACAAACTCGCGATGACCAAAAGCGCCACCGAGGCGGCCTCCAGCGAAGGATTGGTGCGCGCGATCGGACGCTGGAGCCTGGCCGCCCTCACCGTAAATTGCATCATTGGAAGCGGCGTCTTCGGCCTGCCCTCAGTTCTTGCGAGTCTGGTCGGGCGAGCGAGCATGCTTGCGGTGGTCGTTGCCGCAATTGCAATGTCGGTGATCATGGCCTGCTTCGCCGAGGTCGCCTCTCGTTTCGCGCTTACTGGAGGCCCGAACCTATACGCGCAGGAGGCCTTCGGCCGCTTCGTGGGAATTCAGGTGGCTTGGCTGGTCTGGTTTGTACGGCTCGCGTCTTGTGCCGCCAACGCAAACCTTTTCGTGACTTACCTTGGAGAATTCTGGCCTGAAGCAACTCGCTTTGCGGTTAAATTAGCCATTCTCACTCTTCTTATCGGAATTCTGGCCGCCATCAACTTTTGCGGCGTCCAGGCCGGCACCCGCGTCAGCACTCTCTTCACCATCGCAAAACTACTCTCTCTCGTTTTTGTAGGTCTTGCTGGCGCTTATTACCTGTTTAGCAGGCACCACCTGGCCTTGCCGAATCTCAGCCTAATGAGTGGCGGAACGCAATGGGGCCGCGCCATCGTGTTGCTGATCTTTGCCTACGGAGGCTTTGAAGCGGTCCTGATTTCCGCTGGTGAGGCGAAAGATCCGCGCCGCGATTTGCCCTTTGCGCTATTCGCAGCGCTAATTATTTGCGCAGTCATTTACGGATTGGTTCAGTGGGTCGTAGTAGGGGTGCTGCCTGATCCAACGCACAGTGAGCGTGCGCTCGCAGATGTTGCACGGATTGCTGTCGGAAGCAGCGGCGCGGCGCTTACCGCCCTCGGTGCCTTATTCTCCATCTATGGCTACCTCAGCGGCAATATGCTCACGACCCCAAGGATCACCTTTGCGCTCGGTGAACATGGCGACTTTCCTGCTTTCTTCGCGCTCGTGCACCCACGCTTTCGGACGCCATACTTCTCGATTTTCATTTTTGCACTACTGGTCTGGCTATTGGCCCTTTTTGGCAGCTTCGCAGGGAATGCAACCCTTTCGGCGGGATCGCGCTTGTTTTACTACGGAGTGGTTTGCGCCGCGCTCCCGGTTCTGAGAAAGAGAAAACCCACTCCGCCCTTTTTCCAAATTCGCGGCGGAACCCTCATCGCTGTCGCAGGTGTGCTACTCTGCGCGGCTTTATTGACCCAGATCGAATACAACAAGTCGCTGATCCTGCTGGCGGCACTGGCGGTAGCCTTCTTCAATTGGCTGGCCGTTCGTAAACACAGCCTGCAACGTCTTAATTGATACGTTCCCGCTTGCGATGCGCATGTCGAGCGCTACGCGTCGGCTCCGCGCTCCATCTCCAACAGAGCCCGCTTCCGCTTCAAACCCCATCGGTATCCTCCCATGCTGCCGTCCTCGCGAACCACGCGATGGCACGGGATCGCAACGGCAACCGGATTCGTAGCGCACGCTCGCGCAACGGCGCGGCAAGCCCGGGGTTGTCCAATCGCCTTCGCAACCTCGCTGTAGGATTTCGTCTCACCGAACCGGATTGACTGCAGGTATGCCCATACTCGCCGCTGGAACGCCGTCGCTCGTATGTCGAGCGGCAGAGATGAATTTAAATCCTTCCCTCGCAAATGATGCAATAGCGCGCTTACCCAAGCCCGCAATTCACCGTCGTCTGGCCGGCGCGCCGCAAACGGAAACTCCCGCTTGAGTCCCTCGATCAGTTCGCCGTCGGTACGCGCGAATTGAATGGAACATATGCCCCGCTCGGTAGCTGCAATCAGCATCCGTCCCAGTGGCGAGTCGGCGATGGTGTAGCGAATGCTCGCGGCGATGGCTCCCCGCCGATACTTGTCGGGAGTCATGCCCAACTGCGATGCAGTCCGCTCATATAGCCGGCTGCTCGATCCGTATCCCGCGTCATACATGGCTCGCGTAACGGAATCACCAGCCTGTAAGCTCCGCTTGAGCATCTTCATACGGCAGGAATCCGCGTATTCCCGCGGCGTAACCCCCAGCACAGCCTTGAAACGCCGCTGCAAATGAAACGGACTCAGATGAAACTCCTTGGCCAATCGCCCAAGCGTCATGGGTTCATCAAGGTGCTGCTCGATGAAGCGGCATATTGCCTTCACACCATCGGATTCCGCATTGCCGGTAAACGCTCGCGGACGGCAACGCAGGCACGCTCGATACCCCGCCTGCTCGGCAGCGTCGGGCGTTCGAAAGAAACAAACATTCTCCCGCCGCGGCCGCCGCGCCGCGCACGAAGGCCGGCAATAGACTCCGGTGGTAGAAACGGCAAAGAAGAACTCGCCGTCACGCTTGGAGTCCCGCGCTAGCACCGCTTCCCAGTAGCGCTCGTCAGACGCGGCGGCTTCTTTTACTCCTGTCTGTACGACCGGCATGGATTCCAGGACTTCCGTTGCAAGTATGGCATTCGTGGTCATAGTAAAGAAAGCCTACGGCAGAGGTTTGGAACCGACTATCCGAATCTTGCCCTCAAACCGATTTCCCCGGCAGACGTTGTCAGCGTTCTTTGCGGTTAACCTTTCTTCTCGTGCGCAATGCGAAGCAAATTGCCAGAACCGCTCTAAACAATTAGAGTTCCGTGAGTTTAATTTTCACGTTCTAAAAAGGAAGCCCCGCCATGACCAAAAGCCGGCGAAAAATGTTAGGGACAGCAGTACTCGCACTGATTGGATGCGCGCTCGCCGAGCAGGCTTCAAAGCACGTTCTGAGCGCCGACGAATTGAAAAAAACAGTCCCAACAGAATATTTCTACCGCGGTCAGAAAGCGCCGGTCCAACTGCGCAACGCGGTGGGATTTCAACTCGCGGACGGCAAGATGATGCTGGCATCCCTCGTCGACGCCTCCGGATACTCGACGGCAATCCAACAGAAATACCAAGGTCTGCTGATCACCGAAGCCAAGTTGAACATCGGCGGATCCAGCCTGCCTCCCGGACAATACGGATTCGGCTTCGCTGCCGACGGCAAATTCAATGTCATGGACGTCGCCAACAATGATGTCCTAACTGCCTCCTACCAAACGGACCAGGCGCTTCCCCGTCCCGTCCCGCTCAAATTGATCGAAGACGGCGACGCCTACAAACTCTACGCAGGCAAAAAGTGGATCGGGATCAAAGTTGAGTAAATAAGGACCGGTGGCAGAAACAAATGCTGAAGTCGCCCTGGCACCCTTAGCGCAGCGCGATGCACTGGAACCGGCTTCCGGGTGGCGCAGCGCCTCCAGCGCAGCGATAGGTGGCTTGCGGACTGTTGCGGTTTTCTCGTGACATAAATGGAATTCTAGTTACTTGTACCCCCACTCACTTCTTAATCGAAATTCCTAGCTCACGCAGCTGCCGCTCATCCACAGGCGTCGGTGCGTCGCACATCAGATCTACGGCGCGCGCAGTCTTCGGGAAGGGAATCACTTCGCGCAGACTCTCTGCTCCCGCAAGGATCATGACGATACGATCTAGTCCCAGCGCGATTCCCCCATGCGGAGGCGTGCCGTACTCCAGCGCCTCCAGGAAGAAACCGAAACGCTTCTTCGCTTGCTCGTCGGTCATGCCCAGCGCTTTGAAGATCTTCGCCTGAATGTCCTGCCGGTGAATACGGATCGAGCCCGAGCCTAACTCAGTTCCGTTCAGCACGACGTCATAGGCCAGCGCACGCACCGCGCTGAGCGTCGAGTTCGGATCGTTCACCGAATCGACCCCCTGCCCCAGCAGGCCCATGTCCTCCTCACGCGGCGAGGTGAATGGATGGTGCGCTGCCATCCACTGCTTTTCGCTCTCGTCCCACTCGAACATGGGAAAGTTCGTGACCCACAGAAAGCGGTAGTCTTTCTTCGTGTCGCCGGTCTTTTTGAAAATCCCGTGCCGGTCGGCATACTTCTGGGCCAGAGCCAGGCGCAGCAATCCTGCGGACGCATAGATCGCCAGCTCCGCCGGAGTAACTTTTCGATGCGCCGGAAGGGCCGTCTGCGGCCCGGCCTGCGCTGATCCGGCGACCAGCACGATCAAGTCGCCTTCGTCCATGGCGGTCTTTTTGGCAATCGCCGCCGCCGCATCGGGATACTTGTTGGAGATGCGCTTGAAGTCCTCGTACACTCGCGCTCCGCCCTTGGAATGAAACATCGGCTTAATGTCATCGCGCTCTTTGCGCGAAAGCTCGCCGACTTTGGGAATTCGAATCGCAATTAACGGCAGATTCGGATTGATCGCCAGTTCCTGCAGATGTTCAGGCGTGAAACAGTCGTGCACATCGCTAAACGGCGGAATTCGCATATCCGGCTTATCGATTCCGTATTGCCGGATTGCTTCGTCGTAATCCATGCGTGGAAACGACGCCTCTATCTTTTCCCCGCCAGCACTGAAAGCAACCTGTAGAAATCCCTCAACAACCGCCCATACGCTCTCGGGTTGGGGGTAAGTCATCTCAAGGTCGATCTGCGTGAACTCGGGCTGCCGGTCCGCCCGCAAGTCCTCGTCGCGGAAGCAGCGCACGATCTGAAAATATCTGTCGAAGCCCGAGATCATCAGAATCTGCTTGAACATCTGTGGGGACTGCGGCAGTGCATAAAACGTCCCCGGCTGCACTCGGCTCGGCACAAGGTAGTCGCGCGCGCCCTCGGGTGTTGAACGCGTCATGAACGGCGTCTCGATCTCAAAAAATCCCTGCGAGGAAAGATAATCGCGGATCGCTTTGGCGACATTATGCCGCGTCTCGATGTTGAACTGCATCACGTCGCGCCGCAGGTCGATATACCGGTATTTCAGCCGCGTTTCTTCGTTCGTCAACGCGGTGTCTGATGGCAAAAATGGCGGCAACTTTGACTCGTTCAGGATACGAATGTCATCCGCTACCAGTTCCACTTCGCCCGTCGGCATATTCGGATTGATCGTGTTGGCATCGCGCAACCTCAAAGTTCCAATGGCCGCGATGACGTACTCGTTCCGGAGCGTTTCTGCTTTCTCATGGATCGCCGCGTTTCGATCGGCGTTGACCACAACCTGCGTGATCCCGGTGCGGTCACGCAGATCAATAAAAAGGAGGCTGCCGTGGTCGCGGCGCTTGTTCACCCATCCCATGAGCACGGCTTTTTGGCCGGCGGCTGCCGCGCGAAGCGTTCCGCACATATGCGTGCGTCGTAAGTCTCCTAGAAAATCGAGCAAAGTGTGTCCTTACAGTGAAAATTCCGGCTGA
>Ga0126373_10002287_pt1 | contig 14091 bp, 11 predicted proteins | sample PanSoiMetPlot_11_FD_92545 | JGI IMG/M metagenome (GOLD analysis project Ga0126373, IMG submission 92545) | Tropical forest soil microbial communities from Panama - MetaG Plot_11 | ecosystem: Environmental > Terrestrial > Soil > Tropical forest > Bulk soil | place: Panama | collected 2016-02-17 | reverse complement strand
GCGTACAGCACTGGCCCGTGCCCGCTGTCGGCGTACCCCAGGTGCGCGACCCGCGCGGCCCCGAGCGTTTCGGCGCTCGCCCGCAGTTCTCTTAGCCGCGTGTCCGACGCTTCCCCCACGCACCCGTCGGTCGCGACGACGATGACGACCCGATGGCCCTCGGCGGCCAGCTTGGCCAGGGTGCCGCCGGTCAGCAGCACCTCATCATCGGGATGCGCGTGAAAGGCAACGACCGTCGTCATCTGGCCGATCATTCCACGCGCCGGGTCGCCTGGTACTACGCACGGTCGGCCTGCGGCTCAGCCGCTGCCTCCTTTGTGACCGGGACAGGCTCTGGCTTGCGGGTCTCTGGGGCGAACAGTCCTGCCACGGCCGCCAGCCCGAGCACGCCCGCTGCCAGGAAGAACGCCGCGCCGTAGGAAACCGAGTCGACCAGGAAGCCGACCGCCACCGGCCCGGTGACCGTGCCGATGTCGCCGGCCATCTGGAAGGACGCCACCACGGTGCCGCCTGGGCCGCTCGGGGAGCCGGTCCCTGCGGGGCCGCCGCTGCCCTCCGCGGCGTGCTTGACACCGCTGCCGGTTTCGGTACAGCTCAGCAGGTCGCCGATCATCGCGGCGGGTGCCACGTCAATCAGCCCGGAACCGATGCCCAGGACGGCAAGTGCCAGCAGAAAGCCCCACAGTCCAGGCAGGACCGCGAGCATCACCATGCTCCCGGCGCCCGCAAGGCATCCCGCCACGATCACTGGCCGACGTCCGAGCGTGTCAGCGGCACGCCCAGCTGGCAGCAACGTTGCCGCGTTCAGCGCGGCAACGACGAGGAAGCCGATGCCCGTCCACGTCGCCGACCTGTGCAAGACGTCAGCGACGAACAGCGGGACAATCGCGCTCCGAACGCCCATCACCGCGAAGCCGTCGGCCAAGTTCGCTGCCGCGGCCGCCCGGTACGCCCGGCTGCGCAGCGCTCGAGCGATCTCGGCCAGCGGCCGGCTGGTCCCGCTCAGTCCGCGTGCCGCGGGCCGCGCAACGTCGTGCAGGAGCATCACGGCGATGCAAGCCGGGACAGTGAGCATCGCGCCGTAGAGGAAGAATGGCGCGCGCAACGACCAGGCGGAGACGAGGCCACCGATCGCCGGTCCGCTGATCCCGCCGAGCAGGAAGCCGCCGGTGTACAGGCCGCTCGCGCGCCCACGCAGGCCGCTAGGCACGCTGCGCAACAGCAGCGTCTGGCCGCTGACGCTGAACATTGCTGACCCGAGGCCACCGATCCCGCGCAGCACGATGAGCTGGATAAACGATCCGGAGAAGCCCGCGAGGATGCTGCTGAGCGCCACGATCGCGATGCCGGCCGCCATCGTCGAGTGCTCGCCGAACCGGTCGACGAGCCGGCCTGACGGCAGCGCCCCGACGATCCGCATCAGCGCGAAGGCGCTGATCACCGAGCCCGCTGCGGCCGCGCTCACACCGAAGTGGCGCGCGAACTCCGGGATTCCCGGGGCCACAATGCCGTACCCGAGCGCGACCGTGAACGAGACCGCGCTGAGGATCGCCACCTCGCGGGGCAGGTCGGCGAAGATTCCGCGACGAGGGCGAGGCACAACACGCCATTCTGCCAGCAGAAGAGGTCTCGCCCTGAGCCAGGCCCGGCGCGGCTGTCCGAGTCTGCTGTGATACTGGAAACGTGCTTGGAATCGGGCGAAACACGCTGGTCGGCAGGGAGGCTGAGCTCAGCCACCTGGTTGCCGTGCTCGAGTCGGCGTCCGCGGGCAGGCCGATCGTCACGCTGATCAGCGGAGACGCCGGCGTTGGCAAGACGAGGCTGGTCACTGAGCTCGCTACCTGCGCGCGCGACCTGGGTTTCACGGTCCTGTCCGGGCGCTGCGCCGAACTCGGCGACGCCGTGCCCTACCTGCCGCTCGCCGACGCGCTCAGGGACGCGTCGACGGGACCGTCGGCCGGCGGCGTGCTCGACGCGCTGGCGACGCGACCTGTCCTGTCCCGGCTACTGCCCGACAGGGCTGAGAACCAGCCGGCCGGCGGTGACATGCCTGGACTGGTCCAGCAGCAGCTGTTCGGCGCCGTGCTCGGCATGCTCGCCGAGCTTGCGGGTGCCAGTCCGGTCCTGCTCGTGCTCGAAGACGTGCACTGGGCCGACCGGTCTACCCGTGACCTGCTCACATTCCTCAGCCGGATGCTGCACTCCGAGCGGCTGGCGGTGGTGGCCACCTATCGATCCGACGACATGCACCGCAGGCATCCGTTGCGGCCCCTAGTCGCTGAGCTGCTCCGGCTCCCGAGCGTCAGTTTCCTCGAGCTCGGCCCGCTGCCGGCGTCGGCAATGGCGCAGCACCTGACCGCGCTGTCGGAGCAGCCGCTCGACGCCAAAGCGATCGACCGCATGATCACCAGGGCTGAGGGCAACGCGTACTACGCCGAAGAGCTGCTCGCCGCATCGTCGGCCGGGTCAAAGCTCCCGGGAGGGCTGGCCGACCTGCTGCTCGCCAGGATGGAACGGCTGTCGGCGCAGGCGCAGCAAGTGCTCAGGGTCGCTGCCGTGGCCGGCCGGCGCGTTGACGACGAGCTGGTCAGGCGTGCTTCCGGGCTCGACGAGACCGTCTACGACGATGCGCTGCGTGAAGCCGTCGCCCATCAGTTGCTCGTGCCGGACGGCGACCGCGGCTACTCGTTCAGGCACGCGCTGCTGCGCGAGGCCATCTACGCCGACCTGTTGCCTGGCGAGCGCACACGCCTGCACGGGCGGATGGCCGAGTTGCTCGCCGATGAGCAGCGGCTGGCCGAGGTCCCTGGCACCGCGGCCGAGCTCGCCCACCACTGCCTGGCGAGTCACGACGTCCAGGGCGCCTTCTCCGCCTCCATCCTGGCTGGCGAAGAGGCGGAGCGGCTCGCCGCGCCGGCCGAGGCACACAGGTACTACGATCAGGCGCTCTCGCTGTGGGACCGGGTCAGCGATCCGGAGAAGATAGGCGGCATCGCGAGGGGGAAGCTCGCGTTCCGCTCGGCCGTGAGCGCGGCTGACGGCGGCGACCTGACGCGGGCCGCCGGGCAGCTGCGCCGGATGCTCAGCTACCTGAACGCCAGTGCGGACCGGCGGTTGCTGTGCCGCGTGCAGGAGCGGCTCTCCTACTTCCTTGACGACGTTGGCGAGGATGCGGCAGCCGCGGCCGCGGGCCAGGCTGCCGTCGATGCGCTGCCGCCCGAGCCGCCAAGCTGGGAGTACGCGAGGGCGCTTGCCACCCACGCTCGAGCTCTGCTCAACTTCCCGGACAACGAGGCGGTGCGGGTGCGGGCAGAGCAGGCGAGGAAGGCGGCCCAGGCGGCGGGCGCGCCGTGGGTCGAGGCGGATGCGCTGGTCACGCTCGGGCTTATCAGCGAGCGCACCGGCAAGATCGCCGACGCGATCGCCATGTTCTCCACCGCGCACCGCCAGGCTGCCGAGGCGAAGGTACTCGGCGTTGAGCTGCGCGCCACATATCACCTGGCAAGGGTGCAGCTCGAACAAGGAGATATCTCGAGTGCCGGCCGCTGGGCGTTTGAGGGCACGCAGCGCGCGAACGGCGCCGGCCTCGGTCTCGCGCAGTACGGCATCGACCTGCAGTACCTGCATTACCTCGCGCATTTCGCCGACGGTGCGTGGGATCACGCGCAGCAGATCGCGGACGGCTTCGCGGTCCGGGTCGCGACTCCGGCTGAGGCCAGGCTGTCAGCGATGGCGCTGTTCGTTGCCGTCGGCCGCGGCTCGCCGACAGTCGACGAGCGCCTGGTCTGGCTGCAGCCGATGTTCGCGCGCGACGGCTTCGTCGAATACATCACGCGCGGCCTGCTCGCCGAGCGCGCTCACTGGCGCGGCGACATCGAGGCCGCAATCAATGAGACCAGGGCGACGATCAGGGCGATCGAGGAGATCGATGAGGGCTACCACAGCCCTCAGCTGATCAGGGTGTCCGCTGTCGGCCTCGGCGCCCTGGCCGACCAGGCGGTATCGGCGCGGGCGGCGGGCGACGCCTGCCGAGTGAGCGACGTGCTTGCAGAGGCCGACCGCTTGCTGACGATCGCACGCCAGGGAGCGGCGCACCCGGCCATGCCGGGCTTCGCGCTTGGCGTCGACGGGCGGGGATGGATGGCGCGCGCCGAGGCCGAGTGGCGCCGCGCGAAAGGCGATAACGACCCGGCCGCCTGGCAGGCGGTGGTGGACGCGTTCGGCGAGGGATTCGTGTATGAGACCGCCAGAGCGCGCTGGCGGCTCGCCGAAGCGCTGGCCGAGTCGGGCGACCGAGATACCGCCAGCCAGGTGTGGGCGCTGGCCAGCAAGGTCGCTGACGATCTGCGTGCCGCGCCGCTTCAGGCTGTTCTGGCCGACCTTGGCCGCCGCGCGAGGATCGGCGGCACAGCCCGTGGTGCGGGAGCGCGCGGACCGCTGGCTGGGCTGACCGACCGCGAACGCGAGGTGCTGAGGCTGCTGGCGACTGGAACCAGCAACAAGGAGATCGGCGCCGAGCTCTTCATCTCGCCGAAGACGGTCAGCGTTCACGTCTCCAACATCCTCGCCAAGCTCGGTGCCGCGAGCCGGACCGAAGCAGCCGCGATCGCGCACCGCGAAGGCGTCTGAGCCTCGGTCCAGCCCGTCGGGTCTGCACGTCGGCTAGGGCTGAGCGTACGTCGGCCCGGGACCGCGAGTGCGGTCCCGGGCCGGAGAGCTGTTGTAGAGCCCTGTCACGCTGCCCGAGCGGTGAGCTCCTGGCAGGGAGTCTGTGGGCTGGGTGCCTGATGGAGACGACGGCCCGCGGCGGTCGGTGCGATCACGCCGCGCCGGGCGCGGCGTGCCTCGCGGGCACGCCGTCCCCGGGTGGCAACGGCCTGCATGTCCTTGACATGCTCGGCAGCCGCCAAAGCGATGATCTGCGGGTGCATGGCAACCTCCTGAGTATCGGGCCAGGCTGGCCCGATACTCAGAATCGCGGTAAGGCAATGGCGACCGCATCGGGAAGATGTCCTATCTTCCGCGCAGCTGCCGTCTTAGGCCAGACGGCCAGCTCGTGACGGTTATAAGGCCAGCTCGGACGCGGTCGCGACTAGGTCGCGGAGGCCGGATCTGGGCGCCGGAATCTCGGCGACATCCCCGTAATTGATCAGGCCATATCGCATCGCGGTCATCAGCGCCTGGGCTCGGTTCGCGGCGCCGAGCTTGTCGTACAGGCGCGCGACATAGGTCTTGGCGGTCGACTGACTGATGAACATCACAAGCGCGATGGCCGGGATCGACATTCCGTCTCGCAGGAACTGCAGTACCTCGGTCTCCCGCGGGCTGAGAGCCAGCTTGTCCTTGATCGACCGGCGCCTGGTGAGCGCGACCGCGAGGCCAGAAGCGGTAAAGGATGAGGCGGCGACGGCCGCGTGCCTGATCGCGGCCAGTACCTCCTCGACCGGGGCGGTCTTAGCGACGAACGCGGAGACGCCGGTTTCCAGCGCGCGGAACAGGACGTCGTCTTCGCCGCGAGAGGTCAGCATGACGATCCCAAGGTTGGCATACAGGTCGCGGAAATCCCTGGCGAGCCGCATCCCGTCCCCGTCGGGGAGGGTGGCGTCGATCGTAACCACGTCGGGGTTGGAGGTTCCGATCGCCTCAGGCGCTACCGCGGCGTAGCTGCACTCGGCAACGATCTCGATGTCCGTGTGCTGTGCGACTAGCTGGCGGAGGCCATACCTCGTCAGGGTGTGGCCATCAATGATGGCGAGACGAATGGTCATCGCGAACCCCCCCGAGCTCACTGTCCGGTTGCGTCAGCGGAGCCCTTGTGGTCGCTGGCAATGCAGCGGCCTCGGATGCCTCTGACGCGGCATCAACAAGTAGACGTGATGCTGATGTGCTCAGTTTGCACGGCTTTGCCAATGTTATCGTTCTGTTAAGGACGCTAGCCTTCTGTTAACAATGTTGCCCGTTCCAGTTTCACCACGGGACAGACAGTATGGCGAGCAGCGAGCCGGCGAGCATGTAAGGACCGAAGCTGATCATGCTCCGGCGGGAGACCCGCCGGGACGCTAGAAGGGCCAGGCCGACTAGCGCGGCCAGCACGAAGCCGAGGCTGGCTCCTACGATCAGGACACGCCAGCCAGCCCAGCCGAGTACAAGGCCGATCAGGCCGGCGAGCTTCATGTCGCCGCCACCGAGCTGGCCGCCGCTCAAAAGGCCGAGCAGCAGGTACAAGCCGCCAAGCGCTAGCGCTCCGAGCAGGGCGCGCACGAGGTCCTGCCAGGTACCGGTGACCGCCGCGGCAAGGCTGAGCAGCGCGATCAGGGCCGGATATCCGGCCAGGGTCAGCCGGTCAGGTAGCCGCTGAACGGCGACGTCGATCTGCGCGAGCGCCACGCCCAGCACGCCGAGGAATGCGAAGCCGGCCAATGCCGGCTGGACGCCGATCCTGGCGAAGAGCAGCGCGACGATCCCAGCGGCAGCCAATTCGATCGTTACTGGCGCGCCAATCCAGGAATGGCAATGACCGCACCGAAGCGCGGGAAGGCCGGGCTGCGCGGGCGTTCCGGGGAGCGGCGCAGCGCAATGCCGACAGCAGACCTCGTCAGGCTCCCCACTGGGCACCGACAGCATGGCCACCTGGCCACGAAGGACTGTGCCCGCCGGGAGCCCGGCGGCGCCGCCGGAGGCCACCCAGAAAACGTCCATTAACGCCCCGCGTTGCTACCAAAGCTGCTAGACAGTTCCGTTAACGACCAACGGTCCGCGCTGTCCGCGCGGAGATGGTCCTGTCTCGTGTCACCCGATCGGATGACATGTCAGCCGACAAGCTTAACTTGTCTGCTTGTCTATCAGAAGTCACGCTCGGTCATGATCAACCCTATACGCTCCCCAATACCTGGCGGCGCCGTGCCGTCAGGAAGGGGCGTGGCTAGCTCGCCTGCCTGCCTGTCGAAGGAGTTTCAATGCGCAAGCACTTCGTGACACTGTCCAACCGGCTGGCCCAGCTTCGCAGCGATGACCGCGGCGTGACCTCAGTTGAGTACGGCCTCATGGTGGCTCTGATCGCGGTCGTGATCATCGGTGCCGTCACGCTGCTCGGCTTCAACCTGAACACCTTGTTCAACACCGTTGCCGGCGCGATCTGACGACCGCGACCTGACGACACTGTGCAGCGAAGTGGCCAGGCGGGCTGACGCGCTCCTCTTCGCGCGTCGCACCTGGCCGGGAGCGATCCCGGCGGCCAGCGTCCTGGCTGGGGCGCGAAGCCTGCGTGTCCGGCTATCGGGTCGAGATGACCGCGGCGTGACCTCGATTGAGTACGCGCTGCTCGCCTCCTTGATCGCCGTGGTGATCAGCGGCGCGGTCGCCGTATTCGGGCTGAGCGTGAACAACTTGTTCCTGCAGATCACCGGGGCATTCTAGGCCGGTGAACTGAGGTGCGGGCGGGACGGCGTCGCCGTCTCGCCCACCATGCCGCATGAAAGGGAGGGCAGGAGGATGAGTCTCCCGCTTCTCAGAGCGCGGGATCGCGGTGCCGCAGCGGTCGAGTTCGCGATCATGCTCCCGCTGTTGCTGCTGCTCCTGTTTGGCATTATCGACTTCGGCCGTGCCCTGAACGCCCAGGTCACCATCACGCAGGCGGCTCGCGAGGGAGCGAGGCTCGACGCGCTCAATCAGCCCAATGTCATTGGCCGCACCCAGGGAGCCGCGACTGGGCTCAGCGGGGTCGCCGTGTCGATCGTCTCGGCGTGCCCGCCGGGTTCGGGTCCCACCGCCAACGCGGACGTGAAGGTCACGTATTCGTTCAACTTCATTACCCCGATCGGCGCGATCGCGAAGCTTTTCGGCAAGACAGGACCTAATTCTCCCCTCACACTGACCGCCGAGGGAGTCATGCCATGCGAGACCTGACCTGCGGTCTGGCCCGCCAGACGCGGCGCCTACTCCGCCGCGATGATCGCGGTGCTGTCGGCGTCCTGATCGCGATCCTGATCGGCGGCGGCGTCCTTTTCGGCATGGGCGCGATCGTCGTCGACGTCGGCCAGCTCTATTCCGAGCGGGCCCAGCTCCAAAATGGCGCCGACGGGGGGGCGCTCGCCGTCGCCAAGACCTGCGCGCGCGGCAATTGCACGGCCGCCGTGGCGCAGCTGTACGCGAACAGGAACTCCAATGACGGCGTCTCGGCAGTCGACCTGGTGTGCGGCGGGGGGAACCTCGGCGCGTGCCCGGCCAGCACCGGCAAGATCTACGACTGCCCGCCACCGCCGCAGGGCGTCACGAACTACGTCGACGTGCACACGTCCACGCTGACTCCGGGCGGCTCGACGCTGGTGCCGCCGGCCTTCGCTCGGGCGCTGCTCGGCAACAGCAACTACAACGGCACCACGGTATTCGCCTGCGCGCAGGCCTCGTGGGGGCCGCCGCAGGCGGCCGCAGGTCTCGCGGTGACGTTCTCGGCCTGCGAATGGGATCAGGCCACCCAGAACGGCACCGTATTCGGCCCGCCGCCGCCCTACCCGCCAAGCCCGCTTCCGTCGCCCTCGCTCGACCAGGTGCTCAAGCTGCACACGACCGCCACGAACGGCGGGTGCCCGACCGAGCCGGCCGGAGCCGACGGGCCAGGCCTGTTCGGCTGGACAACTGACCCAACCAGCACCTGCACGACGCCGATCATCAACGGGGCTTACGGCGGAAGCACGGGAACGAGCATCTCGCAGGCCTGCAAGACGGTCATCAAGGCCGACTGGCAGAACAAGTCGCTCGTCTTCATACCGATCTACGTGATTGTGCAGAACCCCGGCAACAACGCGGTGTACACCCTGAAGGGCTTCGCCGCTTTCGTGATCACCGGCTACAACTTGCCTGGCTTCCAGGCCAGCGACTGGCTCAACCCGGCGAACAACTGCAAGGGCTCTGATAAGTGCATCAACGGCTACTTCACTCAGGGTCTCGTACCGTTTCCGGGAACAATCGGCGGGCCGCCCCTCGGCGCCTCCATCATCCAGCTGACCGGCTAGGCCACGGCGAATCGTCAGGCAAAACAAGAGCGAACCGGAGAAGAGAATCGTGACAAGGCGAATCCTGACCATCATCCTGGCCATCGCCCTGGCCGTAATCGGCACAGGGGCGGTGCTCATCTACGCCAAGGGCGCCGACAAAAGGGCCCTGAGCGGACTGAAGGCGGTCAGCGTCTACGTGGCGAGGCAGCAGATTCCCGCAGGGACGAGCGCGGGAACGGCGCTGACCAACGGCATGCTCACCAAGCAGAAACTTCCGGCCTCATCGGTGCCCGCCGACGCGATCAGGTCGCTCACTGCTGGCTTGAAGCCGCTTGTCTTGAGCTCAAGCATCGCTCCTGGCGAGTTGCTGCTCCGTCCGGCGCTGGTCACCGCGGTCGCATCGACCTCGGGAGTCGCGATTCCCGCGGGAATGATGGCCGTAACGATCGCCATGTGCGTTCCCGAGGCAGTGGCACGGTACGTCAACCCTGGCTCCCAGGTGGCGGTCTTTGACACGGTCCTCAAGAAGGGGTCGGCCCAATGGGGCTGCGGCAGCAAGCCTGTTCAGCTCAGTAGCACGACCAAGACCGTGACCCGCATCGTGCTGACCAGGGTGAAAGTGCTCTCGGTCACCGAGGCGGCGCCGGTGACCTCGGCCGGCCAGGTGACGAGCACGGCGTTCGCCCAGAGCTCAAGCTCAGGCACCGATCAGGCCACCCAGAACGAGGTGCTCGTGACGCTGGCCGTGAACCAGGCCGACGCCGAGCGGGTGATCAACCTGGACGAGGCAGGCCTGCCCTACCTGGCGCTGCTGACCAAGTCCTCGGTGACCGGGCCCGATTCCGGCACGTTCACGCTGTTCCCGCCCGCCAAGTGAGACGGTGATCATGCCTATTTTGTGTGAGCCGACGGCGTCGGCCAGGGATCTGGTCCTGTCGATAGGCGGCAAGGTGCGCGCGGCGGACTCGCTGCACACCGCGGCCCAGATGCTCGAGAGCGATCCGGCAGAGCTGCTAGTGGTGATCGGCCCGGAGACGCCGGTCGGCGAAGCGCTGACGTTCGCCTCGACGCTCAGGCTGATCCGGCCGGCTGTCGGCGTGATCCTGGCAAGGGAGTACGTCGACGTCAACCTGCTGACGCAAGCCTTGCGGGCCGGCGTGCGGGAGGTCGTCCAAGCCGGCGATAACGCGGCGCTGAATGCTGCGTGCCAGCGTTCCTACGAGGTGTCGATGCGGCTGATGAACTCGGCACCTCAGGCAGAGGTAGCGCACGCCAGGCAAGGCCAGATCGTCACGGTATTCGCCGCGAAGGGCGGGTGCGGCAAGACCACGCTTGCGATCAACCTCGCGCTCGCGCTGGCCAGGCACTCCGACCGCCGCGTGTGCATCGTTGATCTCGACCTCGCCTTCGGCGACGTGGCCATCAGCGTCCAGCTTGATCCGGCCAAGACCATCGTCGACGCGCTGCCGATGACCGGTCACCTCGATGAAACGGGCGCATCTTCGCTGCTCACCCGCTACCAGGGAAATGTCGAGATGCTGCTCGCGCCGACGACTCCGGGCGACGCAGAGAAGATTCCTCCGTCGCTGATCAGCGAGTTGCTCGTCGTGCTCAGGATGATATTCGACTACGTCGTGGTCGACACGCCCGCCCAGTTCAGCGAGCACGTCCTGACCGCCATGGACAACTCCGCCCATCACGTGCTGCTGACTACGCCCGATGTGCCAGCGCTGAAGAACCTGAGGATCACGCTCGACATGCTCGATTTGCTCTCGTACCCGCGGCAGATCAGGTCGGTGGTGCTCAACCGGTCGGACTCAAAGGTCGGCTTGTCGCTCGAGGACGTCGAGCGCGTAGTTCGGTGGCCGATCGTGGCGCACATTCCGTCCAGCCGCGACGTGCCGATCTCGATCAACAAGGGCACGCCGCTGATGCTCGCTTCCCCCGGCCATCCGTCGAGCCAGGCCATCGCGCGCTTCGCCCAGCAGCGGATCGTGCAGCCGGTCGGTCCCGCGGCTGATGCCGGACGATCCGTTCGGTCCAGGGGCAGGAGGAAGTCGGCATGAGTCTGTCTGACCGGTTGGCCCAGCGGATGACCCCGGTCGCGCCGCCGAGTGAACAGCAGCAGACGGGCGTGCATTTGCGGCTGGAGAAGCAGCAGAGGCCCGGCGCGGGCCGCCGGGCACGGCGCTCTGTCGACCCGTTCGCCGCGGTCAAGCGCAGCGTGCACGAGGGTCTTCTTGAGGTGCTCGGGCCGAAGCTGTATGACGCCCATATCGACCAGAAAGAGCTTGAGCTGCAGGTCACGCAGACGCTGCAAGCCGTGCTCCAGCGTGACGAGACCCCTCTGACAGTCGCCGACAGGGCCAGAGTCGCGCAGGAGGTCGCGGACGAGATCCTCGGCCACGGCCCGCTCGAGCCTTATCTGCGCGATCCGGACATCACCGAGATCATGGTGAACGGGTTCGACCAGATCTACGTCGAGCGGGACGGGCGCCTGTACCCCGTCTCCGCCACGTTCACGGACGAGAGTCACCTTCGCCGGACGATCGAGAAAATCGTCGGCAGGGTCGGTCGGCGGGTTGACGAGTCCAGCCCGATGGTGGACGCCCGGCTCCCCGACGGCAGTCGGGTCAACGCGGTCGTGCCGCCGGTCGCCCTCGACGGGTCACTGCTGACGATCCGCAAGTTCGCCGCCGATCCTTTTACGGTCGACGACCTGATCTCGTTCGGCACGATGTCCCCTGAGGTCGCCGAGCTGCTTGACGCCTGCGTGCGCGGCCGGCTGAACATCGCGATCGGGGGCGGCACCGGCTCGGGCAAGACGACTACGCTCAATGTGCTGTCTTCATTCGTGCCGCCCGACGAGCGGATCGTCACCATCGAGGACGCGGCCGAACTGCAGTTGCGGCAGGAGCATGTGCTCAGGCTCGAGTCGAGGCCGCCGAGCCTGGAAGGTACCGCGCAGGTCACCATCCGCGACCTGGTGCGGAACTCGCTCCGCATGCGACCCGACCGGATCATCATCGGCGAGATCCGCGACGGCGCAGCGCTCGACATGCTGCAGGCCATGAATACCGGCCACGACGGCTCGATCACGACCCTGCACTCCAACTCCCCGCGTGATTCGCTCTCGCGCATGGAGACCATGGTGCTGATGGCGCAGATGGATCTGCCGGCGCGAGCGATCAGGGAGCAGATGGCCTCGGCCCTCGATCTGATCGTGCACCAGACAAGGCTCAAGGACGGCACCAGGCGGATCACGCAGATCACCGAGGTCGAGGGCATGGAAGGCGAGATCATCACGCTGCTTGACGTATTCGCGTTCGACTTCCGCGCTGGCATCGACGAGACAGGGAGATACCGCGGGTCGCTGCACAGCACGGGGCTGCGGCCGCGCTTCATCGACAAGCTCGCTGACCGCGGCATCATGTTGTCTCCCGGGGTATTCGCCGCGGCCCCCCAGAGGATGATCACCCGATGATCCGGATCGCGGCGCGAGTCTGCACAGCGATCGGCGTATCAGCGCTGCTCGCGCTGATCGCTGTGCCGTTCGGGACCGCCGCCGCGCAAGCGGCCACCTCGCCGAGGATCGTCGTCGTCCTGCTCGACACGAACATCTCGCCCGCCAAAACCCAGCTATCTGACGAGCGGCTCGCTCTGCAGCGCTACGTGAACAAGCTCCCGCCTGACGTCGAGGTGGGGCTGATCGTATTCAACGACACCTGGCAGACGACGCTGCCGCCGACGACCGACCGGTCGGCACTCGCCACGGCGATCGCCGCTGCGAAGCGGGCCGGAAGGTCATCGAATGGCGTGGCGGACGCGCTGCGCCGAGCCGTGAAGCTCGTTGACCGCCTCGGCGCAAGATCCACAAGCCGTCTGCTCATGCTGACCAACGCCGAGTTCATGAAGCAGCCAAGCAAGACCACCCCGATCCCGGTCGACGTGATCACGTTCCACTACGACCACGACGACTATGTGACTATCGCGCAGCGCCTGGCGACGGCGAGCGGCGGGCACACGGCCGCTCCAGGCCACGCCGGAGAGCTGATCAAGTTCCTGCCAGCTAAGCCTCAGCAGCCGCACCCGGCCACCACCCACCACGCAGTCGCTCCCGTCGCACAGCCGCACTGGCGCATGACGCAGGCGCTGCGCGTCACGCTCCTGGTTGTGTTCGTCGCGCTGCTGATTCTGACGATGCTCGGCGTGACGATGCTGCGCGCCGGCGCCCGGCGCCCGCATCTGGCCAGCCAGCTCGAACGGTACGGCCCGCAGGCGGTGGCGCCGGTCGCGGCAGAGCCTGGCAAGGGCGGCACGCTGACCTCCAAGGCCGTCGGCGTAGTGGACCGGGTGCTGAGCTCGTCGAGCGCCGAACCGCGGCTCGCCCGCCGGCTCGATCAGGCCGGCATCACACGGGCTCCAGCGGAATGGGCTTTGCTCGGCGTTATTGTCAGCGCCGGACTCGCAGCCTTCGTCACCGTCGCGCTCGGGAACGTGTTCATCGGCGTTATCGGCGGCTTGCTCATCGGCTGGATTGTCATGCGGCTTGCGCTGAGCATCAAGATCGGGCGACGGCGCGCCGCCTTTGACGAGCAGTTGCCGAATGTGCTGCAGCTCGTCGCTGGATCACTGCAAACCGGCATGTCGCTCTCGCAGTCGCTCGACGCCGTAGTCCGCGACGACACCCCGCCCGCATCAGGCGAGTTCTCCAGGGCGCTGGGCGAGGTGAGGCTGGGGGTGGATCTGGACGTCGCGCTTGACGGGGTCGCGGACCGGCTCAATTCCCCTGACCTGCGCTGGGTGATCATGGCGATCAGGATCCAGCGCGAGACTGGCGGCAACCTCGCTGAAGTCATCCGCAACACGGTGGCAACGATGCGCGAGCGGGCCTATCTGCGCCGCCAGGTGCGGTCGCTCAGCGCAGAGGGCAGGCTCTCCGCATACGTGCTGCTGGCGTTGCCATTCGTGGTCGGCGGCTGGCTGCTGTACTCCAACCCGAAGTACATGCACCCGCTGTTCTCGACCGCATTCGGCATCATTTTGCTGTCCATCGCATCTGTGCTCGTGGTCATCGGCGCGTTCTGGATGCGCAACG
>Ga0126373_10002286_pt1 | contig 14092 bp, 12 predicted proteins | sample PanSoiMetPlot_11_FD_92545 | JGI IMG/M metagenome (GOLD analysis project Ga0126373, IMG submission 92545) | Tropical forest soil microbial communities from Panama - MetaG Plot_11 | ecosystem: Environmental > Terrestrial > Soil > Tropical forest > Bulk soil | place: Panama | collected 2016-02-17 | reverse complement strand
GCGTCGGCTACGATGCGTTCATCATGCGGCGCTTCGTACTCATCCTTAGCAGCCGTAGCGGGACCTGATCAGGGCAGGCCGGCGACCCGCTACGGGGGTGAGGCGCTGGCCGTATTGCATTCCGGGTCCACTTCGCATCGCATCGCCCGCCCGCCGGCCATTCGTCATCTGAGCGGGCAGTACGAACCCTCGCGAGGGCGCGGCGCCAGCCGCTTGATGACTCGCCGGAATCTCGCGGTACGCCTCAGCTGGTCTGCCTGTAAAGCCACAGGAAGCCCGCGAGGAGAACGCAGATGTCCAGGACAACTCACGCACCAACGCCAGCAGAGACCGAGTCCGCAGCCCGGGCCCGGCGACGCGCGCAAGAGGCCGTGCAAGAGGCCATGGACCGCCGGGACAACGGCGGCGACAGCGTCACCATCACCGACAACTGAGATCGCTGCACCACTGGTGCCACTCAACCCATCGATGCCGCGCACCTGAGAATCCGGAGGAACGTCAGCTATGAATGCCATCCCGAGCCAGGATCTTGAGTTCGACATCCGCGCCAGCACTGCCCCCGCCGCTGCAGACCTGCGGGCGCAGTTGCTGGCAGCTCCGGGATTCGGCAGCGTATTCACCGACCACATGGCCACGATCCGATGGTCGGAGGAGAGCGGCTGGCACGACGCGCGCATCGAGCCCTATGGTCCGATCACGCTCGACCCGGCTGCTCAGGTGTTCCACTACGGCCAGGAGATCTTCGAGGGCCTGAAGGCATACACCCAGGCAGACGGGTCAGTGGCCGCGTTTCGGCCGCAGGCCAATGCGGCTCGGCTGAACCGCTCAGCTGCTCGCCTGGCGATGCCAGAACTGCCGGAGTCGCTGTTCGTCCGCGCGATCGAGCTGCTCGTCCGGCAAGACCGCGCCTGGGTCCCGACGGCAGAGGGCCACAGCCTGTACTTGCGTCCGTTCACGATCGCGACGCAGATCGGTCTCGGCGTGAACAAGCCCGCATCCACGTATTTGTTCAGCGTCATCGCGTCGCCGGTGTCCGGCTATTTCGGCGGGGAGGTCAAGCCGGTCACCATCTGGCTCTCGCAGGACTACACCCGCGCGGCGCCCGGCGGCACCGGCGAGGCCAAGTGCGGCGGCAACTACGCAGCCGCGTTCGCTGGTCAGCAGCAGGCCATCGATCACGGCTGTGACCAGGTCGTCTGGCTTGATGCGACGGAGCGGCGCTGGGTCGAAGAAATGGGCGGCATGAACATCTGGTTCGTCTACGGTTCCGGCGCCGACGCCCGCATCCTGACGCCTGCGACGACGGGCTCCTTGCTGCAGGGCATGACCCGGGACTCGTTGCTCAAGCTCGGGCCCGACCTTGGCGTTCCGGCGTTCGAGAGCCGCATCTCCGTCGACGAGTGGCGAGGCGGCTGCGCGAGCGGCGAGATCACTGAGGTCTTCGCCTGCGGAACGGCCGCAGTCATAACGCCCATCGGTGCCGCCCGCAGCGCCAGCGGCGACTGGACGGTCGGCGATGGCTCGGTCGGTCCGGTCACGGCGATGCTCCGGGACGAACTCGTCGGCATCCAATATGGCCGCAGGGCGGACCGGTACGGCTGGATGCACCCGCTGGCCTGATAAGCCAGCCCGGGAACGACGTCGTTGCGGTTTTGCTGTGCATAGAGGGACCGCAGAACTGCAACCACGCTGCATCCGGGCGGTTCTGCTGCGCTTAGAGGGACCGCAGAACCGCATCCACGCTGCATCGGGCGCGGTGGGGTCGTCGGCTCGGCGCCCGACGTGGCATGAATGGTGGGATACACGCCATTGACGCCCTCGCCGCACTGTGGGGATGGTTGATCCATGACGAGATACGGACTACTGATCTTCGATGGCGCCGAAGAACTCGATTTCACGGGGCCGTGGGAGGTCTTCACGGCCTCGGGCATGTTGCGTAATAAGGGCGACGCCGCCGTGCTCATCGCTGAGCGTCTTGATCCAGTCCGGTGCGCGAAGGGAATGCGGATTCTGCCAGACCACACCCTGGACAGCCATCCGCCGCTGGATGTCGTGCTGATCCCCGGCGGGCAGGGCACCAGGCGCGAGGTCAGCAACCCCGCGCTCATCGACTGGATCAAGTCGGTGTCGGCGGCGGCTGCGTGGACGACGAGCGTCTGCACCGGCGCGCTCCTCCTGCACGAGGCTGGCCCGGCCCGCGGCCGCCGGGTGGCCACGCACCACGGGTTCGAGGACGCTTTGGCGGCCCGGGGAGACATCACGGTCGTGCGCGACGCTCGGTACGTTGTCGACGGCAACATCGTGTCGAGCCAAGGTGTCTCCGCAGGCATCGACATGGCGCTGTGGCTGGTCGGCCGGTTGCACGGCCGCGAGCACGCCCGTGCCGTGCGTCGCTACATCCAGTACGAGCCAGCGCCGCCGTACCTGGCCGACGAGCCGACGGCCTGACCGGCGGCGGCGGTTTCCGCCGGCGACATCAGCGCAGGGCCGACAGGTCGCTGGCGGCAGCGACAACGAGCTTGCTGAGCTTCCGGCCCGGCGCCTGTCCCAGCCGGCTGACCGGACCCGAGACGCAGAGCGCGGCGAGCAGCGTGCCATCGCGCAGCACCGGCGCACTGACGCTGGCGACCCCTGGCTCCCGCTCGGCCACGCTCGCGGCCCAGCCGCGGCTGCGAATACCGGCCAGCTCCGCGGGCTGAACCCGGCGGCTGCCGTCTGGCGACCACGCCAGCAGCACCTTCCCGCCCGATCCCACGTCGAGCGGCAGCAACGCACCGACGGGAACGGAGTCGCGCAAGCCAGTGCCAGCGTCCCGCGCGGCGATGCAGAGCCGGTGCTCCCCGGACCTCACATACAGCTGGACGCTCTCGCCGCTCGCCTGGTGTACGCGGTCGAGCACGGGACCCGCGACGCTCGCGAGGTCGAGTTCGGGGCCTGCCACCGCGGCCAGCTCCGTGAGGCGCGGACCGAGCCGGAAGGCGCCGGCCGGGTCTCTGGCAACGAGCCGGTGTGCTTCGAGCGCCACCAGCAAGCGGTGCGCCGTCGGCCGCGGCAGACCGCTGGCGTCCGCCAGGGCGCGCAGCGGGCGCGGCCCGTCCGTTAGCAGGTCCAGCAGCGCGACGCAGCGGTCCAGGACGCCGACTCCGGTGATTCGGGTGGCGCTGCCCGCACTTTTGGGTATGCTGTCCATAATCTGAACACGCTATCTCATTATTCGAGACAGCGGTACCGTTAGGCCGAATGGCTCGCGGGGATGTACCTACCCGGCGACTTGCTGGCTGGAGCGACAGCGCGCGGATCGGGGCGGAGATGACAGGACAACGCCTGCTCGACAAGGTCTGGGACCGGCATGTGGTGGCAAGCCCTGAGGGCGAACCCGCGCTGCTCTATATCGACCTTCACCTAATACACGAGGTGACCTCGCCCCAGGCATTCGAGGGGCTCGACTTGGCGCACCGCGAGGTACGCCGGCCGGACCTGACGCTCGCCACGATGGACCATGACGTGCCGACGATCGGCATCGACAAGCCAATCGAAGATCCCATGGCGGCCGAGCAGATAGCCCGGCTACGCGAGAACTGCGAGCGGCACAACATCACTCTGCATGCCCTCGGGAGCGTGGAGCAGGGCATCGTGCACGTGATCGGCCCGCAGCTCGGCCTGACCCAGCCAGGCATGACAGTGGTATGCGGAGACAGCCACACGTCCACGCACGGTGCGTTCGGGGCGCTCGCCTTCGGCATTGGCACCAGCGAGGTCGAGCATGTGCTCGCGACTCAGACCCTGCGTCAGGCCAAACCGGCCGCCATGGCTGTCAACGTCACGGGTAGCCTGCCACCCGGCTGCACCGCTAAGGACCTGGCCCTCGGCATCATCCGCACCCTGGGCACCGGCGGCGGCGCGGGCTCGGTGATCGAGTACCGCGGACCGGCCGTCAGCGCGCTGTCGATGGAGGGCCGGATGACCGTCTGCAACATGTCCATCGAGGGCGGCGCGAGAGCCGGGATGATCGCTCCTGACGACACGACGTTCGCATTTCTCGAGGGGCGGAAGTACGCCCCGAGGGGCGCAGAGTGGGAGGGCGCGCTGGACTTGTGGCGGAGCCTGGCCACCGATGCGGGCGCGGAGTTCGACCACAACATCACGGTCGACGCCGCCGCCCTGCGGCCCGCGGTGACGTGGGGCACCAACCCGGCCCAATCGGTGTCCATTGACGATGTGGTGCCCGACCCGGCCACGCTGACCAGCATCTCGCAGCGGCAGCTTGCCGAGCGGGCGCTGACCTATATGGACCTGAAGCCGGGCACGGCGATCCGTGATATCGGTGTCGACACCGTCTTCATCGGGTCATGCACCAATGGCCGGCTGGAAGACCTGCGCGAGGCCGCCGAGGTCGTGCGAGGCCGCCAGGTGCACCCGAGCGTTCGCGCGCTTGTCGTGCCCGGGTCGGCCCGGGTCAAGGCCGCGGCCGAGGCCGAGGGCCTCGACAAGCACTTCATCAACGCCGGGTTTGAGTGGCGATCGGCCGGCTGCTCGATGTGCCTGGGCATGAACGGCGACATCCTCGCCCCCGGCGAGCGCTCGGCGTCGACGAGCAACAGGAACTTCGAAGGCAGGCAGGGACCAGGGGGCCGGACCCACCTTGTGTCCCCGGCGGTCGCCGCCGCCACAGCAGTGGCCGGACACTTCAGCGCACCAGGAGACCTGTAATGGCAGGCGTTCAGCAGATATCGGGTCGCGCGGTCGCCCTCAACCGCCGCGACGTCGACACCGACCAGATAATCCCGGCCGCTTGGCTCAAGCTGGTCGGACGCACCGGCTTCGCCGACGGGCTGTTCAGTGCGTGGCGCACCGACCCGGACTTCGTACTCAACCAGCCGGGTGCGCGCCAGGCGAAGATCCTGGTCAGCGGCGGGAACTTCGGCTGCGGATCCTCCCGCGAGCACGCCGTCTGGGCGCTGCAGGACTTCGGCTTCCGGGCGGTCGTGGCGCCGAGCTTCGCGGACATCTTCCGTAACAACTCCATCAACTCGGGTGTGGTACCCGCGCGGGTGACCGAAGAGTCATCGGCCCGGCTGTTCGCGGCCCTGGCCGCGAACCCGCTGGCCGAGACGGTGGTGGACGTCGCCGCGCGAACCGTGGCGATCCCGGCGGCTGGCCTGACCGAGCCCTTCGAGCTGTCCGACTTTGCCCGGTGGCAGCTGCTGGAGGGCTTGGACGACATCGCGCTGACGCTGCGGCATGGCACGTCGATCGAGGAGTACGAGGCGGACCGCCCCGACTGGCTACCGAAAGTTAAGGCCCTGTAGGCGAGAGCGCGAGATAAGTGCGCTAGGGTGTAGCACGTAATCCGCGATCATTCGGCACGCATTTAACCAGGCAGGTACCAATCGTGAGCCGCCTACTCAGGCACCTCGTACTTATTATCACGTAGCGCGAACCCGCTCCGGGCTCGCGCTACAACCTCTTTGCCAGACGGCAGGGAGGTTTTTTGTTGGACCGGAGCACCCCCATTGGACGCAACGGCGCGGACGCAGGGACACAAAAAGCGGCACAACACCGAAGGAGCAAGTCGTGCAAGAGCTCACCGGAGCCCAGGCACTAGTCCGCAGTCTCGAGCAACAAGGCGTCGAAGTAGTCTTCGGTCTCCCTGGCGGCACGATCCTGCCGACCTACGACCCGCTGCTGTCGTCCTCACTCCGCCACGTACTCGTCCGGCACGAGCAGGGCGCAGGCCACGCGGCCGAGGGATACGCGTGGGCGACGGGACGGCCAGGCGTGTGCATGGCCACCAGCGGCCCAGGTGCCACCAACCTGGTGACAGCGCTCTCGGACGCGTACATGGACTCGGTTCCGATCGTCGCCATCACCGGCCAGGTCGGCACGAGCCTCATCGGCACTGACGCGTTCCAGGAGGCCGACATCACCGGCATCACGCTGCCGATCACCAAGCACAACGAGCTTGTCACTGACGTAGAGCGGATCCCGGCCGCGATCGCCGAGGCGTTCCACATCGCCACCACTGGCCGGCCCGGCCCGGTGCTCGTCGACGTACCCAAGGACGTTCAGCAGGCAACCGCGCCCTGGCGGCTCGCCGACGGCGAATGGCCGCCTGCCATGGACCTGCCCGGCTATCAGCTGCCGGGGCCGCCCAGCCCGGCCGCGATTCGCGCAGCGATCGCGCTGCTGCGGCAGGCTCGGCGCCCCGTGCTGTACGTCGGCGGTGGCGTGGTCAAGTCGGATTCGCATGCGGATCTGCTTCGCCTCGCCGAGCTGAGCCAGGCACCGGTTACCACCACGCTCATGGCGCGGGGCGCGTTCCCTGACACGCACCCGCTCGCGCTCGGCATGCCAGGGATGCACGGCACCTACCCAGCCGTCGCCGCGCTCCAGGAGGCCGATCTGATCGTCGCCCTCGGCGCGCGATTCGACGACCGGGTAACGGGGAAGCTGGCCGACTTCGCGCCCCGCGCCCGGATCGTGCACGCCGACATCGACCCGGCCGAGATCGGCAAGAACCGCCAGCCCGACGTCGCCATTGTCGGCGATCTCCGGCTGACCATGGCTGGCCTGGCAGATGCACTCAGCACGGCCATTGGCGAGGGCGGCACCCGGCCGGACACCGGCGACTGGCTGTCCGTCCTGGCCGGCTGGAAGCGGCAGTTCCCGCTCCGTTACACCCATCACCCGGACGGCCCGCTGAAGCCGCAGTACGTGACCGAAAGGCTGTCCGCCATGACCGGCGGCGACGCGATCGTGGTCGCAGGTGTCGGGCAGCACCAGATGCACGCCTCCCAGCACTACTCCTTCACCAAGCCGCGCAGCTGGATCAACTCTGGCGGGGCCGGAACGATGGGATTTGCTGTTCCCGCGGCCATGGGTGCGCAGGTCGGCCGGCCGGGTGAGCTAGTCGTCGCGATCGACGGTGACGGCTGTTTCCAGATGACCGCGCAAGAGCTCGCGACCTGTGCGATCGAGAAGATCCCGATCAAGGTGCTGATCTTCAACAACGGATTCCTCGGCATGGTCCGCCAGTGGCAGGAGCTGTTCTACGACGAGCGCTATTCCTCGGTGGAGCTCGGCACGGCGATCCCGGACTACGTGAAGCTGGCCGAGGCGTACGGCTGCGTCGGCCTGCGGTGCGAGCGGTCTGACGAAGTGGACAACGTGCTGGACAAGGCGCTGGCGCCGACCGACGTGCCCGTGGTGGTCGACTTCCGGACCCACGACCGCGAGGGCGTGTTCCCGATGGTGCCAGCGGGCCGGCCGAACGACGAGATCGTGCTCGGCCCTGAGTTCAGCGCCGACGAGCAGCGCGCCGCCACGCGGCGAGAGATGGGGATCTGATGGCCACGCACACGCTATCGGTGCTGGTGGAAAACAAACCTGGCGTGCTATCGCACGTCGCTGGCTTGTTCTCGCGGCGCGCGTTCAACATCGCCTCGCTCGCTGTCGGGCCGACGCACGACGAGCGCGTCAGCCGAATCACGATCGTGGTGGACGGCGCGTCGACGCCCGTCGAGCAGGTCAGCAAGCAGCTTGAGAAACTGGTCCGGGTGCTGAAGGTCGTGGAGCTGCGCGGCGGTGCCGCGGTCGAGCGGGAGCTCGCGCTCATCAAAGTCAAGGCCGATCCCGCGCTGCGCGGTCAGCTGCTGGAGGTCGCGGGCGTATTCGGCGCCAGCGTGGTGGACATGAGCCCGACGACCTTGGTACTCGAAGCAGTGAGCAGCCCGGCCAAGCTTGACGCGCTACTCGCGATGCTCGACACGTACGGCACGTGCGAGCTAGTCCGCACGGGCCGGATCGCGCTGGCCCGCGGCGCCGGTGTCATCACCGATGGCAATCCCGCCCTCACCGCAGTTCCTGATCACGCCGGATCAGCAGCCTGAACCCCGTTCCCAGCAATAGATCGTTACGAGAGGACGTTGCCGACATGGCCACCGTGTACTACGACTCCGATGCCGATCTCGGCCTCATTCAGTCGCGCAAGATTGCAGTGCTCGGCTATGGCTCACAGGGCCATGCGCACGCGCTGAGCCTGCGCGACTCCGGCTGCGACGTGCGAGTCGGCCTGCCCGAGGGATCCAGGTCCCGCAAGCGCGCCGAGGCTGCCGGGCTGGAGGTGACCACGCCGGAGCAGGCCAGCGCCTGGGCGGACGTGATCATGGTGCTGACCCCGGACACGACGCAGCGCAAGCTGTATGCCGAGGCGATCGCGCCGCACCTGAAGCCCGGTGACGCGATGTTCTTCGCGCACGGCTTCAATATCCACTTCGGGTACATCACGCCGCCGACGACCGTCGACGTCGCGATGGTGGCGCCGAAGGCGCCCGGCCACCTAGTCCGCCGGCAGTACGAGGAAGGCCATGGCACGCCGGTCCTGGTGGCCGTCGCGCAGGATGCGACCGGCAAGGCCTGGGATCTGGCTAAGTCGTACGCGGCCGCGATCGGCGGGACCAAGGCAGGCGCCCTCGTTACCACGTTCCAGGAAGAGACGGAGAGTGACCTGTTCGGTGAGCAGGCGGTGCTCTGCGGCGGTGTAACCGCCCTGGTGAACGCCGGATTCGAGACACTGGTGAACGCCGGCTATCAGCCGGAGGTCGCCTACTTTGAGTGCCTGCACGAGCTGAAGCTCATCGTCGACCTGATGTACGAGGGCGGGGAGAGCTGGATGCGGTACTCGGTCAGCGACACCGCCGAGTACGGGGACCTGACCCGTGGCCCGCGCGTCATCGGCCAGCCGACCAAGGACGCGATGGCGAAGCTGCTGGCTGACATCCAGTCCGGCGAGTTCGCGCGCGAGTGGGTGGCCGAGGACGACGCTGGCCGCCCGAACTTCGAGCGGTTGCGCGCCGAGGCCAGGACCGCCAAGGTCGAGGAGGTCGGCAAGCCGCTGCGCAAGATGATGAGCTGGCTGAACTCCGCCGCGAAGGAGATGGAGGAGTAATGCCTGCCGATTCTGCGCCTGGCGACGTATCGGCAGGTGACGTAGTCGCCGAACCAAAGCGCGCGCACGTCGTCACGCATCTGCCCGGCGACGGCGTGGGTCCCGAGGTCACGGACGTAGCGCGTCAGTGCGTGGACGCCGTCGCGGCGCGGCATGGCTTCGCCGTCGACTGGCGGCACTGCGGGCTCGGCGGCACGCACTACCTCGCGACGGGCGAGGTCCTCCCGGACTCGGTACTCGACGAGCTGCGCAAGTCTGACGCGATCCTGCTTGGCGCCGTGGGCACGCCCGAGGTCCCGCCGGGCGTGCTGGAGCGCGGGCTGCTGCTACGGCTGCGGTTCGAGCTTGACCTGTACGTGAACCTCCGCCCAGCCAAGCTGCGCCCGGGGGTCGGTGGTGCGGTTGGTAAGCATCAGCTGGAAGATCTCGACTTCGTCATCGTCCGGGAGAACACCGAGGGCCTGTACGCCGGGGCCGGCGGTAGCGTGCACCGTGGCACGGAGTTCGAGACGGCCACCGAGGAATCGCTGAACACCTGGGCCGGCGTCCGGCGGTGCGTCCGGTACGCGGCCAAGCTCGCGGCGCGCCGCTCCGGCCGTCTCACGCTCGTCCACAAGACCAATGTGCTGACGCATGCCGGCGACTTGTGGTACCGCATCGCGGCCGAGGTCGCCGCTGAGGAAGGTGTGCAGCTCGGTTACGCCCACGTCGACGCCGCGTGCCTGTGGATGGTCGACGACCCGGGACGGTTCGATGTGATCGTGACAGACAACCTGTTCGGCGACATCATTTCCGACCTTGGCGCGGCGCTGACCGGTGGTCTTGGCTATGCGGCAAGCGGGAACCTGAACCCAGACCGCACCGGGCCGTCGGTATTCGAGCCGGTGCACGGCTCGGCACCGGACATCGCCGGGAAGGGCCTCGCCAATCCGGCCGGTGCCGTCCTGTCCGCCGGCCTGATGCTCGCCCATCTGGGTGAGGACGCAGCTGCGGCGGATCTGGACGCCGCAGTGGATTCGGTGCTTGCCGAGGGCGCGCCGACGAGCACACGAGCGTGGGAGCAGGCGCTGCTCGCCCGCGTGGGTCAAGCAGGGGGGACGTGACGACGATGGCGACACCGAAAGTAGAGATCTACGACACGACCCTCCGAGACGGATCTCAGCAAGTCGGGCTTGACTTGACTGTCGCCGATAAGCTGCGCGTGGCAGCCGCCCTCGACGGGCTCGGCGTCGACGTGATCGAAGGCGGCTGGCCCGGGTCCAACCCGAAGGACGCCGAGTTCTTCGAGCGTGCGAAGAAGATCGACTTCAAGCATGCGACGCTGGCGGCGTTCGGCGCGACTCGGCTACCAGGCCGCAAGGTAGCGGACGACGCGAGCCTGCGCGCCCTGCTCGATGCGGAGACGCCGATCGTGACGCTTGTCGGCAAGTCCTGGACGCTGCACGTGGACGAGGCGCTGCGCACCACGAGGGCGGAGAACCTCGCTATGGTCGCCGACTCGGTCGCCTACATGGCCGCGGCCGGCCGTCGGGTCGTGTTCGACGCCGAGCACTTCTTCGACGGCTACCTAGCCGATCGCGGCTACGCGCTCGAGGTGCTAGCGGCTGCGGCCGACGCAGGCGCGGACACGCTGGTCCTGTGCGATACCAACGGCGGCACCCTGCCCGATGACGTCGCCAGGATCGTCGCCGAGGTCGCCGATAGATCGCGCACCGCGGTCGGCGTGCACTTCCACAACGACGCCGCCTGCGCCGTGGCCAACTCGGTCGTCGCCGTGTCCGCTGGCAGCCTGCACGTGCAGGGCGCTGCGAACGGTTACGGCGAACGCTGCGGCAACGCCGACCTGTTCTCCGTCATCGCCAGCCTCGAACTCAAGCGCGGGCATGAGCTACTGCCGCCAGGCAGGCTCGGCGTGCTGGCCTCGACAGCCCGCACGATTGCCGAGGTCGCGAACCTGCCATTCGAGGCAAGGCAGCCCTACGTCGGATCGTCGGCGTTTGCCACCAAGGCCGGCCTGCACGCATCGGCGATCGCCCGGCGTCCCGATGCGTACTCACACATCGATCCCGGCACCGTCGGCAACAAGGCCCAGGTCCTGGTCAGTGAGCTAGCCGGCCGCAGCAACGTCCTCGCCAAGGCGGCCGAACTCGGGCTCGACCTGTCCGACGACCCGACGCTGGCCGGCCGGGTACTCGAACAGGTCAAGGAGGCCGAGCACCGCGGCTACGCGTTCGAGGCGGCCGACGCCTCGTTCGAGCTGCTCGTACGCAAGAGCGCTGGCGTTCTGCCAACGTGGTTCGATCTCGAGGGTTACCGTGTGGTCATCGAACGCGCCGGTGACGCCGACCGCAGCGAGGCGATCGTGCGGCTCCGTCTCGGCGACCACCGCCTGGTTGCAGTCGGCGAGGGCGTCGGGCCGGTGCACGCGCTCGACCAGGCGCTGCGCCGCGCGCTGGCTGAGGTGTATCCGCAGCTAGCCGGCATCCACCTGGTGGACTACAAGGTCCGCATCCTGGATGGCCGGGCCGCCACGAGCGCGGTCACTCGGGTGATGCTGACCTCAGCCGACGCCGAGGGGGAGTGGACGACGGTTGGCGTGTCCGACGACATCGTGACCGCCTCCTGGGAGGCGCTCACCGATGGAGTGGTCTTTGGGTTGCTGCGAGCCGGCGCCGAGCCGCTCGCCGAGGAGATTTCGGAGGCTGTTTAGACATGTCCCAACCCGCCCAGCCCTCCTTGCCCAGGCCGCGGTCTGGCCCGCTCACAACTGGGCCGTCCCGCGCCGGTGCTCGCGCGATGCTGCGCGCCGTCGGGCTCTCGGAGGACGACCTTGAGCGACCCCAGGTCGCGGTTGCGTCTTCGTGGAACGAAGTAACGCCTTGCAACGTCCACCTGAACGGCCTGGCCGCCGCCGCGAAAGAAGGCATCCGCCAGGCTGGCGCGGTGCCGCTGGAGTTTGGCACGATCGCGGTCTCTGACGGCATCTCCATGGGCACCGAGGGCATGAAGTCCTCGCTCGTGAGCCGCGAAATCATCGCCGATTCGGTTGAGCTGATGGTGAACGCCGAGCAGTTCGACGCGCTCGTCACGATCGCCGGCTGTGACAAGTCCCTGCCCGGCATGCTGATGGCGTGCGCCCGGCTGGACATCCCGTCCGCGTTCCTGTACGGCGGGACCATCCTGCCGGGCTGGGCTCGCGGCAAGTCGGTCACGATCCAGGACGTGTTCGAGGCAGTCGGCGAGCACTCGGCCGGCACGATGTCGGACGCTGAGCTCCTCGCGGTCGAGCGGGCCGCCTGCCCAGGGGCGGGCTCGTGCGCGGGCATGTACACGGCCAACACCATGTCGGCGTGCGCCGAGGCGCTCGGCATGACGCTGCCGGGAGAGGCAACAGCGCCCGCGGTCTCGGCCGAGCGGACTGACCTCGCACGGCGCACTGGCGAGGCCGTCGTGCGCGCGCTCGCGACCGGGCTGCGGCCGCGCCAGATCATGACGAGGGCGGCGTTCCTCAACGCAGCCACCGTCGTCATGGCGACTGCCGGATCGACCAACGCAGTGCTCCATTTGCTGGCCATCGCCAACGAGGCGGGGGTCGAGCTCAGCCTGGAGGACTTCGACGAGATCAGCCGGCGAACGCCCGTCATCGCCTCGATGCGCCCGGCGGGGTTGTTCATCATGAGCGAGCTGGACCGGGTGGGCGGCGTTCCGGTGATCTTGAAGGAGCTGCTGTCCGCCGGCTTGATCGACGGCAGCGCGATGACCGTCAACGGCCGCACTATCGGCGACAACGTGGCTGACGCGTTCGAGCCCGACGGCAAGGTCGTGCGTCCGGTCAAGGATCCGTTCCAGCCCGACGGCGGCCTTGCGATCCTCCGGGGCTCGCTGGCCCCGAACGGCGCCGTCGTCAAGACTCCCGGCATCGAGACGCTGCGGTTCGAGGGCACAGCGCGGGTCTTCGAGCGCGAGGAGGACTGCTTCGAGGCCGTCACGGCGGGCCACGTGCGCACGGGCGACGTTCTGGTGATCCGGAACGAAGGACCGAAGGGCGGTCCCGGGATGCGCGAGATGCTCGCGGTCACTGCGGCCATCAAGGGCGCGGGCCTCGGCAAGGACGTGGCGCTGCTCACTGACGGCAGGTTCTCGGGCGCGACGTTCGGTGCGTGCGTCGGGCATATAGCGCCGGAAGCCTGGGACGGCGGCCCGATGGCGCTCGTGGCCGACGGCGACAAGATCGTCCTGGACGTGCCTGAGCGGCGCCTTGACGTTCTGGTCGACGACGACGAGCTCGCGCGGCGGCGGTCCAGCTGGGAGCGGCCGGCCCCGAACTACACAAGCGGCGCGCTGGCCAAGTACGCGGCGCTCGTGTCGGGCGCGGACCGCGGTGCCGTCTGCGCGGTCCCGGCCGCGACCTAAGCTCGGCTAGCTGGCGAACTCGCGTTAGGCAAGAGGGACCCGCTGTTGCCCCTAGATGAGCAACAGCGGGTCCCTCTTGCTATTCAAGTAAGCCTTGGGCCGGCGATTCGTTCGGGAATCACGCGTGGCGCGTCACATGTTGGCCGTAAAGGTAGGCCACACTAACCCCAAGTCGTCTTGCTATGCCGGTATGGGCGGTACTGGCGGATCGACAAGATAGCCCCCATCCGTCGAGTGATCATCCGGCAGCCAGCGCTGCTGTCATGCAGGCATGCACGTCTACCTGAAGGGTGTCCAGGAAGTGACCGAGACGACAACAGCGGGCGGCGCCGCGGTGATCGAGGCCGATGTTCGCGAGGGTACGTACGGCGACAAGATAGCGACGATCGAGCCCGGCGGGGCCGAGTACATCCCGCTGAGCGAGCGGCACGGTAAGCCGCACCAGCAGTTCTGGACGTGGGTCTCGCCGAACATGGAGTTCGCGACGATCTTCGTCGGCATCATCGGGATCTGGTTCTTCGGCCAGTCCTTCTGGATGGCCGCGCTGGCCATCATCCTGGGCACTGCCCTCGGCTCGTTGTCGATGGGCTTCCTGGCCGCCCGCGGCCCGCTCTACGGGGTGCCGCAGATGGTGCTGTCGCGGCTCGGATTCGGCTTCCTCGGCAACATCCTCCCGGCCGGGATCAACGCGCTCGTGGCAGGCGTGGGCTGGTTCGCGGTCAACAGCGTCAG
>Ga0126373_10002285_pt1 | contig 14095 bp, 8 predicted proteins | sample PanSoiMetPlot_11_FD_92545 | JGI IMG/M metagenome (GOLD analysis project Ga0126373, IMG submission 92545) | Tropical forest soil microbial communities from Panama - MetaG Plot_11 | ecosystem: Environmental > Terrestrial > Soil > Tropical forest > Bulk soil | place: Panama | collected 2016-02-17 | reverse complement strand
CTACGGCGGCGACACGCTAGTGACATTCGCCGAGGCCAATGCCGAGGCGCTGAAGTTTGCCGACCGCAGCTTCGACGCCGCGACGATCGCCTTCGGCATCCGCAATGTGCCGCGCATCGAACGTGCGCTGGCCGAGGCTTTCCGCGTGCTCAAGATCGGCGGCAAATTTGTCTGCCTGGAATTCTCCTCGGTGGACGTTCCCACTCTCGACCGGCTTTATGATCTCTATTCGTTCAACGTCATTCCGGCGCTGGGCGGGGTCGTGGCCGGAGATGCCGAATCCTACCGTTATCTCGTGGAATCCATCCGCCGCTTTCCCAAGCCGCAGGCGTTTGCCGCGATGTTGCGGGCGGCGGGTTTCGCCCGCGTTTCGTTCCAGACGATGAGCGGCGGCATCGTGACGTTGCACTCCGGCTGGCGTTTGTGATCTCGGCTCCTGCGCATCTCGTAAGGCTCGCCCGCGCCGGCTTCGTGTTCGCCCGCGAAGGCGTGTTCGGCATCATCGATCCGATGGTGACGCCGGCCGGCGCGCGCCCGCTCATACGAATGGCGCGACTGTTGGAGCGGCACACTACCGGTCCAGCGGAAACGCGGCTATCGGCGGCGCTGACCAAGCTCGGCCCAAGCTATGTCAAGCTCGGACAATTTCTCGCCACCCGGCCCGACGTGGTCGGCGCCGCCCTGGCGCGCGATCTTGAGAGTTTGCAGGATCGAATGCCGCCGTTTCCGCAAAGCGAGGCCGAGGCGGCGGTCGCTGCGTCCTTCGGCAAGCCGGTCGGGTCGGTTTTCGCAACCTTCGGGCCGCCGGTTGCCGCCGCCTCGATTGCGCAGGTGCATCGGGCCACCGTCGCCACCGCGACCGGTACACGCGCGGTCGCGGTAAAGATTTTGCGCCCCGGCATCGAGCGCCGCTTTCACGCCGATCTCGCCGCATTCACCTTTTCCGCGGAGCATGCCGAGAACGCATCCGCCGAGGCCCGCCGGCTGCGACTGGTCGAAGTCGTCGACACCCTGCGCCGCACGGTGATGGTGGAGATGGATTTTCGTCTGGAGGCGGCGGCGCTTTCCGAAATGGCAGAAAACACCAAGGCCGATCCCGAGTTTCGCGTTCCGGAAGTCGATTGGGACCGCACCAGCAAGGAAGTGCTGACGCTGGAATGGATCGATGCGACGCCGCTGTCAGACCGGGCACGGCTGCAGGCCCAGGGCTTCGATCTAGCGCAGCTGGCGCGAGCGCTTATTCAAACTTTCCTGCGCCATGCGCTGCGCGACGGCTTCTTTCACGCCGACATGCATCCGGGCAATCTGTTCGTCGATGACGAGGGCCGGTTGATCGCGGTCGATTTCGGCATCATGGGACGGCTCGGGATCAAGGAACGCCTGTTTCTTGCCGAAATCCTGCATGGCTTCATCACCCGCGACTATCACCGCACCGCCGAGGTTCATTTCGAAGCCGGCTATGTGCCGCCGCGGCATTCAATCGAGGATTTCGCGCAGGCGATCCGCGCTATCGGTGAGCCCATCCACAATCGCACCGCCGAAGACATTTCGATGGCGCGGTTATTGACGCTGTTGTTCGAGGTCACCGGCCTATTCGACATGCGCACGCGGCCTGAATTGTTGCTGTTGCAAAAAACCATGGTCGTGGTGGAGGGCGTGGCGCGTACGCTCGATCCCAAGCTCGACATGTGGCGCACGGCGGAGCCGGTCGTGCGCGAATGGATGGAGCGGCACCTCGGCGCGGCTGGTAAGCTCGAAAGCGCTGCGCTTGGCGCCGCCGAACTCGGCCGCTTCGTCGGCAACGCGCCTGGCCTGCTAACCCGCGGCGCCCGCGTGCTCGACCAGCTCGATGAAATGACGCGCGACGGGCTCGTGCTGTCGCCGCAGACCATCGCCGAACTCGGCAAGACCGAAGCCCGGCGCGGCCGCTGGATCCTCGCCGCATTGTGGATTATCGCGGCACTGTTGCTATGGTTCACGCTACGGCATTAATCGAGATTGATTGCATTGATTGCATTGCAGGCAGCGTCCTGCTAAGCTGTGGCCGAACAAAGGTAAAAAACCGCTTTTGGCAACCACGTGGCCAGCCTGACCGTTCGCCAACTCGACGAGACGCTGAAGAAGTTGCTGCGGCTGCGCGCAGCACGCCACGGCCGATCCATGGAGGACGAGGTCCGGGTCATCTTGCGTGACGCCGCGGCAGAACCCGACCGCGACGCCACCGACCGGTTCACACCTGCCGCGTCGTCAATGCCCAGAGCCGCAACGCCCAGTGAAGACGGACCGCGCATTCTCGTCATTATCGGCGGTGGCGTCGCCGCCTATAAATCGCTCGATCTAATCCGGCGCTTGCAGGAGCGCGGAGCGCAGCTGCGCTGCATTCTCACCGCAGCCGCACAGCATTTTGTCACTCCGCTTGCCGCCGGCGCGCTCATCGGCGAGCGGGCTTTTACCGATCTGTTCGATCCGCAGAGCGAATTCGACGTCGGTCACGTCCGGCTTGCACGCGATACCGATCTCATTGTCGTGGCGCCGGCGACCGCCGACCTCCTCGCCAAAATGGCCGGCGGTCACGCCGACGATCTGGCGACTGCGGTTCTGCTTGCGACGGATCGGCCGATCCTGATCGCGCCGGCGATGAACCCGCGCATGTGGGCGGCCAAGGCAACCGCGCGCAATCTGGCGCAGCTGACAGCCGACGGCGTGCGCGTCGTCGGGCCCAATGCCGGCGAGATGGCGGAGCGCGGCGAAGCCGGATTGGGCCGCATGGCAGAGCCGCTGGAAATCACCGCCGCCGCCGAGAGCATCTTGCGGCGCGGCGCGGCGCTCGCCGGCAAACGCGTGATCGTCACATCCGGACCGACCCACGAGCCGATCGATCCGGTGCGTTACATCGCCAATCGGTCCTCGGGCAAGCAGGGCCATGCCATCGCGGCGGCGGCCGCGGCGGCCGGCGCCGATGTCGTCCTGGTCAGCGGCCCGGTCAATCTGCCGAATCCTCGCGGAGTGACCGTCATCAAGGTGGAGACCGCGCAGCAGATGTTCGAAGCGGCCGAAGCCGCGCTCCCCGCTGATGCCGCCATCTTTGCCGCCGCCGTGGCTGACTGGCGAAGCGAAAGCGAAAGCGAAAGCAAGATCAAGAAGCAGCCGGGACGGACGCCGACGCTCAAACTGACCGAAAATCCGGACATTCTATCCAGCGTCGCCCACCGCACGTCCGGGCGGCCGCGTCTGGTTGTGGGTTTTGCCGCGGAAACCGGCGATGTCATTGCCAATGCCCAGGCAAAGCGGATCAAAAAAGGCTGCGACTGGATCGTCGCCAACGACGTTTCCGCCGAAAGCGGGGTCATGGGCGGCGACATGAATTCCGTGCATCTCGTCACTGGAAGCGGCGTCGAATCCTGGCCGCCGCAGGCCAAGGATCAGGTCGCACGCAGGCTGATCGAGCGCATTGCCGCCGCGCTCGGCGAGGCAAAACGATGAACGCCGAGCTGCGCGTCCTGCGTCTGCCCCACGCAGCCGATCTCCCGCTACCGGCCTATCAGTCCGATCGCGCCGCCGGACTTGATCTTCTCGCCGCGGTGCCCGCCGGCGCCCCGGTTACGATTGCGCCGGGCGAGCGCGCGGTGATCCCGACCGGCATCGTCATCGCTTTGCCGGCGGGGCATGAAGGTCAGATCCGCCCGCGATCAGGCATTGCGCTTCGTTACGGCGTCACGGTGTTGAATTCACCGGGAACCATCGACGCCGATTATCGGGGAGAAATACAGGTGATACTCGTCAATTTGGGCGCAGAAACCATCGAGATTACGCGGGGAACCCGCATCGCCCAGCTAATCGTTGCCCCGATAGTACAGGTTAAAATTGTTGAATCGGGCAGGCTGGACGCGACTGGGCGTCAGGGCGGCGGTTTCGGTTCGACGGGGTAAAGCGAAATTCAAATACGCCTGAGTCACGCCATGCTTGTGACCAAGAAGCGCGAGATTATTACCCGCAGCCTCGAACCAATTCCGGTCAAATAACGTTTCTTCCGTTCAATGCCTCTATTGCCGCGTAAAGCAGTTCTGGCCGTCGCCGCGGTCATTGATGTCGCGATGCAGGAGCATGGAAAGCCGATTTCCGCAAAAACGCTGGCGGAGCGGCACAGCTTGCCTCCGCGGCATCTGGAACCTGTCTTGCAGGCGCTGGTTCGCTGCGGAATATTGAAAGGCATTCGCGGTCCGCGCGGCGGCTATGAGCTAGCGCGCGACCGCCGCCGTGTGACAGTAAATGACATTCTCCAAGCCGCCGGCACAGTTGAGGACGGCGATGAGCCTCAGTCAGGTTCGGAGCTTGTAAAGAAAGTCGTGCTGCCTGCAGTGGCCACTGCCGAACGTGAATTCGGCGTGGCGCTGTCGCGCATCAGTGTCGAAGACCTCGCCCGCGACACCCAGGCGCTCGGCGAGCAGCAGCCCGAGGCGCGCGCCGCGGAGGCGCGGCGTTGAAATTACGGCGGCATTCGAAAGCCGCGTTCACGATCTGGACTCTTTCGGCGCGATTCCCCTTAAGAGTAAATTTGCACGATTCGCGGGCTCGCTCGCGGCGGACCGGCCGGCGGGATGGCGATTGAGGCCGGCAGAGGCAGAGGGGCATGCCGGACACGATCCGGACGAACTGGCGCTGCCCGCAGGGGCGCGGCCGGGGAATTGGCCGATCGGCAGCGGCAATCGGTACGCTGGCGTCGTCGACGGCCGGTGCGGCGCAACAGTCCGCGCCGGCCTTACATCAGATCGCGCTTGATGCACATCGCGGCTTTGCTCAGCATGAAATCGTTTTTCTGGCGCTCACGGCCGGCGCCGTAGTCTTCGCCATCGTAACGGCGATTGTCCTGGTCCGAACCCGCCGGCGTGCGGCCCGGCTCCACGCCTTCGTCCGCGATGAGACCGCGGCGTTGCGGGAAGAAGCCGATCGCGCCAAGGCGCTTCTATTGTCCGAACCGCAGGTGGTGATCGATTGGCCCGCGGCTTCGAACCAACCCAGCATCGAAGGCGATCCGACGGCCCTTGGGCTGCCTGGCGGGCAAGCGCTCCTGGTCTTGGATCACTGGCTCGAACCCGGCAAGGCCATCGCGATGGTGCGGGCTGTCGAGGCGTTACGCGCACGCGGTGAGCCGTTTTCAATGGCGCTGACGACCCTGGCCGGACACCCGATCGAGGCGCAAGGGCGCGCGGTCGGTGGGCGCGCGGTATTGCGGCTGAAAGATGCCGGCGGCATCAAGCGCGAACTTGTCGAATTGCTCGAGCGCTACGAAAACCTGGCGGCGGAAGCGGTGGCTTTGCGGGCGGTGGTCGAGACCCTGCCCTCGCCGGTATGGACCCGAAACGCTACCGGGCGGCTGACTTTCGTCAATACCGCCTATGCCCGCGCGGTCGAGGCCAAGAGCGCCGCCGAGGCAGTCGACCGCCGCCTGGAACTTCTCGACCAGGCGGCGCGCGAAAGCATTGCGCAGGCGCGCCTCGCCGGCCATGCTTATTCCGGGCGGCTGCGCGCTGCCGTTGGCGGTGCGCAGCGAACCCTCGATGTGCTCGAATTCGAGACCGAAGCGGGCAGCGCCGGCATCGGCGTCGATGCGACCGAAGTCGAAACCATGCGCAGTGCGCTGACTCGGCTCGCGGACGCGCACCGCCGCACGCTCGATCAGCTTCCCACCGGCGTCGCTATGTTCGATGCCAGTCACAGATTGACGTTCTACAACGAAGCCTATCGCACGCTGTGGAACCTCGACGCCGCATTCCTCGATCAGCGTCCCACCGATTCCGCCGTGATCGAATTGCTGCGCATTGGCCGCAAGCTTCCCGAGGAGCGCGATTTTCGCCAGTGGAAGTCGCAGCTGCACGAAGCCTATCGCGCGGTTGAAGCAAAAGACCATACCTGGCATCTGCCGGATGGCCGCACCTTGCGCGTGGTGACGACGCCCAATCCCGATGGCGGCGTGACATATCTGTTTCACGACGTCAGCGAACGCCTGGATCTGGAACGCCGGTTCGAGGAACTGATCCACATTCAGGGCGAAACGCTCGACAAGCTCGCCGAGGGAGTTGCGGTTTTCGGCAGCGATGGCCGGCTGCGGCTGCACAACGCCGCTTTCGAGGCGATGTGGCGGCTGTCGTCGCGAGCCCTGTCCGACCGGCCGCACGTCGAGAGAATCTCCGCCTTATGCCAGCCGCTGCACGGCGATGCGCCGGCATGGCGGGCTTTGCGCGAAGCGGTCACCGCGATCGAAAGCCGCGAAACGACGCTCGGCCGCATCGAGCGGCGCGACGGCAGGGTCATCGACTGCAGCACGGTGCCGCTGCCCGATGGGGCGACGCTGGTGACGTTTCATGACGTCAGCGATTCAGTCAACGTCGAGCGGGCGCTGCGGGAACGCAATGAGGCGCTGGAAGACGCCGACAAGATTAAGGTCGACTTCGTCCATCACGTTTCCTACGAGCTGCGCTCGCCGCTGACCAATATTATCGGTTTCGTTCACCTCCTCGGTGATCCGGCCACCGGTCCTTTGACCGAAAAGCAGCGCGAATATCTCGAATACATCACCGTCTCGACCAATACATTATTGGCGCTGATCAATAATATTCTCGACCTTGCGACGATCGATGCCGGACGCATGCAGCTCGAGCTCGCCGCGGTCGATATTCGCGAAACCATGATGGCGGCTGCCGAAGGCGTTCAAGACCGCACGGTCAGCGGCGGCGTGACGCTCGACATCAAAGCGCCGTCTAATATCGGCAGTTTCGTCGCTGACAAGCTGCGCCTGCGTCAGATTCTGTTCAATCTTTTGGCGAACGCCTTGAATTTTTCTCCGCCCGGCTCGACCGTCACTTTGCGTGCCGAACGCCGGCCCGACGCCATCGTGTTTTCAGTGACCGACACCGGTCCCGGCATCCCATCGGATATGCTAGAAAAAGTGTTCGACTGGTTCGAAACCCATTCGCTCGGCTCGCGCTACCGCGGGCCCGGCATCGGGCTTTCGCTGGTCCGGTCGTTTGTCGAATTGCACGGCGGCGAGGTCACGATCGCTTCTGCCCTGGGACAAGGCACCACCGTCACATGTACCTTCCCCCTCGCCGAAACCGCCAACCTGACGGCGGCTGAGTAGCGGGACCGCGATGCTTTTAACAGCGCCTCGGGGCGCAAGCTTTACCGTGACATTGCCGGATGAAGGGGCGACGCTGCGCTTCGCAACCGACCTCGCGGGCGCGCTCGAACCCGGCGACCTCGTCACGCTGTCCGGCGACCTCGGCGCCGGAAAGACGACGTTTGCGCGCGCGCTCATTCGCCATCTTGCTGGCGACGAGGCGATCGAGGTGCCGAGTCCGACTTTTACATTTGTGCAAAACTACGAGCTGCCGCGCTTCGCGCTCGTCCATGCTGACTTGTACCGAGTGAGGAGCGCCACCGAGCTTGCCGAACTCGGCTTTGACGATGTGCCGGATGGCGCGGTGGTCCTGATGGAATGGCCCGACCGCGCCGCGGGAGCGTTGCCGGCCGACCGGCTCGATATCGCCTTCACCCTTTTGCCCAGCGCCGGGCCCAATGTGCGCCAGGTCCGCTACACCGGCTATGGCGCGTTCGCCGCGCGGGCCGAGCGCATCGCACTGGTGCGCGGCTTCATCGACGAAGCCGGATTTGGCGAGGCGCAGCGGCAGCGCATGCAAGGCGATGCATCGACGCGAATTTTCGAGCGGCTCACTGCGGACGAGCGGACCACCGTTTTCATGAACGCGCCACGGCGGCCCGACGGTCCACCGGTTCGCGACGGTAAACCGTACAGCGCGATCGCGCATCTTGCCGAAGATATCGTGCCATATATCGCGCTCGCCGCGGGATTGCGCCGGATCGACCTTTCTGCCCCGGAAATCCTGCACGCCGATCTCGATCAAGGCCTGATCCTGATGGAGGATTTGGGCGACGAGCGCATCGTCAGCGGCAACCCCCCGGCGCCCGTTGAAATGCGTTACGCGGCCGCGGTCGATCTTTTGGCCTCGCTCCACGCCCGCAATCTGCCGAACCGGCTGCCGGTCACGACCGCGCTCGACTACCGCCTGCCACGCTATGACATCGGCGCTTTTCTGATTGAAGCCGAGCTCCTGCTCGATTGGTATCTCGTCAATACCGGCGCGCCTGTGGGCGAGGCCGCGCGCGCGGCATTCGTGAGGTTGTGGCGCAACGCGTTGGAGCCGGCGATGAACGCACCGGCAACGTGGGTGCTGCGCGACTATCATTCGCCCAATCTTTTGTGGCTGCCGCAGCGCGAGGACATCGCCCGCGTCGGCCTGGTCGACTTTCAGGACGCCCTGATCGGACCCGTGGCCTACGACGTTGCTTCGCTGCTGCAGGATGCCCGGGTCGACGTTCCTGAGACCATGGAAATGAACCTGCTTGGACGTTACGTCCGCGCGCGCCTAGGCCATGAACGTGGTTTCGATACCGGCGAATTTACGCTCCTTTACGCCACCTTGGCGGCGCAGCGTGCGACCAAGATCCTCGGTATTTTCGCCCGGCTGCAGCGCCGCGACGGCAAACCGCAATATCTGCGGCATATGCCGCGGTTGTGGGGCTATTTACAACGATCCCTGGCTCATCCGGCGCTGGCAGGGCTGAAAGCCTGGTATGCCGCAAATGCGCCACCTCCGGATGGGTTATGATGCGGCGATTCGGGCTGGCACGCATGATCCCGAAAAAGCTAGTTCTCCGACTTGTTCCGAGGATGGGAACCGGTTTTTGGACAAGATCATGCGCAAATAAATGTTGAGGGCGCAGAGTCATTGCGCCCTGGGGTGGGTGGGGCAGCGCGATGATGCCGAAAAGCGCAATCGTATTGGCGGCCGGCCTTGGCACGCGCATGCGGCCGTATAACGGCCACGTGCCAAAGCCGCTGGTGGCCGTGGGCGGGCGATCGTTGATCGATTACGGCCTCGACCGGCTCGCGGACGCCGGCGTCGAACGCACGGTCGTTAACGTGCATCATCTTGCCGACGCCGTGGAACAGCATTTGGCGGTACGCAAACGCCCCCGCATCATCATTTCCGACGAACGCCAAAACCTCCTTGGCACCGGCGGCGGTATCGCCAAGGCGTTGCCGCAGCTAGGCGATATGCCCTTCTTCCTGGTCAATTCCGATACGCTATGGCTCGACGGCATAAAGCCCAATTTTGTTCGCCTGGCGGAAAATTTCGACGCCGACGCAATGGATGCGCTTCTGTTGCTGGCTCCAAGCGTCGGCAGCCTTGGCTATCAAGGACGCGGCGACTACAGCATGCTCGCCGACGGGCGGCTGCGACGGCGCGGCGAACACGAAGTGGCGCCGTTCATCTATGCCGGCGCGGCGATCCTTTCGCCGGCGCTGTTTGCGGATACTCCGCCAGGCGCGTTCGCGCTGACCCGCTTATTCGATCGCGCCGCGGCCGCAGGGCGACTGTTCGGTTTGCGCCTCGACGGCATCTGGATGCATGTCGGCACGCCGGACGCGGTGGCTGCGGCAGAGGCGGCGCTCGCGGCAACGGCATAGGCTCTGCTAGACTGTCGCGGCAATCTCCGCGATCCCCACATGACTCAGCGGGTCTTTAACATTCCGGCGTCGGCGCCATTTTTGCCGATGCTGATCGAGGCACTGCACGGCCGCAAGCTCGGCTTCGATTTTGCCCGCGATCCGCTAGCGCTGTCCTCGGCGACGCTCTATCTGCCGACACGTCGCGCCTGCCGGCTGTTGCGCGAGGCGTTTCTTGGCCGGCTGCGCGGCGACGGCGCAATCCTGCCGCGCATCGTCGCCATCGGTGACATCGATGAAGACGAGATTGCTTTCGCCGAGAGCGCAGCCGGCGGCATCGCCGCCAATGCGCTCGCATTGCCGCCGGCGCTGGGCGGTCTTGAACGCAAGCTTCTGCTCACTCGGCTGGTGATGGCGTGGTCGCAATCGCCGGAAGTTGCGACCGGAACACCGCTCGTGGCGCAGACGCCGGCGGCGGCTTCCGCCCTGGCGGACGACCTCGCCCGGCTCATGGACGACATGACAACGCGCAACGTGCCATGGCAGCGGCTCGACGAGCTGGTGCCGGACGAGCTCGACGCGTTTTGGCAGCTCACGCTGCGCTTTTTGCGGATCGCGCGCGAACGCTGGCCACAGGTTCTGCGCGAAGCGCACGCGATGGAACCGATGGCGCGCCGCGACGCGCTGATCAAAGCCGAGACGGCGCGGCTTGCGAGCAAACCGGACGCGCCGGTGATTGTCGCCGGATCGACCGGATCGATTCCGGCAACCGCCGAGTTGATCGCCGCCGTTGCCCGGCTGCCGCACGGTGCGGTGGTGCTGCCCGGGCTCGATACCGATCTCGATGAGGACAGCTGGCGGCTGATTGCCGGCGACGAAAGCAAGGGCATCGCTGCGGCGCCGGGACATCCGCAATTCGCGATGCAGGCGCTGTTGGAGCGGATGGGGATAAACCGCGACGCGGTCGTCGCCTTGGCTCCGGCATGCGGGCGCGAACGGTTGATTTCGGAAGCGCTGCGCCCCGCGGACGCAACCGAGAAATGGCGCGCGAATGCTGCCGATGCCAGCTTCGCTGCGTACACCATTGCGGCGCTGCAGAACGTGAGCATGATCGAAGCGGCCAATCCCGAGGAAGAAGCGCTCGCCATCGCGGTGGCCCTACGCGAGGCGGTGCAGGAGCACAAGACCGGAGCTCTGGTCACTTCGGATCGGGGACTGGCGCGCCGCGTCGCCGCCGCACTCGGTCGCTGGAATATCATCGCGGAAGACTCCGGGGGTGAGGCGCTCGCTGATACATCGGCAGGCGTTTTTGCCCGGCTGGCTGCACTCGCGGCGCTGCACGGCGCCGCCCCGGTCAATTCGCTGGCTCTGCTCAAACATCCCCTGCTGCGGCTTGACTTCGAGCCGCGCGAGCGCGCGATTGCAGCGCTTGAACGCGCAATCTTGCGTGGACCGCGGCCGCGTCCCGGAACCTGCGGTTTGGCGGGAGCGCTGGGGAGCTTTCGCGCGCAACTCGGAAAATTTCGCCACGGCAAAGCGAGCGAACTGCATCTGTCCGATCAGCGTACGACACTTACTGACAATGCGCTTGCCGAGGCCACCGAGCTGGTTGCGAGGCTCGCAAAGGCGCTTGAACCGCTTGAAGCGATGGATGCCGCCCCCTACCCGTTTGCGGAGTTTGCGCAGCGGCATCGCGACGTGCTTGCCGCGCTGTCGAAACAACACGAGGCAGCGGCGGCGTTTCTCGGTCCCGAGGGAACAAAACTCGCGGACGCGTTCGACGAGCTTGCCTCGAGCAGCGCCGCGGCACAGCTGCAGCTTGTGAAATCCGAGTATGTGGAATTGTTCGAGGCCCTGCTCACGGGGAAGGTCGTGCGACAGGCGACCGGGACCGGCGCCCAAGTGCGCATTTTCGGTCCGCTCGAAGCGCGACTCACGGAGAGCGACCGAGTCGTGCTCGGCGGTTTGGTCGAGGGCAAGTGGCCGCCGGAGACCAATTCCGACGCCTGGCTCAGCCGGCGGATGCGGCTTGCGCTTGGACTCGATCTGCCGGAGCGGCGAATCGGGCTTAGCGCCCACGACTTCGCGCAGCTCGTCAACGCGCCCGAAGTGGTGCTCAGCCGCGCGGCGAAGATTAGCGGCGCGCCAGCGATGTCGTCGCGTTTCATCCAGCGCCTTGCGGCGCTGGCCGGCGCTCGCTGGAACGAGGCAGTGGCGCGCGGCGATCGTTATCTGTCCTGGGCGCGGCAACTGGACCGGCCCGAGCGCATCGCGGCAGCGCCGCAGCCCGCGCCCGCGCCGCCGCGCGCGGCGCGACCGAAGAATCTGTCAGTCACCGAGATCGAGGACTGGCTGCGCGATCCATATACGATTTACGCCAAACATGTGTTGCGGCTGCGCCCGCTCGATCCGATCGACACTGAACCCGGCGCCGCCGAGCGCGGCAGCATCATTCATGCCGCTGTCGCTGAATTTACCCAAGCCCACGTCAACACGCTGCCAGCCGACCCCGTCGAAGCGCTGATCGCGCTGGGTGAGCCGCACTTTGCCGCCTTGGAAGATTTTCCCGAGGCCCGCGCGTTCTGGTGGCCGCGATTTAAGCGCATCGCGCACTGGTTCGCGCACTGGGAGGCGGAGCGCCGCGCATCAATCGCTGCGCTCACCGCCGAGATCGACGGCAAGATCGAGATTGCGCTACGCGGCGGTTCGTTCAAGCTTCGCGGCCGCGCCGATCGGATCGAGCTTTGTGGCGACGGCCGTTATGTGATTCTCGACTACAAGACCGGCGCGGCGCGGACCGAAAAGCAGGTGCGCACCGGACTGGCCCCGCAGCTCACATTGGAAGCCGCGATGCTGCGCAATGGCGGCTTTGACGGGATTGCAGCCGGCTCATCGGTCGCCGAACTGGTCTACGTGCAGTTAAGGGGAGGCGACCCCGCCGGCGAATTTAGGCCGATCCAGTTTAGGGACGGCACCACACCCGACAGCCAGGCCGATCGTGCTTTGGCCAAGCTGACGGAGCTCGCGCAGCACTTCGACGACGACAAGACGCCGTATCGCTCGCTCGTCCATCCGATGTGGCGCACGCACTATGGCGACTACGATCATCTCGCACGCGTCAAGGAATGGTCGAGCTCGGGCGGCGTGACAGACGATTTTGTTGGTGGCGAATGATTAAGCCGGACATCATTCCGCTTCAGATTCGGGATTTGCAGCGCGCCGTCGCTGATCCCGCGGTGTCGGCCTGGGTCGCGGCCAATGCCGGATCGGGTAAGACGCATGTCCTGGCGCAGCGCGTGATCAACCTTCTGTTGGAAGGCGTCGCGCCCGAGAAAATTCTTTGCATCACGTTCACCAAAGCCGCCGCCGCCAATATGGCCAAGCGCGTGTTCGATACGCTCTCCGAATGGACCACGCTTGACGACGCCGCGCTCAACGAGGCGATCGGTTCTCGCTCCGATATTAAACCCAACGCCGCCCGTCGCGCTTTGGCACGGCGTTTGTTCGCACGGTCACTGGAGACACCTGGCGGGCTGAAGGTGCAAACGATCCATGCGTTCTGCACCCAGCTTCTCCACCAGTTTCCATTCGAAGCCAATGTTGCGGCGCGTTTTGACGTCCTCGACGAGACCGAACAGACACAGCTTTTGGAGCGATTGACGCTCGATCTCTTGCTCGAGGCGGCGCGAACCCCGCAGAGCGCAATCGGGCGTGCTTTGGAAGCCGCCATCACCGCCGCGTCCGATCAGAGCTTCCGCGATGCCATCCGGGCGGCGATCGGCATGCGCGAAGTGGTGGCGCACTGGATCATCGATAGCGGCGGCGTGGAAGCGGCAATCGCTGCGATGTCGCGCCAGCTTGGCCTTGGGCATGGCGAAAGCCGCGGCAGCATCGAGGACGCCTTCTTCTCTGGATCGGTTATTGCGCCTTCACAATGGCCGGCGGTTGCCGCGGCGCTTGAACAAGGCCGCAGGAGCGATCGCGATCAAGCGCGCCACTTTCGGCAACTTGCCTCGTTGCCGCGATCCGATCGTGTCGAGGCCTATCTCGACATTTTCTGCACCGCCAACGGGCGGTCCGCGCGGCGGTCGATCGTCACGCAGGACATCAAGGACAAGGACTTGGTTGAGCGGCTCGCAGCCGAACAGGCGCGGGTCTGCACACTTTTGGAGCGGCTTCGCGCTGTGATTTGCCGGGATCGCTCGGCCGCGCTGCTCATCATCGTGCATGAGATTCTGCAGCGTTACAAAAGCGAGAAGGATCGCCGTGGTCTCGTCGACTATGACGATCTGATCGACAGAGCGCTCGCGCTTCTCAGCAATGTTGACGCCGCCTGGGTTCACTACAAGCTCGATTTCGGAGTTGATCATCTTCTGATCGACGAGGCGCAGGACACCAGCACCAAGCAATGGCAGATAGTGCGCAACTTGGTTGCCGAATTCACCGCCGGCGCTGGCGCGCGACCATCGACGCGAACCGTGTTCGCGGTCGGCGATGAGAAACAATCGATCTATTCGTTCCAGAACGCAGCGCCGAAAGAATTTGCCGAAATGCGCCGTCACTTCG
>Ga0126373_10002284_pt1 | contig 14095 bp, 10 predicted proteins | sample PanSoiMetPlot_11_FD_92545 | JGI IMG/M metagenome (GOLD analysis project Ga0126373, IMG submission 92545) | Tropical forest soil microbial communities from Panama - MetaG Plot_11 | ecosystem: Environmental > Terrestrial > Soil > Tropical forest > Bulk soil | place: Panama | collected 2016-02-17 | reverse complement strand
TCTCGACAACTCGCGCTCGCAGAGCGCCGAAGCGGCAGGGCTCGATGCCGACCGCGTCCCCAGGCTCTATCTGAAATGGGCGTTCGGATTCCCGGGCGACTACTCGGCGTATTCTCAGCCGGCCATTGCGGGCAGGCGGGTGTTTGTCGGCAGCGCCGGCGGGCGCGTCTATTCGCTGGATGCCAGAACTGGCTGCACCTACTGGAGCTTCGACGCGGGCACGGGTGTCCGCAGCGCGATCACCATCGATCCTGCGGGCGTCGCGTATTTCGGTGACGTGCACGCCAACGTCTACGCGCTCGATGCCACAACCGGAAAGCAGATCTGGAAGACGCAGATCGAAGACTACCCGACTGCGCGCGTCACCGGGGCGCCCAAAGTTTACGAAGGCCGCGTGTATGTTCCCGTGGCCTCGCGCGACGAGTGGATGTCGGTGGATCCGCGCTTCGCCTGCTGCAAATTCCGGGGCAGCGTGGTGGCTCTCGACGCGAAAACTGGCAAACAAATCTGGAAGACTTACACTATTACCGAGCCCGCGCGTCCGACATCGAAGACAAAAGCCGGAACGCAGCTCTGGGGACCATCGGGTGTGGGCGTTTGGACCTCGCCGACGATCGATACAAAACGCCGTGTTCTCTACGTTGGCACCGGCGACAGCTATTCCGATCCGCCCACGCCGCTCAGCGATTCGATCCTCGCGCTCGACCTAGCGACTGGAAAAATCACCTGGTCGCGCCAGCTCACCGAAGGCGACGTATTCAACGGAAACTGCCTCCAACCCAAGCCCAGCACTTGTCCGGGAACCATCGGACCTGATTCTGACTTCGGATCGTCGCCCATTTTGCGTACGCTCGCCGGCGGGAAGCGAGTATTGATCGCGGGGCAGAAATCGGGCGTCGTCCATGCGCTTGATCCTGACGACAAGGGCAAAATCCTGTGGCAGACTCGCGTCGGCAAGGGCGGGATGCTGGGTGGAATCCAGTGGGGCCCGGCCGCGGATCGCGACGCCGTCTACGTGGCACTGTCCGACGTCGGATTGATTCCAGCGCCCGAGGGCGTCATCCCCGATCCCAAGCAGGGCGGCGGTCTCTTCGCGATCCAACTCGCCACGGGCGAAAAACTCTGGAGCGTGCTTCCGCCTGAGTCCGGCTGCAAGACGCCGCGTTGCAGTCCCGCGCAATCGGCTGCCGTTACGGTGATTCCAGGCGTCGTTTTCTCGGGATCGCTCGACGGACACCTGCGCGCCTACGATGCCAAGGACGGAAAAATTCTCTGGGACTACGACACCGCGCACGACTTTGAAACAGTGAACGGCGTCCCAGCGAAGGGTGGGGCGCTGGATGGCCCGGGGCCGGCGGTCGCGGGAGGTCTGGTCGTGGTCAATTCCGGCTACGGCTTTTTCAACGGAATCTCCGGCAACGTGCTGCTGGCATTCGGCGTGGAGTAGCTACGGCTTGAACCCGACGCTGCGCCACAACGTGGCGGATTCGTACAGCCTGCCGTTGGCCACGACGCAGTGGACAAGGCGAATGTTGTGGATGTCGTCGAGCGGGTTCCCGTCGAGCACCACCAGGTCGGCCCGCTTGCCCACTTCCACGGTGCCAGTTTCCTGATCGAGGCCCATCACCTGAGCAGGAACGATGGTCGCAGCCTGGATGGCCTCCATCGGCGTGAATCCGGCCTGGACGTAGATTTCGATTTCGCGGTGCAGGCTGTGGCCGGGGACGGCTTGATCGGTTCCGGCGACAATGGTGACACCGGCGCGGTGCAAAGCTCCCACAGCCGCCAGCGCTTTCGCGAAGATTTTCTGCGCAAGATCGGCGTCGCCTCCGGCGGGAGCAACGTTTAGAAACTGTTGCGCCAGCTCGGGCGCTACTTTCTCCACATCCGGCTCGAAGCTTGCAACCGGTCTCGCAACGGAAGCGGTTTCGAGTTCGAAGATACTGAGCGTCGGATCGATCACTGTGTGGTGAGCCTTCAAAAACTCGACGGCCTTTCTCGCCATCTCAGAGTTCAGGTCGATCCCCGCCGTGGCTCTCATGCGATCCAGCCGCTTTGCGTCTCGCGGCAACGGCGCCTGCATCATCGCGAGGACATAATCGATGTGATTGATCTGATCCTGGCCCGCTGCCACGACGTCGTAACCGGTGAGCCCGATCGGCACGTGCCCGGTTACCGTCATCCCAAGCTTGTGCGCTTCCTCCGCCACGGCCCGTACTTGGTCGAGCTTCGTCGAGCTGTAGATCTTCATCTGCTGGAAGCCGGCCTGATGGTATCGATCTACCCAGTCGCGTGCTTGTTCGGGAGTATCTACGCGTTCTACGCCCAAGGAGTAGGGCCCCGAGCCGTCTACAACGCCCGCCGCCAGAATGCGCGGGCCAAGACCGCGCCCGTTCGCAATCGCGTCCCGCTCCGCGGTGATGAACTCCAGCTCGTTGCCGCAGTCGCGTACGGTTGTTGCGCCGGCGGCAAGATAGATCGGCCCCCACTCCACCTGTTCGAAATGCGCGTGCATGTCCCACAATCCGGGAACTATGGTCTTGCCCGTTGCCGCTATCTCCTCCGCGTCTTTGGGAATGGTAACTTCCGAGCGCTTGCCGAGCGTAACGATTCGACCTCCCCGGACAACCACGGTCATGTCAGAGCGCGCGGGGCGGCCGGTACCGTCTACTACAGTCGCACCCACGAACGCGATGGCGGACGAACGGCCGCCTGTCACTCCCCGTGAAAGTTCCAACATGGCCGCCATGCCGTCGGCGCCTGCGTGAGCCACGAACTGGGCTAGCGCGCCCTCGAAGCCTTCCCGCACGACTTCGAAGTGATCGAACTCGGCGTCAGTCGTGACCGCCGCAACAAGATCGTTGTGCGGATTGAACCAGAGTGTCTCGCGTCCCCAGATCAGCCCTTGTACCGTATAGCGGGAAAAGGAATAGCTTTTGCCTTCCAGCGAGATCGTGTCGAGGCCGCGCGACTCGATATGGATCCGGCGGTCCGGCGGAGCCGGAAGATTCTCAGGCGAACCGTGTGTGCTCCAGTAGCGCAGCATCAGCATCTGCAACGTCGCAGGCGCGTATCCGGCAATCGTGAAGAACTGCGGTGGACGCGCAGCTTTCGTGACGCGATCCCCGTTCCGGATGCGAAGGTTGCTGGGCCGCACCTCAATGGACTGGTCAATGGTCGAGATCCGCGAAGTCTTACCGTGAATCTCGAAAGCTTGTGGCGTCAGGTCGGCGGCACCGCGGAAAGTTGCCGATAGCGGCACATCTTGCCCGCGATCGGTGAACTTGAAATCCATTTTGACGTTCAGAGATTCTCCGTCGCGGGTGATCTGGTAGGTCTCTTCGCCGATCGGCTGCTCAAACTTGTGGAGGCGGAACTTGCCCTCTTCGAGAGCCGTTGCCGACTGCGCCCCAATCGCCGGCGTGAACAGGACTGCCAGCAACAGGGCTAAGGCGAATCGTGAAATCACTCTCTCTCCGTATCACAAACGGGTCGTATTTGTAAAATAGCGCTAGGTGGCAGCGCGCACTGAAACGTTTGCGGCCGCGCGACCTGCCTGGCGGCCGAAGACCCGCCCAGCTTGGATCGCGGCCACGGTGATGTTGGCGACGTTCATGGAAGTGCTCGATACGAGCATCGCCAACGTCTCGCTTCCTCACATCGCCGGAAACCTCGGCGCAACCATCGACGAAAGCACCTGGGTGCTGACGTCTTATCTCATCTCGAACGCCATCGTTTTGCCGCTCACCGGATGGCTGCACATGCTGTTCGGGCGTAAACGCTATTACATGACGTGTGTCGCCATTTTCACGTTGAGCTCTCTGATGTGCGGTGTGGCGCCAAGCCTATTCCTGCTGATCGTATTTCGCATCCTGCAAGGCGCGGGCGGCGGAGGCCTTCAGCCGACCTCGCAGGCGATCCTGGTCGAAAGCTTTGAGGCCAGACAACAAGGCATGGCAATGGCCGTTTACGGCATGGGCGTCGTGGTGGCGCCGATCATCGGCCCGACGCTGGGCGGCTGGATCACCGACAATTTCTCCTGGCGCTGGATCTTCTTCATCAACGTGCCTATTGGTGTCATATCGATGCTGATGACGTCGGCTCTGATCGAAGATCCGCCCTACTTGGTTCGCAGGACGCTCAAACAAGGCCTCAAGATCGACTTCATGGGACTCGGACTGCTCGCCGTCGGGCTGGGCTTTCTGCAGGTCGTGCTCGATAAAGGCCAGCGGGACGATTGGTTCGGATCGCCGTTCATCGTCTGGTCCACCGTGATTGGCTTTGCGGGGTTGATCGGCGCCGTTTTCTGGGAGCTGCATCACGAGCAGCCCATGATCAATCTGCGGCTGTTTGGCGATCGCAACTTCACCATGGCGACGTTCATGATGTTTTCGCTCGGCTTGGTGTTGTATGGCACCACCGTTCTGCTTCCCGTGCTGTTGCAGAGTCTGATGGGCTACACGGCGGAATGGGCCGGCCTGGTGTTGTCGCCCGGCGCGATTCTGACGCTGTTTACGATGCCGCTGGTCGGTCGGCTGCTCACGAAAGTTCAACCGCGCTGGTTGGTGGTGTTCGGGCTGACGATTCTGTCGTTTGGGATGTACCGGCTCTCTGTGCTAAGCCTGCAGACCGGATTCTGGACCTGGGTATTCACCTGGACCATTTCGCGTGGCGGCTTGGCGTTTCTGTTCGTCCCGATTAATGTGGCTGCATTCGCGCATATCCCGCGCGAAAAAACCGGCAGCGCGACCGGCTTGATCAACCTGACGCGCAACATGGGCGGGAGCATCGGGATCTCGCTGGTGACCACGTTCCAGGAGCGCTTCGCCCAGGCGCATCAGAACGTGCTGGCGGGACATCTGACGCCGCTCGATCCAGCCTACGCGACGCGCTTGCAAGGGCTCCAGTCCGGTTTACAGGCTGGTGGATCGAGTCCCGCGCTGGCCGCTCAGCAGGCGCAAAACATGATCTACGGAGAACTGACACGCCAAGCCACGATACTCGGCTATATCGATGTCTTTCGCCTGCTGAGCTACCTTTGCCTGGCGCTCATCCCGCTCATGTTCCTTATGAAGCGCGCCAAACCGAGAATATAAGCGGGACTCGCCGGACACACCCGCGCTATTTATCCAAGGCCACGCTGCGCAGGTAAGTCAGAATGAACATCGTCACAACGAGCGCGAATCCGAACGCGGCGTCGACGATGGTCAGCAGCTTCCCCCAATGATCGATCCGGGCTAGCCGGCCGGCCACTGCGTACTGCTGCGCAATCACCGGTTCCGGGCTACCGCTCAAATGAACTAAATCGTCCTCGCGTCGCGCAGTGAACTTGCGAACTGCCGCTAGCGCAATAACCGTCAGTGTTAGAACAGCCCATACCATCCAGAGAAGCAGCATGGCTTGCCTCCTTGTTGAAGTTTGCTCGACGGGCCAGTTACTTGGGAGAGCAGCCCTCAAGGGAGTGATTGTGTTCGGCGTAGCACTTGCCGACATCGTTCAAATCTTTTTTCCTGGCTGCCGTGTCGCAATAGGTGCAGTCTTTTCCTTCTTTCTTGGTGTACTCCGCTTTTCCGAATGAAGAAGGCGAGGACATGACCAGCCCGCCTAAGATGATCGCGAATGGAACACCGATCTTGAGGATTCGCTTTGACATAAGTCTCTGAAAAATCTCCGTTCAAGCCCGGAGCAATCAGGAAGCCGTTGGTATATGGTTGAAAATCCCCAAGCTGACAGGCACGAGACGCTTTTTCCCCGGGACCTGCTGAGCGAAACTACTCAACCAACTGGGGCATTCCTCAATTGGAACTGGCCGCTAACCCGGACAAATCCAATTGGCGCACCTCTGCGTATAATCTAAGGACGCTAGAATGCTTCTGCCTCTTTTCTTGGCACTACGCGCGATTTCAGGCGACGGCGATCTGATCGAGCGCCTGCAAAAACGGGATCCGCAGGCCCTTGCAGAACTGTACGACCGCTACGGCCGGCAGGTTTTCTCCATCATTTTCAGAGTCGTGCGGGATAGTGCCATCGCCGAGGATCTAGTGCAGGAGACCTTCCTGCGGGTGTGGAACCGAGTGCAAGGTCTAGACGCCGAGCGCGGATCGGTGGGCGCCTGGCTCCTGACGGTGGCGCGGAACCGGGCGATCGACTATCTCCGCTCCACTGCCGGGCGCGAGCGCAATTCCCTGGATGTCGAAGAGACCACTCATCCCGCGCTATTCTGCGACATGGAGCAGGGACTGCTGGCGTCCGACAAGACTCGCCGCGTCAAAGCCGCGATGGAAAAGCTCACCGCCAATCAGCGAACCGCGATGCAACTGGCTTACTTTGAAGGCCTCTCGCAGACGGAAATGGCGGAACGAATGGGCCAGCCCCTGGGAACTGTAAAAACCTGGGTGCGGACAGCCTTGAAAAGCCTGCGAGACGAATTAGGCGTGGCGGTGACGTCATGAACTGCCACGAGCTGCAAGATCACTACGAACTATACGCGCTGGGGCTGGCGGAGGAGCCGGAGCGAAGCGAGATACGCGCGCACTTGAATCGGAAATGCGAGGTGTGTATGCCCGGGGTAAAGCGGGCTTTGGAAGCAGCAGTACTCGTCGGGACGACTGTGCCGGATGCGGCGCCATCGCGCAAATTGCGCGGCAGGATCCTGGCATCGGTCGGCGCCGAGCCGCGCAGGGCTGTGTGGTCCACCCTATGGGCGGCTGCGACCGCACTTTTGATCCTGCTGGCGGTGCTCTTTGCGCGACGAGATTGGGCAGATCGGCGTGACATGGCGCAGTTTACGCGCGCATTCAACGACGCCGCCGAGGATGCGCGAGTACAGCGCGCCGAAGTCGCGCGGCTCACCGAGGCATTCACTATTCTTAACGGTCCCGACACGAAAGAGGCAGTCTTCGGCGGCGCGCGGCCGCGCCCGGCGCGCGGCAAGGTGTTCTTGAACCCCTCCCAGGGCGTTTTGTTGATCGCCTCCAACCTTCCTCAAACGCCTGCCGGGAAGCTGTACGAGATGTGGGTAATTCCAAAGGCCGGCAAACCGGTGGCTGCCGGGATGTTCCAATCGAACACCGATGGTAGTGCGATGCACGTGCGTCCCGGCACGGTGGACATACAGGCTACCGGCGCGATCGCCGTGACCGTAGAAGACCAGGCAGGCGCCGATCAACCCACCACGACGCCGCTCATTATGGCGCCGGTAGAAGCGAGTCCCCGGTAGTAGTAAGTCGGACGGATCGGTCCGTAACAGCAGGTTTCCTTGCCCGAATGAGACTTTCCGTAACAAATGTCAAATCTGCCCAATAGAAAGCAAGTTTTACAATCTTTGGGAGTAAGGCAAAAGCCTTATGTATCAGATAATCAGATAGTTACATTTTGGGAAGTAGCATGCTATGGTTATTCCCATAGAGAGGAGAACGTCGAGATATGACGCTTCGAAATAGTCCTTTAATGGTTGGTCTCTTTGCTGCGGCTTCCCTGGCGAGTGTAGGTTGCGCCACGAAGAAGCATGTTCGGGAAGCGATTGCCCCGGTCCAAAACCAGGTCAATCAGACCCAAGCTCATGTGGACTCGCTGCAGAAACAGGCGGACGAGCAGAAACAGGCCATTGGGGATTTGGATCGTCAAGTAGCCACTGCCGATGAGAAAGCTACCGAAGCCGGCAAGAAGGCCCAAGAAGCCGCCCAAGCCGCTGCCAAGGCGAACAGCGCAGCAGCCGATGCCGCGCAGCGTGCCGATGCCGCCAACAATTTGGCAAACCAGGCCCAACAGAACGTGGCTCGAGTGGACACGAAGTTTGACAACAAGTTCGAAAACATCAACAACTACAAGCTGATGACTACCGAACAGGTCCATTTCGGCGTAAACCGCAGCACGCTGACCAAGGAAGATGAGGCCAAGCTGGACGACGCGATTCAGAAGCTCGGCGCAATGAAGAACTATCTCATCGAAGTAGCAGGATACGCCGACCGCACCGGCGACAAGGCTTACAATCGTGAGCTCAGCCGCAAGCGCGCCGACGCCGTTGTGCACTATCTATCCGTCGAGCACAACATACCGCTCCGCTCGATTCGAGAAATCGGTGTGGGCGCAGACTTCCCGGATGCCGACAACAAGACTCGCGAAGCCCGCAAGGAGAACCGTCGCGTGGATATCAGGGTCTACACGTTGGATCTAGGTGGCGGCGGCAACACGGCGCTGAATACGCCGCCTTCGGCCCAATAAGTCTAGGGATCATCGAGAGGTCCGAATACGCACGGCCAAGCAGGGTTCTCCCCCCTTGCCGTGCGTTTTGCTTTTTTGGTAGCGGACCTCGCGCGAGCCGGCCTAACGAAGACTGTTTGCCAGGTTTGCCGCGAGCACGTCGGCGCGTTCGGCCAGGCGCTTGGCGGCCGGCAGATCCGATGCTCGTGCCGCTTGAGCCTGCCGGATGAAGTTCTGGGCCTCTTCTAAGCTGGCTCGCTGCTCATTCGTAAGCTGGCGATTTCCGATCGACCGCAAGTTTGCTTCCGCTCGCTGGATGCTTTGATCGATATCGGCGTTGTACTGCCTCTGTTGCTCGGGCGTCAAAACGATGCCGAGCTGCAAAGCCGGCGCCGACCCTTGGGCAGGAGTCTGGGTCGAAGGTTGGGCGGGTGTCCCGGGCTGCCCAGTGTTGGCTGGAGGACGCTGTGAAGTGCCTCGCGGAGGGCGTGCGGGGGCCGGTGGCGGCGCGGGAGGCGGGTTCGGAATGACGGTCTCCGGTTGTTGGGGAGCCAGAGTCTCAGGCGTGATGGCCGGCGGCGTGGGCAGGGGCTGGGTTTGCGGCGGCGACTCCTTGACTGCCGGAAGAGGCGCCGGCATGGCCGGCACTTGGACCTGACGCTTGTGGCAGGAAGATAACGGGGATATCAGGAGGACAGCCAGCATCGCAGTACGGGCCCTGCCCCGGGCGACGCCGCCCAGGCCATCAAGAGCCGCCGCTGGCCGATTGGAAGACCTCACTTCGGTAGTCTACCATTCCGGGAAATCGCAGCCGAAAAGTGGTGCCTTTCCCTGGGCGCGATTCGAAGTCGATAACGCCGCCATGCAGTTGGACAACGCGGAACGTCGTAGCAAGCCCGATTCCGGAACCGTTCTGCTTGGTAGTGAAGTAGAGGTTAAAGATGCGATCGCGCAGCTCAGGGGGAATCCCGATACCTGAGTCACTAATCTCCAATCGGCACTCGCCTCCATCCCGGCTAGTGCGCGCTGTCAAAGTTCCGCCATCGGGCATGGCTTCCATCGCGTTCTTGATGATGTTCAAGATCGCCTGCTGGAGAAGATTTGCGTCGCCGTTGGTATTCAAACCGGGCTGCAGGTCGATGTCCAGGCGGACTCGTTTGGCGGCCGCTTCCGGCGCCACCAGATCCACCACCTGGCTGACTACTTGATTCAGATCGAGAGCTTTCGCCTCCAGTTCTACCGGCCGGTTGAAATTGAGAAACGTCTTGACGACGTTGTCAAGCCGCTTGATCTCGCGGGCGATCACCGCGACCTCGGGATGCTCGCCGTCCAGCTTCGTTCTCAGCACTTCGAGCTGAAGCGCCATGGCATTCAGCGGATTCTTGATCTCGTGCGCGACGCCGCCGGTGAGCCGGCTGAGCGCGGCCAGCCGCGAGGATAGATCCAGTTGGCGTTCGAGCTGGCGCCGGCTCTCCACATCGCGAACTTCAACCAGCGTTCCGATCTGATCTTCGCCGGATCGGGCGAGTACCTGCACGCTAACCAAGAGTTTTTGCGGCGGGCTGCCCTCGCGCGGGATGGTGACCATCTGGTCGCGCACGGGCTGGCGATGCCGAACCGCGGCCTGAATCGCGGTGCCGAGCGTGCTCGAAAGCGGAAAGAGCTCCTCCACCGTTCGGCCCGTCATTTCCACTTGAGTCTTACCGAGCAGGCGCTCAGCAGGAGCGCCGGCGAGCAACAAGCGGCCGGAGCCGTCGAACAAGAGAACCGCTTCTTCAAGTCCTTCGAGCAACTGCTGCATGTTGGTTCGCAACTCCAACGCGTCTTGCTTGGCGCCTCGAAATTGTTCGCCCAAAACCGAAAGCTTGTTGTGAACGGCTACGAATTCGCGCGCCTCCCGCTGCGGTGTAAAGGGAGCGGGTGCGGGCTGGCCGGAGAGAATGGAGTCGATCGCCTGGCTCATCCGCCCCAATGGATCGAGAATCAGGTTGGGGAGCACGGCGCCGAGAAAGGCCGCGATGATCAAGGCCGCGGCGAAGGCGGCGCTCAGGTTGGCCAGGGCCGGCTTCACGTCGTGGTGTATGAAGTCCGACTTGATCGCGACCACCACACGGAAAAGACCCCGATCCCCCACGCCCAGCGTTCGACTGGTGGAGTAGTCTTCGCTCATGGTCATCAGGTTCCAGAGATTCCGCAACCAGAGACGAGATTGAACTTCCTTGAACGGGCGCGACGGGCGCAGTTTGGCGCCGGCCTGCAACGGGTCGGATGCAGCCAGAGTTTCGCCGTGCTCGTCGACAATGCGAATCGAAGAAAGCAGGCTGTCGTTAGCCAGCGTGCTGATCAGCATGCGCGAAATTTCCGGGTCCGTGCGAATGGCGACAGCGAGGCGCTGTTTCAACTCGTCGATGGATGCAGCCGGCGCGCCGTTGTCGCGCGAGATGGCGATCAAGCGCGCCGCGAGATTGCTGTTGACTTCGTCGGCCACCGCGTCGCCTCGCTGGAACGCGGAACGGAACGACAGATTCGTGAAATCGTACAGATACAGAGCCGACATCGCGATGACAACCAGCGTTGCCAGCGCAACGATGGCGATCCGAAGCCGTGCTTTGAGGGACATCTGCTTTAGGTTCCTGCGCCGGCCTCCGCCTCGGCCGCGCCATATTCCTTCAATTTGTTGAACAGCGTTTTCAGGCTGATACCGAGAATTTCAGCGGCGCGTGTTTTGTTGTTGCGCGTATGTTGAAGCGTCATCAGGATGAGCGCCTTTTCAGCATCGCCCACTGTGGTGCCCACCGGCAAGCGCACGGCGTCAGGCTCAACCACCTGCTGCGGGGCTCGAGCTCCTGGCGGAATGCCGAACTCGCGTGGCAGGTGATGAGTGGTAATGGTCCCTTCGCCGGCGAGAATCACAGCGCGCTCCAGCACGTTGCGTAGCTCGCGCACATTCCCGGGCCAGGAGTACTTTTCGAACTGCGCCGCCACGTCGGGATGAATGTCGACCACGCGTGTTTCGTGCTTATGGTTCAGGTTGTCGATCAGGGCTTCGGTGAGCAGCGGAAGATCGCCGGTGCGTGCCCGCAGCGGCGGCAGCGAGAGCTGGAAGACGTTCAAGCGATAGTACAGGTCCTCGCGCAGCTCGCCTTTGCGAAGAGCTTCTTCGAGCACCTTGTTAGTGGATGCGACGACGCGTACGTCCACCGCGATTTCCGCCTTTCCGCCGAGGCGCCGGACTGAGGAGTCTTCCAGAACGCGCAGCAGCTTGGCCTGCGTGCCCACGGGCATCTCACCCAGCTCGTCGAGCAGAAGCGTGCCGTGCTGCGCAAGCTCGAAGCAGCCGGCGCGGCGCTCGAGCGCTCCCGTGAAGGCTCCTTTCTCATGCCCGAAAAGCTCGCTTTCCATGAGAGTTTCCGGAAGCGCCGCGCAGTTGATTGCGACGAACGGCCCTTCGCGGCGCGGGCTCAACATATGGATTGCGCGCGCAACCAGTTCCTTGCCGGTGCCGCTCTCACCGGTGACCAGAACGGGAGCTTTCGACGGCGCCACTTGCTGGATCAGCGAAAAAACTTGTTGCATGGAGGGACAACCGCCAACGATGTCCACCAGCACGCCTTGATAGGCAAGGCGCCGTTCGAGCCGCTCGGCTTTTTCAGCGAGCCGGCTCTGCGCGGCCGCGCGCTCCAGCAGCACCTTCAACTGGCTGGGTTGAACCGGTTTCTCCAGAAACCAGAAGGCGTGCAGATCGAGCACGGTCTGGATCGCTGTTTCGATGTTGCCGAATGCCGTCAGGACGATTGCGGGCGGCAGCGTGCCTTGGGAGCCGAGACGTTTCAGCAGTTCGAAGCCGTCGACGCGCGGCATCATCAGGTCGGTGATGATCACGTTCGCGGGTGTCTCGGCGTGCTTGTCGAGAGCTTCCTGGCCGTCGGCTGCGGTATCGACCGCCATGCCCCAGGCTTGGATCATTTTTGCGAGTCCAGCGCGCTGGTTCTCCTCGTCGTCGGCGACAAGCACCCGGACTTGCGGGGGGGAAGTGACATTGCCCATCACTATTGATTGTAGCGAGGCGGGCTGTCGGACCTGCGAGGTTCAACGGTTCTGCACGCTTCCCCGCGTGAGCGACGTCATGATGTAACGCGATGCGGCTGTTGTCTTCGTGCGCGTTGAGTTCGTCCTAGAGTGGGTTCTGTTCTGTTTCACTCCTCTGCCAGAACTGGCCGACGGCTTGCGTTGGTACCGATCAACAGGCGGCTGAGGGCCTGAATTACCTTCAGGCCCATCACGAAGACACCGAAAGGGCAAGCTGCCTGCTCGCTTACTACATCCTCATAATATGGCCGCGGGTCCAGCAGGATCGCAGCTTGCGCGAGGATCGCATGCGATTGATGTCGTGGGTCATCGAGAATCACCCTGATATCAAGCTTACTCACGACAATCGCGGTTTGTACGTCAACCCAGAGGACAACGAGGAATACGACCCAGCGCGAGAACTCTCTGCGGCAGGTTGAGCGATTTCGAGACAACTCTCATGTCCTCTAGGGAACGCCGCGGATGTTCTCGCACTGACGGATCGCGAATCGGCAGCCCGCTGGCTCCGTGCGTCGCTGACGCTGCCATTGCCCGCGGGTGCGACCGCGACGAAGCTGCCAAATGGCCAGCTTGAGGATTTTTTGCATAACCAATGGATCGTGCGCCTCGCGCGGGTCTACGCCGCTGCAATTGTCGGCGTATCAGGACAATCTCCCCCCGGCGGTGTTACGTCTGTTGATCCCGCTGAAGCGCAGTCGGATTTCGCCACATCGGCATTTGCTGAAGCTGAGCGCGACCCGACCTGACTGGATTCGTCGGCCAACAAATCCACCTTTATAGCGCGGATATTCATCGTTCGAAGTTAAGTACGATCGACTTTAACTCTAAGGCACAGCGGCTCCTGCTGAAATCAGTCGCATACGCGTATCCCAAGCCCTCCCGGGGGCTTGAAGCAATTCTATAGGGACAGAGGCGTCGAACCGAAAATCGAGACCATCGAAGTTCCAGCTAGCGAAGAAGCCGGCCAGCTTGTTTCCTCAGCGCCGGCGCTGCTACGTCCCTGGTGCTAAAAGACGTGCAGGAAGACATTAGGATCGCTGTCGATATTCTGGCTGGAATGGATGGCACGGTGTGGAGGGACGCCGCCAGACCTTCGCCGATCGAGTCTGCGCGGCCGGCCGCGCTGGTCGCCCCCGAACGTCTTGAATATCTGCAGCCCCGGCTTGATGGGAAGCCGGTGCAAGTTCCCTCGCAAGTCGAGATCACGGTTTTCGCGAAACGGTAGCTTTCAAAAAGATCTCGGGCGCCAGCTTCGCCGTCTCTCTGCCTACGCCGTAATCGGAAGCGTCTTCTGGTTCGCGTCCCCGTCCGTACCGCGCGCTTCGAGCAATCGCAGGATTTCGGGCAACGCAGCCTCGGCAGCCCGCTCGCCTAGCTCAACCAGCTTTTTCGCGCTCGGGAACGAATCCCACGACATATTCGCCACGGCCGGAGCGATCACCAGGTTCGAATAGCGGCGCCAGCTATGCTCGGTGCGTGCGCTCATCACTTGAAAGCAGCGGCTCACCACAGAGAACATGTTGCCGTAGTCTTCAATACCGTCGTTATTCGGAATCGCGACCGAGATGACGTAGTTGGCGCCTAGCTGTGGCAGCGGCTCAGCGGGCACTTCCATAGAAACGAACCCGTCCACCAGCAGTCGTCCCTCGTAGCGCAGGGGGAGGAACAATCCTGGATAAGCGCAACTGGCGCGAATCGGAAATACGACATCGCCTTTGCCATGAAACGTGACCGGTTTGCCGTGCACGATGTCGGTGGCTACAATCGCTAACGGAATCTTCATATCTTCGAAGCGCGTGGCTTT
>Ga0126373_10002283_pt1 | contig 14096 bp, 13 predicted proteins | sample PanSoiMetPlot_11_FD_92545 | JGI IMG/M metagenome (GOLD analysis project Ga0126373, IMG submission 92545) | Tropical forest soil microbial communities from Panama - MetaG Plot_11 | ecosystem: Environmental > Terrestrial > Soil > Tropical forest > Bulk soil | place: Panama | collected 2016-02-17 | reverse complement strand
TTCGGCGGGACGGAATCTGGAGCCGCTCGGGACTGTCAACCAAGCTCAGCGAGTATTTGGCTTCGGGGCGCGCGGTCGTGTGTACCGCTCTGGGTGATGTGCCGCGATATCTGGAACACGGCAGAAGCGCCATCTTCGTGCCGCCGACCGCCACTGCGTCGGAAATCGCCAGTGCTATTGACCAAGCACTCGCTTCGCCACAGCTGCGCAGGCGAATTGGTGAGGCGGGCAGGGACGTGGCTCGTCGGTATTTTGATATAGCGGCTGTTTCAGAAAAGCTGGATCTGATACTGCATTCCGTACTCAACGTCCCTGGTGGGGGTAAAGGAACGTAGACGTCGAATCCCAAATCCGCCATTTGGGAACTCGTGTCACCCTGGTCAAATGAAGCTTCTCGTCCTCGAACAGTGGCACCTGGGTGATCTTGCTTTGGCATCGCCTTTTCTTGTTGCCGCCAGCAGAAAGTACCAGGTCAGCCTCATTGCCAGGCGGATAGCCATAGATGTTGGTGCATATTTCTGGCCAGACGTGATGGTCTACCCTTTCGAAGCACCGTGGACGGCATTCGACAGAAAATATGAGCTTTGGCATTGGCCATGGACGAAGATGGGCCAGTTGGTGCGAGACCTGCGCTCGCTTCAATTTGACGTTGCCGTTTCGGCCAGATGGGATCCCCGCGACCATACGTTAATGGCTCTGAGCGGAGCGAAACAGCGCATTGGATTTCCACGTCTAGGCAGCCAAGTGCTGCTGACGCACCCTCTTGGGAGGGGATCTCGGCTCGCACACCGCTTCTGGCACTGGCGACAACTGGCGGACGCCCTGGAGATCGATATTGCTCAGTATCCGGTTCGGCTCTTCCCGAAAGAGCGCGATCTCATCATCATCCATACCGGAGCGAGACGGACGACGAGGATCTGGCCGCTTGAGCGCTACGCTGGACTAGTCCGGCGCTTACGCGATCAGCGGCGCAAAGTGCAAGTGCTTTGCGATCCACACCAACTGGAGTTCTGGCGACAACGGCAGGAGAAGGCCAAGGTGCCGGGACCCCTCAACGAATTACTGCAGCTTATGCTAAGGGCGGCGATTTTTATTGGCAATGACTCTGGACCGGGTCACATTGCGGCTCTTAGCGATATACCAACCTTTACCATCTTCGGTCCACAGCTTCCTGAATTATTCGCTCCCCTCCATTCTGAGTCGGAGTGGATCGAGGGCGCTCCTTGCGCGTTCAAGCCGTGCTATGACTCCTGCCACTTTTCTGCCCCACATTGTTTGCTCAATGTAGACGAGGAGGTGGTGTGGAAAAGGGTGGAGAGGTTTGTTGCCAAGCTATTGCCGGTCGCAGAGGATGGACCGCGGCACTTGCGGCCGTATGACGGTTAGCGCTGTAGCGCAAAGGGAGGATGTATGAGGGCAGCCATTGTCACTGGATCAGCGGACTAGTGGGTTCAGAGGCAGTTTGCTATGTTGCCTCGTACGGACGGCACGTGATCGTCCTGGGAATGACGGACTCAGGGATTTGCCTCCGAGGCGCCCTTTATCTTTCCGTCCACCAACAAAGTCTACTGCGACGGACCAAATTTCCTGCTCCTGATTGAACCGCGCCGCAATATCGGTACCACACATCCTTATATAAGAACGCCATCCCGGAACTATTTTCAATGGACCAAAAGCCTGCATAGTTTTTTCCGAGTTTCGAACTCCGCCGGCTGATCTTTGGTCCAGGAGTATGGAAGATGCTACGGGATGAAGACCGCGTGTTTTCGCCGTGCATGTCTGACCCGCCCGGCTATTCGAGTACAAGACTACATGGGTTCCCCTCGAATCTCATGCGCTGTGCCAGGAGCGGAACCGAGTACACCGTCTTTGGCTACAAACCGGTACGAGATAACCTCCGTCGCTCGGATCCCCGTTTGAGCTTCCAACGGTTTTTGGAGGCGCCGCGGGTTGCAGCAGCCTGCAACGTGGGTAATGGCTCTTTCCGCGACTGCTCGGTTTTGGATGCGATCGAATTGAGTGAGCTGATCACCAATCGCGAAATGAAATGGTGTTTTCCGTTGGAGAACCGCGAGAAGAATCACGTCTGGTACATCGGCGATTGGGCGAAGTCGAGATCTCTTGATCCTAAACGGACGGTCTCTGACACGGTATGCGCCATTCTACGGGAAAGTTTTGAACAGAATGCCGAACGCCGGAGATGCCAGGTGGCGGCAGTGGCATGATCGAGAATGGCAGACACAACGTGCTGGGCGTTCTTGTGAACGCGGTGGACTATGAAGCGGTTACATCCCGGATTATCGCAGCCGCGATTTCACAACAGGGGTTGGCAGTATCTGCGCTGGCTGTCCACGGAATCATGACGGGTTTGTTAAATGCTCAGCAGAGGTATCGTCTCAATTGCCTTGATCTAGTGGTGCCTGATGGGCAGCCGGTACGATGGGCACTCGAATGGTTACACGGAATTCATCTCTCGAATCGAGTGTATGGGCCCCGACTAATGCTGTCAGTCTGCGCGCATGCCGCTCAACTAGGACTTCCCATATTCTTTTATGGAAGCACTGACGAGGTTTTGGAGAAGCTATGCGCAAGGCTTCGGAAAGAGTTCGCAGATTTATTAATTGTCGGAGCACAGAGTTCCAAGTTTCGATGCTTGTCCGTAGCGGAAAAAGATGCATTGACCACGGACATCCGTAACTCAGGCGCTCGGGTTGTTTTCGTAGGCTTGGGATGCCCCCGTCAGGAGGTATGGGCTTACGAGTTCCGTGACCAGTTATCGATTCCGATCGTTGCAGTGGGAGCTGCCTTTCCTTTCCTGGCCGGAAAGCTTCCCCAGGCTCCCGAATGGATGCAGGCATCGGGACTCGAATGGCTATTCCGGCTTGCCTCAGAGCCTGTAAGACTTTGGAAACGCTATCTCTGTCTAAATAGTTTATTTCTGCTCTGTCTCTTGGTCCAGGTGCTAGGGCGCCAATTCGATACTGCCGGGCAACACCCAGGGACAGATCTTCTCTACGGATAGAATTAGACGCGGAATCCGCAGGCGTGTAAATTACGTGCTATCGCGAGCAACTCACGTTGTTCTGATCGCTCTTGCTCTGATTTGGAGCTCGAGTCCAAACCGATTCGACGACATAGTTCTAAGACCTGTGCCTAAGGTGATCGACCGCAGATTCTTTGGTTTGCATATACACCGAAGTATGGAAGGCACTGCCTGGCCAGGGGTACCGTTCGGAAGTTGGCGACTGTGGGATGCGCGAGTCACTTGGGCCGATCTGCAACCGGGCCCTCACACCTGGGATTTCAGACTCTTGGATCAATACGTGGAGCTTTCCAGGGCTCATGGTGTCGAACTCTTACTCACACTTGGCATGACGCCGCAATGGGCTTCGTCGCGACCGAACGAATCTCCAAAAGGATTTGAGGCGTATGGCAAGGGAGCCCAGGCACCTCCTGTTCGCATTGAAGACTGGCGAGAATACATACGCACCGTCGCGATTCGGTATCGCGGCAAGATCTGCTGTTACGAAATCTGGAATGAGCCGAACCAGCCTGGATTCTTCCGCGGAAGTCCGCAACAGATGGTTGTATTGGCCAAAGCCGCATATGAAGTGTTGAAGTCCGTAGACAACCATAACGTTGTTGCTTCCCCGTCGATTAATTGCGACTCATCGGGAGAGGAATGGCTACGCAGGTTTCTGGCGGCAGGAGGCGGAAAATATGCTGATGTCTTGGCTGCACACTTTTATGTCATGCCAAAAGGACCAGAAGCCGTGGTCAGCCTGATCAAGCGAGTCGAATCATTGCTGGCTGCGTACGGCATCGACAAACCTTTGTGGAACACCGAAGAGGGCTGGGGACCACCAAGCAGTTTTGCGTCCGAAGATGAAGAAGCTGCCTTTGTAACCCGAACGTTTCTTTTGAATGCAGCCGCGGGAGTTGAAAGGGCGTACTGGTATGCATGGGACAATACTAATTGGGTTACACTAAGGCTCACCGACCCTCGGACGGGAATGCCCCGGCGCGCGGCTCTGGCCTATGCTCAACTAAGTCAATGGTTGACAGGTGCGCAGATTGAGCAATGTAAGACGGAAGGACATGACAAATGGTCGTGCCGGGTGACCAGAGCCAATGGGGAACACTGGCTAGTATTATGGAACAGTGCGACCACAGCTCCTTCCAACCTCATGAGGAACACCGATGTACGCTACTTCCCCTGTACCACTGACACAACCGCCCGAATGTCGGCTATAGTTATCGGCACTTGCCCGGTAATGATTAATCAACACCAGTAGATCTCGCCCTGCCAATTTTACCCAATGAGCATTGGAGACTTGCTTCGTAGTGATGCCAACATGCCCTTGTGCGAACGATATACGGTTGCTGTTGACATTTGCGAAGTATCAACTAATTGGGGGCGCCTTCTTAATGGCGCGAGTGAACTCTCTCTCGCTGGCAGAAGGACCACCGAGGGTTGCGGATTTTTCCGTCCCCTTCTGGATGGATAACTGAATATGGCCAACAAACGGACGCACTGCGCATTTGTTCGGAATCGATAGGGTTGCTATGAGCCAAGTAGGCGACACAATTTCAGGCTCAGCGAGTATGACTCTGCTGGCAGAGCGGCGTAAGATGGATCCACTACGTCGTTTTATCTCGACTCCGTATACTGCCGCTTTACCTGTCATGGACCGGAGCGTGCGTCTGGAAAGTAATAGACGCGACATTGTTGACTACATGATGGAGTTGTTTGCTTTTTACCCCGGATGCGAGAAGCGGCGTTGGAGTTTTCGCTGGAGAATCGTCAGCCAGGCCGATGTGAGCGCGTGCCCGCCATGGCCAAGGCGGCATGCATTTTCCGACGACAGACTTCGCTTTGCTGAGTTTGGACAAAGAAGCTTTATCGCGGTTGATCTCGAAGCTTGTGAGGCGGTTGCTTTCATCGCTGAGGGTCTGTTGGCCGACAAAGTCGGATTTACAAGTCCGTTTCTCGATAACCTCTTCTGCATGACAGCGAGTAGTCTGAGTCTGATTTCCCTGCGGGCCAACTGCGTGGCATTCGCCCGCAAGGGGCTTCTAGTCTTTGGGACCCCAAATTGCGGCAAAACAAGCGCCAGCTACTTGGCTACGAGAATCGGTCTTGAGTTTTATGCCGACGAGGGTGTTTTTGCAGAAATCCAAGACGGCATGGTACGCGCCTGGGGCGGCTTTTGGCCTCCAGTGTTCCGCCAGGGTGGGCTCGAATTCTATCCTGAACTCCAGGGCCGCACGCAGCCACTATACTATCGGGATTCGACCTTCCATCACCTATCGACGCAAAGAACACGAAGAGTACAGACGGAAGCCGTAACCCCGATTGCTTGCGTGTTTCTTGAGCGCCGTGCATCTGGTTCGGCGAGAGTCTCAAGAATCAATCCCGGCGAGTTACGCCATCTACTTCTCGAAAACCTCCTTTTCAAGGAAGATGAGAGATTTTCGGAGCAGCACGCGAGAGTATTAGCTGAGATCGCCAAGGTGCCAGCTTATCGCTTTGCCTATTCAAGCGATCCCGTCTCGGCAGCAGATTTCTTCAAGGACGTGCTCGACAATCCTTCCCCTCAATGAACGTGAGAACACCCGTCGACCTATGAAAAACAGCTTTTGGACAACGATATCGTTGTCACTCGGTTATTTGAGCTTAGCTTTAGTGTGTTTGTTGAGGTGGGGTAGCGCTCACTTATGGCTGCGAGTGGATTACTTCTCACTCAGCTACTTAATCGTGAGATTCTTCGGGTCGGGTCATTCTCTCATTTCGAGTCGAGAGGTATTTCGATCAAGACCGGTAATGCGTGAGTGGTGGGCCTTGAATTCGGATCCGACTGGGCCCAGGTGGGTGATGGCGCTCATGGCTGCCGACCTGCTCGTTTTTCTGGAATATGCTCATGGCCCCCTAATCGGGTCACTCGCCTCTCCGGCGCTTCAGGCTATCGGACTGGCGCTGTATATAGCTGTCACTGTTTGGCAGACCTGGACTGATGCTTACCTTGCCAAATTCTTCAATCAGGATGAAATACCTTCTGTACCGATGAACATTGGGCCGTACCGCTTTGTGCGGCATCCTCGCTACGCCGCTGCCATTATCGGAAAGATAGCCATGGCGCTGGTGCTGGCCAGCATTGTTGGATGGATTCTGGTGATCGCGTGGGGCTTGTTGCTAATGAAAAAGATCGCAGTGGAGGAGAGGTACTTACGGGAATTGTTTGGGTCTCAGTACGATTCATATGCGCAAAGTACGGCGAAAGTCATTCCTGGTATTTACTAGTGTCGTCGGCAAGTTCTGAGGTATTTCGGCTTTCATCAGCCTGGTTGGAGGCCACTCGAAGATGCCACCAATGAGAGCGCAAGTGGTGGAAGGTGAAACCCGGGTCGCATCGCGATATCCGTACGGCAAAGCCGAGTCGCAACCCGGACTTCACCTAACTTGTGGCGGGCACGGGCGGGAATAGTTCTCACCGCTTTTTCGTGCCGTGTCCCTACGGTGAAGCTCGAAAGGCCGACATTCTTGGGCGTATTTACACTGACACAGAACCAGAGCAATTACGACTGCCATTCGGACGCTAGTGCGACATTCACCAATTCAGGAACAGGAAATGTGTTAATAGGGTCGCGCGCGTCTGTAATCACGAACTCCTTCTAAGACCAGGGGAAGACAACACCAAGCTTTATATGAACGTTGAAACCGAAGCGCCATCCATGCCGAGTACGTACTCGATTCGAACTCAGCACTGGCTGAAGTGGTCGCGTCTCGTGTTCTGTGCTGAGTGGATACTCGTAATAATCTTTGCAGGTTGGTTGTTGAAGACTGTTTTTGTGAGCGGCTGGCGAAGCCTGCAGAGCGAGTTTCCGGACTATTATCTTGCTGCAGCACTTCGGCACCATGGTATTCCGCTCGATAGAATCTATGAGTGGACCTGGTTTCAGCGTCAGAGTGATCGACTAGGAGTTAGTGATGGTCTGGTGAGCTTTGCCCCCAATCCCCCCTCGAGCTTACTCCCGATCCTCCCTTTATCTTCCCTTGCGCCACTCACCGCCAAGCGGGTGTGGATAACCTTAAACTTGGTGTTCTTCGGCGCATCGTTGTGGATGCTAAGGTCACTAACCAGGCTGGGCTGGCGTCGCCTTGCTTTAATATCCTTGTGCTGTGTTATTCCGCTGCATTTCACTTTTATATATGGACGATATTATGTGCTCGTACTGCTGCTCATTACAGGCGCTTATTACGCCTTCGTTAACCGATATGAGGCTACGTCGGGACTGCTGCTGGCGGCAGCGACTGCACTGAAACTCTTTCCTGCTGTTTCCCTCATTCTGTTGCTTCGTAGAAGTAAATGGCGCGCACTCATAGGGTTCGTGACGGGCACGCTGATATTTATGGCCGTTTCTGTTCTCATTTTTGGTAACGAGGTACACCGGGTCTTTGTTCACGAAGTTCTGAGCCAGATAGCACGCGGAGATTGGCTTGCGCCATATTACCTACCGAGAAACACGTACATCACGCTATGGTCACATCTGTTCCTTCGAGAACCGGAACTGAACCCGTCGCCGTTAATCAATTCGCCCCTACTCTACGCAGTCGTGCAAGCAGTAACGACTACAACCCTGGTGTTTGCGTTTTTGTTTGCCAGCAGAAAGCAGGAGACACGCCACACGACTGCAGTTTACTGGGCGACTTTGATTCCTTTGATGCTACTCCTTTCTCCCACCACAGGCATCGACCACTCTGTCTTATTGATTTTCAGCGCGATTATTGAATTCGATGTATTGATGACACTCGGTAAGCCTTGGACAGCATATGCATTCGTGTTCCTATATATCGCCACAGGCCTACCTCTTCCCGATAAGCTTTCGACCTGGCTGCTGCTTCGGCTTATTGCCATGACGCTGCTTTACCTTATGTTGCTGCTTACCATGTGGCCAGACCGGGTTTCTGCTGGCAGAGGTCCTTGGCTAGCTGCCAGTCTAACCTGCTTCGTCGCGCTAGCCGGCTTGAATGTTTACACGCTCCGCAATCGACAGGAAGACTTCAACCGACGCTTGCCAGCGCCGGTTGGTGGTTACCTTGCTTCTAGCCCCGCTCCCGTGCAAGGTGGCGTTGTGTTTTCGGAGATGCAGCATAATGGCTATGCGCCGGGCATATTTAGGAATCAAACTGTGGAAAATATTCCGTTCCCGGGCGATGTGCTCGCTGTTGCTGGCTCGAACACGAGTCCGGCTCTATACGCCGAAGTGACGCGCCCTCGATCGGAGATTGTGCGCATTCAACCAGATCGGACTGATTCTGAAATCATCAGCGAAGGACAAGAGCCTGCAGTTTCACCGAGTGGCGAATGGATCGCCTTTGTTCGCGAGCGGAAAGCGAAGAGATCGGTCTGGTTAATGTCCACCGATGTGACAGGCTCGCCACAAATGATCTTGTCCGATCGGTTTTACCCAATTGATATTAGTGTCAGCTCCGAAGCGGACGTTGTGGTTGCGGTGGGTGAGGCGAGTGATCCTCGCTTGGTGATGGTCTCGCGCCGTACCCGAGATGTGGAGGTTCTCCCCGGATTTCCGCATCCCGCAAGATATCCCGCCATATCGCCGGACGGTAACCGCGTCGCCTTTAGCGTACGGGAGCGCGGATCGTGGCACCTGGCTGTACGTAGCCTCACCACAGGTGTCGAACAGCGGCTGACGCATTCTTCCTGCAACGCAATCTCGCCTTCCTGGAAGGATGCCCAGACTCTGCTGTACGCGACTGATTGCGGACGTGGTGTAGGCCTCACTGCCATCGCGTGGGTCTCGGTGAAGCGCTGACGGCTCCGAAAGTCAGGTCCGGTGCAGATGTATGCTGATGGAGAAGAGTATGAAATCGTTGCGCAATGCTGGACGAAATATCCGAGTTATAGGTGAGCTATTCTCCTTCTTCTGCACAAATAAGCATTGGTGGTTAGTCCCGGTGCTTGCGCTATTAGTTCTGCTGGCCGCGTTAATTGCTCTCGCGCAAACGCCCGGCGTTGGACCATTTATCTACACACTGTTTTAGTCTTTGCATGAATCGCTTCCATAGCACATGGCGTGTTGCGAAGATAATTGCCAACAAGATTGGCAACGCTCAGGCGCGCTTGATGCTTACTCTGTTTTACTGCGTGGTGCTTCTGCCGTTTGGATTGGCGGCCCGTGTGTTTTCCGATCGTCTGCGCACGAAAAGACTGCCCACCCACTGGCTCCAGCGGCCGGTTGACAGGTATGACATTCGCTGGGCGAAAAGGCAATAACCCATGTATATCCTTGGAATCTCGTGCTACTACCATGATGCGGCCGCGGTCTTACTCAAGGATGGCGTGTTAATTGCCGCCGCGGAAGAAGAACGATTCTCGCGTATCAAGCACGATTACAGTTTTCCCAGGCGGGCCATCCGCTTTTGTCTGGAACAGGAGGGAATACAGGGAAACGATCTAGAGTATGCCGTGTTCTTCGAAAAGCCTTTTCGAAAATTTGATCGCATACTCATGACGACGCTACAGACTTATCCGCAGTCCTGGAAACTATTCCGCGAATCGATGATAACGTGGGTTGTGGACAAGCTGTGGATCTCCACCACACTGCAGTCGGAGCTAGGAATCGCCAAGGACAGGATTCTCTTTAGCGAACATCACCTGTCACACGCCGCTAGTGCTTTTCTGTGTTCATCGTTTGATGAGGCAGCCATCTTAACCATAGATGGAGTGGGGGAATGGGTAACAACCACCTGGGGGGTTGGCCGAGGGAATGAAATCCATCTCACCAAGCAGATGGAATTTCCCCACTCATTGGGTTTGCTTTACAGTGCATTTACCGCATTCCTCGGCTTCGAAATCAACGAAGGGGAATACAAGGTTATGGGGATGGCTCCCTACGGGGAGCCGCGTTACGTCGACCAAGTGTGGAAAGTGGTGCATCAGAACCAGGATGGCTCGTTCGCCCTGGACATGGATTACTTCAGCTTTCACCGCTCAACCGAGCATACGTACAGCAGAAAATTTGTAGACCTGTTCGGACAGCCACGTTCGCCCAGGTCTCTGTTTTTCACCGAGGCCAGCGGATTCCCCAAGTATTTTGGCACCCCGCCGGGGAATTACAAGGAGCTCGCACGCCAGAACCAACATTATGCCGATATCGCTGCCAGCATTCAGAGGGTTACAGAAGAACTGTTGTTGAATATGGTGAACCATCTACAGCGTGAGACAGGGTTGACACGGCTGTGCATCGCTGGAGGGGTTGGCCTAAATAGTGTCGCCAATACCCGCATTCTGAAAGAAAGTCCCTTTGAACAAATTTTTGTTCAACCCGCCGCCGGCGACGGAGGAGGCGCACTCGGCGCTGCTCTTTGGGCCTATAACACTCTGCTTGATCAGCCACGGAGATTTTGCCTGGAGCACGCCTATTGGGGACGCTCCAGCTCGGAGAGCGAAATCGCGGAATTTCTCGCGCAAAGCAACATCCCTCACCGGCGCTTTGAAGATGAGGACCATTTATTGGACGAAGTGACTAACCATTTGCTAGAGGGCAAAGTGGTGGGATGGTCGCAAGGACGCTTCGAGTGGGGGCCGCGAGCCTTGGGCAGCCGTTCCATTTTGGCCGATCCCCGTAATTCAGAGATGAAGGACATCGTGAACGCCAAAATTAAGTTTAGAGAGCCGTATCGACCCTTTGCGCCTTCTGCATTGGCAGAGTGCGCAGAGAAATATTTCGAACTTCGAAATGTCGCGCAGCACAGCCCGGCCCGTTACATGTTGTACGTCGTGCCAGTACGGGAGGCGCATAGGTCTCAATTGCCGGCAATCACCCACGTCGATGGTACAGGGCGGTTGCAGACGGTCTTTCGCGAGCATAGTCCACGTTACTATAAGTTGATCGAGCGTTTTGGGCAGGCCACCGGCGTGCCAGTTCTACTCAATACTTCCTTTAATTTGAAGGGGGAACCTATCGTGAACACCCCCGGCGAAGCCTTCTCTACCTTTTCGAGGAGCGAAATGGATGTGCTCGTGATGGGGAATTTCCTCATACGGAAACAGGTGCGTGGAAATAGTACGGCGTAGTAACAACAGACGACGGGAAACACAAACATCCTAACTAAGACTCTGTTGTATGCGACCGACTGCGGCCGGCGGCATTGGGTTGACGGCCATCGCTCGCGTCCCTCTATGGGGTTGGCAATGACTGAGCTACTTCAGCGAGAATCACCAGCGCAAGGAATCGAGGGGCAATCAAGCAGTGCTCCGATCGGTGGTCAGCAGACAGAATCTCGCTTCCGGTGGCTGGTTTTCAAATTTCTGCCTCGAGGCCTTTCCTTTCTGGGCTATGCCATGGTGGTTGTGGTGTCGTTGGCGACGCTTCTTGAGTTGGCCTCCTGGGCGATCTGGTCGATCCATCCAGTAAACAGGGAGCAAAACCAGAGAGCCAGTCCCGTGTATGCGGGAGTGGACTGGGCGCCGGAATTTTGGCGTGAGGAGTCCTTACGGCGGCAACAGCTCAAGGCCTATGTGCCATTCCGGATTTGGGGCGTCCCCGAGTGGCACAGCCAGTTCATCAACAACGACCAGCTCACAGTGGGGATCTTGCGCAGAACCATCAATCCCACCAACTGTGACCCCGTCCACCAAACCACCATCTGGATCTTTGGCGGATCAACGATGTATGGTACGGCTGTACCTGATTTCGCGACCATCCCTTCCTATTTATCGCGCGCTCTGAATTCAGGCTGGCGCGATTGCATGGTGGTCTTCAACTTCGGGGTGGAAGGCTACGTTACCGACCAAGAGCTGATCCTGCTCGAGGAACAATTGAAGACAGGCGGCCACCCCGACATAGTAGTTTTCTATGACGGGATCAATGATTCCTCGCTGGCTTGGGCGCCTCCGGGTCATCCCAGCCCGCACTTTCTATTTGGAACGATCAAAAACCGAGTGGAGGGATCGCTTTCCGGAAGGCTGGACTTTCTCGACAAGTCTTACTCTTTGCGGCTAACTCGGGCAGCCCTGGCCCATCGTCAACCGGCAAGCTCCTTCGGCGGTCTCATCGCCAAAGCGCAGCCGAACGTAATCGCGACATTCAACAACTACGAGGGCAACATGCGGCTCGCGCGCGCGCTAGGCGAGGCTTATAAATTCAAGCTCTATTGCTTTTGGCAACCCTTGCTCACATACGGTCACAAGCCGCTGGTTCCCTTTGAACAGCAAATGGCCGCTCAGGACACAACCGGAACTTCCGTGGATAGTGCGTGGTTCCTGACTATAAACGCGGTGTATCGAGAGGCCGAGCATCATGCGCCTACTGACGGACTTTATGTTTTTCTCGGTGGTCAGTTTGACTCCACCAAGGAGCCGCTATACGTTGATGAGGCACACCTTGGACCGCAGGGGAACGAAATCGTGGCCCAAGCTATTGCCGCTTACATTCGGACCCATCCCGGAGACTAGGTTGATGTTGTCCATGTCGTAACCATCCACTGGTTGATCTTGCGCCGTCAGGCCCACTACGCGGAACCTCCCAGCTAAAAGATTCCGCCACATCACCGACGAACCCAGTATCGCGCCCGCCAGGTATAAAAACTAGCGGCTCGCCGCTGCCGCCCCAATCCAGATACTGAAGCCGCAGGCTGCCGACCGTGACGAAGCAGCTTTCGACCCCCGCCGGTTCTAAATAACCTTCAGATCCCCTCCTTCAACATCTTGTTGTAAGTTGAGTCTTGTGCGTGGTTGAATGATCCTGTAAGCGTTAGTCGGGAAATGCATAGGAATACGCTTAAATCACGTTTAAGGTTATACATTTCTAATAGTGCGGAGCGGCTCTTCCCCATGAAGTTATCGCGCCGCGATGCGAGATGCCAGGATACAAGTCTGAATCCATGCTGCACTTCGTAACCACAGGAGTTCGGATTGCCTCATGACCCCTGCCTTGGTTCGATAGTGATGGTTGTCCACGATCTCACGGTATTCGATACATGGTTGAACGCCGCAACGTACAATGCTGTACAGTAGACGCCTCCTCCGCAGACGAGTCGGGACAGGAGGGCGCGATAACCATGTGTTGGAAACTCGCGTTCTAGAAACAGAAGTACACTGGCCAAGGGTACCGAAATTGCTAGGGGCATCAAATACGCCCGCCTAAGGAATGAACCAACCCCTATGCGCAGGTGATGGGAAGTATGGTAAGGAACGAAGAACAGGCTAGTGATGGTCAAGGGGATCGCCGTACCCAGCGCTACGCCGGTTAGGCCAAAACGCCGCGCTAGGACAATACTCAAAACAAGGTTCACCACCCCCTCCATCAGTAATACCAGTGCAAGCCAGCGGTGTTTCCCCATACCCAAAAGCATTTTGGTTGAAGCTGACTGAGCAAGATAGAGGCTTCGGGGTATGGCCAAAATTAGCAAAATCGGATAGCTGGAAAGGTATCTGGCCCCGACCCATAATTCAATAATAGGTTTACCCAGAACAATAAGGATGACACACAGGGGGAAGGTTATGAGCGCGCAAGTGCGATTTCCGGCCACCAGGGTTCGCTGTAATTGCGGTAAGTCTCCAATGGTATAGAGCTGACTCGACATGGGTGTAAAAATTTGGGCCATGCTGCGAACCATATAGCTCGAGTATTCAATCAGCTTAGCTCCGATAGTGAACGATGCGATTGCGGAGGTTGACAGTAAGGCTCCGATCACGGTCACGTCTGATTGAAATCGCAGCTTCTCTGCGATCAGAATGATGAAGGCGAAGCTGCCATAGGCCATCATCACGCGAAAAACGCGCCTATCGACGTGCTTAATGCTAAGCTGAATGGGTCGAGCACGGCGAGCTAGGCACATAAATACGATATAGCCTAGGAGATTGGTACCGACCGTGATGCCGCCAATCGCCAGCAATTTCCCTCCGTGGTTCAGCGCAATCACGATCAGTGCTCCCCGGAGAAGCGTAAAACCCACCTGGGTCAAGCCGAGGGAGGCGAATCTTTCGAGTCCTTCAAGAATTCCCATGAACACGTTGAAGGCGAAAGAGAATGCCATGCCCGTGCCTGCTATTAACAACAGAACACGAGCT
>Ga0126373_10002282_pt1 | contig 14097 bp, 14 predicted proteins | sample PanSoiMetPlot_11_FD_92545 | JGI IMG/M metagenome (GOLD analysis project Ga0126373, IMG submission 92545) | Tropical forest soil microbial communities from Panama - MetaG Plot_11 | ecosystem: Environmental > Terrestrial > Soil > Tropical forest > Bulk soil | place: Panama | collected 2016-02-17 | reverse complement strand
ACTCACGGGCGAACTGGTCCAGTGCCTCGGGTGTCCGGAAGAGCATACGCAGTATGATTTTCGTCTTCTTGCCTTGCGCTTCAAAGACCCAACTGATCACCACTCGAGCTCGCTCCAGTGCTGCGCGATCGTGCTTTCTCCCGGGGATTAGCGTGTAGATGATGCGGAACGGCTTGATCACCTCCGTGAATACGCAATCGTTGAGATATTCTGTGCCGTCCGGACCGTGCATCGTGCTCTTCCAGACACCTCCTGGGCGCACATCCATTTCATCGATCGTGAGCGTGAAGCCGCGCGGGCCCCACCATTTAACGATCTGCTCCGGATCGGTCCAGGCGTCCCAGACCATTTCACGCGGTGCGTCGAAAACCCGCGTTATCACGACTTCCCGCCCAGCCACGGCCGTCGGGTCAGCGATGCGGCGTTTTGCCTTATCGGCGGCCACGTGTCCGCCCCTTCTTTTTCAGGGCTCGCAGATGGTCATCCAGGCGATCGAAGCTTTCTAGCCAGAAACGCCGGTAGTCCTCGAGCCAGTCGGCGACCTCTTTGAGCGGAGCCGCCCGCAGCCTGCATGGCCGCCATTGGGCGCTTCGCTGCCGGACGATCAGCCCCGCGTGCTCCAGCACCTTCAGATGTTTCGATACCGCGGGCATGCTTACGGCGAACGGCTCCGCAAGCTCCGTCACTGAGATCGCGCCATCGGTCAGCCGCGCCAGAATGGCGCGGCGCGTCGGATCGGCAAGCGCCGCCAAAGTCGTGCTCAACGTGTCTTGCATTTAACCATCCGGCTAAATAACCTACTGGTTAAATAGTAGATCCGGCTCAGCGCGGTGTCAATCCTTCGCTTCCAAGTGGCGCAGGATGCAGTGCACGAAGCTTGATCTCGCTGAGAGGGGCCTGTGCACGGTATCCCCGATACGCACAACGCCCGCAGTAGTCCTTCCACCCGCAAGCTCGATTTCGGTGTCGAACTTCATTCCTCCGAGCTTATATCATGTCATGGACGGCATTGCGGTGACCGCCTCGAGGTGGCCGCACCCACTGCGGGAATATCCGCGCCCTCCTCAATCGCATTCTGGACGTCCGCTTTCTAGAAAGCTCAATTCTTCCGCGTCAATATGACGTCCCCGAACCTGTCGCTCTTCCGACCGGTGATGTCATCTATAGTCAGGCGCCAGGTATCGGCTGATCGGTCATACGCAAACGTCGTGTGCAGCGACTCGCGTTGCGACAGCGTGAACACGAGCGGTATCGTGTCTCCTGAAGGTGGTCCGCGGGCAATACCTTGTGGCGATAGGCCGCCGCCGGCCGTGTTGTCCAGCCACAAGCACATGAATTCGCCGGTCTTGACGTGCCAACTGAGGAGCACAATCGCTTCGTACGCCGGTTCGCCGTCAGCGCCGCGCTGGCGCGACACCTCGTGAAACCGTACGTACTCCCGCTTGAGCACCCAACTTGCATCGACGTCGTGGATCGTCCGCTTGCCACCCAGCATCCCGGTCATAGTCCATCGACCGACGAGGTGATTCATCAAGGCGGCTGCGGAGGCTGCGGGATCCGCGTGGGACTGCTGAACCGCTCCCATGGCCAATATAGACAGCACCAGAGCGGCAATCTTCATGGCCGTTACTCTAAACGACTCGCAAGATCGGCGCAGTGTCCTTGCGGGAGCTTAGCCAGTGTCCGCATAGACAAGTCGCGGCAGCGCCCTTGACCGGGGGTATACTCCTTTTTCGATCGCTGGTACTTCGCTGACCGAGGAGACACATACGCGACAAGGTGTTTTAGCATCGGCCAAGCATCCATTATGCGCACGATTCTCGTCCTGCTTCGTCCTATTGCCGTAGGTCTGCTCATCGCTCTGCCGGCCGCGAACGTCGCTCCCGTTCTGATTCGCGTACCTGGTGGTGCCATCCTGGAAATTGTCTTTCTCGGCGTATTCCTCTGGTGGACATCCGGAGGAGGACCTCCTGCGCGCCTACGACCATTTCGGGCCGATCGCTTCCGGCGAACGCGGTTGTCCGCCCCAGAATGGCTCTGGGGCCTTCTTGCGGCGCTGAGCTTCGCTGCAAGCGTGCACGCTGCGATTGTTCTCCTTTTCCGCTTTGAGCCCTTTCCCGCGCAAGCCTTTCACCGGGGCTATGACCTTTCATTTATCCCCACGCAATCGCTGCGCTGGTTGGTCTGCGTGTTGGCCGCTCTGTCCGCGGGGGTGTGCGAGGAAACCGGATTCCGCGGCTATATGCAGCGGCCGATAGAATTGATGGGTAGACCTGCGCTTGCCATCCTGATCTCCTCGGTGTTCTTCACGCTCGCACATCTAAATAAATCATGGGCGCTGCTCGCAATGGTGCCCATCATCTTCGGCGCCGGAGTGCTCCTAGGCTGGCTTGCACGCGCATCGGGCACGTTGCTCTTCGGCATGCTCGGGCACTGGGTCATGGACATTGGCCTGTTCGCGTACTGGTGGACACAGATTGCCGGAACGTTCACCGAGCACCCGGTATGGCAGAGCGGCTGGGATCAGGCCTTCGCCATCGAATGCGCGGTATTCATCATGGCCCTGACCGCGCTCATCACCGCGATCCTTCGGCTAAAAAAACTGTCTGCCAGCAGCAGCTCGCCGGACATCGTAAACGTCATTTGAATCGGCCGCGATGCACAGGCGCAAACACGAAAGCATGGACCGGAACGGGAACAGAGACTAAGAAAGTGTGCAATTTTGGCCCGCCACGACTGAGTCGTTTAGCCCCGGCGTTGTCAGGCACCATCCGATGGCCGTCGATCTTGCCGTGAACCCTGTGCGCGCCATGCGGTCACGGGGACTGAGGACCCTGCTCCTCCTCTGCTGGTTTGTCGCTGCCTCCGGCAGCGGACGCACCCAAGCAAGCCCTTCGTTGCCGTCTCCGGGACCTCCCCTCGAAGATGCTCAGAGAACCATGGGCCTGCTTCGATATCACGCCGCCGGGTGGCATCTCGATCCGCACAAGATTGGCGTGCTCGGATTCTCGGCCGGCGGATATCTCGTGGCGGAAATCAGCACCAGATAGCAAATGCTGACACCGTGAGTCCGGCAGCCAACCCCAGTTGCCGGCCGCCAAACGGCAACTTGCGGCCCTTCTGGGTCATTCGTGACTGACAACTCTGGAGACGGCAGAATTGGATGCTATATTGAGCTCCGCTCAGGCACACCAAGTGAATATGAAGGCAAAGATCGAAAGACCATACAACGCCGTGTTTGTGGGCGTGCTTGCGCTTCTGATCACAGCCTGCGCATCGGAGGGAAGCCGTCAACGGTTGCCGTCCGAACGGACCCTGCACCGCACTGAGATCGCGCTCAATGCCACGGGTGATGCTGACTCACTTGCCGCGGCTGCCGAGCTTGGCGATTGGTCGACCGAAAGCAATACACGGCGCCTTACATTACTAACCAGAGCCGTCGCACTCTCACCTAATCGAGTCGATCTCGTGTGGCTACAGCTCGACGCCTGCGCACAAATTCGTACGTGCGATCCGACGCCGATTAGCGCGACCCTACATGCTCTGGATCCAGAGAACGGCGCCTCCTGGGCGCCGTTGCTCAACCGAGCCGTAAATCTCGGAGATGCAAAGGCTACGGCCGAATATCTGAGCGCAATCGCGAACTGCAAGCGCTTTGATATTTACTGGAACGCGTCCATCGCTCACTTGACCAAGGCACTCATCAAAGTGCACACGATAGATGCCAGAACGGCACTCACCGCTGTAATTGGGGCTGAGGCCGCGCTCGCGATTCCGGCCTACGAAAACATTTCGAAAGCTTGCAAGCCTCCGGCCTCGAACGAACCTGGCCGCCTCAGCACGTGCCGCGATATTGCTGCCACTATGCGCAGCGGCGACACCTATATTTCCGAAATGATCGGGATCGCAATTGCCAAGCGTGTCTGGCCCTTGACCAGCGCGGAGTATGCAGATGCCGTCGCCGAGCGACGTTTGGGGGAATACCGGATGCGCACCGCAGGAGGCATCACCCTCGCTGCCCTTCACACCAACGGCGATGCGATGGAATATCTACAGCTGTTGAGCAATCACCGTGCTGAACAGGCGGTAGCGCTGGCGATCATCACAAGCGCGGGCAAGAATCCAAACCCCCCAGCGGATTGGAGTGAATCGAGCCCGCGGTGACAATCGCGAGCGCTATCTATACGAGTCCCCAGGAGGATTGTCATCTCGCTTCCCATGGTGAGTCTTGCACCGTACGATAGGCACCGGTACCGTCAGCACTCATTGCCACGTCTGAGGGACCGCTTTCGGGAGCCCTATCCGTCGGCGTCGATTTGCCTCCTCTGGCCGTATCTTGCCTGTCTGCGGGACGCGGTCGGATCGCGACCCTGAGTCGTCCGTCGCGGCGTCCGCACTGCCGTCAGCCTTATCGCGCACCGTGAGATAGCGAGCTCTAGCGGAACGCTCCGATGCGCTGGCCCTGCAGGTACTTGGTGCCAACCTTGGCGTTGATCACGACCCGCCTGCTCTGGAACAGCATTACGATGTCGGAGCCGCCGAACATGAAGAAGCCAAACTCGTCGCCTTTGCGCAGTCTGGCTCCAACTTCGGGTGTCAGGTTCACCGAGGAAACGGCCCCCATACCGATCGGCAGCACGGCGACCAAGCCCACCTCGGGCGAATCGATGACGATCAGGCCGCGTTCTTGGTTGTACTGGTAGGTGTCCCCGTCCATTATTTGGAGGCTGCCGTCCGACTTGCGGCTCAGGTTCAGGTAGACCCGACCCTCGATTCTGCGGACTTCCTTGATCTCCCCGGCGACAGGCACGTGGTAGCGGTGATAGTCATCGACGTTCAGAAAGCTGTGGGTGAAGATGCCGTTCTTGAACGCGCCCTGGTACGGACTGCCATCCAAGAGTTTCGCAATCGGCCAGGTGACGCCCTTCACCGTGACCTTGGAGTCCGCGTCTATGGCCCACGCGCCAGCGAAGACCGAATCGGCTGGCGACACGATTACCCTGTCATCGCAAGGCGCTGTAATCGGCCGCTTACCAGGTTTGATCTCGCGAGCGAAGAACTGGTTGAAAGTGAGCCAGCCGCTCGGTCCGATGAAGTAGTCGTCGATATGGTAGTTGGGACGCGCCGCGTACGAGGGGATTCCCGCCGCCGATGCGGGCGTGTTCAGGAACTCACCCCGGGTCTTCACGTACTTCTTTAACCAGGCATCGAACCTTTCGTCACGATTCAGCCGGTCTCCCGGCGCCTGATCGATGATGTAGTAGATCTTGAGGCCCCTTGGAGGGCCGGTCTCCAGCCGGGTCGGGACGGATGTAAGCAAATCGTCCAGATAAGCCAGGAATAATTCGGTGCTCTCGAGGCCCGCAAGACCGGCGTTGCGGATGGCGCCGTCCAGGGCCTCTCGCAAAGGCGGACGCGCCGCGAGCAACGTGACGAGCTCCTGTACGACCGGGGTGTGGTGGGCCTCTCCCGGCGCGGCGATGCCGGCCGCACTGGGCAGGACCGAAAGCGAGAGGACGATCGCCGCCACGAGTAGCCGCCGCCGGCTAGCGATATACAGGTTCATCTCCCGGGCTCCGGTTCTTCCCGCGGATCATCATTTATTATAGCTCTGGGGCTCGTTCTGGAGTTAACCAGCGAGGCATCCTACGGATCAGCCCCCCGACCGACCGCTTCTGGCCGTACTTTCTCGTTAAGCGGCGATAGTTGTCGCTGCGCGCAGCTCAGGGCCCAGGCTGCACCAACGCGATGGACCTCACGATCCTTTCGTGGGATACGCCGGTATCCTCATGCAAACGCGACCTGTCTGCAGCCGAATCCGAGGGCACGGCCCTTCGATTAGAATCGTGGAACGGTGCGCGTAAGCGAAGCAACGCGTCACTGGACATTACGCGACACTTCTCACGCAGTAGGTGGCCATGCAGGGACAAAACACGAAACGAGACGTCCGCGTCGCTCTGGTCGGGTTCGGCCTTGGGGGAGCATCCTTCCATGGCCCACTCATAGCGGTTACGTCCGGCATGAAGTTGACCACCGTGGTCACATCGAATGAAGCCCGCGGCTCCCAAGCGCGGCGGGACTATCCAGGGATACACGTGGCCACCACGGCGGAGTGGGTGTGGGACCACGCGGGCGATCACGACCTGGTGGTAATCACAACTCCCAACCGCGTTCATGCCAGCCTGGCCATGGCGGCCCTGACCGCCGGGCTTCCCGTGGTCATCGACAAGCCGTTTGCACGCACGGCTTCAGAGGCCCGACGAGTGATTCAAATGGCGGGTGAGAAGCGGTTGCCGGTAATTCCTTATCACAACCGTCGCTGGGACAGTGAGCACCTGACGCTGCGCCGCGTCTTGGACGAGGGCGTGCTGGGGCGTGTCTTGCGCTTCGAGGCCCGTCTCGAGCGATGGCGGCCCGAATTGAAGGGCGGCTGGCGAGAGCGTGGCGCGGTGGAGGAAGCCGGTGGTCTGCTCTACGACTTGGGAAGCCATCTGATCGATCAAGCCTTGACGCTCTTTGGCCCCGTTCAGGCGGTTTATGCAGAGCTGGACCGGCGACGCGCGGGCGCCGAAACGGACGATGATGTATTTCTCGCGCTCACGCATGCCAATGGGATCCGCTCCCACCTTTGGACGAGCTCCGTTGCGGCACACCACGGACCGCGAATGCGCGTGCTTGGAGAACGCGGCGCGTTCGTGAAACAGCACGCAGATCCGCAAGAGTCCGCTCTGCGCAGCGGAATTCGGCCCGTCGCGCCCGACTGGGGCCGAGAGCCGCCCGAATCCTGGGGAATCGTGACTGATGGTGCGCACGAGGAATCGGTGCCGAGCGAGCCCGGCGCCTACCAACGCTTTTACGGCGAGCTGGTGGCGATGCTGCGCGACGGAGCGCCGCCACCGGTAGCGCCTGAGGATGCATTGGCCGGCCTCGAAATCATCGAGGCCGCACAGCGCTCAGCCACAGAACGCACCGTGGTGGTCCTCAGACCTTAGTCAACGACCGGCACCCGGCCGTGCGCAACGCGTGGCGGCTCACGGCACCGCCGCGCGATTACCTAGCTCGCGGCGACCTTCGAAGCCGGCAGGAAGTGCTCATAGAGATTCTTCAGAATCACCATGAGGGCAGCCCCGATTGCCATGTAGCTACCGGACGTCAAGATCGTCACGATGTATTTCCCGACAAAGGGCACGTGAACGAAAGGTCCCGCGAACAACAGCAGCGCAAATGCCGTCAATATGAGCCGCACGTGATCCTCGGTGGCGACCCAGAAGCCGACGATCAGTCCTGCAGCCACGAGGATCGCAAAAAGGTGCGGAATGACGACGAACGCCGACACAATGGCGACGGCAATACCGATCAGCCCGACAATCTTATCTATGCGCACGATAACCCCCTAAGTAACTCTTGTTTTCGAGGTCTGGGACGATCCGGACGTCCCCTCGTCGGGGTTCTCACGGATGTCGAGCAAAATCATACACCTGGGAGACTTTCCGCGGCTAGACCCGCGGGGACTACGTAAAGGCTACGGCACCTTCTCGGGCTCTCTAAGTCATTGACCCATCAGCATTTCTTGACCTCACCGGTCCAGCCCATCATGGCAGCGAGGCAGTGAAGTTTCAGTGCATTTCCGCGGAATTTCCGGGGAATTCATCAGATCGGAGCCGCTATGCTCGCTGACACCTCGCGCGGCCGCCGTATCGCCATTGCGATGGGCAGGCTGAAACTGTTGAGTCCTATAATCGGGACCCAAGGGGGCTCGCACAATGTCTTCAGCCGAGTTGCAACCTGATGCGCTTGATCCAGCCGAAGATCAAGGCTTTACCGCCGCGCAGATCAGCGCGCTCTCACATTTATATCGCGGTGAGATTTATCGCAGCACGGTGTGGCGCACGCGCCTGGACAGTACGACCAATTGGGCGGTGCTCACTACCGGCATCGCACTGTCGGCGAGCTTCAGCAGTCCAAACGCTTCGCCGTTGCCGTTGATATTGGTTGGACTGATCGTCATTACCTTCCTGATAATCGAGGCACGTCGGTATCGGTACTTCAATGTCTGGCGCGCCCGGGCGCGCCTGCTGGAGACCGATTTTTATGCCCCGCTCCTCGAAGGCAAGGACCTCCTACGGGCGAGCGAGTGGGCGGCGTTGCTGGCGAAGGATTTGCGCTATCCCCGATACCACATCAGTTATGCGCGTGCTCTGGGGCGACGACTTCGTCGTACTTACGGGTGGATTCTACTGATCCAGGCCGTCGCCTACTGCGGCAAGCTCGCCATCCATCCGAGCGCACTGCTCAGCGTCTCGCAGCTGTGGGAACGCGCGGCTATCGGGCCCATCCCGGGACAGGCCGTGGTGCTCATGGGGTTGCTGTTTCACGCCTCATGGGTTGCATTTGCGCTGGGCACAAAGCGCATTGAGCAACGCAGCAGGGGAAAGCGCCAGAGTGTTATTTCGATGGGCTGACTGGCTCGACAGCGGTCTGTGGGCGATCGAGCGGCGGAAGACCAATGCGACGGAGCAGGTCCTGAAAGCGCGGTGAGGATCGTATGGAGTCCAATTCGGGAGCGGTACCCATGAAGAGTACTGCCGGACTGTGTTCCTCGTAGCCGCGTTCAAGGTAGTTCGTGGCATCACTCTCGTCGCCGAGCTTGGCATACAGGTGCGCGAGCATCGGAAAAACGGTGTAGTTGTGTGGAGTCTGTAATTGGTTCAGGTACTGGACCTCCTTCAGCAGCCAGCCCCTGTAGCCTCCACGCTTGTATGCCTCGCCGAGCTCGGCCAGGTGCGGATCGTTTACGAGGGCCAGTGCCTGCTGGCGAGCGTCGAACGCCTCGGCAAACATTTTCTTTTGCTCGTAAACATCTCCGAGCTCCCAGTTCAGCTTGCGCCTTCCCGGAAACATTTCCAACGACCGCCGGATCTGACGCAGCGCGTCGTCGTACCGACGGGCATGGTATAGCGCTTGCCCCAGCCACTCATTGGCCCAGAAGCCAAAAGGGTCAAGGGCACAGGCACGCTCGCTCTCGTTTACCGCTTCTTCGAGTCGACCCATGATCACCAGGTAAATTGAATAGCCCCGATGCGCCTCGGCGAAGTTCGGATTCAGGGCAATGGATCGTTTGAACTCGGCTTCTGCGCCTGACCAGTCCCAATCGTTGAGGAGCTTGACGTACGCCAGTGACAAGTGCGGCTCCGCGAGCTCAGAGTTGAGTGCGAGAGCCCTGGTGGCGGCTGCGTTGATTTGGGGAGCGGCTTCCTGGAAAGAAAGGTCGCCGCTGAGGGCCAGGGCGACGAAGCCATCCGCGACGCCGGCATAGCCAAGCGCGTAACTCGGATCTTTCGCGATCGCTTGCTGGTAGTACTCGAGAGCCTTCCGCGCCTCGTGGCTGACGCACTTCGCTGGAATGCAGGTGCTCCAGATCCAGGTCTTACTGGCCCAGTAGCGACCCCTCAGATAGGCGTCCTGGGCTTCGGGATCGGCAGCGTGAACCGGGAGGAGCCGACTGCGATTGTTCGGAGTCAGCTGGACACGGATTTGCTCGGCGATATCGTGCGCAATCTCATCCTGCAGGACGAGGGCGTCCTTCAGTTCGCGTTCGTAGGCCCTGGCCCATAAATGGCGATCGCTGCTGGCTTCGACCAGTTGTGCGGTGACCCGCACACGATTTTCGCCCCGGGTGACCGCGCCCTCCACGACCGCATCGACGTGCAGATCGTGCCCAATCTGCGGCAGGGTTTCGTTGGAGTCCTTGAAGTGCATCGCTGACGTTCGGGAGATAACGCGCAGCGAACCGATCTCGGCAAGATCCGTCGTCAACGCGTCGGTCATTCCGTCGGCAAAGTACTCCTCCTCTTTGTCACCTGAGAGGTTCTGGAGGGGCAGTACCGCCAACGAGCGGATCGCCGGAGGACCCATTCTCGCGCTCGCGGGCTCAACGGGCTGGCCCACTCTCCGGTAACGGATAAGTGCCCAGGCCGCCGCCAGCAGCACGACCATGATCACCGTTCCGCCGACCCAGCCGAGCCGACGCCACCAATCGGCAGAGTCATGAATTGCGGGCGACGTTTCCGTGGGGGAGCTCGCGCCGGCGGCTCCCGTGACCGCGGTGCGAGCATGCCCGTCCGGGCTCTCCTCTTCCCCTGGCTCCTTGAGCGAGGGAGGCACAATAGATTCGGGGTCGCCCTGCCTTTCCGTCAGCGGACGCACGTCGGCGACCATGCGGTAGCCGCGACCTCGCACCCCTTCGATATATCGTGGCGCATGCGCGTCATCGCCAAGAGCGCTTCGCAGCAGCTTCACGCGCTGGACGATGGTTTCCGGCGTAACCACAAGGCCCGGCCATACGCGCTCCCCCAGCTGCTCGAAGCTGAGGAGGCCGGGTGCGGCGCGCACGAGCGTGACGAGCAGATCGAAGGACAGAGCCTGCAGCCGGATGATCATTCCGGCGCGACTCACTCGCCGCGGCGCAAGGTCGATTATGAGATCGTCGACCTTATACCGTGCAGGATCGGGGATGGGGTATTCGTAGTCCACGCCGGGGATGCCTTGGTGGAGCTCCCCGTTCCACCCAGCGACAAGTGGTTGATTCTTTGGGCGTTTCCGACTTCGCCGGTCCAGTCCATCGTGCGGACGACGCTTATTTTACCGTTTATTTCATCAGACTGCAGCCGCTATGCTCTCTGCCAGCAGGCTCACACACCACCTTCGCGGCTCGAGCGCACCCAAGCGGAAGTCACAAATCATGTGCAGAAACATCAAGACGCTTTTTAACTTTGAGCCACCGGCGACGGACGAAGAGATTCGAGCCGCGTCCCTCCAGTTTGTCAGGAAACTCAGCGGGTTCAACAGCCCGTCCAAGGCCAACAGCGCAGCGTTTGATCGCGCCGTCGAGGAAGTTGCCGCTACCGCGCGAGTTCTCATCGATGCCTTGGTAACTACAGCCGAGCCGCGCGACCGCGAGACGGAAGCAGCCCGGGCGCGAGCTAAAGCCGTAATACGGTTCGGCCGGGCCTAGATTATCACGGACAACGGTATGCCACGCCTTCCCCCAGTTCACCGTCTGTCACGAATACGGTATTTCCGCCAAGGCCGATGGTTTGATTTCGCATCTCGCTGATGGCGTTGTCACGAAGCGGATTGTTGCTTTGCACACCTATCACGTTGCCAACAGCAGTGCAGGCCGTCACGTCCCGGGCATCGGTTGTAAGGTGCACTTTGTCAGCCCCGGGCGCCAGGGCGCTCGTGACACATCCGGTGAGCAGTGACACAGAAGCGAGAGTCACAAGGGCGTTCCGGCAGGTCATGATCAGCATATCGAAGACGTTCTGGGCGTTCATGGAGGGTGGCTCAGGTTGGTCCGTACGAGGTTGATACCCCGCGATACGCGAGACGGTTTCAAGCGCATCCCGACCCGACCCATGGACCCATGCCTGAAACGGACCTTCCGCTGGTCAGGTATCACTCACACCGCAAACCGGAACGCTGCGCCGTCGCGGACGACGTGGCCGGCAGTGGGGGCGGCGAAGTGGGTGCCGATGACGAGGATCGGCTGGTCGGCCCACTCGGCGAAGAGGCGCGAGCGGGTCAGCGCGGCGGCCTTGGGGTCGTTGTCGCCGAGCGACCAGTCGGGGTGCGCCATCTGGCAGGGATGGTGGGCCATGTCGCCGGTGATTACCGCCCGCTCGCCCTCGGACTCGATCATCACGCTGACGTGGCCCGGTGTGTGGCCGATGGAAGGCGTGAGCCGGATCTCCGGCGAGATCACATGGTCCAGCTCCACCAGCTGGACGAGACCGGCCTCGAAGATCGGCTTGACGCTATCGCCGAGCATCGTCTGCTGCTCCTCGTCATCGTGAACGCTCCAGAAGTCGTACTCGCGTCGACCGAGGAGGTAGCGCGCCTTCGGGAAGGTCGGCACCCACTTGCCGTTCTCGAGCATCGTGTTCCAGCCGACGTGGTCGACGTGCAGGTGCGTGCACACCACTGCGTCGACTCCCTCGCGCGACCAGCCCGCCTCGGCAAGATGCTGCAGGAACGGCGTCGCCAACGGCTGCCCGCCGGTGATCTCGCGCGCCCGGTCGTTGCCGACGCAGGTGTCGACGACCAGCTTCAGCCCCGGCGCTTCGACCAGCAGCGCGTGGACGCTGAGCTTCAGGATATCGTCCTCGCCGCCAACGAAGTGCGGATAGAGCCACGCCAACTTGCGCAGCTCCGCGGTCGTGGCCTGCGGCATGAACCTGGCCGGCACCGGCAAATCCATCTCGACGATGCGGGTGATCTTCGCCCGGCCCACCTGCCAGCTCAGCATCGCGCTCACGCCTCCCCCGCTAAGCCCAACCGAGTTGTTGCAAAGAGACGTTGGAATTCCATATCTTGGTCAGATGGTTGATCCTGTCGGCTTTGAAGTGCATGACGTACACGTAGTCCGCGCTGACTCGTTTACCGGTCGGCGGCACCGGGCCTCCTGGACCGGTATGTGTTCCGGTGAACACAGCATAGGCGATCACATTGTTTCTCGCCGCATCTGTCGCGAATGATCGTATTTCGTACCGTGCGTCCGGCAAAGCCGGTATCAGTCCCTTCATCCAGTCGGTGTATTGCGCAAGCGTTGCAACGCCATTGAGCGCCTCGGCCTGGGCCGAGAATGTTGCTGTGGGAGTGCAGTACTTCTGGCAACCGGTCCAACCGCGACCGGTTTCGCACGCTTCAAAGAATGCCTCGGCGACCTGAGTAATATCTGGCATGGAGCTCTCCCGAATTGATATGGAGTCGGACGCTCCCTCGGAAAGGTAATGTCTCCGGTCTCGATTCTGCGCCTGCGCAGGCCCAATTGCACCAGTGGTCAGTGCCGGGTCGCGATCAAGAGACGCCGACCGCTCCGACCCGCTCGGGTTCGGCGTGACGAAAGCCCCGCTCGGGCAGAGCGAGCACGAGGAGCGCCGAGATTACGTACAGCGCAAAGATTACGGCGAAAGTCGTCCTGGGGTTCGTGCCGGCGATGAGCGCGATCGCAAAAGTCGGAATGAAGAAGCCGCCTCCGGTCTGCAATAGACTCACGATGCCACCGGCACTGCCTCCGTAGGTCGTGCCGATCTCGCGCAGCATGATAGGGACCGGCAGGGTCAGCGTCAGCATGCCGTTCGTGAGGAAGCTGCCGAGTATCACGCAGATCCAGGTCATCGGCCCGAACGGAACGGCGAGCGCCGCGAGCAGCAGGGTCGCTCCCAAGACGGTCACCGCGGCGAGCCAGACCTTGATGCCGCGGAATCGTCTGAGGATCATTGGCACGACGGAGCAGCCCAATGCGACACCCAAGCCGAGAGGAATGCCCAAAAGCCCGGCTTCAATGGGGCTTACGTGCTGCACCTGAACCAACGCCCCGGGCAGGTCACCCGAGGCGCCGATTGCACCGGCGAAAAAGGACGATGCGGCGAGGCCAGCGACCCAAACGTGCCGGTTGCGTGCCGCTGTGCCGAGAAACTCGAGAACCCGCTGCGGTGCGGGATCGGGCAGCCCCAAGGGTTTCGCCCTGAAACCGACGAGAAACCAGCCAGTGGAGACGACGACCAGCACCCAGCCAAGCGTGAACACTCCCGTCAGCGACCCGAAGAGGGGGGCGGTCGCCTCCCCAAGGCCTACGCCGAGTCCCGCGCACGCAATGAACACACCCATGGCGAGCGGCATGTGCTCGGATTTGAACCAGGTGCCGAGAATCTTCGGGCCAAGCGCGTTGACAAATGCCATCGCAAAGCCGAACACGAGCATCCAGCCGAAGAGGCTCATGAAGCCCGACGAGTCATAGGCCCGGCCGATGATTCCGGCGCAGCTCATGACGAGCAGCACGCTGCCGACTGCTCTCGTTCCGAACCGGTCCGCCAGCATCCCGACGGGAATGCCGAATATGAAGTTCACCAGAAACGGCGCGAAGAGGCACAGCGCAAACTCCAGGGGATCGAGGCTGAGAGCCGATGAAAGGCTCCCGACCACACCCGCGAGCTGGAACTCTGCGAAGTTGATCATGAAGAAAAGGAACCCCATGATCGCGAGGATCATCCACCTATAGGGGTCTTCTCCGTGGCGATACGGGTTCATATCATT
>Ga0126373_10002281_pt1 | contig 14101 bp, 16 predicted proteins | sample PanSoiMetPlot_11_FD_92545 | JGI IMG/M metagenome (GOLD analysis project Ga0126373, IMG submission 92545) | Tropical forest soil microbial communities from Panama - MetaG Plot_11 | ecosystem: Environmental > Terrestrial > Soil > Tropical forest > Bulk soil | place: Panama | collected 2016-02-17 | reverse complement strand
GGCTGTCGGCGGTGCAGGGGGAAATCCGTCGGGCCGAGGACCTGAGGCGGCGTCTGGACGATGCTCGGGTGCTCTGGGACCTTGCCGAGGACGTGGGCGACGAAAAGGAGAAGGCCGAGGCCGCGGCCGAGGTCACGTCCCTCCGCAAGACCATCGACGAGCTCGAGGTGCGCACGCTCCTTTCCGGCGAGTACGACTCGCGCGAGGCGCTCGTGACGATCCGCTCGGAGGCGGGCGGCGTCGACGCCGCAGACTGGGCGGAGATGCTGCTGCGCATGTACCTGCGCTGGGCCGAGCGGCACGGCTACCCGGTCGAGATGCTCGACACGTCCTATGCCGAGGAAGCGGGCATCAAGTCAGCCACCTTCAAGGTCAAGGCGCCCTACGCGTACGGCACGCTCAGCGTCGAGCAGGGCACGCACCGGCTGGTGCGCATCAGCCCGTTCGACAACCAGGGCCGTCGCCAGACCAGCTTCGCCGGCGTCGAGGTGCTCCCGGTTGTAGAGCAGTCCGATCACATCGACATCCCGGACGAGGACATCCGGGTGGACGTGTTCCGCAGCAGTGGCCCGGGCGGGCAGGGCGTCAACACCACGGACTCCGCCGTCCGGATCACCCACCTGCCCACGGGCATCGTGGTCAGCTGCCAGAACGAACGCAGCCAGATCCAGAACCGGGCCAGCGCCATGGCCGTGCTTCAGGCCAAGCTCCTCGAGCGACGGAGGGTTGAGGAGCAGGCCAAGCTGGATGCCCTCAAGGACAGCGGTAACAGCTGGGGCAACCAGATGCGCAGCTACGTGCTGCACCCCTACCAGATGGTGAAGGACTTGCGCACCGAGCACGAGGTCGGCAACCCGCAAGCCGTCCTCGACGGGGAGATCGACGACTTCATCGAAGCGGGCATTCGGTGGCGCCGCCAGGGTGCGCCTTCGAGCACTAGGTAGACTTCCCCGGCGTGATCCGACTCGACCACGTCACAAAGGTCTACCCGGCGGGCAGCCGTCCGGCTATCGAAGATGTGACCATCGACATCGCCAAGGGCGAGTTCGTCTTTCTCATCGGCCAGTCCGGCTCGGGCAAATCGACCGTACTGCGGTTGCTGCTGCGTGAGGAGCTGGCCACTGTCGGCAAGGTATTCGTCGACGGGCGCAACGTCGGCCGGCTGCGCCGCCGCCGTATTCCGGAGCTGCGTCGCAAGATGGGCTGTGTGTTCCAGGACTTCCGGCTCCTGCCCAAGAAGAACGTCTACAACAACGTTGCCTTCGCACTCGAGGTGATCAACAAGCCGCAGCGCACCATCCGCCGCTCGGTGCCGGAGGTGCTCGATCTGGTCGGGCTCGAGGGTAAGGCGCTGCGGATGCCGCATGAGCTATCCGGCGGCGAGCAGCAGCGTGTCGCAATCGCTCGCGCGTTCGTCAACCGGCCGCTGGTACTGCTCGCCGACGAGCCCACCGGCAACCTCGACCCTGACACCAGCCAGGGCATCATGAGCCTGCTCGAGCGCATCAACCGGACGGGCACCACGGTGCTGATGGCCACACACGACAACAACATCGTCGACGCCATGCGCCGGCGCGTGATCGAACTCGACTATGGCCATATCGTTCGCGACCAGTCCCGCGGCGTCTACGGCGTCGGCCGCTGAGCGGCTGCTGAACCAAAGGAAGTCATGCGTGCCAGCTTCGTGATGTCGGGCGTCGGGCAGGGCCTGCGCCGCAACGTCCTGATGTCGATCGCCCTGATCATGATCACCTTCGTGTCGCTGTATTTCCTCGGCGGCGCGCTACTGACCCAAAAAGAGATCGCGAAGTTCCGCAGCAAGTACGAGGACAAGCTGAACGTCTCGATCTTCTTGTGCGGGCCGACACAGAACGAGAAGTGCAAGCACCCGTTCACGCCGCAGGAGCGTGCCAGTCTCGAAACGCACCTGCGGGCGGATCCACTGATCGCGTCGGAACACTTCGTCAGCCAGAACGAGATCTTCAAGAACAACCCGGACTACCTCGGGCTGGGCAACCTCGACATCCTCCAGCCCAGCGACTTCCCGAACCTGATCTCGGTAAAGCTCAAGGACATCAAGCGCGACTACGTAACGTTAGCGGCGCGCTACAACAAGGCCGCAGGCGTTGAACAGGTGCAGAACCAGGACGCCAGCCTCAAGACGATTCTTGACATCTTCGACAAGTCACGGATCGGTGCGCTGGCGTTCGCGCTCCTCGTCCTGGTCGCAGCGATCCTCCTGATGGCGATCACCATCCAGGTAGCGGCCGCCCAGCGGCGCAACGAAACGAACATCATGCGACTGGTGGGCGCCTCGCGATGGATGACGCAGTTACCGTTCGTGCTCGAGGCGGTGATCACCGCGCTGATCGGCGGGGTGCTCATCATCCCTGCGCTGTGGTTCAGCAAGACATATGTGCTGAACGGGATCTTCGGGCACTCGGTGAGCCATGGTGTGCTGCCTGATCTCTCGATCAACGACGTGCTCATCGCGAGCGGAGAGTCCATCCTCATAGGCGTGGTGCTCGCGATCGTCACGGCGTACGTCACGCTGCGCGCCTACGTCCGGTTGTGATGGCCGCCAAGCAGGGCGGCCGGAAGCTCATCGCGCAGAACCGCAAGGCGCGCCACGATTACGCGATCCTCGACACGTACGAGGCGGGCATCGCCCTGACGGGCACCGAGGTGAAGTCGCTGCGAGCCGGCCGAGCCTCGCTGGTCGACGGGTTCGCGACGATCGACGACGGCGAGATCTTCCTGCGCAACGTACACATCCCCGAATACACCCAGGGCAGCTGGACGAACCACGAGCCGCGGCGCACCCGCAAGCTGCTACTGCACCGCGCCGAGATCACCCGGTTGATCGGCAAGACGCGGGAGAGTGGGCTTACGCTCGTCCCGCTGTCGCTGTACTTCTCCGAGGGCAAGGTCAAGGTCGAACTCGCGCTCGCACGAGGTAAGCGCTCGTACGACAAGCGGCAGGATCTCGCCCGCCGCGACGCCGACCGGGAAGTGCGCCGCGCGATGGGACGCCGCGCCAAGGGCGCCGAGTAGGAGCCGCGGCTACGAGCGGTAGCGGCGCGCTCGATTCCGCGCCTCGTCGGCGTGCCGGCGTTGCTCGGCAACGAGCACGCCGTAGGTGAATCCGTCCTCGCCGTGCTCCGCAGCGACCTCGGCCAGTCGGCGCGCCAGGTGTGCCGCCACGACGCTGTCCTGAAATTCGCCCAGCAGGTCCTGCAGCTTGGTGATGTCCTGGGCCAGCTGATGCGCCGGGTCGTCGCCCGCGGCGGCCGCTGCCTCAGCGGCGTACCGCACTCGCTTACCCGCCTTGCGCGCCCGGTGCATCTGCTCGTCCGTTCCGGAACGCCTAGTCGCCCGGCGTAGCCGCTTGCCGAGTGTGCGCTCGACGCGGTCCATCGCCTCGTGCAACGTCTCGGCGGGACGCCCGGCGGCTGCGGTGAAGGGCGGATGGTCGCGCCACCGGCTGGCTTCGGAGAGCAGATCCGCGTAACGGTCGCTGCGCATCGCATCGAGCAGTTCCGCCCGATGCCGCTCGAGATCGGAGCGCAGCCGCTCGTCGACCTGCTCGGTGATCGGGCCGACAACGAGATCCGCCGGAAGTTCGTCGATAGCGGCCAGCAGCCGGCTACGTAGCACCTGCGCATCGCGGACGCCGCCGAGCACCCCGGCATACCAGCGCAGCTCGTCCTCGAGCGCCGCGGCCTGCTCGGCATCGAAGCACTGCTCGAACGTGCGCAGCGTGCTGCGCATGCGACGGCAGGCGACCCTGGTGCGATGCACGGCCTCGTCGTCGGTGTCCTGCAGGATCGCGAAGTGGCCGGCCACTACCGCATCGACTTGCCGGGAGAGGTAGTCGACGAGAACTGCACCTGCCGAGGTACGTGGCGTGCCGACGCCCTCGTTGCCGATGCCGAGCACCGAGCGCGAGAGCTTCGATCGGCTCGTCGAGGGCACCGCACCGGCAGATGTCAGCATCGCGCCGATCTCGGCCAGCACGGCATCCTGGCCAGCCGGGCCGAGTTCGATCTCCGCCTCGTACCAGCGGGGGGCCCTCACGGCGATGCTGAGACCGGTTGCGCGGACGTCGTCGAGGGCGACCTCCGCCAGCAGCGCGCCGGCGCCGTCGCAGAGCCGATGCCGGACGCGTGTGACGGACAGCCGCACCGCCTCGGCCAGCGTCCGGTCGCGTATGAACGGGCGCAGCTGCGCCGCGAGCTCGTCCGGCAGACCCTCGCTAGGTGGCCACCGCAGTTCGGTGCGTCCACGACGTGCCGGCACCTTGAGCTGCCATCCGGTGTCGACGTCGCCCTCGCGGCGCCGCAGGGCCAGCCGATACCGCAGCAGGTCCAGCTCGCTCGTGTCGTGGTAGGTGCTCGTCAGCTGCACCGTGTCGATCGTGTCCTCACGCCCGGGCCGGGACAGCGTCGGCACGGCAAAATCGGGCGCAACGTCGTATTTCGTCTCGACTTCGCGCGCGACTTCGACCATGAGTCAGTTGTACCTGGTGGGAATGTGTCGACGGTATCCTCGGTTCTCACCAAGCCGAGGGGGTGAAAGGTCTCGACTCCGGACGTCGAGGCAGGGGAAGCGGGCCGAGGATCGCGTTGCTGACCTCGTTAATCATGCGACGCACACCAATAAGCGCCGATTCCAATCGCGCTGACTACGCTCTCGCTGCCTAAGCGATAGTGGGTCTGTCAGCCCGGGCTCGTCACCGGCCCGGTCCGCTGGCATCAGTCAGGTGACTCACCGTCCTCGCCGGTCGCGGGCGTGGACGGGACAGCTCACAGCGACTGGGCCCGTCGTACCGGCTCGTGTGCACGACCGGTAGGGCCGAGTAGAGACGACGCACACTGCGCCCGGAGAAGCCCTGTTGAGGCGACGGAGGACGCGGGTTCGATTCCCGCCACCTCCACGCTAGAGCCCCCGAATTTCGGGGGCTCTATGCTGGCGCATCACAAAATCGGGCATACCGTACTCGCCGGAGTGCGTTGCCGAAGCGAGACAGCAGATACGTGCGATCTTGTCAATGGCGAGTCACACTGGTGTAGGGCTCTGACCGGATTCCCCCCGATGCCGGTCAGGGCCCCTACTCTGTGGCCGCGCTATTCGGCCGGATCTTCAGCACGTGAGCCTCTGCGCGCGAGCCAACCTCGCAGTGACGTACCGTCATCGGCATGCGGCGTGCGCGGGTGCTGCTCGCGCCGCGGTGGCTGGCATTGCATGTCCTGGTCATCGCGGCGTGCGTGACGATGGTGCTGCTCGGGCGCTGGCAATGGCACGTGGCGCACGTGCACCACGGATCGGTCCAGAACTACGCGTACGCCTTCCAGTGGTGGGCGTTCACCGTCTTCACGGCGTTCATGTGGGTACGGGTCATGCGAGACGCACTGCACCGCCAGCCCGTCAAGCCGCCACCCGCGCGCGTCGCGCCCACGCCTGTGACATACCGTCGCTACGTCATGCGCACGGATCGCCCGGACACCATCGACCCCGAGCTCGCTGCGTACAACGCCTACCTCGCTGAACTTTCCGACAGGACCAAGGATGAGCACTGAAGCCCCCGCCCGGCGCGGCATGCGCGTGGGCGGTGCGCTGCTGCGCTACCGGGTGATGGCGATCTTGACCGGCACGATGCTCGTCTTGCTCGTTTTCGTTGCGGTGCCGCTTCAGATTTGGGCGCACAAAGACGGCCCGGCCGCGGTGATCGGTACCGCGCACGGCTTCCTGTTCATCGTCTACCTCGTCACGGCGCTCGACCTCGGTGTGCGCTGCCGCTGGCACCTCGTCAAACTGGGCTTGGTGATGATCGCGGGGACGGTGCCGTTCTGCTCGTTCATCGCCGAACGCAAGATCACCCGGGAAATCCGCGGCTCAGCCTGAGGCGGACCGGGCTGTGCCCCCGAACGCGCTGACCAGGTCATTGCGGGCGCGCGCCACCCGCGAGCGGATGGTGCCCACCGGGCAACCGCAGACGTCGGCTGCCTCCGCATAGGACAGCCCCACGAGCTGGGTGAGCACGAACGCCTCGCGCCGCTTGCTGTCCAGCGTGCCGAGCAGCGCCCGCAGTGTCACCGCCTCTGCCGGATCAGTGGCTGCCCGGGCCGGCGGCGCGAGCGACCGGGCCCGGACAGCGGCGCGCACTGCGTCGGCGCACACCCGCCGGGCGATCGACAGCAGCCAGGTCCGGGCCGACGACCGGCCGGCGAAGCGATGCAGCGACGCGAACGCCCGCGCGTACGTCTCCTGGGTGAGGTCGTCGGCGCTATCCCGGGTTGACAGGTGCGCACAGAGCCGCCACACATCCGCCTGGGTGGCGCGGACGAACGCCGCTGCCGACACTGCGTCCCCGCGGCGGGCGCGAAGCGCCGCCTCGGTGATCGGGTCCAGCTCGTCCACGGAAACTCCTCGGGAACCAGCGCGCCGGTTCCGCCGACTAATACACACGTGAAGTGCGATCGGTTCCGCGAGGCCGCCTCGGCGCACCTGGACGGTGAGCCGATCGGCATGTCGGCGACGGTGCTCGACCATCACCTCACGAGCTGCGTCGATTGTGCCCGATGGCTCGAGGCGGCGACCCGGGTGACCCGGCAGGCCCGCCTCGGCGCCGCCGAGGTTCCCGACCTGGCAGAGCGCATCTTGGCCGGCGCCGCGCTACCAGCGCGCCGGGTACTGCGCCGGCGGCGCCTACTGCGGCTGGCGCTCGTAGTGGTGGGCGCTGCCCAGATCGGCATCGGGGCGCCGTCCCTGTTCGGCGGCAACATCGACATGGCCATGTCGGTGCACGCCGCGCACGAGAACGCCGCCTGGAACGTCGCACTCGGCGCTGCGTTTCTCGCCACCGCAATACGTCCCCAACGCGCCGCCGGGCTGCTGCCCGGGCTCGCGGTCTTCGTGGGGGTGCTGGCGGCGCTCAGTCTGAGGGACGTGGCGAGCGGCGCCGTCGCCGTGGGACGGCTGGCGACGCACCTCGCCATCCTCGCCGGGCTCGCGCTCGTGTACGCGCTCGCTCGTGCCGAACGGGCGCTGCCACCCGAGCGCCGTTCCGCTCCCGCGGCGGGCGACGAGGACGACGGGCGCGACCTGCGAGGGGTCGCGTGAAGAAGCTGCTCGTCGCCGCGGTGTTCGGCCTGGTACTGATTGCCGCGCCGCCCGCCTGGGCGCACGCGACCGTCGTCGGCTCAGACCCGGTGGACGGCTCTCGGCTGAAGACGGCGCCGACGCAAGTCTCGATCACGTTCGACCAGGCCGTGACCCTCAACGCCGAGGGCTACCTGCGCGTTGTCGACCAGGCCGGCCGGCGCGTGGACTCGGGGCAGCCGTCGCATCCGAACGGCGTCGGCTCGAAGATCGCCGTAGCCGTCAAGTCCGGGCCGGGGGACGGCACCTACACGGCCAGCTTCCGCGTCATTTCGGCCGACGGCCACCCCGTCGCGGGCGCGATCCGCTTCGTCGTCGGCAGCGGGTCGCTGGCCGCCGGCACCGCGCCATCGTCCACTGTGGACGGTTCGACAAGTGTGGTCTTCGACGTCGTCCGCTGGCTGGCATTCGCCGGCCTGGCTCTGCTCGTCGGCGCGTGGCTGCTGCTCACCGTCTGGCCGGAGGGACGTGACGATCGCCGCGCGCGGGCGCTGGCCTGGGGCGGCTGGGCCACGACGACGGTGGCCGCGCTGGCCGAGGTGCTCGTGCAGGGTCCCTACGTGGCCGGCGAGGGGCTGGGCCAACTCGGGAGCTGGCAGCTGCTCGACGCCACGCTGCACACCACGTACGGCACGGCGCACTCGGTACGGCTGCTGCTGCTCGGCGCGTTGGGCCTGGTGCTGGGTGCGCAGCTGCGCGACCCGCACCGCAGCCGGCTGGCCGAGGTCTCCGGCGCGCTGGGCATCGGCATCGTGCTGACCTATGCGGCGAGCGGGCACGCCGAGTCGGAAAATCCACGCTGGCTGACGATGACGAGCTACGCCGGCCACCTCGCCGCTATGGCCACCTGGCTCGGCGGGCTGGCGTACCTGCTGGTGGCCGTGCTGCCCCGCGGTGAGCCGAGCGAACTGCGCCGGGTTTTGCCCGTGTTCTCGCGCACCGCGATGTGCTGCGTGGCCGTCCTGGCCGTGAGTGGCACATACCAGGCGTGGCTGGGCGTCGGCACCGTGGACGCGCTCGTGTCCACGCGGTACGGGCAGCTCGTCCTGGTCAAGGTTGCGCTTTTCCTTTGCATCCTCGCCGTGGCCAATCTCTCGCGGGTCGTCGTGCAGCGCCGGTACGTCCGTACCGTGGCGTACGCAATGACCGACACGCCGGTAGAGGTCGTTCCGCCGCCGGTCGAGGTCGTCGCCACACCGGTCGCGCGGCTGCGGCGCAGCGTTTTCGCCGAGCTTGCCGTCGGCGTTGCGGTGCTCGCGGTGACGTCCGTGCTGGTCGCCGAGCCGCCCGGTAAGGCGGCGCTGGCCACCGATCGGGGCAGAGCGCGCTCGGCGCACGTCGCGCTGGGCGATGGTCGCATCGCAACGGTCACGCTCGACCCGGGACGACACGGGCCGGTGACCGTCACCGTCGCGCTGTCGCCCGGCCCGAAACCGCAGCGACTGACCGCCACCGCCGCGCTGCCCGACAAGCAACTGGGCCCGATCACAATTCCGCTGAGTGCCAGCGGCGCCGAGTACTCCGCGTCGGGGGTCGTGCTGCCGTCCGCGGGGCGCTGGACGATCACTCTCACAGTCCGGACGTCCGAGTTCGACTCCGTCGTCGCCGACACCAAGATCCGCCTTTACTGAAAGGGTCAAAATCGATGCGCCTGCCCGTCGTCGCTGCTGGGGTCGTCGCCGCATGGCTCGCGCTGGCCGCGCCCGCGTACGCCCACGTCACGGCCAGCTCGCCGGACGCGACGCAGGGCGGCGAAGCGGTGCTGACGGACAGTGCAGCGACGGCGATCAAGCCGGGCGAGTTCGACGAGTTCGTGGTGAGCGCGGGACCGCTGCCCAAGGCTGCCACGATCACGTTCAAGGCCATCCAGGTTTACAGCGACGGTTCGCAGGTGCACTGGACCGATGTGCCCGCACCGGGCAGCACCGTCGAACCCGAGCACCCGGCGCCGACGCTGAAGCTGGCCGTGGCGAACCCGCCGGCGAGCACGCATTCGGGAAGCAGTCAGACTGGTTCTGTGGTTCTCGCGAGCGTCGCCCTGGCTGTTGCGGTCGTCGCACTCGCCGTGGCGATCCTCAGGCGGCGCACGACATGAACCGTCTCCGCCCATCGGCGTTCGTCGCCGCCGCGGTCGCCGTCGTGGGCTTCGCCGGGCTGATCCGTGGCGCCGTGCCCCAGGCGGTAAGCGGCGGCCTCGGCGGCGCCGCCACGGACCCGATCGTGGTGAGCGGAGCGTACGTCCGGGAGCCGGCATCCCCCGATGTCGCGGCCGCTTACTTCACCGTCTACAACACAACGGGCACCGACGACACGCTTATCAGCGTCGCGTCCGGTGCGGGGGAGAGCGCGGCGCTAATGATCGAGGACGCCAGCGGCGGGATGCAGGAATCGGCAGCCGGGCTGCGCATCCCGGCGCACAGCAGCGTCACACTCAAGCCAGGTAAAGGTCATGTAATGATCGAGCACCTTGTCGGGACGCTACGGCCCGGGCAGTACGTCAACCTGGAGTTGGATTTCGCCAACGCCGGTCCGGTCAACGTTTCGGCACCCGTGATCGCGATCAACGCGGAGCCGCCTCGATGAGGCGTGCAGTGCTGCTCCTGGCCCTCGTCCTGCTGGCCGGCTGCTCGTCCGGAGGTGCCAAGCCTAAACCGTCCGACCTGAACAACCAGCCGCAGGCGGGCCCGTATCAGGGGTTCGGGCTCGTGCCGCCGCTGCCCCGGCCGTCATTCACGCTCACCGACACGACCGGCAAGCGATTCTCGTTCAGTCAGACCGCCGGACACCCGACGCTGTTGTACTTCGGCTACACGCACTGCCCGGACATCTGCCCGACGACGATGGCCGACATTGCGCAGGCCGTTGCCGAGCAGCCGGCCGCGGTGCGGTCGCAAACACAAGTGGTCTTCGTCACAACGGACGTCAAGCGCGACACCGGTCACGTGATTGCCGCGTGGCTGCGGCACTTCGACACAGATCTGCCCACCAAGTTCGTCGGCCTCACCGGCACCCAGGCCCAGATCGATGCCGCGCAGGCCGCTGCCCACGTCGTTCTCGCCGAGGATGGGGGCCAGACGCACGCCGCGGACGTGTTGCTCTACGGTGCTGACGACTACGCACACGTCAAGTACTTGCAAAGCGACAACGAATCGGACCAGATCGCCCACGATCTACCGCTGGTCTCCAAGGAGGCGTCTTCGTGAACTGGACCTCGATCCGACCCTGGGTCGGCACCGTCGCCCGGGTCGTGCTGGGGGGGATCTGGATCTGGGCCGCCTGGTCGAAGCTCGGCAACCCGCGCGGCTTCGTGCAGGCCGTCCGCGCGTATGACGTGACACCGGAGTGGATGTCCAAGGCGATCGGCTACGGGCTGCCGGTGCTCGAGGTGTGCATCGGTGTCCTTCTCATCCTGGGCATCGTGACCCGCGCCGCCGCGATCGTGTCCGGCCTGCTGCTGTTCGTGTTCCTGATCGGGCTGATCCAGGCGAGCGCGCGCGGCCTCAAGCTCGAGTGCGGGTGCTTCGGCGGCGGTGGGACGACGATCGGATCAACGCACTACACGCTGGACATCCTTCGCGACGTCGGGCTGATCGCGGTATCGGCATACCTCGTGATATGGCCGATAACCCGATTCTCGATCGACGAGTTCCTGGCCCGCAACGACCAGGTTGAGATGCCATCGGCGAAGCGTATGCGCAGCGAGCAGGGCCAGCGCAAATACAACGCCATGCTCGAGGCGCGCCGCCGTGAAGCGGAGATTCGCACCCGCTATGTCACCCTGGCATTGGGTCTCGTCGTGGTGCTGGTGAGCGTGATCGGAATCGGTGTGCAGGCGAACCGCGCGAAGATCCAGGGTGACGTCACCGCAACTAACGCGTCCGTTGCCAACGGCGTGGTGGCAGGCAAGTCGAACGCGCCGGTCACGGTCGACGTGTACGAGGATTTCCAATGCCCTATCTGCCTGCAGTTCGAGCAGAGCACGGGCCAGGACATCGCCGCAAAGATCAAGGCGAATCAGATCGAGGCTCGCTACCACACCATGGCGTTCCTGGACAGTGCGTCGACCGGCAACCGCTATTCGTCACGGGCAGCCAACGCAGCGCTTTGCGCCTCCGACGTCAGCGTCGCGGACTTCGTGAAGTACCACGACGTCCTGTACGGCAAGGACAGCAGTGGGCAGCAGGTGCAGCCGGCGGAAGGCAGTCACGGTCGATCGAACACGCAGCTGCTCGACTACGCCAAACAGGCGGGCATCAAGGGGAACGACCTCACCACGTTCCAGAGCTGCATGAGCGGTGAGCAGCACAAGTCGCTCGTCGCCGCCATTACCGACAAGGCGTCTCAGCGCGGGGTCAGCGGAACGCCGACGGTCATGGTCAACGGCAACAAGCTGGGCAGTGTCGACAAGGCATCGTTCGACGCCGCGGTGGCGAAGGCGGCCGCCAAGGCGTCGACATCCCCGTCACCCTCGCCGTCCGGCTCGACATCGACGTCGACGTCCACCCCTAGCCCCTGATGCGTTCAGGCCGGTCGGCGGGGCATCGTTACCCCGCCGACCGGCCCGTCCGGTTGGCTTCGGTTCCGCTGTTCGCTACTTGCCGGGCTTGCTGGTTACCGGTTAGCAGCGTCCTTCAGCGTGCTGCCTGCGGTGAGCTTGACCGTGTTGCGCGCCGGGATCGTGATCGTTGCCCCGGTCGCCGGGTTGCGGCCCTCGCGCGCGGCACTATGGCCGACAGACAGCGCGAAGAAACCCGGCACGCTGACCTTCTCACCCTTGGCAGCGGCGTCCTCCAACGTGGCCTGCAGGGCACGTAGGACCGCGTCGACGGTCTTCTGCTCGAGCGAGGCCTCGTCAGCCACGGCAGCCACGAGTTCCTTGCGGTTCACGCACATCTCCCTTGATCGTCGGGTACGTACCAGCCTCCAGTATGAGCGAAGGCCCTGAACCCCCGGTATTCCGGGGGGTCCCGGCGTGGCGTGAGGCGCATTTTCGAGCACGTCCGCCGCGCGCTGCGGTGCCCCGATGGCGTGTGTACGATTGCTTGTCGGTCCGGCTGGACCGCCGGTTTGGGGCTGTGGCGCAGCTGGTAGCGCACCACACTGGCAGTGTGGGGGTCAGGGGTTCGAGTCCCCTCAGCTCCACCAGTATTTCTGGGAGTTGTAGCGGCTCGGGCAGACTCGCAGAGCTGTCTTGCCCCCAATTTGGCCCCCAAACAGGTCTACCGCAGACGCGCGCCTAGCACGGACAAGACGAAAAAACGGAGCACATGGGGCCGCGGCGCCATCCGAAAGCACGGTGCCGCCTACGAGGTGCGTGTGCCCGCGGGGACAGATCCGATCACAGGCGAGCGGCTAGGTCGGTATCACTGTCGAGGATGTTCAGGGGGTGTTGGTCGCGGTCGCTCCGATCGCTGGTACACCGCGGATCGTGTCGGCCGCAGTCAACATCACGAAGGCGCTCGGCTTCGCCGTCGGCGTCGAATTCGGCGAGGCCGAGTCGGACGCCGGGTTGGGCGTGGAACCCGATCCCGGCCACACCGCTGGGCCGAGCGTCTGAGGACATCTGGTACGCGGCCGGCGAGGGGTTCGCGGCGCCGGTGCTGTGGTCGCGACGCGTGCCGGCCCGTCCGGTTGCAACCGCGCATCGGGCCTCGACCGCTGGGGCGCCGGTCTGGGATATTGGCTGATCACGGCGCGCGGTAAGTGCCGGGCGTGGCGCGTCGACCGAACGGAGGCGGGTCGGTGAGCAGAATCGTGGTCGGGGTGGATGCATCACCCGGCGCCCGTGGCGCGCTGGCGTGGGCCGCTGAGGAAGCGCGGCTGCGGCAGGCGGTGCTTCAGGTTGTGTACGCCTACCATGCCCGCGGGTCTGGTGGGCATTACTACTACGCGTCCGATCATGAACTGCCGGCAGCGGCGGGGATGCCCAGTCAGGAGATACAGGCAGCTCCGCAGGACATGACCGCGATGCTTATGGATCGGGGCGAGGTCGACGAGGCTGCCCACAACAGCGCCGACGACCTTCTCGACACGCTGCTCGGTGAGCTGGGCGATGGGCTCACCGGCGTTGATGTGCAGCGCAGCGTGATCGATGACCGCCACCCGGCCGAGGCATTGCTCGATGCGTCCCAGGACGCCGATCTGCTAGTAGTCGGCGCTCGGGGACGGGGCGGCTTCTCCAAGCTGCGGCTGGGCTCGGTAAGCCATGCCGTCGTGCAGCACGCGGTCTGCTCAGTGGTGGTCGTAACTCAGCGTCGCACCTAACGACGTCGGCGACCGTGTGCGTCTAACCTTCCGCGTGCGCCGTTCTCGCCGCGGCCGTGGCCAGCCCGATCAGCTCTGCTCGATGCCATAAGTTATGCGCGGGCGAATCCGTGCCGATGTGCTCGCTCATGCCGCGAAGTGAGCGCGACTCTGCCGATGTGCGGATCCCGTCGTGGGGGTGTCGGGTCAGTACGGGGGCGCGGGGAAGGCTTTGGCGATCGCGGCGGTGCGGTTGGTGACGTCGAGTCGCTGGAAAATGTTCTCTAAGTGCTTGCGGACGGTGGTGACTGACACGACGAGGTGGTCAGCGATCTCCATGTTGCTGTGGCCTTCGGCAAGCAGGGTGAGCAGTTCCCATTGGCGTGTGGTCAGGTCGGGGACTGGGCGGCGGCGGCGCGCGAGTTCCTGGTATGTCTCGTTGAGGTAGGGGCGGAGCAGGGCTAGCAGCAACCGGTCGCGGCCATCGAAGTCGGGGCCGGGTCCGCGCAGGAAGCTCAGTCGCCTGATTCGCCCGGCGGGCGCGGACAGGCACAGCGCCACTTCGGCCTCGACGCCTAGGTGACGGTGGTAGTCGGCGTACATGCCGGTGCTGTGCCATTGCCGGGCGGTGTAGAAGTCCGAGATGGTGCAGACGGAGGTCAGGTCGCCGGTGCGGGCGGGGTAGCTGCAGTACGTG
>Ga0126373_10002279_pt1 | contig 14111 bp, 15 predicted proteins | sample PanSoiMetPlot_11_FD_92545 | JGI IMG/M metagenome (GOLD analysis project Ga0126373, IMG submission 92545) | Tropical forest soil microbial communities from Panama - MetaG Plot_11 | ecosystem: Environmental > Terrestrial > Soil > Tropical forest > Bulk soil | place: Panama | collected 2016-02-17 | reverse complement strand
GCTCGCTGGTTGGGCGGGCGCTCGGACAGGAGTTCGACGAAGAGATCTTGTACCTTGCCTGCGTTCTACATGACTTGGGGTTGACAGAGCGATTCCAGGGGGACGCGCCATTCGAAATTCAAGGGGCAGAGGCTGCTAGACTCTTTCTGGACGCGCACTCCTATGCAAAGGCAAAAATGGGAGTCGTGTGGGACGGAATCGCTATGCACGTTTCTCCTATTGGACAATTTAAACAGCCCGAGATCGCACTGGTTGGCGAAGGGGCGGGAGCTGACGTTGTCCAACCAGATTTCTCACGGATAAAGAAGAGTGACGCTGAGGAGATCGTGAAAGCGTTCCCCAGATTAAAATTCAAGGACGCATTCGTGAAAACATGTGCAGACGTGGTTCGTAAGCACCCCCTAGGGGCATCCAATTCCTTCATGCGTGACGTTCGTGAACGCTACGTCCCTGAATTTCACGCCACGAACTTCTGCGATCGCATTGCGCAAGCTCCATTTTCGGAATAGGGTTCGTCGAGCAAGCTGACCTAGATTGGGAACGTTCGAGTGCGGCGGTAAGCTCGGCGTGGAATCCGCACATCGTCGCGTAGGAGTCTCCCACGTTCGAGAATCGGTGTTTTCTGAAAGGTGGCGGCCCTGCCGCAGGTAGCGCAGAATCAGACTGCCGCGACCCCGCATTTCAGGGTTTTAGAAACTTAACCGTCTTATTTTCAATGATTTATAGCGGGCAGTTGGGGCCTATGTACCTCCGCACTTCGAAGCAGGATGTTTAAGGCGAAGAAAAAGCGAATATGGTACACTCCCGGTCGGATGGACGAGGGCCGAAAGCGAACGATCCTAATAGCGGCGTCCATCCTTGCGGCGCGTCGGTTGGCTGATTGGGATGGATCGACGCTGTTGCCCAGGCACATCGCCGCCATCTCTGACGCAGTACGGATCGCCGAGAGAATAATGACGGAAATAGATCGCCGTTGGCCGAGCAAGCCGAGCGGTTCCAATTGGCACGACACGATTAGGCAACGAGGTTCACGATACTAGCGGACTGGCGTGAATTACCTGGCCACGAATAGGAGGAAGCGGTGATTTCCAATGCTGTTGAGACTGATTTTACATACGATCCTTTGAGCGCGAGCGAAAAGCGCGAGCCAATCCAAATGAACGTCGGTGAAGTATTCGAGATTCGGGATTTGAGGAGTCATTCGACCGGGGCAGTGGTGACGTTGGCGCTTCTTTTGGCGGGCACCGTGTGCGTTAGGCCGGATCCCAAGCGGAAGGACTTCTTTGAGGTGGAAGGCGGCTCAGAGATTTACTACATCCACGTCCCCCCACTGACCGGCATCATCTATCTTCTGGCGGTTTGGCAAAATGCGGTCGCACAATCCAATTCGGTTCTTAGGTCTGGTTTCACCTCGGCAGAGCGATGCTCACCGCTGGAATTTACAGTCACGTCATCGGTGAGTCACATCGCGATGCAGTTGCAAAGGTCGCGGCGACTTTAGAGCCGAATGGACTCATTTTGGACTCTCGCCAAAAACTAACAGCAGGCATTCAGTAGGTTAGTTGGGGTGAGCGATGGGATTTGAACCCACGACCCTCGGTTCCACAGACCGATGCTCTACCGGCTGAGCTACGCTCACCACATTTGCTGACGACAGTTTAGCACTACGCAGCCTCGCTTTTCATGTCTGCAACGTTTGCAATCGAAGGCAGCGTTTTGATGATATTCGCGTGGAATTCTGTCCGAGCATGCGTGTGTCGCCGCATCATCTTGTCGTTGCCTTCGCCAATTTACAGGCGAACCATCAGAAGCGAAATGCTGTTCTCAACTAAGAAGGATCCCCGTCTGATAATGATACTCGACTGTTCTGCGGGTTAAGGGTCAAGTCTTGCGGCTGCCCAATCTCATATTTATCGGCATTTCGTCTATCGGCGGCAAGGATGAGTTTCAGGCGTTCCAGTAGTCAGAACAGCCACAGTTTCCGTAACCGGGAACAACCCCAAATCACCGAGACCAGACCAAATGTCGCTACAAACTCACTGAACCATTGGGCGGGGCCGCTTCTGGCGTGTTGAGAGACGGAAACAACTGGAAGCCCGAACATTAGATCAGCAACGATTGCTCCACTGATTCCCCCGATGATTTGAGCCACAACGTAGTGTGGAGCCCACCGAAGTCCGCTCTCGCAAGCATCAGCAAGCGTCACAACCGGATTGAAAGGGCGCCCGAAATCGACCCGAAGGTCAAAATCCATGCGACCAGAGCAGCGCCAGTGGCGAGAGTGTTTACCAGAAGGGTCTTGGTGAACACCGACACACATCGCTTGGAATACGTTCTTCCCTGTATTGCGCCACTATGCTCCAGAGCGGTCCAATAGCAGTTTGAGTGTCCGGGTGGCCGAACGGCCGGGGGTGGTCCCGTGGAAAGTCCGAGTTATCGGCAGCGGTCAGCCTACCTCGACGCCGGGATGCTCGCAGCTTGCCTGCTCGGCGCCGTCGTTCTGCTGCGACTTGTTTACCACGCTATCTTCCGCTAGACAGCCGCCGGTTTTCTATCGAATGGGCTAGAGCTAGGGCCGTTGATTCTTCGGCTACGCCTTGCGAGGGAAGGGAATTGGCGCAACACTTTTCCGCCGAGGCGAAAGTTCCTTCAAGTGTGCGCGAGCCTGATCGGCCCACAGCCCATGGGGAGCATAGCGCAGGTAGGCCGCCCATTCGGTGCGAGCCAGTTCGCGTTCGCCTCGTTTTTCATACGCCAGCGCGAGATTAAAGTGGACGTCGGCGTGGCCCGGCATCGCCCGCGCGGCGCGGCGCAGATGCTCGATTGCCTCGTCAATATGCCCTTGCTCCTCGAGCACGCAGCCCAAATTGTAACGAGAAATTCCGCTCAGCGGGTCGAGCTTAACTGCTGTCAGGAATTCGTCGCGCGCGTCCTCGACGCACCCGAGCTGATAGAGCGCAACGCCGAGATTGATGTGCGCGTCAATCCAGTCCGGCGCAAGCGCAAGAACCTGCCGATAGCTCTCCACAGCCTCTGGGAGACGAGTGGGCTCGGCCTCGCAATCTAGCGCGTACTGAAAAAGTTCCTCAGCGGTTGGTCCAGCGAGCGCGTGAATTTTTGCGACTTCCGCTGGTCTATCAAACGACAGCGCCCACTGTTGCTTCAGGGGATCGAACGGACGGCTCGTTCCCGGAGGCACTACAAGTACATCGCGTCCCTGTTCGACGAAACGGAGCTCCTGCAAGGAAACGCTTTCCGCACCGAACTGGTGTTCGATCAAGTCGACCGCTCTTCGCACGCGCCATGCAGGAATTTGATTGTCTGTAAGCCGTTGCAGCGTGCGCAGGGCGACCAGGTCGCCAAAGCTATAGAATCGTTCGCCAAACCTTGCCTGGGGACGAACCAACCGCAGCCTTTCCCAGTAACGCAGACGGTCCGGCTCCACTCCCAGAATTCGTCCAACTTCTTTCCGCGTGTATCGCTGCGCCAAAACGAAGACCGCCCCCTGGACCTTTGCGACGATTATGCACCTATTGTCAATGACATGTGCAAAACGTTTTGCACACCTGAAGGCCCGCGGAATAGATGGGAGCAATAAGCTATTTGTCTTCGCACCAGACGAGTACCCATTTCGTGGGCGGGGCGCCGACCATCTCGTTTTGCGACGTTCTCGGACGGATTCTAGGCTTTGGCCGCTAATTGATCCAGCACGGTCGAGGCTTTTGGCAGATTGTCAACGCCGAAGACCAGCACACCCTCCGTGGATCTCGGTTCCATTCCGCAGTAAGAGTAGTCAATGTTGATGTGATTCTCGCCTAAGAGTGCGGCTGCGCGGGCCAGCTCGCCCGGTCGATGCGCGACCTTGACCGTTGCGACATCGGTCACCTCGAAGATCATGCGCATGCCTCCCAGGACCTCTCTGGCGGTGTTCACGTCGTCTGCCAAGAAGCGGGTCAGACTCTCGCCTTCCTCCACATACGATTGAAAAGCCAAGATGTTCACCCCGCGGTCGGCCAGCGCACGGAAACACCTCCCCAGAGCGCCCGGCTTGTCTTCAATTGTTACAGTAAATTCTTTGGCCTTCGACATCTGCGTGATCCCTTCCTTTCGAACCACCGATGATACCGGAAAAAGCGGCGCGCGCTCACCCCTTCGCGTCCTCTAGAGCAAATCTTCGCTCGTGCGACTTCCTCACGCGTTGTGGATACATCGTGCTCGCGTCATAATAAGCGCATGACCTCGACTATCCCATTTGCTGAAGGGCCCTTTACCGAGACACCCGAATTCGAGCGAAGGCTCGACCGTCTCGCCGAAGTTGCTGTTCGTTGTGGGCTGGGCCTCGCGCCCGGCCAAGAACTCGTCATGACGGCCACGCTCGATGCCGTTCCACTCGCGCGTTTGATCACTGAACACGCCTACAGAGCAGGGGCGTCGCTCGTCACGACGTTATTTTCTGACGAGCAGGCGGCGCTCATTCGTATGCGTCACGGCTCGCATGCGAGCTTCGATGCCGCTCCATCGTGGCTCTATGAAGGAATGGCTCAAGCATATCGAAATGGCGCTGCCCGACTGGCCATTGCCGGCAGTGATCCGTCCTTGCTTTCGAAAGAAGACCCCGAAAAGGTGAGTCGTGTGAATCGCGCGACCTCGAAAGCCTATCGTCCGGCACTAGAACTGATCGCGCGCCACGAAATCAATTGGACAATCGTGTCTAGCGCTACAGCGGCCTGGGCGGCGGCTGTATTTCCCGATCTGCCGCGCCCAGAGGCGCTGGCCAAGCTTTGGAACGCGATCTTCGCCGCGTCGCGCGCGGACCGGCCCGACCCGGTGGCTGCCTGGAAGGAACACGATCGGGCATTGCACGGCCGGGCCGATGGGTTGAATGAAAAACGCTACTCGGCCTTACATTTTCGCGGACCGGGCACTGATCTTCACGTGGGCCTGGCCGACGACCATCTATGGCTCGGTGGAGGTACGACGGCGCTCAACGGCCGCTACTGCATTCCCAACCTGCCAACGGAGGAAGTGTTCACAACTCCGCACAAAGACCGCGTAGAAGGGCGGGTGACCAGCACGAAACCTCTGTCCTATCAGGGGACTCTGATAGAAGAGATTTCGGTGCGATTTGAAGCGGGCAAGATTGTCGAGGCGCATGCCGCTCATGGCCAACAAGTCTTGCAGCGAATGATCGAGACAGATGAGGGCGCGCGACGACTCGGTGAAGTGTCTCTCGTGCCACATTCCTCGCCCATTGCGTCGAGCGGTTTGCTTTTTATGAATACGCTTTTTGATGAAAACGCCGCCTGCCACGTCGCGCTGGGACAGGCGTACAGCTCATGCCTCAAGAATGGCAGTAGCCTCTCGCCCGAACAGCTGGCTGCACAGGGCGCTAATGCCAGCCTGATCCACGTGGACTGGATGATTGGATCGAATCGCGTCGATGTAGACGGTGTCGCTAGGTCAGGAGAATCCGAACCTGTGATGCGAGCTGGAGAGTGGGTCTAGGCTCTGCACTCGCGGGGCAAAACTGCACAGAAAAGGCCAGGGCGAGCGTCGATAGGCCTTAAGCGGCTACGGATCTAAACAGCGCTATCGATGCGACGCCGGCGGAGAAGCTGTACCGCGGCTAATGCGAGCAGCGCAAGACCGAGACTCGGCAGCGTGCCTGGCTCAGGAACGTTCGGTGCGGGCGGATCGTCGGCTGGGGCTGGTGGATCGTTATTTGCGGTTTGCGTTCCTGCCGATTGCGGAGGGCCTACCTCCAGTGTGATTCCAGTCATCGTGCTGCCTGCAACCGGCGCTACGAAACCCGAGTTGGTTCCTTCTGGCCCACCGGAATTAAAAGCCGAAGGAGCCAAATCAAAGTCACTCGGATCCGCATTGGAAGCCGAGTCGGGGGCGTCGGAAGCCAGGAAGGATCGGCTGTGACGAGATCGTTGGCTCGATGGCTCGTCCGCCTTCATGGATAGCAGATCCGCGGCTTCTTCGTGCTCAGCCCGCCGGTTCTGCTTGTTTGCGCGAAGCCCGGCTACGATAAGTTTGTGCCTGGCCTCGCTATTCTGCGAGTCAGAGGGTTGGCTCGTCCCGTCGAACGTTGTTGCTAGCGAGCTGAGCACTCCGACAGGAATCAAATCCGCTCGGCCAATACTGGACATGGTCAACAACATCACGGCGACTGCCGCATTCCTGAGAACGTTCATTTTCACGTCCATGCAGCCCCCACCTCCCCGTTTGTCCGCAACCTAACTTGTCCAGGTGCACATTTGCCCTAAATGCATTTAGCAGGGTACACCTTGAGGGAACGACTGCAATCCGGAGAAGACCCCTATCTCACTACAGCAAAGGACTTAGACAAAATTTGGCCATGGCTTTTCTAAATGAAACACCCTAAAGCCCCTTCAAACCCCTGTTCGATTCTTCCGTCAGGCCAGATCACGATAGGCACGACACTGCCGTATGTGCGCGCTTCGTTAAGTATCTCTTGGCTCAGGTCGGCCCGCCGCTCTTCGTAGGCGATGCCCTCGGCGTCCCATTTTGTGAGCAGCTTCACACAGGCATCGCAGCCGCGTATCGTATAGACGATCGGAACCAGTTTCTTCATAGGCGTTGGTCTATGGCTGGTCGCCCATACACAGTGCCTTTGCTAAGAGCGCCCGCATTTCTTTGATCGATTCCTTACGCCAATCATCAAAACGCGGCGTAATTCTAGCGATCAGCTCGCCAAGGAAAGCTTGTTTGCTGGCCTGTGGAGCCGTCGCAAGAGTCGTTCCCCCAGGTAAATTCATTTGTGATCGCACCTGGCTCATAATCGCGGCGAGTTCTGCATGAGCGCCTGCCGAGCGCTCCGTGAAATGGGTGAGATAGCGAGTCTGTTTTGTATAAAAGATGAACACGGGTATGGCGCGTGCTTTGCCATCATTGCTGAGAAACTCGTCCATGATGTCGGGGTTTTCATCGCGCAGGAAAATTCGCAGATCCATTCCTGTTGCTTCAGCGATTCGGACAACTGTGGGCAGTTCCCGAAACACGTCGCCGCACCAAGCCTCGGCCAAGGCCAGTACCTTCGCTGGACCGTCCGGTAAGGCCACGCATTTCGTGAAAAAGGAGATGTCCTCGGCGGAAAGCGCAGGGTCGTTGTAATAGAGCTCAAATTTGTCGCGATTGACCTTGGCCTGGGCCATGAATTCATCGTAATGCAGTCCTTGCTCAAACCGAGCGGGCGTGACCACGGTCGTAGTTTGCAGCATTTGTGTCCCCCTCGCGCCAGCACCTAAGGCAGAAGACGCGGCGCATACGATACCGCAACCTTATTCGATGTAAAGCCTGAACCAGGGTTGCCGGGGGACTCAATCAATCCTGCAACAGGCAGGGCCGTCATTACTAAAACAGGACAACCGGCGGAGGCAACGTCCCCAGCCGTGCTTTGCGCTTGTTACACTTCTCTTTCCCCGCCCTATGTCGCTCGATAAGACCGAACGGCTCTATCTCGAACGGCAAGTCACGGTGGCGCGAGCCGTCATCGCCACGCTGTCGCTTGTGGCCCTGATCGAAATTCCCGGCGTGCACGTTCGCCGCATTTCGTTGATGTTTCTAACCGCGTACCTTGTTCTCGCCTTAACGGAAGCGCTCGTCGACCGCTTGACTTTGCGCACTCGATTCCGCATTCCGCTGTTGCTCGATTTGGCTGTCCTAGTCGCGTTCGTTTACCTCACACCTTCGGTGCCCGCCTTCTGGTTTCTGTTTCCGTTTACCGTGTTTGCTTTGGCAATGCGCGGCAATACGCGAGCGATGCTCGCACTAATCGGGGTCGCCACCGCGGGAATCGTTTTGCGGGTGGCCATCGAATCACCCTTTCTGTGGGCGAACGTCTGGCGCTGGGCGGCCATAGGTGCGGGCACGCTTGTCTCCGGTTTTGGCATGGGATTCCTGGGTGCCCGCGAATGCGAACATCTCGCACGGCAGCAGTTTCTCGAACGCGTGACAAGCCAGTTGCAGTTCGACCGCGGCCTGCCGGAATCGATTCGGCAGGCACTGGGAGAGATCGCGCTGGCTTTCGGCTGTGATCAAGCGTGCCTGGCCTTTCGCGACGACGAATTGGAACGGCTGTTTGTCTGGAAAGTGAACCCGGCGGACCGCGGCTCGCAGGGCCACGAAACGCTTCCCTTATCGCGCAGCGATACGTTTCTATTGGACTGCTGCGAAGTGTCTATGGCATGGGAGTTTAAGAACGACAGCGGGGAAGGGTTTGGATGGGACCGCCGCTCAGGCCAGCGCCTCCGCGTCCCAGCCGCTCCCCAATCCACAGGCCACGAATTCCGAGCGCAGGCGCTCATGGCAGTGACCATCGAATCCGGGGGGCGTCCAACGGGGCGCGTGCTGGTGATCCATTCCGGACGCTTGCGGCGCAAATTCTCCGAGGGCGACTTGCGCTGGCTCGAACAGATCGTTCGTCATATTGGCCCTCCGCTCGAAAACATCTTTCTGCTGAGGAGCCTGCGGGCGCGCGCCATCGAGGCGGAACGCAGTCGCATCTCGCGCGATTTGCACGACGGTATTCTGCAGACCTTGCTCAGTCTGAAAATCCAGCTCAACGTGCTTGGCCAAAGGATGCGCCAGAAGCCCGAGCAGGCCTCAGAGGATCTGGAATCTCTTCGAAAAACCGTGGCGCAGGAGAGCGAGGAACTGCGCCGCATGGTTACTGACCTTCGCCCCGTGCGACTGGAAAGCGCGGACATGCGCGAACTGATGATGGGATTTGCCGAGCGCTTTCGGACGGAGCATCATTTGGCCGTGGATCTGTTCATCAAAGACCGGGATTTGAGCATTCCGGACCGTGTTTGTCGCGAGCTCTTCCAGATATATCGGGAATCACTACACAACATAAAAAAACATGCGGATGCCACGCACGTCGTGGTAAAACTAGAGCAAGACGAGACAAAAGTCTCTCTCGTCGTGGACGACAACGGCCGGGGCTTCAGCTTCTCTGGGCGGTACGCAAGTGATGAGCTCGACCGGTTGCGTTTGGGGCCAATCTCGATCAAGGAACGGGCGCGGGGTGTGGGCGGCACGCTCACGGTGGAATCGAATCCTGGGCACGGCGCGCGTCTGACGGTCGAAATCCCATTGAATTAGGATGAGCAAAACAAAGCAGCCCATTCGTATCCTTGTGGCGGACGATCACGCCATCTTCCGTGACGGCCTTCGTAAACTTCTCGAAGGAGCAGATGACGTGCAGATCGTTGGCGAGGCTTCCAACGGCCTGGAGTGCACGAAGATGCTCGCCAAGATCAAGCCGGACATCCTCCTGTTGGATTTGCGAATGCCCGAGAAGGACGGTCTGGGCGTCCTCGAAGAGATCAATTTCGATAACTTGCCAACACGCGTGATCGTTCTCACCGCGGCCGAGGATGATCGGGACGTTGTTCGCGCGATGCGCCTGGGTGCGCGCGGCGTGGTTTTGAAGCAGTCGGCAAGTGACTTACTGCATAAGAGCATACGCAAGGTCCACGAGGGTGAAATCTGGCTCGATAACCGGATGACCGCCGAGGTTATCGACGCCTTTAAGAAGTCCTCGGAATCGGGCCAACGTCGGGAAAAGCCACTGCTCAGCGATCGCGAGAAGGAGATCGTCCAGTTGGTCGCGCAGGGCTTCCGCAACCGTGAAATCGGTGAGAAATTGTTCATCAGCGAGCAGACTGTGAAAAACCACCTACACAATATCTTCGATAAGCTCGGGGTATCCGACCGGCTTGAGCTCGCCCTCTATGCCATCCACCACCGGCTCATCGACCAGGGCTGATTGGCCCTCAGCTTTCCGTAAATTTCCAAGCCCTCTTTCGGCAGTATTCCCTTTTTAGGCGGCCACAGTCTCTGCACAGGGAAGTTAGCCAAAAGGCCGCTCTAGTACACCCGTACCAAAGTAAAGCCCCTAAATTGGACCCCTCGCGCTATTGGTTTCGCGCACGCCCGCCTCTACTCTAGGCAGGAAATATGGGAGGAAAGTTGACAGTGGCCCTGAAAGAGCGACGAGTTTCCAGGCGGTTCCTGATGCGCCTGCCACTGACTGTTCGCTGGACGGATGAAAACGTGGTGGGCGAAGCCGCCACGGAATCGCGTGAGGTAAGCTCGCGCGGGCTTTATTTTCATCTGCCCAAAGGACTTAAGAGTGGCTCGCCCGTCGAAATTGTGATGACCCTGCCGCACGAACTCACCCAAGCCGGCCCGGTGCGTGTCCGATGTCTTGGACGTGTACTGCGCACCAGTCCGGAAGGGGCCGGCGACATCGGAGTAGCGGCAGCCATTGAGCGGTATGAGTTTCTGCGCCAGGGCGACCACGTCGCCTAAAGCGCTAGCGAGTTCTTACCCAGACCCTGCGGAGATGGGTGAGAAGCCCCGGGCGGTTCGGGTCCCTCAGCCGGTACCGCCCGGTATTTTTCTCGGGCCTTATGTCGCCTGCTAGGCGTCTCAGCATGCCGAGAAGAGCAAGCGAAGACCGCCCCAATTTCCCACCCTCGAACGATTACATTGCCCCTTCCGATTGAACTCATTGCTAATCGAGCCGGCCTATTCCGGCTGCGCTGAGGCTTTGCGTTTAGTCCAGTTCGAATCTGGGCAGCCGCCTGAGCCATGGCTTCAGCGGCTGCAGTTCGGCGTGTTAGCCGCTGCTGAAAATCGAAGCGGTAACGGCTTTGCAAGGGACATTCGAACAACCGCTCTGCTCGAAGTAAGGCCGCCAGCAGCCGCCTGCTATATACTTTCCCAAACCTGCGATGATCGGCAGTGTGCAATTCAAACCTGCAAGTGACCAGTCGCTCCTGGTCTACTTCGCTGCTAAGATCACGCTAAAAGCCCATCAGCGCGTCAGAAAGCTGCTGCACCTACTAGAGGCCGAGCCGATAGCCGGCGTGCGAAATCTTCATCCTGCCTATTGCTCGCTGCTTGTCGACTTCGACGCGCTTCAGCTCGGCCACGCGGAATTGGCCGGCATTTTGCGTGACTATCTCCGGCGTGCGGAAACTCTCGATTGGAGAGAGCCTCGCGAACTGGAAATTCCCACGTGTTATGGCGGAGAATTTGGTCCTGACTTAGACGTGCTGGCTCGCCTGCACCGAATGACGCCTGCTGAGGTGGTAAAACTACACTCTTCGGTTCGATACGTGGTCTATTTTCTCGGCTTCGTTCCTGGGTTTGCATATCTCGGCGGTTTACCCGAACAGCTGGCAACGCCCCGACTTCCGAATCCCCGACGAAGCACGCCGGCTGGCAGTGTGGGCATTGCAGGCAAGCAGACCGGGGTGTATCCATTCGCTACGCCGGGGGGGTGGCGGGTGATCGGCCGCACGCCTCTCACGATGTTCGATTTGAGTCGCGAGGGTATGAGTTTGCTAGCTGTCGGGGACCATGTGCGCTTCTTGCCGATTTCCGTCGACAGATTCCGCGCGATCGAGAGTCGATGAGTTCCATTTATGTTCTGAAAGCGGGCCTGCTCACCACGGTGCAGGATCTGGGAAGGCCGGGGTTTGCCGCGATCGGTGTTTCGGCATCGGGAGCTGCCGACCCGATTTCGCTGCGGCTGGGCAATCGTCTCGTCGGAAACGCCGAAGGCGCAGCTGCACTGGAGATGACGCTGCTCGGCGGAACCTTCGTTTTCAGCCAAGGGGCCGTGGTGGCACTCACTGGTGCCGATTTTGGTGCAAGCGTCGACGATGGTGGGGAGGTGTCGATCGGTGTCTCTTTCAAACTCCGCCCGGGTCAAACGCTTCGGCTGGGATCTACGCGCACCGGGGCGCGCTGCTATTTATGCGTTCAGGGAGGAATTGTGGTGCCGCCATTCCTTGGCAGTACGTCGACGCATGTCCTGAGCGGAACCGGCGGTTTCTGGGGCAGGTCCTTGCGCGCGGGAGACATGCTAACCACCGGCCCCGCTGCCCAAGTCTTTCGAAGGAGGAGAATCGCTCCCCCGATGTTGGAACTCCTTGCCTCTCGAAAGGTCTTGCGCGTCACTGCTGGGCCACAGGCAGCTTGGTTCTCAAAAGCGTCACGGCGCTCGTTTTACTTAGCGACCTACCGGGTCCAAGAGCAATCCGATCGCGTGGGACTTCGCCTGGAGGGACCAGCGGTTTCACAAAACCGACCGAGGGCGATGATTACGGAAGGCGTTTCGCTGGGTGCCGTTCAGGTGCCACCGGCAGGTTCGCCCATGATCCTGTTTGTAGAGCAGCAGACCACCGGTGGATATCCGAAGATGGCAAACATCATTTCCGCGGATCTGGCCCGTCTAGGACAGCTTCGGCCTCGCGATGAGATTCGATTCGAGCTGGTTAGTTGGCGCCTGGCGCGCGCACTGTTGATCGAGCAGGAGAGGCTGATGGCGTCTGCGGAGGCGATTCTCGAATGAAGCGGATCGACTTGAATTGCGATATGGGCGAAGTCCCCAAGGCGATTTCTGATGGAACCCAGGAGGCGCTCATGCCCTTTCTCACTTCAGTCAACGTAGCTTGCGGGGGACATGCCGGTGATCTGCACACTATGAAAGCAACCGTCGAGCAGGCGCTTCGCTGGCGGCTAACAGTCGGCGCGCATCCTGGATATCCAGACCGCGCCAATTTTGGGCGCAGCGAGTTGAATCTGCCGGCGGAACAAATCGCTGATTCCGTGTTCGAGCAGGTACGCGCTCTGTCCAAAGTAGCCGCCGATTGTGGCGCCGAGGTGAGCCATGTCAAGCCACACGGTGCGCTCTATAACCAAGCTGCGAAGAATCGCGCACTCGCTCAAGCGATTGTGGACGGCATCGCGCGATGGAGCCACGACGTCGTACTCGTGGGGCTGGCTGGATCAGCGATGCTCGGGGTGTTTCAAGAGGCTGGTTTTCGAATTGCTGCAGAGGCGTTCGTCGATCGACGATATGAAACCGATGGGACGTTGCGGTCGCGAGGATTTGACGACGCGCTAATACGCGATCCGATGGACGCCGCGGAACAAGCGTTGAGTATCGCGCAGCAAGGGACGGTCCTTGGACGTGACGGGGCTCAAATAGCTGTCAGCGCAGAAACCCTCTGCATCCACGGGGACACTCCAGGAGCCGTCCAAATCGCCGCCGCCGTAGCCGCAGCGCTGCGAAACGCCGGAGTCGACCTCCGGCCACTCTCGCGCGAGTAAGTAGCAAACTCTGTAGGTCGTCTGACAGCAACCTGAGCCTCCTTGCCTTTCTGAGCCCAGAAGACATGAAGCATGTTCCGCACCTGGGAAGAAGGTAGCGGTTCTGGCCTTACCTCCGAGCGTCAGCCAAGTGCGGCGGAATGGCTCTCAATTCCGCGATGAGTGACCGAGAAAAACGTCGCCTGGGTGAGGGTGCACCTCCCCTCAACAGCTCGGGAGAGTGAGGAGGAGGTGCGGGTATGTCGCGGGGAAACGCGACTTAGTGAGGGAATTTGTATCAAACGGCATGCTTTCGGCACACCTGTCAATTCTGCCAGACGATAATTTCGGCCTCTTCCGCGCACTCCTTGCAGACTGCAGCTCGGAAGCGCTTGGGTTGATTCTGCGTGATTTAGGGCCCTCGACACAGTGAGGCGCGTACTCGCGACCTTCCGATCGAGTGGCGAAGAACTCAGGAGCTGTGTTTCAAGTCTATTTTCTGTTTTCCTACTTCCTCTTTTAGGTGTTTTTCGGCGCTTTTGTTCCTAGATCTAGTTTCGGTTCGGGGCGTACCGTTGCGGTGCACCCAACTCTGGCGAAACGCCACGGAAGGTAATTCCACTGCAGTGCTTTCTTCCTTCATTGGGCGCCCGCGAGAGTGATGTTTGTGCGCCACTTGCCGCTTGGCGTCTCTGTCAGAAGTGACAGTTGAGGCCTGCTTGCCATTGTCGCAGGCTCTTCAATGAAAATTTTCAAGGATCGGTTCAGCCGGAAAGACGATTCTCGAAGAATCCGCGTGACGGTGGGTGCGTCGCTCGGCACAGATTTCGTGTTCGATCGAACGCTTGGCGTACATCGAAACGAGAAGTGCCTAGCTAAGGACTGGCTTTTCCGTGTGTTAAGGGAGACCAAAATCTAGGAGACCAGCTAAAGATGCGCGTTTGCAGCCGAAGTGCATGTACGCGGGTCACCGC
>Ga0126373_10002277_pt1 | contig 14120 bp, 8 predicted proteins | sample PanSoiMetPlot_11_FD_92545 | JGI IMG/M metagenome (GOLD analysis project Ga0126373, IMG submission 92545) | Tropical forest soil microbial communities from Panama - MetaG Plot_11 | ecosystem: Environmental > Terrestrial > Soil > Tropical forest > Bulk soil | place: Panama | collected 2016-02-17 | reverse complement strand
TGGCTCAGCCTGGCTAGAGCGCCTGGTTCGGGACCAGGAGGTCGGTGGTTCAAATCCACTCGCCCCGACCACTCCAATCCCGTTAAATCAACAACTTACCTGCGGACTCACCTGCCGAGCGCGAGCAACTTGAGTCCGATTGGGTCCAAATACGAGTGCTTCAACGCCCGCCACTGCCCGGCGCTGATCTTCCGGTATGGCGTGCAGATAGATTTTCCGAGTGATTTCGGGTGTTGCGTGGCCAAGTAGGGCCTGGACGGTCCCGAGAGGGGCCCCTGTTGTATCCAACAGCGTAGCGTGCGAATGGCGAAGGGAATGCCAGCTGATTCCCTCGATTCCCAACTCTCTACATGCTGGTCTCAGATGCCGCCTCAGGAGATTGTGTCGGTTCAGCGGACCGCCAGCTTCTGTGCGAAATACGAGATCATCTGGTTGTCCACTTCTCGGCTGCAGTCTAGCCAGAACGGCGCGCGCTACCGCTGCGAGAGGTATGAGTCTGGCACTCTCTTGCGATTTGGGCGTGTCGAAATGGCCGTCGTACACCGTCTCTTCAACTTGCAGAGCACTCCCCGTCAAATCGACGCACTTCCATCGGAGTGCGAGAATCTCACCAATTCGGAGTCCGGTGAGAACCAATAGCATTGCGATTGAACGAGCAGGCTCCTTCAACTGATCCCTCAGTTGCGTGATTTGAGCTGGTGTCAGGATCATCTTCGCTTGCTGTCTGATCGGACGCCGCGGAAGTTTAGTCTTGAGAACTGGATTCTGAGTAACATACCCCCAGTCCTCTGCGGTCGACAAAGTCCGTCCCAGAACGCCGCGAACGTGTTTAACCGTCTTCCATGCAAGTCCCGCGTTGAGCTTGGTCGCAAGGAAGGATTGAATCCATTCGCGCTTGATGTCGCAAAGGCGGGCTTTGCCAAACGCCGGCACCAGGTGAGCATCGAGAATGTGGCAATAGTGTTTTTGAGTTGCATACTTCAGAGTGGGCAGCACTACCGGTTTCCAATCTTGTGCGATGTAATCAGCGTAGCAGCGCGTGGACTGGGGCCGATAAGAGCCGCTGTTAATCGAGTTGAGTCGTCTTGATAGGACCTCCATCGCATGCGAGCGTGAGCCGAGTTCGGCGACTGTGCCCAAAACCTCCGCACGCCTTCTGCGTCCGATGGAGCCATCCAGATTGATAACTTCCTCCCACCAGCGGGCCACCCAGACTTTGCGTTGAGTTCCCCGCTTGAATAATGAGCCTTGCTGAAAGCGCTTACGAGCCATTCTGATTCCTCCATGAATGGCCCGCTTGGCTTGTTCTGCGTCAGCTAAGAGTTTAGCTCCTGAGTCAAGACCCACGGAATTCTCCGCGCTGACGCTCGATCCAGGCCTGAATCTCGATTCGCCGGAAACGCCAATACTTGCCGAGGCGATAACCCGGCAAGTGTTCCGTCGAACGCTTGCGTGTTCGTGTGTAGACCCAAGACGACGGTACTTGCAGCAGTGCCGCAACTTCCTGGACGGTTAGGAGACGGTCTTCTTCTCTTCTTCCAGTCGCTGTGGCCGCGTGGTGTGGCGCGGCGTGTCCGGAACCACCACCGGCGAACAGACGATCATCCATGGCCGATGTTTGCGGTGAGGTATGGTTCCGCTCTTCTATGCCATACGAGTTAACTTCTACTGCGTGGCGCGAGCCATGTCGTCGGTCAGACGCTGGGTTCTCACGCATACCGAATTGGAGGCATCGGTGCATAGGTTCTACTTGAGTGCCAGTTGGACGGACTCCCCTTTCGAGATTGCTGCTTTCGATGTGCGACGTTGAACTTCAGAGTTGTTGGTGTGTTGGCCTAGCCAGGATTTGAATTCTGCGTCTTTGTGGAAAAGCAGTTTGAGCGCTTCAATGACCACGTAAGCCGGCGAGGAGTCAATGAACTCAGCGTATTTGTCGAGCCTGAGTTTTACATCCTCCTCGACCCGGATTTGTATGGTTGCCGACTTGGGTTGTTTAGGTTGTGCCTTTAAGAGTGGCAAGTACTCTTCTCCTTTCATCATGCAATCTTGTCGGACAGGCCGTATGCGGCGCCGCATACGATCTGTCCGACAGAGCTCTTTCACGCGGCCCACGGCGAGCTGCGATTCCTGTAGGCTGAGGCGGGAGCGACCCCCGGGTGCGCCTTGACGCACGGTGCGTCAAATGGCGGGGTCGCTCCCGCCTCAGGCAAGTTCTGGGCCGCGTGCGATTTCGTCCTTCGGGATCGTTGATCTGAATGATTTCTCTTATGTTGCGCTCGACCCAGGATGAAGTGGTCGGTGAAGTTGCACGGGGTGAAGTTGGGGGGTGAAGCGCACTTCACCGGAACCGAGAGCGTGAGGGCCAGAAGCGCGGCTGCTTCGTGCCTAGCGAAGTACACGCGTGCGTGACTATACGAGCCGAACGTCGTGAGGACCCAGCGAGGTCGGAAGGTGCAGAAGGCATTGCTTACGGTCTTCACTCTGTAGCACCCCGTCTCCTGAGATCTGGCGAAGGTCTGCAGGGACATCCGCGGGCAAAACACTGGGCTGGAACGACCCCACGGGTCACTTTGGCCACGCAGTCTGGGCAAAAAGGGGGTCGTTCCAGCCCAGTTCGGTGTTTTGCCCGCGCCCAAATTCTTTGTCGCGCAAAGCGCAACCTCAATGCTCTTCGAGACTTCGTTCACCCGCAGGGTGAACCAAACGTTGAACGGAGGAGTGAACCGTGTCTTTCATGCACCTATCACCATCGTCAGCAAATTCCCGTACCGAAGGACAAGGCCCGTTGATCAGATAAGTCTCAAAAAAGATGGCGCGCCCGGGTTTCTGCTGTAAGATTTGGACCCGCAATTCAGACTCAGCAAGCTCACCTTTGCACCAGGATTGATAGAGACTGTCCAATGCGTTGCCACGGAAGCGTTCCCGCCCATCTCTCAGAAATTCGAGATCCTCCGTCACGGGGATGATGTATTCGTGGTTCTCCCACTTCTTCCGAATCTTGAAATACTTCAGGACTTCGTTCGACCAGTCGGTCTCTAGGGGCCGTTTGACTAGGGATCGGAACCGCTCCTCAGCGCCGAAAAAGTAAGTTTCTTTCGCCGCTATATACAAAAACCGGAAGGTATTCAGTTGCTGAAACAAACGTCCATAGGTAGCGAGATGCGAGGCAAACGCCGACGGCCTCTCGAGGCCGGAATCGACGTAACTGAAGGTGACCACAGGTGGAATAGCAGGAAAAGGAGGGGCAAGAAAGAGCGGAAACTTGTCGACAAAGTAGCGAATCGTTTGCTGATCGGGAGTAGCGCCCTCGTAGACTTTCGCCGGCAAGCAATCCTTCGAGATGCCCAATTCATTGCAGAAGAACTTGACTTTGTCTGGCTCCGTTTCGAAATAGGCAAACTCCTGGTTGGCCAGAATGAAGTCAAGGAGAACCAGGCGGGTCCTCATGAATTCAAGCGAGTGACGCTTGCGGTTGCGAAGGTTGTCCTTGTCCATCTGACCGTAGACCGTTCTCGAATAGAGATGAAAGAGGGCTGCTGTACGCAGCTGGGCGCACACGCGGGCGTGCCCTTTTTCAATGAGCTTTTGAGCAAAACAGTCCGGGCGCTTTCCACATCGGCTGCCCGTGAAGGCGCGGAACTGTCGCATGGTGAAGTAGCCGGAGAACACCGCCACAATGTAGAGAAACCGAGCCTCGGACTCGGTGTAGCCGAGTTGCTGTATGCGCTCAACATGGGCAGATGGAATCTTCATAGCACCGGACTCCTTCTTATTCGTGCAATTCCTTCAATGCATGCCCTTTAGAGTTCCGTCTTGCACGACTCTCTGCGTTGAACTGGACAGAGCAGAGGACGTCACCGCCTAAGCCAGTAGTTAGGCCAAACATACTTGGAGCCAGCGCTCCATGTAGTGGGTTTCTGACTCGTGCGCGACGCGCCGCCCCCGGCCGTCCACGATGCCTGGCAGGTCACCCGGCTGCATCGGGTCCACCAAGCTGACAGGAGGTAAATTCGGCGAGAACTTCCCCTCACTGATAAAGAGACTTTGGAGCGGGAAAAAGTGAGAAAAAATCTTCGCCTGCCTCACGGAAGAGAGACGGAGGCTCTATTGACGCGGGAAGAAAATCGGTGGCAGGCTTTGAATTCGTGTAGTACCCAGCCGGAAAATTGCTGAGGAGCCAATGGAGTCTCGCGAGACGGACTCGTACGGCGAATGGGTGATCCGCAAGCTTCAGGCGGGAGGAGCTGCGAATCCCCTGCCGGCCGACGTCCTAGCTGCTGCCCGGGTGGTCTGGCCTCGCATTCCCGCCCTAGTTGCTAGCGAGATCAAAGCGGAAGGTTCCATTCGCGAAGCTGAGGCTCTAGCGGCGGACATTTGGGAAGGAGTGCTGCGGTCGGTCGGCAAAGCAATCGAGCGGAAAGGCAATTACGCCTCGTCGATTCGGGACCCAGAGTCTTATCTTCTCGTAGCCTTCCATCACCGATTTCGAAGATTCCAGAAAGCAGAACAAGGGCGACGCGATAGGTTTCCGTCCGCTTCGACGATCCTCGATCTGGGTCTGGTCGAGGGCATCCGAGATGCGACTTGGATCCACGAACTCGAGCGGGCCATCACCGTCAGGCAGATCACCGACCGGATGGACGATTGGACAAAAAAGGCTTGGCAGGCACGACAATTTGGCTATTCCTGGAAGGAGATCGCAGCCCGGTCCGGGCTCAGCGAGCAAGCCGCGAAGAAGAAATTCGAATATGGTTTGGAGAAGACAAGGCAACGGGTTGTTGGATTCCTAAAGACAGGAAAGACGAAGGAGTCTGCCTAAGGTTGCGACATTACGCCGCCCGGTGGCAGGCCTGGGTTTTTCAAAATGGAGGATCATCTGAACCGAATGGGGTACACCGATCGAGAAGAGAAGAGCATCTTGGAGGTGTTGGGTCGCGGACTCCTAAGGGAGTTCCCCAATCCCTCGCGCGCAGGGTGTCCACCTTCCGACGTTCTTAAGAGAATTGCGAGTCACGACATGCCGCTCTCAGAAGCGGAGAAGTGGCTCGATCACCTGGGCTCTTGTAGTCCCTGTTACCGGGATTATCTTGACTTTCAGGCTGCGAATCGGAGCCGTCGTCAGTGGGCGTTATTCGCAGTTGCGGCGGGAATATTGCTCGCGATTCTCGTCATGAGCCGGACACTCACTTCCAAACACAATGAGCCACTGTTGGCACGAACCGCCGTGCTTGATCTAAGCAATCGATCTCTCACGCGCGGGGTGGAACAGGGGTCTCCTGAGGGTCCATTGGAAGTGAGCCGTTATGCATCACGTTGGGATATTCAACTTCCGCTGGGAAGCTCGGAAGGGCCATATGAAGTACGGCTGACTACCGTCCAGGGCGAGCAGATTCTTGCCGCCAGTGGGATAGCTACAATTAACGCGGGGACCACGCTGCTCCGCATTGAAGTGGGACTCTCGCAGGCTGGCCCGGGACCCTACGTTCTTCAGATCCGAAGGCCGACACTTGGTTGGAATTCGTACTCGTTAATTGTTCATTGAGATTCGCAGTTCGGAGGGGCTTAGGGCCTTCGCGCGAGGAGAATGCCCGGGGACCTGCCGCGTTTTCCACAGTAATTTTTCAAAGCTGTGACTGCAGTACTTGACAGTAATCTAAGCCATCAATACAATCCGCGCCAATCGCAAGAACCAGACAGATGAAGGAATTGGTTCCTCCTAATCGAGGAACAAATTCGATGGTGTGTCTGCCTGCCCGTTACTGGCTTTTCAAAAAGAAAGACCGAAAGACCGTGGAGGGAGTCGTGATCAATACGCGTCTGGGCGTTTCACTTATTGGACTGCTCTTGGTGCTTTGCCTTAGCCCGATGTCGGCAGCTCAAGGCGGTATATGCCAATCCAAGTGTTGGACTTGCTTTCCAGCGCTTTCCTTCCTGGGCTGGGAACCGGCACCACCTCCACTCTGGGCCATGCTTGTCTCCCAAAACACGCTTCCTGGCTTAGGAGAGCTGTCCGTCTACGCAGCACGGACCAACCTATGTCCGGCACAGGAATGTCCCACTTGTCCGGGCGCCGGAAGTCCGGCTCCACCCGTGGCTAATGCGCCGATTTGTCTCGGTACCGGAAATACTTACGTTGAGCAAACGGACGTAATGCTGCCAGGCCTGGGTGGCGGAATTACGCTAATCCGTAGATGGAACAGCATCTGGCCTATCACACAAGCTACGTCTTCAGTTGGGATGTTTGGGCCTAATTGGCGATCTACGTATGAAGAACGCGTGTTCGTTGGAAGCGACTACTTCATCAAATATTTGCGCGGCGATGGCAATTTTTGGTCATTTGGGCTCGCGCCCACGGGATGGCTGCCAGCCACGCCCGCAAACGCAAACGCTACGTTGGTTCAAGGCAACAACAATTGGACGATCACCTTTCAGAACGGTGAACAGCGGCAATTCAGTCTTGCGACGGGTCTTCTCACTGCTATCATTGACCGCAATGGAAATACGACCCAGCTCTCCTATGACGGTTCGAACCGCCTTGTAACGGTCACTAGCGCAGCCTCGCAACACCTCTACTTCAGTTATGGCAATGCATCATTCCCCTACGTCGTCACGAGTGTTACTTCGGATTTCGGTTTGTCTCTTTCTTATTCGTACGACTCTCAAGGAAGATTAAGCCAATTCACCAAGCCTGACTTGACGACCGTATCGTTTACCTACAATACGCAATCGCAGATTACTGCCGTGACGGACAACAACGGGAAGGTTCTGGAATCTCACACTTACGATTCCAGCGGTCGAGGTTTGACCGCCTCCCAAGCAAACGGGGTGAACGCAGTGACGGTCACCTATCCGCAATGATCTGCGGTCGCAAAGTGTCACCGAACATTCCGGAAACCAGTGAGTCGTTGTAGTGGTCTGCGAGGGCTATGTCCATGAAACTGCGGGTCGGACGCAATTATTCGAAGGTTTGGTTCGCACTAGTCCCGATGTGTCTCTTGCCAGCAATATGTAACGCGGCTGGGCCAACCATCTCGAGTCTCTCGCCGACGTCGGGGGCTGTCGGAACATCCGTGACGATCACTGGCTCGAACTTTGGCACATCGCAAGGAAGCAGCACGGTTACCTTCAATGGAACCAGTGCGTCCGTTACCAGTTGGGGATCTACAAGCATTAAAGCGACGGTGCCCAGTGCTGCCACCACGGGAAATGTGGTCGTCACGGTCGGTGGGGTCGCAAGCAACGGGAAGAACTTCACGGTGGTTCCCCACATCAGCAGTCTTACCCCAAGCTCCGGGGCCGTCGGAGCTTCAATCACGATCGCCGGAACCACTTTTGGGTCAACGCAGGGCAGCAGCACGGTGAAGTTCAACGGCACAACCGCAAGCGTTACCAGCTGGAGTTCGACGAGTATCGTTGCAGCGGTTCCGAGCGGCGCAACGACAGGAAACGTGGTGGTTACCGTTTCTAGCCAAGCCAGCAACGGCGTAAGTTTTACAGTTCTTCCCACACCGAGCATTTCGAGCGTGTCTCCTTCTTCCGGAGCAGTTGGAGCGGCCGTAACCATTTCCGGCTCCAATTTCGGCAGCAGCCAAGGTAGTGGTTCCGTGTCCTTCAATGGAACGGCAGCTACGGTGGGAACCTGGAGCTCCGGAAGCATTACCACCACGGTTCCAGCGGGAGCGACAACGGGCAATGTGGTCGTGAACGCAAGTGGTGTCAATACGAACGGGATTGCGTTCACCGTGCTTCCAACGCCGAGCATCACTAGCCTGTCCGTCACCTCGGGCGCAGTGGGCGCCGCAGTGACCATAACGGGTACGAATTTCGGTTCGACGCAAGGCAGCGGCACAGTCAAGTTCAACGGGACGCAAGCGACGGTGACGGGTTGGAGCGCGACGAGTATAGCGGTCACCGTGCCCTCGGGGGCTACCACTGGGAACGTCGTTGTGAACGCAAGTGGTGTCAACACGAACGGGATTGCATTTACGGTGCTTCCTACGCCGACTATTTCGAGCCTTTCAGTTACCTCGGGAGCGGTTGGGGCTGCGGTGACAATTTCTGGGTCGAATCTGCGTTCGACGCAGGGCAGCGGATCCGTGAGTTTTAACGGCACGGCGGCAGTGGTGACGAGTTGGAGTGCGACGAGTGTTGCCGTGACGGTCCCATCCGGGGCGACAACCGGCAACGTGGTCGTGAATGCAAGTGGTGTCAACACGAACGGGATTGCGTTCACGGTGCTTCCTACGCCTAGCATTTCAAGCTTGTCTGTTACCTCGGGGATGGTGGGCGCCGCGGTGACCATAACGGGGACGAATTTCGGTTCAACGCAGGGCAGCGGCGCAGTCAAGTTCAACGGGACGACAGCGACGGTGACGAATTGGAGCGCGACGAGTATTGCTGCGACAGTGCCATCCGGAGCAACCACTGGCCCCGTTGTCGTGAATACCAGTGGAGTGCTAACCAATGGGATAGTCTTCACCGTTCTTGCGACGCCAAACATTACAGGCTTGTCGCCGGCATCCGGGGCCATAGGTGAGTCGGTCACGATCATGGGCACAGGATTCGAACCGACACAGGGATCCAGCACAGTAACCTTGAACGGTACGGCCGTTCCGGTAACGAGTTGGAGCGACATAGCTATAGTCGTTGTCGTGCCGAGCGGAGCTTCCTCGGGACCGTTCTCGGTCACAGTGAATGGCCAAACGGTGCAGAGCTCGACATTCACCGTTACGAGCTTGCCGTCGGGTTGGCTGGACTCCGATATCGGATCGGTCGGGGTCGCCGGTAGTGCGACTTACGCCAGTGGCGTGTTCTCCCAGTCGGGAGCGGGCTCCGGAATCTTTGGGACTACTGACGGCTTGAACTTTGCTTACCAGTCCTTGTCCGGCGACGGAACGATCGTGGCCAGGGTCATGACGTCCCAAGGAAACAACGCACCGCTTGCCGGATTGATGATTCGGGAAACTCTTGATCCGAGCGCGACAAACGCACTCGCCTTCTTTCGGCAAGGCAGTATCTCAATGAGCGAAAGGACGACCACGGGAGGAAATCCCACTTCCCAATATGGAATGGCCGCAACGCTTCCATATTGGCTCAAGCTCGTTCGCAGCGGGAACAATTTCAGTGCCTTCTCTTCCTACAACGGGCTGACTTGGGCACAAATTGGTACGACACAGACAATCAGCATGGCGCAGAACGTGTACATCGGAATGGTGGTGACAAACCAAAGCACCTCCGCGGCCGCCACAGCGACTTTCGACAATGTGTCGGTCAATTCCGCGGCGGCCCCAGCTCCGATCATCACCGCCGTTTCAGGGACTACAGGTGCCGTGGGGAGTCAGGTGACCCTTATAGGTACCGGTTTTGGCAATTCTCAAAATGGCAGTCTGGTGGTGTTGAACGATGCGCCTGTTGACGTCGACAGTTGGAATGCGACTGCAATCACGATAACGATCCCAACGGGCGCAACCTCAGGATACATGGTCGTTTCTGTCGCGCCGGCCATGAATGATAGCAACCCTGTGTACTTTACCGTCGCGTCGCAGCCGTTGCCGCCACCGTGGCTCGATCAGGATCTTGGTCCCGTTGGTTTGGCGGGCACTGCCACCTACTCGAACGGTGTTTTCACTCTCAATGCTTCGGGCTCAGGGATCTACTATCCCCCTGACGAGGCTCACCTCGCGTATCAGATGACCTCGGGCAACGGGACGATCGTTGCACATGTTGTGTCCGTCTCCGGAACGAGTTCCGCGGAGGCTGCAGTGATGATTCGCCAGAGCTTGGATCCAAGTGACGCGGACGCCTACGTGTATTGTGAAGCGGGTTCAATAGTCTTTGCCGTTCGTTCTACAGCTGGTGCGGCGAGCACGACGGTAGCGAGCATGTCCCAGGGCCTGCCTTACTGGGTGGAATTGGTTCGCAATGGTAACTCGTTCAGTGCTTACACCTCCCCCGACGGCATCAACTGGACTCAGCTTGGAACAACCCAGACCGTTACGATGGTCCAAAACGTGTACATTGGCTTAGCCGCCAGCAACCAGTCCAACTCTTCGCTGGCCACCGCCAAACTGGACAACGTATCGGTGACAACGTCGGGAGCTTCAGCCCCAACGATCACAAGCGTTTCAGCCACGACGGGATCTGTTGGAAATCTGGTCACAATATTTGGTGCAGGCTTCGGTGATGTACAAGGTGGCAGCGTTGTTTTGCTGAATTCTGTTCCCGTTACAATCGATCTCTGGAGCAACACGTATATAGAATTCACGATCCCTTCGGGAGCCGCCTCTGGGAATCTGGTGGTGTCAGTCGCACCGAGCATGAACGACAGCAATCCGGTCTACTTTGTCGTAACGGCCCAGCCATTGCCCATCTCGTTGTTGAATTTCGACGTCGGGGACGTCGGTATGAATGGAAGTTCGACCTTTGCGAATGGGGTTTACACAGTTACGGGAGCGGGACTAGGAACCTTTGGAACGCCTGACGGTCTGCAATTCGTTTATCAGACCCTGTCAGGAGATGGAACGATCATCGCAAGGCTAACCAACCTGCAAGGGAACTCCGCTTCACAGGCAGGAGTCATGATTCGAGAGACTCTTTCCTCGAGTGCTACGAATGCGTTCGTCTGCTATTACGCCGGCTACGATTACATGACCGATCGACCAACGACGGGCGGAAGCTCGTCCTACCAAACTGGCTCTGCGGCGGCGTTCCCAACATGGCTGAAGTTGGTCAGAAGCGGGAGCACGTTTACGGGATTTCAATCGACGAACGGCGTCGATTGGGTGCAAATTGGGACCGCTCAAACCATCACTATGGCGCAGAATGTTTACATCGGGTTGGGTGTAACAAGCCGGAGCACCTCGGCTACCTCAACAGCTACATTCGATAATCTGTCGATTAGCACGACTTCCAGTCCGGCCCCCATCATCACAAGTTTCTCCACAACGACGGGTCCAGTGGGCAGTCAGGTCATTCTGACTGGAAACAATTTCGGCGCGTCTCAATCAGGGAGTGAAGTCTTTTTGAACAATGCTCCGGTAACGATCAATGCCTGGAGCAACACTTCGATCACGGTCACGATCCCTTCTGGCGCGACTTCCGGATTAATGCTCGTTTCCGTGGCCCCGGCCATGAACGACAGCAATGCTTTCGTTTTCACGATAACCGGGCAGCCTCTACCAGTCCCGTGGCTCGATGCCGACATAGGCGTGGTTGGAGTCGCGGGGAGTGGAACGTATTCAGGCGGGGTGTTCACGGAAGCGGGAGCGGGTGTCGGAACCTTTAGCACGCCCGATGGCTTCCATTTTGTTTATCAGGTGTTGTCCGGCGACGGGATGATCGTAGCGCGTGTCACCAGCTCGCAAGGGAACTATGCCCCGTTGGCTGGGGTCATGATCCGAGAGACACTGAGCTCCAGCTCGACGAATGCGTTGGCGTATTTCCGACAAGGTAGCATTGCTTTAAGCGAACGGAGCACCACCGGAGGAAGCGTGTCGTATCAGTCCGGCATGAGCGCGGCGCTGCCATATTGGCTTAAGCTGGTGCGTTCGGGAAGCTCGTTCTCCGGTTATGCGTCGCCCGATGGCGTGAATTGGACGCAAATTGCTACAACACAAACCGTTACCATGGCTCAAAACGTGTTGATTGGAATGGTGGTCGCGAATCAAAGCACTTCCGCCACGGCGACAGGGGCCTTCGATAATTTGAGCACGGCTATTGGAACCACGCCGTTCGTCACAGGTGTGTCTCCCGGCCTGGGTGGCACTGGAACTTCCGTAACAATTACGGGCTCAAACTTTGGGTCATCGCCGACAGGCAACTCCGTCCAATTTAACGGCGTAGCGGCCACATCAACTACGAGTTGGACGAACACGCAAATCGTAGCGCTTGTTCCTTCCGCAGCTACCTCGGGAACGGGGCCCGTCAGCGTCACCGTCGGTGGTGTCACGAGCTCCGTAAATCCGAACTTCACTGTTATCAAGCCTGTGATTTCGAGCCTTGCGCCTCCTGCGGCGCAGCTTGGGTCGCAGGTAACTTTAAACGGCTCGGGGTTTGGTGCCAATCAGGGTACAAGCCAAGTGCAGTTTAACGGGATAGCCGGAACGGCCGTCGCTTGGAGCGACACGCAGGTCACGGTTACGGTTCCGTCGAATGCAACAAGCGGCAGTGTCACACTGACCGAGGAGGGTGTAACGAGTAACTCGGCGGCATTCTCGCTGCTAGAAGCTCTCTCCGTCACGAATATTTCGCCCGCTATCGGGCCGGTGGGAACAACTGTCACGATCACCGGCACAGGCTTCGGCCCGACGCAGAGCAATAGCACTGTGGACTTCTATGGGACCGTAGCGGCAATTCAGAACTGGAGTGACACGCAAATCGTCGCTACCGTTCCTTCCGGAGCCCGAACGGGATCGGTCGATGTGACCGTCGGAGAGGCGACGCTGTACGGACCGCAGTACATAATCACCCAGACGATTCAGCTCACCGATTCTAAGAGCAATCAATCGTCCTACACCTCCGCACTCATCGGCGGCGTGTGGATACCTCTGGTTGGACAGGGCTCTGGCTGTTCTACCTGTACGCAGCGTGGAAACATCAGCTACACATTCGACACAAACGGGAATGCGCTTTCGAGAACGGACGAAAACGGCAACACAACGACCTATACGTACGACTCGGGTGGAAACGTTCTCAGCGTGACGGTCCCCGTCGGCCCAGGCCACACGGCGACGACGATGTATACCTACAACAGCTTCGGCGAGGTTTTGACCGTGACCGACCCGATGGGTTTCGTGACGACGAACGCCTATGACGGCAACGGGAATCTGCTGTCGGTAACGACGCCAGCGCCAAGCAACGGAGCGCCCGCAAGCGTGACGCAATTCGCTTATAACTCCTTGGGAGAACTGAAGACGATCACCGATCCCCGCGGCAATGGCACGTCGCTCACATACACGCCGGCCGGTCTGATTCAAACGATTACCGATGCGCAGAGCAATCTCACCACGTACGGATACGACAGCCAAGGAAATCGCACTTCCGTTACCGACGCGAACAACAAGCAGACTATGTTCGCGTACGACGCGATGAATCGGCTCACGAAAATCAGTTATCCTGATACGACGACGACTCAGTTCGGTTATGACTACCGCGGCCGCAGGACGTCGGTTACTGACCAGAACAGCAAAACCACCACCTACGCCTACGATGACGCCGACCGGCTCACCAGCGTGACGGACGCGGCGAACAATGTAACCACTTACGGTTACGACACGGAAAGCAATCTGACGAGCATTCAGGATGCCAACCAAAACACCACGTACTTCGCCTACGATGCGTTCGGCAGAGTGACGAAAACCACCTTCCCATCGGGCTACGTCGAGACCTATGGCTATGACAATGTCGGCAATTTAACCAGCAAAATTGACCGTAAGAACCAACTGATCACCTACACTTACGACCAGTTGAACCGGCTTACCCTGAAGTCCTATCCTGATACTTCCACGGTGAATTACACGTACGATGACGACTCCAAGTTGACCCAGGTGACGGACCCTACAGGCACGTATCAATTCATTTTCGACAACATGGGGCGGCTGACGGGCACTTCGACACAATATGCGTTCTTGACGAGCCGAACCTTTACCACCGGCTACGGCTATGATGCCGCATCGAACCGCAATGGCTTCACCGATCCGGAAGGCGGCTCTACCACCTATGCTTATGACACGTTGAATCGTTTGCAGACACTGACGCCACCGGCCGCTATCAGTGGCGGAAACTTTGGTTTCGGCTACGATGTTCTGAGCCGCCGGACGAGCCTGACGCGGCCGAACGGAGTGAACACAAGCTACGGCTATGACAATTTGTCTCGCCTGCTGAGCGTTACGCACGCCTTGAGTGGAACAACTCTGGAAGGAGCCGTCTATACGGTCGACAATGCTGGAAACCGCAAGACGAGAGCACCTCAGCCGAGCGGGAGCACCAGCACCTACGGATACGACAACATTTACGAGCTGCAATCCGTGACTCAGGGCGGTAGCACAACGGAAAGCTACACATACGATCCAGTCGGAAACCGTTTGACGAGCCTGGGCAGCTCGTCCTGGAGCTACAACACC
>Ga0126373_10002276_pt1 | contig 14121 bp, 11 predicted proteins | sample PanSoiMetPlot_11_FD_92545 | JGI IMG/M metagenome (GOLD analysis project Ga0126373, IMG submission 92545) | Tropical forest soil microbial communities from Panama - MetaG Plot_11 | ecosystem: Environmental > Terrestrial > Soil > Tropical forest > Bulk soil | place: Panama | collected 2016-02-17 | reverse complement strand
TTATGGCAGCTTGCGGACTTATTGGAAATTTGGCGGGCTTCGCCACGACGTGGTCCGGGTTTGTGGCACCGGAAGCTCGCACGGCGGCAACGAATGGGGCAACGAAATAGATGAGCCAACGTTCCGTTCTGTTGACCGGGGCCAGCGGCCTAATTGGCCGTCATGTCGCGAAGAAACTAGCCGCACTCGATGGCAGGCGGCTGGTGTGCATTCTCAGAGACGGAGAGCGACACCCGCAAGCACAATCGCTCGTTCGCGAGGGTGCCACTGTGGTTGCAGGGAATTTCTATCAACCTGCAGTGATCGAGAAGGTTTTCGAAGAACACCAAATCCAGGAGGTTATTCACTTAGCGGCGATTCGCGGTGGAGGGAAGGCGGCCGCCGCGGACTTTCAAGAAGTCAATATCAAAGGCACGGAGCGCCTGCTTCATGCGGCTCTTGAACGGAAGGCGCAGAAGTTCATTTTTTGCAGTTCGGTTGGCGTCTATGGGACGATTCCCGCGAACATGCCGGCTGGCTTGGAGAGCCCCTTCTGCGGAGACAATCAATACCATCAATCGAAGATCGAAAGCGAAGAAGCGGTCCAGAGCTACATTCAGAAGGGCCTGAACGCTTACATCGTGCGTCCGACGATTACCTATGGGGTCGGCGACGACGGTTTCCCCAACGCGCTGGTACACCTGGTCAGGAAGCGCCTGCTGTGGCTGCCAAGGAGCAATCATCGAGTTCATCTGGTTGACGTGGAGCGGCTTGCAGAAGCGTTTTGCAATCTCATGGTGAACGATTACTCTTCGCAACGTGTGTTTGTCGTTGGTGACTTTGAACCAACCACGTTGCGAGAACTGGCTGATTGGATTCACCTTCATTTCTACCGCCGTCCATACCCGAGCTATTTCCGTTTGCCGGATTGGGTTTTTGCCGTGGCCTTTCGATTGTTCCAAAGCATTCGCAATGAAAAGTGGATGGCGCGCGTAGCGCTGCTTTCGAATGACTGGCACTATCAGTCCGCCGATGCCTACCGTTTGTTGGGAATTCGGCCCGTTCCTACGCGAGAAGGTTTCGACCGTTTTTTGCGTGAAACCGCAATTGCCCGAGGTGAGACTCCGTGACGAAGAACGCGACCATTACGATTTCACACTGCTGGGAAGATTATTTCAAAAAGCATGACGAAGGGCTGGGCACGACGTACGAGCGCTTCATCCTGCACAATTATTTCAGTGCGCTGAAAAACAGCTACAGCGTCCAGAGCGTGCTGGAAGCGCCTTCGTTTGGAATGACGGGGGTGTCGGGCATCAACAGCCTTTGGTGGGCTTCGCAAGGAGCTAAGGTCACCATCGTGGATCAATCTGCGCCGCGATTGAAGGCCATCGAAAAGGTATGGCAAGAGGCCGGCCTGGGCGCCGAACTCGTTTTTCAGGCGCCTGATTCCGCAGAGCTGCCCTTTGCTGACGGTTCGTTTGACCTGGCGTGGAACTTTGCCGCTCTCTGGCACGTCAAGGATGGCCAGAAATACTTGTCGGAACTGTCCCGTGTTGCTAAAAAGGCCCTCTTCATCTGCGTTCCCAACAAACAAAACGTTTGCTGGGTGCTGCGCCCGCACGATTCCCAAGAGTACGAGTTGCAACATATCAATACGGAGTGGATTCTTTCCTGCCTTACGCCGCGCGGTTGGCGGCTGATCGAAACCGGGTTCTTTGATGTTCCTCCCTGGCCGGACATTGCCATGAAGAAAGAAAACATGCTTCGGATGGTTGGCTTGGGCGGGCTTGCCAAATCCATGGAGGCGAACGAGACCAATGGCAGCGGACTGTGCATTCTGGATTATTTCAACGGCAAATCTCCGGAGATGGGGAAGAACATTCTGAAGTACGGATACCTGGAAAGCTCTCCCAATTGGCTGAAGAAACGCTGGGGCCATCATCGCTACCTGGTCCTCGAGAAATCTTGAGCCAGCAGGCTTCCCGAGGCTCTGCGACAACCATTCCATGCCCAGGGTCGAAGAGAAGAGAAGAGGAAAAAGATCGATGAATTCTTCCGTCTCGCCATCGCCAACCATAAATCCTAGCGTAGACTCGTCTCAGAATCGCCTGAGCAACCTGTCGCACGTGCCACTTTTCGGAGAGCCGCTCCGCGATACATGGCTTTCCGTCGGGGTGATCTGCTTCATGATGGTCACGATGCTCGGTCTTTTTCGGCTTCCGGTTAAGAGGAGCTTCGCCAACGTCGAAGTCAACTATAACGAAGGGTGGAACGCGTACCGAGCGGCGCTGGTCGCGAAGGGGACTCCCCTTTACGGCGCAAAGCCGGGAGGTTTTGGGACTGCAACGGCTTATCCTCCGATTTCGTTCCACTTGGTGAGTTGGCTGGGAAATGCAAATACCTATGTGCTCGCAGGCCGTTTGGTGTCTATAGTTTCTCTGCTTGCGGCTGGGCTCTTTGTTGGCTTGATTGTGAAAAAAGCAGGAGGGTCGCGGCTGACGGCAGTTTTCTGTTTCTTTCTGTATGAAATCGGAATCGCGCTTCTACGGGCCGACCGCATAGGAATGTATGATCCTCAACTTTTGGGGGAAGCCTTGTCCGCGGCTGGTCTTTATTTCTATGTCCGCGATCCCCATTCGAAGCGTCTCTTATGCCTATCGGCGCTCTTTTTTTGCCTGGGAGGATTCACCAAGCATAACTTGGTGGCTTTGCCTGCAGCCGTGGCAATTGATCTTTTGCTGCGGTCGTGGCGGTCGTTCGCGACTTGGGCCAGCGCCATGGTAGTGTGTGCCGGCTTACTGACGGCCGCGACGATGTTGGTGGATGGCCGATATTTCTTCACCCATTTGCTAGGCGGCGGAGGAGGGCGCACTTATTCCTACATGACGGCTTGGAGCCAATTCCATAAGTATGGAGAAAAATTTCAGACACTGTTGGTGATTGGAACTGCCTGGTCCGTGCGCGCTTTCCGCTCCCGCACACTATTCGTGGCCGCCTTTGTCCTGGGTAACGTCCTGGGTTTCTTGCTTAGCGGCGGATACGGGATCGACCTCAATATCTTCTTCAACGGCTTCCTGGCCGCGGTAATCGTTTGCGGTCTCGCCATATCTGATTTGACCTCGGCTCTCGTCGCGCTACGTCCCGGCGGTCTAAATGCGACGGCAGCGATGATGTTCGGTTTGTTTTTTATCAGCATCTTTATGTTCGTTCCTGGGCAACTCAAGCGCGACAGTAAAGAAATGCGGGACCTTCCGGAAACGGCAAAGGAATTCCAAGCGGGCGTCGCTTTCCTTAAGGCGCATTCGGGGCCAGCGGTGTGCGAAAGCCTTCTGATGTGCTACGAGGCAGGCAAACCTTTCGAGTTCGAGCCGTTTTCAGTTCGCGATCAAATGATGGCGGGCAAGATTCCTGAGGCGGACGTTCTTCAGTTGCTTAAAACGCACCACTTTCAGGCGGTCCAAGTAGCCTTGCGCTACGACGAAGGGGACCTCAGCGAGGCCAAACTGCTGACGAGCCTCGCAGACGACCAAAAGGATCCTGAGAAATGGAGAAGGTTCTCTCCTAGTTTCATGAACGAACTTCTGAAGGATTACCAACTTGGGCTGCGGACCTCCGATAGGGCGTTTTTCGCGGCGAAATGACGCCGATTTGAGGGGCTGCGTAATTGTCCTCGAGTGGTAAGGCTTTTCCTCTGGCGGTCGTACAAAACAAACCCTAGGTTCCTCCACGAGCCAAGGCCCAACCACCACAAAAGCTAAGTGTATTTCTTTCAATGACTTAGCAAAACTCCCCAATTCGCAGAATGGTAGCTGGATTGCCGTTGTTTTAGTCGGTTCTGTTCTTTGCATTAACGGCGGTAGCCTGTCCCAAGGATCCAACCGCCGCGTCCCTGAGAAGCCCGGGGCTTCCGTCGTTTTCAAAAAGTGCGAATTCACGTTCTAGATCCCTTACTCGACGGCCGCTGGGATGAATTGGTTGCGCGTCATCCCAATGCTTCGGCGTTCCACGACCGTGGTTGGCTGGAAGCCTTAGCACGCACGTATGGCTACGAGCTATACGCGCTGACCAGCGCCCCTTTCGGCCAGCCGCTGGAAAACGGCATTGTGGTGTGCCGGGTATCCAGTTGGATCACCGGGGCCCGCCTCGTGTCGCTGCCATTCTCCGATCATTGCGAGCCGCTCCTCCACGAAAGCGAAGAGTCCGAAGATTTCATCCACTGGATGCAGGACGCATGTGATTTGCAGAATTGGAGGTATGTCGAGCTACGGCCGCTGTCCTCGTCTTACCGGGAAGGAAGTGGCCTGCAGCCCAACCGTTCCTACTGGTTCCATGAACTGGACCTGAGCCCGACGCTCGATCAGATGTTTGAGCAACTGCACAAGAATTCTTTTCAAAGAAAAGTGCAAAGGGCAGAGCGAGAGGGCCTGTCGTACGAATCGGGCCGTTCGGAACAACTTATGAACGAGTTCTACCGTCTGCTCATGAGGACGAGAAGGCGCCAGCAATTACTTCCCCAGCCGCGAGTGTGGTTCAAGAACCTGCTCGAATGCATGAGAGACAAGCTCCAGATTCGAATTGCCAGGAAAGAGGGAACCCCTGTCGCGGCAATGCTCACCCTGCATCCTGGATCATCCGTGGTTTACAAGTACGGTTGCTCGGACGAGAAACTTCACAATCTTGGTGGGATGCCGTTTTTGTTCTGGAAGCTAATCGAGGAAAGCAAAGCGTCTGGGGCCGAAAAGATTGATCTCGGCAGGACGGACGTGACGAACGAAGGTTTGATCACTTTTAAGGACCGGCTTGGAGCGAGCAAGCGCTTGCTGACCTACTATCGCTATACAAAAACGGCCAAGCAGGGAGTAGCCGCGCTTTCCGATTCGCAAGCGCTTCGGCAGTTTTTTTCCCTGCTCCCGGAAACAGTTTGTTCTGCAGCGGGCAGAATCTTGTACCGGCACTTGGGCTAACTTATGGCTGAATTCCTGCATTCACGATATTGTGAGGAACCAGCAGCTTGCCTTGCTGCCAGGATTGCGCCGGTTCTTCTGGGTTTGTCGCGGGAGGAAAACCGATGAGCACTGGGTCTTCGACGGGGCTGGAAACCAGTTTGGATCAAGCTTCCCAGGTAGCCCCGGCGTGCGATGTTTCTGCTTGTAGGGCACCCTCATGGATTCAGGTTCCACCGAGTGAAACAGTGATTGAGCGTTATCGCTGTCCCCAAGACCTTATAGATATCGCCTCCAGCGAGCAACTGTCCTCCAATGCCGGCTTTTTTCGCTTCGGTCAAAATAGCATCTGCTACGGCCGCTCTCGCGCCGGAGTCGTTACTTCGCGGCCCGAATCTCCTCTTTACGATGTCGCCGGCGAAGTCGAGGTTGAAAACGCGAGACTTCTTTTGCCTTTCAACCTGAAGGAAGTCATCGACAATCTTCGCCTGGAACGCTACCGCGAGGCAGAAGGTCAGGAAAGTGGTTTTTCCCGGCTTTGCAAGAGATGGTATTACCACTTGCGGCCGCTCACGAATCAAACGGTTCGCAGACAGATTCAGAAGTTTCATGCGCGCAACTGGAAGAGGCGCGCTTTTCCGCAATGGCCCATCGACACAGCAGTTGAGAACATCTTCGAAACGATCTTGCTGATGTCCATGAAAACCAGGGGGCTCGAAAAGGTTCCCTTCGTGTGGTTTTGGCCCAACGGCGCAAGTAGCTGCCTGACGATGACGCACGACGTGGAAACCAAAGCAGGCAGAGATTTTTGCCCGGCGCTCATGGATCTGGACGAGGCTTTCGGAATCAAAGCGGCTTTCGGAATGGTCCCGGAAAAGCGCTATGAAGTCCCCAAGGATTTGTTGGAGTCCATACAAAGCCGCGGATTTGAAGTCGTTGTCCAGGATCTGAACCACGACGGCAGGCTCTTTGACGACCAGCAGGAGTTTTTGCGCCGCGCCAAAGTCATTAATCAGTATGGACGCGAATTCGGCGCGGCAGGCTTCCGCGCGGCTGTGCTCTACCGTAAACCGGAATGGTACGACGCGCTCGATTTTGCATATGATATGTCGTTTCCCAACGTAGCGCCTTTGGATCCCCAGCCAGGTGGCTGCTGTACAGTGATGCCGTTTTTTATCGGAGACATGCTGGAGCTTCCGGTAACAACGGTTCAAGATTACACTCTGTTCCACGTCTTGAACGAACGCTCGATCGAGCTGTGGAAAGCGCAAACCGAACTGGTCCTCAGGAAGAATGGCTTGCTCAGTTTCATCGTTCATCCGGACTACGTTTTGCGACGCGATACGCTCTCGGTCTACAAACAGCTGCTAGGTCATTTGCAGGGGCTGCGCGAAAGAACTTCGATGTGGTGCGCGCTGCCGTCGGAGATCAATGCGTGGTGGAGAGCGCGGAACCAGATGTCGGTCGTCAAGGATGGTGGTTCCTGGCGAATTGTTGGCGAGCGATCGCAGCAGGCCGTTTTGGCTTACGCGAAGATTGTTGATGGCAAAATAGTCTATGAATTCCCAGGGCCAGCGCGGCCTCAATGAGATTTAACCGCCAGGCCATTCCGTCATGGAATTTCTGAAAACCAAGCTACCTGGAGTATTTGAAATTCAAATAGAAGCAAAGCCCGATGAACGCGGGTTTTTTGCACGCACTTGGTGCCAGAACGAATTCGAATCCCAGGGACTAGCCGGGAAGCTCGTGCAGTGCAGCCTGTCGTTCAACAAGCGAAAGGGAACGCTGCGCGGCATGCATTATCAGATTGCGCCTCATGAAGAAACAAAAGTAGTCCGCTGTACGCAGGGAGCAGTCTATGACGTGGTGCTCGATTTACGGCCAGGCTCTCCTGCTTTCAAGAATTGGACCGGCGTCGAATTAACGGCCGAGAAACGCAACATGATTTATGTACCCCAGGGTTGCGCGCACGGCTTTCTCACTCTCGAAGACCGTTGTGAAGTCATTTACCAGATGTCCGAGTTTCAGTATGCGGAGTCTTCGCGGGGTGTTCGCTGGGACGACCCCGCGTTTCAGATCGAATGGCCGACGGAGGTCGAGGTGATTTCCGAACGCGACCGAAATTACGGGGATTTTCAAATAAGCTGATGAGCTTGCTGACAGATTTCGATAGGAAAGATGGCAAAGCGCTCGGCGAAGAATTGCATGGTTTTGCGCGCGAGCTTTATCCGCTTTGCCGGAGCATCACCGGGGACGGGGTTCGCGGGACACTCGCGATGATCCAGGACAGAATTCCGCTCCAAATTACGGAAGTGCCGTCACGCACGCAGGTCTTTGATTGGAACGTGCCCCGGGAGTGGAACATCCGCGATGCATTTATCAAGTCCGCCGACGGTGAGCGCGTCGTGGACTTTAAGAAGTGCAATCTCCATGTCATGAATTACAGCGTGCCGGTGCACGCAAGGATGCCGCTCGAGGAACTCAGGCCGCATCTCTACAGCGTTCCGGAGAAGCCCGACTGGATTCCCTATCGCACTTCTTACTACAAGGAGGATTGGGGTTTCTGTATTTCGCACCATCAGTTGCTGGCGCTAAAAGACGGCGAGTATGAGGTGTGCATTGATTCGACTCTGCGGGACGGAAGCCTGACTCTGGGGGAATGCTACCTTCCTGGACGCACCGCGGACGAAGTCCTGATTTCCTGCCATGTGTGCCATCCGTCGCTGGCAAACGATAATTTGTCGGGTCTGACCGTCGCCACACACTTGGCCCAGTTTCTTACAGGCCGCGAACTTCGTTACTCGTATCGGTTTCTGTTCATTCCTGGAACGATTGGCGCGATCACCTGGCTTGCCCAAAATAAAGCAATTGCGGAACGGATTCGCCACGGGTTGGTTCTGACGTGCATCGGGGACACGGGCTCATTCCACTACAAGAAGAGCCGGCGGGGAAATGCGGAGATTGATCGCACCATGATGCATGTGCTCTCTCACCAAACGGAATCGCCGGAGTTTTTGGAATTTTCTCCCTACGGCTACGACGAGCGCCAATATTGCTCTCCCGGATTCAATCTGCCCGTTGGGTGCCTGATGCGAAGCGTGTGGGGAACCTTTCCGGAATATCACACGTCGGGAGACAACCTGGAATTCATCCATCCCGCCCAACTTCGAGAGTCGCTTCGCCTTTGCGCTGCGGTATTCGATGTCTTGGAAAGCAACCGCAGATACCGCAACCTCCATCCGCACTGCGAGCCGCAGTTGGGGAAGCGGGGCCTCTACCGCCCTACCGGTGGCGGTTCGATTGAGGAAGAACTGAGCGCGCGGCTCTGGGTGTTGAATTTGTCCGACGGGCAACACTCTTTGCTGGATATTGCGGAACGCTCGCGAATCGCGTTCCCAATGATTCGTGATGCCGCCGACTTACTGCATGAAAACGGCTTGCTCTCGGTGGTTTCCGAAGATGTTGCGAGAGAGAAGTTTTCGCGCGATCGTGCGCCCAACGTATCTGTAGCCCGGCGAGGCCAGTCCTAGGGATCAGCCCGTCAACTAGAACACACGACACGAAAAGTTTGATCCATTTTTCAGAGGAGATGCACGCTGATGAAGATACTGCTTACCGGTCACAAGGGTTATATCGGGGCGGTTGCGGTGCCGATGTTGCATTCCGCCGGTCACAAAGTCGTCGGCTTTGATACCGACCTGTTTGAAGGTTGCGAGTTCGGGGACGGGCTCGAGCACATTCCCGAGATTCGCAAGGACATTCGCGACTTGGCGGCCTCTGACCTCGAGGGATTTGATGCGGTGATTCATCTGGCGGCGCTGTCGAATGATCCGCTGGGCAACCTCGATGGCAATTTGACCTACGACGTCAACCACAAAGCTTCTGTACACCTCGCTCGATTGGCGAAAGAGGCGGGAGTAAAGCGTTTTGTGTTTTCTTCTTCGTGTAGCACCTATGGCGCGGCGGGAGACGATTTCCTGGACGAAAACGCGGAGCTGAATCCAGTGACTCCCTACGGAGTCTCAAAGGTTCTGGTGGAGCGCGATCTTTCCCAGCTTGCCGACGAACCCTTCAGCCCGACATACATGCGAAACGCGACCGCTTATGGCGCATCGCCACGCCTGCGGCTGGACCTGGTGTTGAACGATTTTGTTGCGGCTGCTATGACGACGGGCCGCATTTATATCAAAAGTGACGGCACGCCCTGGCGTCCAATCGTCCACATCCGCGACATTATGTCGGCGATGCTTTGCGTGCTCGAAGCGCCGCGCGAGGCTGTTCACAATCAAACCTTCAACGTGGGCCAGACCTCGGAAAACTACCGCATTAGCGAATTGGCTCAGATTGTTGCGGAGGTCGTACCCGGCAGCCGCATCGAATATGCTCCTGGCGGCGGGCCAGACAAGCGCTGCTATCGCGTCAATTGCGACAAAATCAGGAAAGCTTTGCCCTCCTTTGTTCCTCAGTGGACGGCGCGCAAAGGTGCCCAGGAACTCTACGACGTCTACCGCGCAAATGGATTGGCCGCGGACGAGTTGCAGGGCGGCCGGTATTTCCGGATACACCATATCCGCAGGCTCCTGGAGTCCGGGAAGCTTGATATTTCGCTACGGTGGAATGTATCAGCGCTTCACAGCTAGGAACGAAAGAGCAACCCGTCCTCGTCACTGTAGACAACCCTAATCCCTCAATGAAAGACCTAAAGCATAGAGTTATCCGCGGAGGCTTTGCAAAAGCCTTTGCGCAGGGCACCGGCCTAGTGGTGCGCATGGGCTCCCTGATGGTTCTTGCGCGCTTGCTCGCTCCCCGGGACTTCGGTCTTGTGGGAATGGTGACGGCGTTCACCGGCGTATTGAATCTCTTCCGCGATTTCGGCTTGTCGACGGCCACGGTGCAGCGCGGCCACGTCACCGAAGATCAGGTGTCAAGCCTGTTCTGGATCAACATGCTGGTCGGCGTGGTTCTGGCCCTGATTTTGGGCGGCATGGCCCCATTTGTCGCTGTTTTTTATCATGAGCCTCGGCTGGTCTGGGTGTCCGTCGTCCTCGCCGCGTCTTTTATCTTTAACGCGGCAGGCGTGCAACATACCGCCGTGCTTGAGCGCCAAATGCGCTTCACGACGTTGGCTACCATTGACATCATTGCTCTGGTGGTTAGCACGGCAATCGGAATCGCGCTGGCGGCAATGGGTTTTGGTTACTGGGCGCTCGTCGCGGCTTCCGTCCTGCCCTCATTGGTTAGCAGTGCTTGCCTCTGGCTTGCAAGCGGGTGGATCCCGGGCTGGCCACGATCGCAGGAAGGGGTGCATTCTCTGTTACGTTTTGGCGGCGCATTCACGCTGATCAATCTAATCGTTTACGTCGGTTACAACCTGGAGAAAGTTCTGCTCGGCCGGTATTGGGGGGCGAACGCTTTGGGCCTGTACGGGCGCGCCTATCAGCTTGTCAACCTGCCTACGGAAAATCTCAATTCTGCGTTTTGGGGTGTGGCATTTGCGGGATTGTCACGAGTGCGTGAGGAGCCCGAACGCTTCCGAAATTACTTTCTCCGAGGCTATTCCCTGGTCCTGGCCTTGACCATTCCCATGACCATTGGCGCCGCTTTGTTTGCGCGCGACATGATTTTTGTTCTTCTGGGTCCCAAATGGAATGATGTAGCCCTCATATTTCGTTTGCTTGCGCCAACGATTCTGATCTTTGCGTTGATCAATCCGCTGGCATGGCTGACGTTTTCCCTGGGCATGATCGGCCGAAATCTGAAAATCGTTTTGGTCCTAGCCCCGCTGGTGATTACGGGATACGTACTCGGGTTGCCGTATGGGCCCAAAGGTGTCGCGATTGGCTACTCTGCGCTGATGGCGATCTGGTGCATTCCACACATTGCCTGGTGCGTCCACGGAACGGTCATTTCGCTCCGCGATATCCTGGTGACCGCCAGCCGGCCGTTTTTCTCAGGCATTGTGGCGGGCGGCCTTGCCGCTGGAGTGCAATTCTTTCTGGCCCATGCTCTGCCTCCTCTGCCACGGCTGGTCCTTGGCGTTGCCGTGCTTCTTTGCGCTTACATTGGCATGCTGTTTTACGTGATGGGCCAAAAGGAAGTCTACTGGAATCTCCTTCGTGGATTCCGGCGAAGTTCAACTGTTGAAGAAGAAACCTTGGTTCCCGCCTAGTCTGGGCCATCGGCGTTTTTTGAAAATGCGGTTGCCTCAAAGGAGGCTCATATTTCTGTTGTGACGGAATCGGAAGGGAAGCTGGCGCCCTCGGGGGAGCAGGCCCATTCGCACGAGCGTTCCTGGCTCTGGCTTATTGCGTTCCTGCTGATTCCGCTAGTTGTGGCGGCGATTCGCTGGATCGTCGATCACCCGTACGGTATCCACTGGGATGAGGCTTTGTATTTCAACAATGTGCTCATTGATCTTCAAAAACTCCACGCAGGCAGTTTGCGGAAGCTCGCTTCCATCCTCATCGGGCCGGACGGCGCCCACCCCCCGGGAAACCTCCTACTGGCTCTCCCTTTTCTCGCTGTGTTTGGATTTCGCACGGCAATCGCAAGGCTGGTGACCCTGGCTTGCTGGGGCGTGAGTGGCGGGATTCTGTACCTGACGACACGCCGCATTGCCAGCCCTGCCGCTGGCGCAATGGCGGTCTTGGTTTTTTGTGTATCACCAGAGGTTATCTCTGCCAGCATCTTTTTCAGTACCGAAGGCCCCTTCTACGTAGCGATAGCCGTGATGTTGTATTTCGTCTCTTTTTACTGGGGCGATGCGGCCGAGCCGCCTCGCGGCTGGATCGGATTAGGACTTGCGATAGGTCTTGGGCTGCTGGCAAAAAGCTCCTTCGTTTTGATGGCGGCTCCGATCCTGATAGCTACCCTTGTTTTCGCTAGACGCCTTCACCGAGCTACCTCAGCGATATCTTACTTCCTCAAAGCCGGTGGGGTTGCATTCTTGGTGGCGGCTCCCTGGTGGTTGGAGAATTTTGGATTTGCGGCGAACTACACTAAGTTTGCCAGGGAACAACCCCGCAATTCCCTGGGACCGGTTTCGCTGTTGACCTGGGCAAAATGGTTTTTCACTGTGCTGGTCAGCTTGATCGGACCCGCGCTCAGCATTCTGATCGCGCTAGTCGTCGTAGCAGCGTTTCGCAAAATCGTCGTGAAGAGAGAGGTTCACCTTACTCCAGCGCATCGTGCGGCGCTGGTGGCGTGCCTAGGCGGCGTTTTGCCGATTGTCGTTTTGCAACTTTCCGGCACCAATCACTTGCTTCGGTATCTATGCCCGGCAGTCATCCCGTTCGCCATGGCCGTGGGTATTCTGGCGGATGCAACGAACTGGGTACGTTCCAGATCAGCCCTGGCCGTGTGCGGCGTGCTCGCCTCTGCTCAGGTGCTGATGATTGTGGCACCGGTAGCGTTTCCAAACCATCAGCCAGTGGACCCGGGGTTTTACAACGGCGGGCTGCCGTGGCGAATCATGGTGCGATTTGAACAGTGGGACATGAAGCCGCTTCGAGAAGTCGCGCAAGGCTGCGGCTTGGAAAAACCGAGGATCGCCTTCTTGGGAATGGGCCGGCCTTTGAATCCCCCGCAGATCCTCTACCCGTGGTATGCAGCAGGCGTGACTGCCAACGAGAGGAACGGCTTCCCGCAACCCGAGTGGTTATGGCGTTTTGAGCAGGGGCCGCTGGATTGGCGTCAGGTCATGAGTTCCACCGAACAGAGCGACATAGTGCTTACCGCTCCAACGTTTGTGGGACAAGCTACCGACCGCCAGAACATCGATAACCAATACAATCGAGAATTTGCCGAAAAGCTTGCCTCCGATCCGGGTTTCCGAGGACCGATTCGTCTTGAAGTGGGGCGATTCGAACCGCTCGAACTGCTCGTTTTCGTCAGGAATGACCTTGCGTGCCCCGCGTCAACAGCGCCACGAACAGGGGGAGTCCAGTGAACCCGCTCGTAAGCTTCGTCGTCCCGTGCTACAAGCTCGCCCATCTGTTGCCCGAGTGCATTAATTCGATCCTCAGTCAGACGTACGAGAATTTTGAAATTCTGATCATGGACAACTGCTCCCCGGACAACACCCCGGAAGTGGCTGCATCCTTCAGCGACCCTCGCGTGAGGCATATCCGCAATGAGACCAATCTCGGACACGTTCGCAATTTCAATAAGGGCATCACGCTGGCGACCGGAAAGTATGTGTGGCTGATTTCACCGGACGATTGGCTGCGAGGCACCCAGGTTCTTCAGCATTACGTCGAGATGATGGAAAGGAACCCCGGAATTGGTTTCGTCTTCTGCCAGGCGATAGATGTGGAAGAATCAAGAGAAGTGGGCCTGGCGGAGTGGACCAATCTGGGAGAAAAAGACTGCATCTGGGAAGGCAAGGATTTTTTCATCCGGCTGATTCAAGGAGACTGCGTCGTGCTCTCAGCCGCCATGGTCCGCAAAGAGTGCTACGAGAAATTCGGTATGTTTTCCCTGGAGATGCCGCATTCCAACGATTGGTATTTGTGGTTTCTCCTGTCGCTCCACTATCAGGTCGGGTATGTGGCCGAGCCGATGATCTATGTAAGGACGCATCAGCAAAGTCTCACATCCTCGTTCAACCAGGATGGCAATCCGCTCTGCGTGATCGATGAGCTAACCGTGCTTTGGCGTGCTGCTCGCCTCGCGGAGGAAGCCGGTGTGATTTCCGATCGGCGCATTTTTAATGAGGCGATCGCAACCATGGCAGGCGAGGGCTTGACCTATGGGCCGCACTGGGCCGCAACAAGAAAGAGGCCCGGCTTGAAACAAGCCGATGTCGACGCGCTGGTTCGCCATTATGCGAAGGATTCCAAGGATGAAGAAGACGTCCGGAGCCGCGTTTACAAAGTCGTAGGGGATGAGGAGTTCTGGCACGGAGAGTATCAGAAAGCGGCGCAAGCTTATTGGCAGGTGCTGAAGCTTCGGCCTTGGGGGGCGAGGACCTGGGTCAAGTATGTTCTTCTGCGGACCGGGGCTCCTGGTCTGTATATCCGGCGATTCCTGGGGGGCCTGCGCGAGTCGCGCGGCGAGGCAAGATGAGGCGTTTCAGAAGCATTGGCGATCAGCAGGCGATGAATGGTTTGCCGGGAGAAGATGCATGAAGATTTCCGTGATTCTCTGCACTTACAATCGCTGCGCGTCCCTGGAGAAAGCGCTTGAGAGTGTGGCCGCC
>Ga0126373_10002275_pt1 | contig 14124 bp, 12 predicted proteins | sample PanSoiMetPlot_11_FD_92545 | JGI IMG/M metagenome (GOLD analysis project Ga0126373, IMG submission 92545) | Tropical forest soil microbial communities from Panama - MetaG Plot_11 | ecosystem: Environmental > Terrestrial > Soil > Tropical forest > Bulk soil | place: Panama | collected 2016-02-17 | reverse complement strand
CATCCGGCGGAGGTCCTTCTCCGATTCCCGCGGCTGCCTCGAAGTTACTCGAGAGACCCCTGCCTAGCTTGCAACGTTTGCACACTGCGCTTCGCGCGATCGACTTTCTGTGTGTGGCATCACAAAAAGCAGATCTACGAAACCACCACTACTTCATGGTTAGTTGCGCGCCAATGACCATGCGTCGGGTACGAAGAATGCGTCAGCGCCAGTGTCAACTCCAACAATGCGTGTTACGTGCATCGACACTCGGCGCTTGCCCCAAGCTTGGCCGTCACGACGATCCTGCTCTGCAGCCAACTCTGTGGATGTGGAAGTGGGGGTGGCAGCGGCGGCGGCAGCGACAGTGTCAGCGCGAGCGACCCGGGGCTGCCGCAACTCACCACGCCGAGCCCGACCACAGCCCAACACGAGATCTCTTCAATCAATGCCTTCACGGCTGAGTCAACTCAGGGTCCAAACTTCGCAACCGCGCAATACATCGAAGCGTCCTCGGCCGATCTCGTCGGCGATGGCAAGACGGATAACACTGCCGCATTGAAAATTCTCTTGGGAGACGGCAATCGCACCATCCACATTCCTGCCGGCGATTACGTCAGCGGCAAGATCTACATTCCGTCGAACACGGTTCTGCTTCTCGACTCCGGAGTCATCCTCCAAAACTCCGGGCAACTCGGACCGGAAGACAGCTTCATCAACATAGCGGCTTCCACAAACGTCTATGTCAGCGGTTATGGCGCGAAGGTGCTAGGCGATCGCGATGTGTACCCACCCGGCGAGCAGCGGCACGGTGTATTGATCACTGAATCCGACAACGTCGTAATCGACGGCCTTGAGTCCAGCAACAACGCGGGCGACGGCTTCACCATAAGCGCCCCAGAAGTACCGCCACAAGGTCAATACTCCGAGAACATCGTTCTGAACGACTGCCTCGCATCGAACAATAGACGCCAGGGCCTGAGCATCGTCTCCGCCCGCAACGTGTACGTAGTCAACTGCCAGTTCCAGTATACGCAGGGCACGGCACCCGAATTCGGTATCGATCTCGAACCAGATTTTCCAGATCAATTACTCGACCACATCATAATTCTGCAACCGTTCACACTGGCGAATCACGGTGGTGGAATCGCTATCTATCTGGAGAACCTCAACGCGAACAGCTACCCGGTCGATATTGAGATCCTAGACCACCGGAGCGAATCAGAGTCGCCGCCGCTCGCCACCACCGGATCCCCCTACGTTCCCGGCACGATCCAGTACACCGCCGACTAGAACGGCTTATGTGTCCCAGCTCAGAAAGCGCCTACAGAGAGCTACTCAGGGGATAGGCCCTCGATCTTCTCCGGGCGACCCGCTCCGAGCGCGACGATCAGCACTACTATTGGTCCGCCGGCCAGCAGCGCAAACCAAACTGCCCAACGACTATCCGCTGCCGCAAGCAGTGCCCAAGGAAGCAACCAGATGATATTCAAGAGAACCACCGCGCCCGTTGTGACTCCATGACTTCGCAATCGCCGTGCCGTCCATTGATAAGCATGCAGCCGATGAGGCGTATACACTCGCTCACCTCTAAACGCTCTGCGCAGGAGTGTCACGGCAGTATCAGCAAGAAAGATCCAGGTTAGAGTAACCCACACGATCAACGCGACATCCCATGTTCGCGCCGCGGCTATTCCGAGTACGGCTATAACGAAACCCAGGTATCCGCTTCCGACATCACCCATGAATATCTTGGCCGGCGCCCAGTTCCACGGCAAGAATCCGCAGCAGGCAGCTCCGAATGCAAATGCGGCGTAAGAGACCTCTGCGGCGCCGGCTCCGGCGAGCGTTACCGCGCCACCGGCGATCGAGACGAACACCGCTTCTGTGGCGGCAATTCCGTCGATACCATCCATGAAATTAAAGAGGTTCACGCTCCACGCGATACCGATCGCGCCCAAGGCGTAACCGATAGGACCCATCGTCATCGATTCCCCGTCTAATCGGACGGGGGGCAGTCCGCCCAGCCAAGTCACCGCCCAAAGGGCAGCCCCCAAATGAACAGCGAGACGTAAAATTGCAGGCAGGCTTCTCCGGTCATCCATAAAACCAACCGCCGCCACGGCAATCCCGCCGAGAAGAGCCATCGTCACCCGCGATTGTAGGATGCCGAGGAGAGCGAGCAAGGCGAACGCCGCGCTTGCTGCAAGAACTATCGCAACTCCTCCGCCTCGGGGCGTTGGCACATCGTGCGAGCTGCGCTCGTTTGGAATGTCGAGAGTTCCAGCCGCCTGAGCTCTTCGTAATACGAAATGCGTCAGCACGTTTGACGCAAGCAGCGCACCCAATGGGACGAGAACCATGCCAACGATTTGATCCTTCACGCGAAGCCTTCGCCTTGATGCGACGCGACGCCACAGTACCAACGGACCATCTCGGCCAGGCCGGCATCCAAGCCGACGGGTTGTCGCCATCCCAGGGCCTGCCTCGCATAACTCGAGTCGACGCGCAGCGAGCCGGTCAGTCGGGCAACCTCTCCGCGGCGACCCACCGCTCGCATGAGCACGTTCAACATAGCCACGGGAACCGGCACAAGTCTAGCTCTTTTATTCATTGAGGCAGCCAGAGAAATGATCAACTCGGGCGTCGAGATTTCCTCGCTATCGGAGACGAGATAGAGGCCTCTTGCAGCGGAATTCTCGGCGCAAGTAGAGAGGAAATCGCACGCGTTCCGCAGGCCGAGATAGTTTCGCGTATTGCGGACCGCACCGAGCGGAAGCGGCAAGCCGCTCGCGACGAGCCGCAACAGCCGTAGAAAATTCCCCTTGACTCCGCAGCCATAGACCAGAGGAAACCGAACCGTAACAACGGTCAGCGCGCCCGTGCGGGCGAGTGCATCGAGTTCGCCCTCCGCCTCCCACTTAGATACCGCGTAAGGCTCCCTCGGGGCGGGCTGGCTACTTTCCGTAAACGCGCCGTCAAAAGTCGCGTTGCCGTTTACGCCGATGGAGCTTGCGAAGACCATTTTTGGGGTTCCCGCTGCCACCGCAAGCCGCGCCAAGGCAATCGTGGGCGCTAGATTGACGTCACGGAATTCCTGCAGCGGATCCCCCGCCACTTCCTCGAGAACGTGAGCTCTTCCGGCCAAGTGGATCACAACATCGATACCGGCCAGGGCACGCGCATCTATGGGCAAGCTGGAGCCGCGCCAACTCGGCACCCGAATACATTCAACGCCGGGGCCGGAGTTCAAATCATGTGTGGAGAGTGCGCGGACTCGGTGCCCACGGCGCACTAGTTCGCTCACTGCCGCTTGGCCGATGAATGCGCCCGCGCCGGTAACCAATGCGTGCATGGATGCGGGACCGCCTTCTCAATTATGGCTTTTTGGCGCGATCAAGGGCGTGCAGGTACGCCTCGCGTGTCTGCGCGACCACACTTGAGACCGAAAAGCGCGCACGTACATCCACGCGCGCTTCCGCTCCCAGCGCCGCCCGACGAACGGCGCTGTCCGCGAGGTCAAGGATGGCGTTAGCCAGCGCAAGGGGATCTCGAACTGGTACCAATAGGCCGCTGCGCCCGGGTATAACGGCATCGCGACAACCGGGCACGTCGGTCGTGATTAAAGCCAGGCCGCTCGCCCCACCCTCGAGAAGCGCACGCGGCAATCCTTCGCGATACGAAGGCAGGCAAAGGATGTCGGCGGTCTGCAGGACGGCTGGAATGTCCGAACGCCATCCCCAATGCTCGACTATCCCATCAGCCCGCCACTCCCGAAGGGTCTCCTCCGAGATCGATTCCGGGTTCGGATCGCTCCCACCCACGAGCACGAACCTGATCTCCGGGCGGCGCCTCTTTACTTCTTTGGCCGCCGCGGCAAATTCACGCACGCCCTTGTCATACAGCATCCTTCCTAAAAACATCACAGTCACGGCGCCTTCGCGATGCGCATGCGGTTCGAAGGAGTCGACTTCAATGCCGGAGCTCGGCACCACCCGGCTGGTAGCCCGGCGCGAGATCCCAAAGCCTCGATAGACCTCGAGGTCGTCGGCGTTTTCGAATAGCATGGTCACTTCAGCCCGATTGCAGCCGAACCTCAGTGCCGGCAAGACCGCGCTTCTCATGACTCTTGCGTCCCGATTGCTCGAACTAAAGACGTAGCCGAGACCAGTTACCGAATTCACCACGACCGGCGTTCGCAGCAATCGCGCAACTATGCTGCCGTACATGATGGGCTTGATCGTGACATGGTGCACGATGGTCGGAACCACCAGCCGCGAGACCCCCAGAATGTCGCGCGTCGCCCCGATCTCGTTGACCGGATTCCTGCTTCCGCGGCTGAGTGCGATGCGGTGCAATGGAAACTCCAGTGATTTGAACCTGCGATCGTCAGAGCTAAAAGGTATCGCCACGTGCAGGTCGACACCCTCCTCGCCGAGAGCCCGCGCGAACGCCAGCCGGTGCATCAGGAAGTATTCCGGGTCGTTCCCCACGAGGAGGATGCGTACCCCTCTCAAGCCGCCCGCCGTGGTGTCCGGTGGATGTAGACCAGCGCCGTTAGCGACCTCGACAGCCTCCCTAGAGATCGCGCTCATTGCTCGCCACTCCTTCGCCTACTGATCGATGCTCGATTTTTACGCCTTCCCACCGCTCTTGCAGAAATGGGTAGCCCTCGTCCGATCTGCTCATCACCGACACGTCCAACTCCTAACCCGTAGCGGACCCACGGTTTCCACTAAAACGCACTTCTTCATAGAGTTTAGTGAACTTACCCACGACCGAAGCCTTCGAGAATTCGGTCATCACGCGGTGCCGTCCTCGTTCGCCAATACGCGCGCGCGCCTCGGGAGGCAGGTCAATAAGTTTAACAATAGCGCCTGCGAGCGCATCAGGATCTCGAGGCGGGACGACAAGACCCGCTTCGCCGACCACAAACTTACAATCCCCGACATCAGTAACAACGCACGGTACGGCACAAGCCATTGCTTCGCCGATCGCGTTCGGAAAACCCTCCGTGATAGAGGAGTTGACCGCGATATCGAGTGCCGACTGGACCATCGGTAGGTCGCCTCGCTCCCCCAGCGCGCAGACCCGCTCCCGCAGCCCACATTCTTCAATCCACTGCATCAGCTGCCCATTGGTTTGATCACAGCCCCTGCCAATCAGCAGAAAACGACATCGTGGAAAACGCGTCACTACCGTTCTCGCCGCGCGCAAAAAGGTCAGGTGATCCTTCAGTTTGTCGAACCGGGCAACTAGACCGACCAGCGTACTGTCGTCATTGCACCCAATGCTCCGACGGAACCCAGCCGCCTCCTCAGGTCTTGGCTTGAAGCGTTCGGTTTCAAAAAAATTCGGAATCACCCTGGCGCGATGCATGCAATATCCCAGCGACGCATGTTGTTCGGCGGCCCGATGAGAATTGAAAACCACAGCATCCGCCGCCCCTGAGAGTCGGGCATCGAGCTTGCGAATCATGCTGCGAGAAATTTTCCTGTCGTCTTCTGCATCCAGCGCCATTCGTACGGACACCACGAGACCGGGGCGCTTTCGCCTCGCGCTCAGTCTGACAACGGAATGCCCGAGAATATTTGAGTGATACATCCAACAATGCACCAAATCGGGTTGCACGTGATGGAATGTTTTCACTAGCGCGAAAAGTTGGTGGGGGAGCAGAATACTCCCGCGGCCGCCCAGCGCAATCACCGGCACCCCTTCCTCCTGCAGCTCTCGACCGATCCTGGAAGCGGCGGTAAGCGAAACGACAGACGACTCGTACCCTAACGGCACTGTTGCCCTAACGAGCTTCTGAAGCATGACCTCCGCGCCGCCAGTCAAGAGCGAAGTGATTATATGCAATACTTTTGTCAACGCCCCTCCACAACTCCAGCATTGCTTGATTAACTCGCCCGCCCGCTCGTAAGTGAGGAGAGTGCGGTCGTCGTGGCATCTACGAGCCTTTCGACACTAAACTCGCGTTCGATACGGGCCCTGATTGCGTCAGGGCAGCATTCCCGGGTGCGACAAAATTGCATGGCTCTCGAAATCTGCTCCGCGAGTCCCGCCTCGTCGCCCGGATCCGCAACCCATCCAACATCGCCAACGATTCTCGCCGAATCACCCACGTTCGTCGTGACGCACGGAACTCCACACGCCATCGATTCGCCCAATGCGTTGGAGAAACCCTCTCCAAAAACTGACGCGGAGACACTGAGGTCAAGTGCAGAGATTACAGCAGGCATATCGAGACGTTGCCCGGCCCATATCACTCTCCTCCCCAAACATCGCTCCTGCGCCAATTTCTGTAGAGCTTGCCGCTGCGCCTGAGAGCCGTCGCCCACAATCACAAATCTGGCGTCCGGGTGCCGCTTCGCGACCCGCTGGGCCGCTCCCATGAACACGGAGTGTCCTTTCATGGGGTCGAGCCGTGCAACGAGTCCAATCAAAAACTCTTCCGTGGTCACTCCCCACTCGGCACGTACTGCTTTACGGGTCTCCGGATCCGGCCGGAAGCGGTGAATGTCGATTCCATTAGAGATACTCATAGTCCGGGCGCACGGGTATCCGCTCGCAACGACTTCCTGCCGTGCCGCCTCGGAATTGCATATGATCAAATCCACCGACCAGGACAATCGCAACTCCGCCCACTGCACCAGTCTGTGGGCGACGTGGTAATGCGATAACTCAAGTCTCGAAGCGCGAACACCCCAAACCACCTTCGCACGCACTAGCTTACCCAGGAGAGCAAGAATGTTTGCCACCCCCATGTATCCGTGAACGATATCGGGCCTCAATCGTCGGAAACGACGCCACAGCGCGGGAATCACGAGAACATCCCAACGCCCTGTCTTGTCGAGGCTTTCTACCCCGATACCTTGAATGGAATTGACTTCGTCCCAAAGCGCTCCGCCCGGATACAGACAAATCAGAGTGATCGCGAAGTCAGTTTTGTTGATTCTCTTTAGCAGCTCGACGAGCTGTCGCTCCGCCCCTCCACACTCTAGATTTCTGACGACAAACACCAGCCTCGTCATGCGAACCGCAGATTTTGGCGTATTAGCTCCCACAATTCACCGAGCGTTGCACGAGACTCCGTTTTCTTTCGCTCAATTTACAAGCGGGCCGCCAACCACCGTCGCGCTGCGAGAGCCACTCGGCATTAGCCCCGACTGCGATCCTTGTTCTATCCAAGCCTGAAACATGAGAACGTCCCAGAGCAAATAGGACCAATCGTGAGTCTCGGCCAGGTGTTCATCCCATCTTTTCCGAATTGGTGCAGGGTTGAGATAGCCCTCACGGCGAATTCTCGACTCACTCAAGAGCGCTTCAGCCCAATCCCTCAGCGGCCCACGGAGCCATTGGTTCAGTGGAATTCCGAACCCCATCTTTGGACGGTCCGTGAGTTCTTGCGGAACGAACCGCCTCAGCAACTCTCGCATAATCCACTTTCCCTGACCATTACGCACTTTAAGTCTTAGGGGTAGAGACCAAGCGAATTCCACCATGCGATGATCCAGCATCGGCACCCGAGTCTCCAGACCCACCGCCATTGCGGCCCGATCAACTTTAACGAGTATATCTCCTGGAAGGTATGTAATGAGATCCCAATACATCATCTGTTCGCGGTAACTCGAAGCTAAGCCAGTTGCAAGTTCGACAGGATTCGCAGCGTTACAGCTTCCCAGGACCAACTCTTCGGTGTTCGACCAATGCGATATCAAGCTGTGATAAAACTTCGCCGACGAACCCTCCAGAAGTCCAATCAACCGATAGAGCTTGGTGCCCATGTTTGCATAGCGTAAGCGTGGAGGCACAATTGGTCTCGCTAGCTTAAACGCACCATCCCACCACTGGGTAGAACGGGATTTGACAAGGGCCGGGAGAAACCGCTTCACTCCACCCGGAATCTTGCCCAACAATGCCCATACACGCTCTGCCACATCATAACGAGTGTATCCTCCAAACAGCTCATCTCCGGCGTCACCAGATAGGGAGACCGTCACGTTTCGACGTGCCAGGCTGGAGACTAGATAAGTAGGTATCTGCGACGAATCCGCGAACGGCTCGTCGTAAAGCCGCGGTAGCTCGGGAATCACCCGCATCGCCTCAGCTGGGGTAACCACGAGTTCTGTGTGATCGGTTTGCAAGTGCTTGGCGATGGCGCGAGCGTAGGACGACTCGTCGTATGACTTTTCCGCGAAACCGATGGTGAATGTCTTGACGGGGCGCGACGTCCGGCTTTGCATCATCGCCACCACGAGCGACGAATCGATTCCGCCAGAGAGGAACGCCCCGAGCGGGACGTCCGCGATCATCTGGAGGTCAATAGCGTCTCCCAATGTTTTCTCAAACGCATCCAGCGCCTCGGAATCATCGCCCACAAAAGCTCGTGAACGGGAGTTCGCGATCGCCTGGGACGCGGACCAATATCGAGTCGGCTCCCCATGAGAGCCAGATTCGTCAACCTCCAGGACTGAGCCCGCAGGCAGCTTCCTAATGTTTCGGTAGATACACCCGGGATCGGGCACGTAGGAGTATCGCAAGAATTGCGCAAGGGCATCTCTATCGACCTCGCGCTGTGAAGCTGGATGCGTTCGAATTCCCTTGAGTTCGGACGCGAAGAGAAACGCTTTGCCGAAAGAGGCGTAATACAATGGCTTCTCACCGACCCTATCCCTCGCCAGGGTCAAGCGTCGCAGCGCACGATCCCATACCCCGAAGGCGAACATGCCGATAGCTCGCCGGAGAGCGCCTTCGATGTTCCACTGCTCGATCGCCGCCAACAGCGTCTCCGTGTCTGATCGACCACGCCACATGACCAGCCTGCCGTACGCCTCCAATTCCTGTCTAATCGTCGTGTGGTTATAAATCTCTCCATTGAATACCACCACGTACCGGCCGCTGCTCGATGTCATCGGCTGATGTCCCGACGAAGACACATCAATGATCGAGAGCCGCCGGTGTCCCAGCGCCACGCCCGTCTCATAATCGATCCAGAGTCCGGAATCATCTGGTCCTCTGTGCGAGAGTGCGTGCGTCATCCGGTCCGCCACGAGCCTCGGATCCGGGAGACTCTTATCAATGAAACCCGCTATACCGCACATTGCGCGTTATCCCTTGCTGATTGCCTTTGAGTACAGATACTCGTCACAACCGGATCCGAATACTCCAACTTTAAGCCGACGACGCGTAGGGGAGCCCGTCGCCATGAATCCAAGCGACCACATCAACCGCTGGACCTGTCGTGGGAGTATCGATTCGTACGGCCAGCCCCCCATCCAATCGTGAATATCGTGAAACAAATCCATGCCTCGTTGTGCTCGATATTCCGCCACATATTTTCTGTAGGAACGTAATGTGAACACGCAAGCCAACCTAAAAACCGCCAAATACACCCGGCGAGCGACCGCCTGTGCTCGTGGAGTCGCAGAAACGTACCAGCGCTTCTCGATCTTCCAGAGCCAACAGAGTAGCGTCGTCCGATACAACGCAAACGCGAACTGACCCCCAGAGCGAACCATTCCGGCCGCAAGCGGCAGCGCTCGATAGAGGTCGCCTGTGTGGTGCAGAACTCCCCACGAATAGACGACGTCGAATTCGCCAAGCGCCCTTAGCTCCACATCAAACACGCTGATCTTGAGCGTGCGCCACGGACCGCCCGGCGCATGCCTTGCAAGAACTCGGCAAGTGGTCTCCACGGATTCCAGATCAATATCCACTGCGACGACCTCAGAGGCCCCTAGTTGCAGGGCCGCAAGTGAATGAAGTCCGGAGCCGCATCCGATATCAAGGAACCGCTTTCCGTCCAGGCGCCCCCGCAGGAGATGTTGCAGCTCCGCCGCGGCGATGTCTATCTGCGCTTCCGTGATCATGTTTGCGTAACTAGCCCAGTTCTTCCCGAATTCAAAATGGGATTCTTGCGCGAGAAGACGGTCCTTCGATGTATTCATGCGTGTATCGCTTGGCTTCTAAGATACTTATGGTCCGTCAAATGATTGACGCCGCGCTCCAACTCTTTGATCGCGCTGATTGGATACGTCGCCTGCATTCGCGTCGTTAGCCTCGGGAGGTCAGCAGCTGACGTTTCATGAGCCCTCTCAGTGAAAGTCCAAGCGGCCGTTTGTGTACTATTAACAGATTCGCCGACACCACAACTAACCCTTGTCCGACGAGAACGACCAAGTTGACGCCTTCTTCGGACCGGTTGAGCAGCCTCGCGAGAACGCACGCTACAGAGTTCGCGACCATCGCATACATGGCGAATCTGACCGTGTCTCTATCAATGAATCGCCCGAATGCGCGCGACGCGTTTACGTGAAATATTGACATGGTCACGGTGTAGGCAAACGAATTGGCGATAGCGATCCCTGTGACTCCGAAAGCCGGCATCAACACGAATGCGAGTAAAACATTTGCCGCGACGGAGACGGCAGACACCTTAGCCACCAGCCACATCTGCTGAGTCGCCTGGAAAAGGCGGACAAGAAAGATGCCCCATGTTACTCCCAGGAGACCGGTGGTAAAGGCAAGCCAAACGTTTGCCACGAGATCGGCATCCGTTGACGTAAAGCGCCCCCGCTGCAATAGTATCCCCACCGCCGAGGATCCGGTCGCTGCGATAAAGGCGATCCCCGCCATAGAAAACAGCACTGTCGCTGCGAATACCGTGTTCAGAGTCGCTCTGAGTTCGTCGTGCCTCTGTTCTGCAACTATCTGAGAAAAGTGCGGAAGAAGAACAACGGACACTGACATCGTTACGGTCTGCACAAGCGCGTTATGGAGTAGGTTTGCGTACCCAAACACGGACACGGCACCTGGCCCCGCCCGAGCCGCGATCGTCTGGAGAAACGCAGGAACGCAACTTCCCAGCGCGCCGCTCACTAGCACCGGTAGGCCTACCGCCATTACGAGACTAGGCAGGGCTTTTGGCAGTGACAGATCGGGTCCAAGCGTTAGGCGCAGCCGATGCAGCGCGAACCATAGAATGAGCAACTGCAACAGCAGACCCGCGTATGAACTGATGATCAAGGCATCAATGCCATGCGCCCGGAGAAGAAAGATAGTCAGCGAGCCGACAATAGAATTTCCGATGGGCGCCCCCGCTGCGGCGCCGAACTTTCCTTCCGCATTCAGTAATAGTGCGATTCCCTGGGCAAGGCCGGTTAGAGGCGTCGTCCATATGAGAGGCACAAAGGATGAGTGCAGCGCGCCTGCTATCGTGGGGTCGATCCCGCGCCACAGCAACGCGCTGATGGGATTTTCCAGGACGCAAAGTAAGGCTGGGATGGCAGTGAGGATTGCGAAGGTCCAGGAAAGGCACGCATTTCTCAGGAGTCGCGCCGCAGCTCCGTCCTTCCTGGCATTCGCTGCAATATATCTGGGGACGAAGCCCGCTTGCAGAAGCGTCGCCGCAATGCCCGTAAGAAATGTCGGAATCACAAGCCCCAGGTAGTACCCGTCCAGTACAGGTCCCGCTCCGAAATAGTTCGCCACCACTAGAAGCTTGATAAACCCCGCCGCTTGGAATATGACTCCAAGGCTGATCACAGTGCGCGCTGCCGAGAACACGTATGGCTGCTACCGTATTTAATTGTCGCTATGCGGAGCCATACGACGGCGAGGTTTTTTTCTGCCGTCGAGTATCTGCTCCCATTCTGTGACTATCACTTCCGGCCTATACTCCTCGACTCTTTTTGTGCCGGCAGATGAAAATTGTGTCCGTAGGGCCGCATCCGTTGCGATCCGGCGCATGGCAGTGGCCAGCGCCTCAGGATCCTCCGGCGGCACGAGTAATCCGTACCGCCCTCCATCGAGAATTTCTCTCGGACCGCTCGGACAATCCGTCGCAATTACTGGAATTCCCCCAGCCAGGGCCTCCAGGAGTACATTTGGGAATCCCTCATAGCGCGACGACAACACGAAGGCGTGCGCACTGTCCATGACGGCCGTCACGTCCTTAACTGGGTCCAACACGTGCACGCGGCTTTGGAGACCTCTCTCTCTCACCATGCCCTCTAGAGCTTCACGCTCCGACCCGGCGCCTATGATGATCAAGCTGTTGGCCAGAATATCGTGCGCAATCAGTTGAAACGCCCTGATTAGTACGTCGAATCCTTTCTGCGGAACGAGACGGCCCATGGCAAGAAAATAGGGCCCCGATACAGGAAGACTCGGGATGGCCGACTCCGTTCTAGCCGCAACTGGATTCGGAATCGTAGCGACTTCGACCCCGTCGGGAAGTCTCTCCCGATACCAGTCTGCAACTGCCTTCGTCTGCACGATGATGGCCCGTGCGCGCCGGTAAGTAAGATCACGTAGGATCGACCACTGGCGTTGAAGCGCGTGCGCCCGGGGATCCACTCGCTCCGATACAAATACAGGTATTCCGGTGCGAGCACCGGCGATCAGCGCAAGCACATTCACCGAAGTTGTAAACGATACGACGGCGTCCGGCGCGAGCTCTACCATTTTTCCGCGGATGGCGACTATTCTGCGGATGTTTGCGCAAACGGCCTTGGCAAGCGAATTCGAACTGCTCGCTAGCGCAAGTCGAACCCGCTTCACTTCAGCTACCGGCGAGAAGAAGTCTTCCTGGACATCGGCCAATGTAAGGAGATGGACCTCGTGGCCTCGTGATACCAGAGCATCCGCGATCAGCGTCATGACCCGCTCCGCCCCACCGGCACCGAGACTGTGGATCATCAAGAGAAGTCTCATCCTACTCGCTCTCCTTCGCGAGTCCCAGGAATCCCGAGTAACTTCCTTCGACAGTCATTTTTGCCGCTCAGGAGTACACCCGGTATACGCCGGTCAAATAAGACTCCCCCACAAGGTATACCAAATACAGGCCTACAGAACTCGCCACCCACAGAGTCAACGGCCGCCCACGCCTGAGAGCCAATGCAGGCAACATTGGGATCAGCATGAGCTCGGTCAAGTACCCGACCCTGCCAGCTCCAAGGGGAAAAAAAAAGAAGCTAAAAATCGTGAACATCGTGGCACCGACGTGAATGAACGCCAAGCTGGTAAGCACCCTCTCCGGAAACAGCTCGCGAGCTTCTAGCGGGGATGTCAGTATCCAGTGCACGGATGGCCCTACCAATATCAATCCTGCAAATACGTAATTTAGGGACGTGGCACCCTCCGAAGCCGTGTACTCCAGAAGACGGCGCCCGCCGAACATATCGAAAAGCACCCCGCCCCCGTACGCGCCCGCGAACGCAGCAATCAGTATCGCGCAGAGCGCAGAAATTGGCTGTTTACGGAACATCCATCCGATGAAAGCGAACGCAAAGGCTACCGTAAATGTCGTATGAACCATCGCGGCAATGAATGCTCCCAACGTAGGCTTCGAATATCGAAGGGCCACGAAGAGCATGATTGCGAATGCAAATCCCTGTCTCAGTTGCAGCAATCCGATGTCGGCAAGACCCACCGGTATCGCAATCCACAACACAATGGCGAGTGTCGGGCTTGGAAGCTTTTTTGCCGCCAGAACGATCAGACCATTCAGCGCTCCCACCAGAACGACGACCGCAGTGTATGGATCCAGAAGATAGCCGAATATCGTCGTCCATACATGCCATAGAAACTCCTCACTGAATAGACCAACAATCAGGTCTTTGATGAAGGAGCCTCCTTCAGCGAAGGTGGTTGTCCACTCCAGAGTGGGTGCTTCACGAAAAAGCGCAAGATAGTTCTGTTGGTCCATCAAGAACGTCCGATCCAGCGTCAATGCGAAAGCCATGACCGCAAGGACCAGCACAAAAAACAAAAGCAAACTTGCTGGCCGCTTTTCCAAATCAATTCGTAAGTTCGACATAGAGACCGAAACCCACCCTTGGCCGCACTATACGTGTCTCCGGCGCCTTCTCACTCCGGACGCGCGAGTAGCCGGCGAAGCTTTTGAGCATTGTCGCTGGCAAACCGTATCCCAACGATGACGAGCGATGCGATGACGATCCCAAAGGGAAACGCGACGAAGACGAGCAAACTACGGCGCGGCGAAACGAACTTATTGGCGTCCGGCACTGTTGCAGGATCCAGAACAGCGAATGCGTAATCCGGGCGAGCCTTGGCGAGGACCTCGCGATTGACTTGGACTTCCACTACACGATAGATCGCGTCTCTCAAATCCATTGATTT
>Ga0126373_10002274_pt1 | contig 14125 bp, 12 predicted proteins | sample PanSoiMetPlot_11_FD_92545 | JGI IMG/M metagenome (GOLD analysis project Ga0126373, IMG submission 92545) | Tropical forest soil microbial communities from Panama - MetaG Plot_11 | ecosystem: Environmental > Terrestrial > Soil > Tropical forest > Bulk soil | place: Panama | collected 2016-02-17 | reverse complement strand
GCTCGACAACGCGGGGATCGCGCTGGAGAACCGCGGAGTCTCGCGGGCTGAGGCACGAAATCGCACGAAGCCGCTGTTCGAACGCTTCGGCCTTGCCAGGTTCGAGCACGTGCGGCCGGCGCAGCTGTCCGGCGGCATGCGCCAGCGCGTGAGCTTCCTCCGCACGCTGATGGCAGAAAAGGACGTCCTGCTGCTTGACGAGCCGTTTGGCGCGCTCGATTCGATCACCCGGGGCGAGATGCAGTACTGGCTGGCGTCGGCCATGGACGAGGTTCCACGGACGATCCTGCTCGTGACCCACGACGTTGAGGAGGCCATCTTGCTCAGCAAGCGCGTGGTCGTCCTTTCCGCTAGGCCTGGGCGCATCGTCCGAATCCTGGAAGTCGACCATGTGTCGGGCGGATCCAGGCGGGAGATCGTGACGAATCCCGCTTTCGTCGCGCTCAAGGAGCAGGCTCTGGAGGCGCTCGAATCGTGACCAGGGCGACGCAGGAAGCACCAGTACGCGGGCCGGCCGCCGAGCCTGAAGAGAAGTCCAGGCCGGCCAGGTCCCGTGCTTTCGTGTGGAGCTACGGGCCCGCCATCGCGATCACGCTCGGCGCGATCGGCCTCTGGGAGCTGATCGTCCGCGTGGCCCACGTGCCCGAGTACCTGATCCCAACGCCTTCGGAGGTCGCCGCCGATTTCAAGTCGGACTGGCCGGTGCTTGAGCCCAACATGTTCGTCACGCTCAGGGAGATCGCCCTCGGCTTCGCCATTTCGGTAGCTGCCGGCATTGGCCTGGCGGTGCTCTTGCACCTCTCCCCGACGTTGCGGCGTGCTTTTTATCCCCTGCTGATCGGGTCGCAGACGGTTCCCATCATCGTGCTCGCTCCGATCCTCGTCATTCTGCTTGGCTACGGGATCTGGCCAAAGCTCATCATCGTGGCACTGATCTGCTTCTTCCCGATCGTCGTGAACGGGATCGACGGCCTGCGATCGGTCGACGAAGACCTGATTCGGATGATGCTGACCCTCAACGGCACCCGCTGGTCGATCTTCCGGCGGGTCGAATTCCCGGCCGCGCTGCCGGCAATCTTTTCCGGAATGCGAATCGCGGCCACCTTCGCCGCGATCGGAGCGGTCTTCGGAGAATGGTCGGGATCTAACCAGGGGCTCGGATACGTCATGCTCGCAGCGACCCCGAACCTTCTCACCGCCCGGATCTTCGCCGCGATCGTGCTGCTCACCGTTGTCGCACTCGCGCTGTTCGGGCTGGTCTCCCTGCTGGAACGCGTGTTTGTGCCGTGGGCGCCGCGCGGGGGCAAGACGCAGTGACTTCCGAGTCGACAACACAGAGCCTGATAGCGGCGCACGCAGCACCGACCAGGAAAGGAGGGCATCTGGTGAACAGAGCCCGCATTCACGGCATCATTGCTTTCGGTGCCGTTACCGCATTGGCGCTACTGGCGGCGGGCTGCGGCAGCTCGCCCGGCCACGGCGCGAGCGCGAATACCAGCAAGGGTGCGGCGGCGCCCGCGTCTCTTAATGTCGAGCTCGACTGGGTCCCGAATCCCGATCACGTCGGTCTCTATTACGCCCAGAACAAGGGCTATTTCACGAAGCAGAACCTCACTGTGCACTTCCAGGTGCCCTCGAACACGGCAGACCCGATCAAGCTTGTCGGCCTGAACAAGGTTGACCTCGCGATCTCCTACGAGCCGGAGATGTTCTACGGCCAGCAGAACAAGCTGCCGGTCGTCGCCGTGGCCGCCGTCATCCCTGTGCCGCTGAACGGCCTGATCGTGTCGCCGAAGATCTCCCTCACGAACGTGTGTCAGATCAAGGGTCATTCGGTTGGCGTGACGGGCATTCCAAGCGACGGCGCCATCTACACGACAATGCTGGCCAAGTGCCATCTCACCCCGAAGCAGGTGCCCAAGGTCACGGTCGGATTCAACCTGGTGCCATCGGTGCTTGCCGGGAAGGTGGATGCCATCGTCGGCGGCTACCGCAACGTCGAAGACATTCAGATCAGCCAGGAAATGAACAAGCACGCGGCGGACTTCCCCGCCGACCAGCTCGGCGTCCCCAATTATGACGAGCTCGTCCTGGTCGCGAACAAGAACAGGCTGGCGTCGGACAAGGCCTATGCCAGCGCGGTGAAGCGGTTCGTCGCGGCACTCGTCGCCGGGACAAACGCTGCTATGAAGAGCCCGAGCGGCACCACCAGCATCATGGAGACCGCCAGCCAGTACAAGCCCTCATTCCTGCAGGTCAGCGTCCCCTACACGCTCAAGTTGATCGCGCAGAACAACGGCATGAAGACGGGTTGCATGAGTCTGTCGTCATGGCAGAGCTTCGGAAACTGGATGAAGTCCAACACGCTGATCACGGACACCCCGAATGCCTCGGCGGTCATGACGGATAAGTACCTGCCGTATTCATGCTAGGGGCGCCGCGGGATTCCGTGATGCGTGAGGAATTCGGATGACCGTACGCACCGCCCGCAATGGCGTCCACGGGGGTCGCCCCCCGTGGACGCCGCGGGAGGCCGACTCGCGATTCGCGGCGCAGGTTCTGGACAGGCTCGATCTTGACCGCGCCGTGGATCTGGTGCGCCAGGTGTGCCGGATTCCGAGCGTTCTCGGCCAGGAAGGCGACCTGGCGGCCTTCCTCGCCGAGGTCATGAGGGAATCCGGCTTCGAGTCTGTCGCTCTTGAGCCCGTGCTGCCCGAGCGGCCCAACGCCGTCGGCGAGGTTGCCCTGGGTCCAGGCCCGCGCGTGGTACTGACCGGACACATGGACACCAAGCCCCAATCGCACGGCTGGCGGCGGGCTAGTCCGTTCTCTGGCGACCTCATTGACGGAGCCGTCTACGGTCACGGCGTCATGGACATGAAGGCCGCCCTGGCGTGCCAGATCGTGGCGATCGAAGCCGTCAGGGCCAGCGGCCTGGCCCTGACCGGCACGCTCGCCATGGCGGCGGTCTGTGACCACATGGGCGATCAGACGGGTTCGCGGGCGTACTTCGATACCCACCCGCCGGCTGACCTTTGCGTCCTCGGCGAGCTCACCGGCAACGAGGTCTGCCTCGGACATCGCGGGCGCTATTACTTCGACGTCGTCGTGCGTGGCCGGTCGGCGCACACGTGTCACAAGCACGCCGCCGTGAACGCCAACGTACTCGCGGCGCAGGCCGTTCTTGCGCTCGACCGCTCCAGGCTCGAACCCAGGCTCGACGAGGGCGTTGCGGAGCTCTTCGGCACCGAGACCTACATCGTTCCTGGACGGATCTATGGCGGGCTGCCGCCGGGCGGTCCCTCGATGATCCCTGATGAATGCGTGATCCGGGTGGACTGCCGCCCACAGCCCGGGGTGACAACGGAGCAAGTCCGCGCCGAGATCGAGCGCTGCCTCGCCGAGGCCGAGGCCGCAGACCCGCGGTTTGCCGCTGACGTGGAGCTCGTCGACGTCAAGAGCGGATACCTGGCTAGCCCGGCCGATGACGTCGTGCGCTTGATGACCAGTGCCGTGCGGCTGATCAGGGGCAGCGAGCCGGCCCTGGTGACCGAGAACTGGCTTGGCGATACGGCAAGCTTCGGCGCCGACGTCCCGACAGTGATCTTCGGTCCTGGCGGTCCGCCGGTCTACTGTGCGGACGAGCATCTTCCTGTCGGCGACATTCACCTCGCCGCGAAGGCGTACGCGGTTTTCGCCGTCCTGGCCCTGGCGGATCACCAGGACGGGCCGGCAGATGTTGCCGAAGCGATGCAGGGGTCCAATGAGCGCTGACGTGTTCGGCCATGTCGTCGAGCAGTGCCTCGGCGTCCGCACGGGCGAGCAGGTTGTGCTGCTGACCGACGATGGGACCGACGGCGATGTGGCGGCCAAGCTCCTGGAGTCGGTCGGAGCGCGCGGCGCGATCCCGCTCCTCGCGCGGATGCCCGTGCCGAATCTGCCCGGCGCGGAGCCGCCGGGAGCCGTGGCCGCGATGATGCTGGAGTCTGGCGCGGTTATCGAGCTGACGAGCCTGTTCATCGGCTCGAGCCAAGCGCGCAGGCGCGCCACCGACCGCGGCGTTCGATACCTCGCGATGCCGGGCGTGCGAATGGAGACCTTCAGGCCCCGCGGCCCCCTCGATGTCGATTTCGAGCAGCTGCGCGCCGACGCGGAGCGGGTTGGAAGGGCTTGGGGCTCCGCGCGTTCATTCAGGCTGACCAGTCGGGGCGGGACCGACCTGCGAGGTTCCGTGGAAGGCCGGCCAGGTCGGGTGCTGCACGGCGTGGCCAGGGAGCCTGGCTCTTACATGGCGCCGCCCGACATCGAATCTGGCACGGCGCCGGTAGAAGGTACAGCGTCGGGCACGGTGGTGATCGACGGTGACCTGTTGTTCATGGGGACCGGCCCGTTGCCCGAGCCCGTGGTGCTGCACGTCGACGAAGGCCGGGTGGTGGCCATCGAAGGCGCGGAGAGCTCGCGACTGACCCGGATGCTGGAGCGGTGCGCTGACGAGCAGATGACGAACCTGGCCGAGGTTTCTGTGGCGTTCAACCCGGCGGGAACGGTGTGTTCGGTCCCGATGGAGACCGAATCCGCGCGCGGCACTGCGCACGTCGCACTCGGGAACTCGATCGCGTACGGCGGGATCGTCAACGCGGTCGCCCACCTCGACTGCGTCATGCGGGATGCCACGCTCGAGCTTGACGGCCGCGAGGTGATTGCCGAGGGAGCGGTGTCATGAGACCGCCGCGCGTGATCCTGGCCAAGCCCGGCCTCGACGGGCACGACCGCGGGGTCAAGGTCGTGGCGATGGGCCTGCGCGACGCGGGCGCAGAAGTCATCTATCTCGGCTTGCGGGCGACGCCCAGGCAGATTGCGGCCGCTGTCGCCGCAGAGGACGCCGATGTGGTGGGCATTTCCGTGCTGTCCGGAGCTCACATGGCGATCGCGGAAGAACTGCTGGCCGCACTGCGCGAAGCAGGCGCCGATGTCCCGCTCGTCGTCGGCGGCACGATCCCCGCACGCGACGCGGACGCGCTGCGCGAGCTCGGAATAGCGGCAGTTTTCCCGGCAGGTACGCTGCTGCCGGACGTCGTTGCCGGGGTTCTGCTGGCGGCGGGCTCCCAGCCGATGGTCCGGTGACCGGCGCGCCGCCGCCTGGCGACGGGGCTACCCCGGGCTTCGCCACCGACTCCGGGATCCCCGTTGCCCCGGTCTACACGCCGGCGGACGTCGCCGGAGGACCGGGTGACCTCCAGGCCCGGCTTGGCCTGCCTGGCGGGCCGCCGTTCACCCGCGGGCCGTACGCTTCCATGTACCGCGGCCAGCTCTGGACGATGCGGCAGTTCGCCGGCTATGGGTCGCCTGAACAGAGCAACGCCCGATTCCGCTTCCTGCTGAGCCAGGGGCAGAGCGCCCTCTCGGTCGCGTTCGACCTGCCCACACAGCTCGGATACGACTCCGACGACGAGCGCGCGAAAAATGAGGTCGGCAGGGTCGGCGTCGCGATTGACACCGCCGAGGACATGACAGACCTGTTCGACGGGCTGCCGCTCGACAAGGTGTCGGTGAACTTCACGATCAACGCGACGGCGCCGATCATCTTGGCGACCTACCTGGTCGCTGCCGAGCGCCAGGGGGTGAGCCAGCGTGACCTCACCGGAACTTTGCAGAACGATGTCTTGAAGGAGTTCCTGGCCAGGAAGGCGTATGTGTTCCCGCCCGAGCCGTCGATGCGGCTGGCCGCGGACGTGATCGAATACTCCTCGCAGGAGCTGCCTCGCTTCAACCCCATCTCCGTGACGGGCTATCACGCCAGGGAGGCCGGCTGCGACGCGGTGCAGGAGCTCGGCCTCACGATGGCCTCGGCGATCGCGTACTGCGAAGAACTGACCAGGCGTGGCCTGGTGTTCGACCAGTTCGCGCCGCGGCTATCTTTCCACTTCGCCACGACGCTCGATCTGTTCGAGGAGGTCGCCAAGCTGCGGGCGGCACGGCGTCTTTGGTACCGGATCGCGACAGAGCGGTTCGGCGCTGTCAATCCGATCGCGGCCAGGCTCCGCTTCTTCTCAGGGAATTCGGGCACGACGCTGACCTCACAGCAGCCGCTCAACAACGTGATCCGCTCGGCGATCCAGTGCCTGGCAGCCGTGCTTGGCGGCGCCCAGTCGATCCACGTCATGGGGTACGACGAGGCGCACCAGATCCCCAGCCAGGACGCGGTGACGCTGGCGCTTCGCACCCAGCAGATCATCGCGCTCGAGACGGGCGTCACGCGCACCGCCGACCCGCTCGGCGGGTCCTACTTTGTCGAGCACCTCACCGACGAGATCGAGGCGCGGGCGACCGCCGTGCTTGCCGAGATCGAGGAGATCGGCGGGGCCGTCAAGGCGCTTGAGCGCGGCCTGCCGCAACGGTGGATTACCGATGCGGCATACCGGGCCGAGCAAGATCTGGCTGCGGGGCGCCGACCGAAGGTCGGGGTTAATGTCTACGCCAGCGCCCAAGGGCCAGAGCACGAAATCGCGCTCGACCAGCCCGACCCCGAGGCCGCAGACATGCAGATCGCCCGCACTACGCGGCGCAAGGCGGCCAGGGACGGCAACGCCTGCGCCGAGGCACTTCGTGCACTCGAGCGGGACTCGGCGCAGCAGCGTAACGTCATGCCGGCGCTTGTCACAGCCGCTCGAGCGGGGGCCACTGTCGGGGAGATGAGTGAGGTATTCCGGACGGTGTTCGGCGAGTTTCGCGAGCCCTCGCCGTGGTGACCGGGCCGCTGGGCGATGTGCGAGTGGTTGACCTCACGCGATTCGTCGCGGGCTCCTACGCCACGATGCTGCTCGCCGCGCTTGGCGCGGAGGTGATCAAGATCGAGGTGCCGGCCGGGGATCCGTATCGTGCGCCGGCGACGAAGCAGGGCACCGGCGAATCAGCGCTATTCCTCGCGCTCAACGCTGGCAAGCGCAGCGTGGCCATCGACTTCCGAGCGGCGGCCGGGCGGGAGGCACTTGAACGCGTGCTCGCCCGCGCGGACATGCTGGTGGAGAACGCCAGGCCAGGGAGCCTCGCCAGGCACGGGCTCGACTGGGAGTCCGTGCATGCCCGTTACCCGACGCTAATCTACGGATCGATATCGGGGTACGGCGATGTCGGTCCCGACGCCTCCCGCGGCGGCTTCGACCTCATCCTGCAGGCGGAGAGCGGGATCATGAGCGTGACCGGTGCCACGGATTCCGGACCGGTGAAGGTGGGTGCGCCCGTCCTCGACGTCGGGGCAGGCCTCTCGTGCGCCCTTGGCCTGCTCGCCGCGTACGTCGAGCGAAACCGCACCGGCGTGGGCCGCCAGGTGTCCTCTTCGCTGCTCGAGTTCGCGCTCGCCAGCCTGGGCACCCTCGCCGCATCGGTGCTCGCATCTGGCGAGGTCCCCGGCCTGCTCGGCACTCATTCGCCGCTGTTCGCGCCCTACGGCGGCTTCCGTACAGCCGACGGGTGGCTGGTGCTCGCGGGGGCCGGCTCGGAGGACATCTGGATGCGCGCGTGCCGCGCGCTCGGCCTCGACACGCTCGCCAGTGACCCAAGGTTCGTCGACAACGCTGGGCGGCTGGCCAGCCGCGACGCCCTGACACGCGAGATCGAGGCGGTGCTGACCACTAGGCCGACGGGCCACTGGCTCACTGTCCTTGCGGACGCCGGCGTGCCGGCAGGCCAGATCCGCAGCCTGCCCGAGGCCCTGGCCAGCCCTCAGGTGCACGCGCTTGGCGCAGTGCAAGAGCTTGAACACCACGCGGCCGGCCCCTACCGGCTGATCGGTCCGCCGCTGCGGATCGGCCATGCTCCGCTCGGCTATCCCTTCCCCGCTCCGGCACTCGGCGCGGACACCATCGCCGTGCTCTCCGATGCCGGGCTGGCGAGGGAACAAATCGACGGCCTGATCAGCCAGGGCATCGCGGTAGCGACATGAAGCCGAACGAGCCACAGATCGCGGAAGGACGGTCATGACGCGCCTCAAGTCAGGCGTGGTCCTGCAGGGAGTGGACCCGCCGAAGGCATTCGGTGCCATGGTCGAGCAGATCGACGACCTCGGCTTCGATCACCTGTGGCTTACCGATTCCTCGTTGCACGCGCGTAACTGCTACGCCTATCTGACCTTGGCTGCCGCACGAAGCTCGCGGCTGACTGTGGGCCCGGCGGTCACCAACCCTGTCACCCGCCACCCCGCGATCACGGCGGCCGCGGCCGCCACGGTCGACGAGCTATCCGACGGCCGCCTGATACTCGGCATCGGAGCCGGGGACAGGCCACTCCTGGCGCTCGGATTCCGGCCAAGCTCACTGGCCGGGCTCGAGGCTGCCGTCAGCGGCATCCGCCGGCTGTGGCGCGGAGAGCGGGTGGACATGGCCGCCGACGGCTTTGCCATGAACGGCGCCCACCTGCGTTTTGCTGCCCGACCCGACATCCCTATCTACATTTCTGCCAGCGGGCCGAAGACTCTGGAACTCGCCGGCCGGATCGCCGATGGCGCGATCATCCTGATCGGGCTCTTCCCCGAGGCGCTGGAGTGGGCGATTTCCCATCTCGCGCGGGGCGCCGAATCGGCCGCGCGCCCGCGCCCGCATGCGGCGGTCTTCGCATACGGCGCCGTTCGCGACGACGAACAGTCCGCAATCGAGGACGCGCGGTCCATCGCCGCCTGGTTTCCGCAGACCGCGCCGCACGTTTGCGACCTCGCCGGGCTGCCGAACGACATCGTCGCGCGCGTGCGAGCGGCATACGGCGGCGGGGAGTTTCAGGAGGCTGCGGCCGCGGCATCCGCACTCCCCGACGAGTTCGTCCGGAAGGTCGCCCTCGCCGGCGACCGGCACCGTGCCGCTGGGCAGATCCGGGCGGCAGTCGGGGCCGGCGCGGATTCGGTGCACGTCTTCCCGCTCGGAGCCGCGCGGATGAATACCGTCAGGGAGTTCGCGATGGCCTGGGCGGACGCGACGACCCAGGACCAGCCCAAGCACCCAGACGAGATCTTAGATTTGTAACATAATGTTTGGTACCGCGAGAGGGAGACGCTCACGCACCAGCACGGCTCCGAGAAGCCGGTGACGACCTGGCGAGTTAACCGGCTGCACCACGTCGCATTCGCGCATCGGACTGACGACACGCCCGCGCTCCTTGCCGACCTGCTTGGGCTGCCATGCGCGAGCACGGAAGCTGCCGAGGGATTCGTCGAGCGCATGCTGCCCGTCGGCGATTCAAACCTGCAGCTGCTCGAGTCAACCGGGCCTGGCGTCGTTGAGCGCTTCGTAGAACGGCGAGGACCTGGCCTGCACCATGTCGCAGTCGAGGTTTCTGACCTCGAGGCAGCAATAGCCGACTTGCTTAGCCGCGAGGTGCGCATGGTCGACAGTGCGCCCAGGCCAGGAGGGATGGGAACCTCGATCGCCTTCATTCATCCCGCCTCAACCGGGGGTCTCCTCGTCGAGTTGGTTGGCCCGCCAGGCGGTGAGCTTGAGAGTGCAGGGAGGACGTAAGTGGCCATCAGCACGGGATTTGCTGGCGGGAACCAGTCCGAGCAGATTTTCAGCAGGCAGCATGACCGCAGGAAGGTCACCGACTGGGTGTACGAGGAGCTGAAAGCTGCGATCGTCGATCTGCGCCTGGCCCCTGGTGAGCCGCTGCGCGAGGCCACGCTTGCCGACCAGCTTGGCGTGAGCAAGACCCCGATACGTCAGGCACTCACGATGCTCGAGCAGGAAGGCCTGGTCGAGACCATGTCGTTCAAGGGCGCGGTCGTCGCCGGATACTCCAAGCAAGACCTGCTAGAGATATACGAACTGCGCGAGCTTCTCGAAAACGCCGCCGCGCGTGCGGCAGCCGCCTCAATGAGCGATGAGGATCGCACCCGTCTCGACCGGATCACGCGCGAGAGCCGCGAGCTGCGATCGAGCGGCGAGGGGTCCGGGCTCGCCGCGCTGGTCTCCGAGTTCGACGACGTGCTCTTCGAGCAGGTTCACAACACCAGGATCAGGGCGCTCATCGATAACTTGCGCGCGCACCTGGCTCGCATCGGGCACCTGACCGAGGGCATACCCGGACGGGTAGAGGCGTCGGTCGACGAGCACGAGAAGATCGTCAAGGCCATCGCCGCTCGCGATCAGGACCTCGCTGAGCAGTACATGCGAGAACACATCCGCAGCGTCCGCGACGATCAGCTGCGCGCCCTGCAGGAGCCGGGATCAGCGCCCTGAGGCGGGCCTGGCAGGCCTTGACGCTCGCGGATGATATCTGATGTGCTGCACATTATGTCGGAGACGGGGTGTTCGCGCATCTCTGGCGAGCTACACGAGCGCGGAAAACCCGTCTGGGCGGCAGCGATCAGCCACCCCATGGTCAAGCAGATTGGCCAGGGAACGCTGCCGCACCCCACATTCCGCCGGTACTTCGAGCAGAACGTCCTTTACCTGAATGACTACGCTCGCTCCATCGGGTTCATCGTCGGAAAAACGTCAGACTGGGATGCCGCCGATGTGCTCAGCCGCTTCCTGAGGCAGATTGTCGGGACGGAGATACCGGCCAATATCGCGTTCCTGAGCCGACTTGGCGGATCGCCTGACACCGCCAGCGGCACGAGTGCCATGACCCCGACCACGTACGCCTACACGCGGCATCTGCTCTCGACCTGCGCCCAGGGCAGCTGCGAAGAGGGGCTGGCAGCGGTGCTGCCCTGCCAGTGGAGCTACGGAGAGCTTGCCAGGCCGCTAATGGATTCGCCCCCCGCTGATGAGGTCTACGCCGACTGGATCGCGATGTTCGGGAACGACGCGTACGCGTCGCTGGTCGACGAGACGACCGGGCTGCTTGACCGCCTCGCGGAATCCGCCGATTCGGTCAGCGTTGGGCGCTTGTCTGCGATATTCGACCGGTCGGTGAGCTACGAAGTGGAGTTCTGGGACATGGCCTACGACGCGCACGCGGCGGGCGGCACACCGGCTGGAAAGGAGCCTGGCCAGTTATGCGTGCAGCCAGGATTTTCGAGGATCTGACCGTGCGCGTCGAGGATGTTCCCGACCCTGCGCCAGGACCCGGGCAGGCGCTGGTGCGCATTCATGCCGCCGGGGTCTGCGGCACCGACCTGCACATCCTTGACGGCATGATCAAGCCCGATCCTTACCCGATGACACTTGGCCACGAGGCGGCGGGAAAAGTGGCGGTCGCGGCGCCGGAAACTGGGCTGTCCCCTGGCGACCGGGTGGCGGTCTACAACAAGCTCTTCTGCGGTACCTGCGAGCAGTGCCTGGCGGGCCGGCACAACATCTGCGATACCGAACCTGGGCAGCTCGGCTTCAACATGGATGGCGGCGACGCGGAGTACGTCGCCGTCCCCGCCAGGAATCTCGTGCCGATCCCTGCAGCAGTCGATTTCGCCACCGCCGCGGTCCTGACCTGTGCAGGCATGACAGCCGTGCACGCCACCCGGCTGTCAGGGCTTCGGCTGGGCCAGACCGCCGTCGTGAACGGCATCGGCGGAGTCGGCGTGCTGGTCGTGCAGGCAGCCAGGCAGGCAGGCGCCCGGGTGATCGCCGTGGCCGACTCCGAAGACAAGGGTCAGCTTGCGATCTCGCACGGCGCATCCGACGCGGTTCTGGCGGGCCAGACAGAAGACTTCGGCAACCTCCCGGACCAGGTGCGAGAACTCACCGGCGGCCGTGGCGCTGACGTGTTTTTCGAACTGGTCGGGACCACGCAGTCAATGACCGCAGGAGTTCGCTGCCTGGCCAAAGGAGGACGGTTCGTCTCTACCGGTTACACCGACCAGCCCTTTTCCGTGCACCCGATCGAGTTCATCTTGTCGGAGGCCTCGCTCGTATCCACCGTGGCGGCGACCCGGCAGGATCTTGCTCACGCGCTGCAGCTCGCCGCGACCGGGGCGATGACAGTGCCCGTCGCCGGGCGCGTCGCGCTCGACGGCGTGCGTGAGGCGCTCAGCGCCCTGCGCAAGCGGGCCGTTCTCGGCCGCCAGATCATCGAGCTCGCCTGATTCGAAGGGACAGCCATGCCAGGCAGCGATCGCATCATCATCAAGAACGGCACCGTCGTCACCATGAACGACGCGGGAGACGTGCTGTTTGACGGAGCACTCGTGCTGACCGGCGACCGCATCACCGATGTCGGCCGGACCGCCGATGTGCTGGCCAGGAACGGCGCCGAGGGTGCGAACGTGATCGACGCGGCGGGCAAGGCCGTCCTGCCTGGCCTGATCGACCTGCACTATCACACGGCGCTCGGCAAGGGATGGAGTGACCACCTGCCGCTGTGGGAGTACCTGGAGACGTGCTGGTACCCGATCATCAGGGCACTCGACTACGAGGCCGCGTACTGGGCCGCTCTCGCGAGCTATAGCGAGTCCATCAAATGCGGCGTCACGACCGTCAACGACATGTATCGGCAACTCAACGCGCTCGCCGACGCGGCGGCGGAGATCGGCATCAGGGCCGTGCTCTCGAACGACGTCGCCGATGCTGAGCACAACCTGGACACCCTGGACGACAACAAGGAGGCCTTCCAGGCCAAGCACGGCACCGCGGACGGCCGGGTCGAGGTCTACATCGGCATCGAATGGCTCCCGCTTGCCTCTGAGGAGCTGCTCAGGGACGCGCGCATCCTTGCCGACGAGCTTGGCACCGGCATCCACATCCATATGAACGAGTCGCTGACCGAGGTCGAGAACTCCAAGCAGCGCTTCGGCCGCCGTCCCACTGAGGTTGCCTACGACGCGGGCATCCTCGGCCGGAATTGCATAGCCGCACACTGCGTGTGGCTCTCGGACGCAGAGCTCGCCCTCATGCGCGAGACAGGCACTCAGATCTCACATAACCCGGTCTCCAACGCCAAGCTCGGCAACGGGGTTGCCCGCCTGCCAGAGATGCTGGCCGCGGGGATCAACGTCGGGATCGGCCACGACGCGGCCGAATGCAACAACAGCAGGGACCTGTTCGAGGTGATGAAGTTCGCATCGCTGATGCACCGCGCCAGCCGCGTCGACGCCAGCCTGCAGCAGCCGCCGAGCGTCCTGCGGATGGCCACGAGGAACGGCGCGCAGGCGCTCGGCCACGAGACTGGGCGGCTCGAGCCCGGCAGGAAGGCCGACGTGATCCTCGTGGACCTGAAGAGCCAGATGTTCACCCCGCTCATGCCTGAGAACGCTGATCATCTCTTCTCGCACTTGGTATTCGCCGCGAACGGCAGCTGCGTCGACACCACGATCATCGACGGCAAGATTGTGATGGAGAACCGCCATCTCATCACGGTGGACGAGCAGAAGGTGCTGCGGGAGGCCAATGACGCGTTCCGCCGTGTGCTCGACCGGATGGTGGTCCCGACCCTTTCCTGAAGGTATCCGCACGTCATGACCCGCTACCTAGTAGCCGGCGATCCTGTCGTCTCGCTCGGCGCCGAGACCTTGATTCCCGATGGCGCCATCGTCGTCGACGACGGCGTGATCACCGGCGTCGGCGGGCGCGCGGAGATGGCGGCACGGGGGCCGTTCGACCGCGTGCTCGGGTCGGCCGATCATTTCGTGCTGCCCGGGTTCGTCAACTGCCACTACCATTCAGAACTCGCCATCGGCCCGGGCCTCTACCAGCACATCTTCGAGAAAGCCAACGTGCACATCCAGGCCGGCGTGGGCCCCATCGCTGAAAACGACTTGTACTACGGCATCTTGTGGGGGCTGGTCACCGCTATCAAGGGTGGCCAGACGGCGACCATCGACATGTACTACGGCAGGCCGAGCCTGCCGGACTTCGGCTGCGAGACGGCCCTGCACGCGTACGAGGATGCCGGGCTGCGCACCGCCTTCGGGCTGGTGAGCCGCGACCAGAACATCTACGCGCACGAGCCCGACGAGCAGTTCCTCGCCCGGCTGCCGGCCGGCCTCGCCGAGGAGGTCCGCCGCTCGCCGATGGGCTACGCGTGGCCTGTCGACCAGGTAATGGCCAGCTTCCGCAGGCTGCACGGCTCGTGGCACGGTCGCGACAACCGGATCAGGCTCGTGACCGCGCCAGACTGGACGCCAGCCTGCTCAGATGAGCTGTACGTGCGATGCAGGCGGATCGCCGACGAGCACGGCACGAGCATGATCAGCCATGTCCTC
>Ga0126373_10002270_pt1 | contig 14135 bp, 16 predicted proteins | sample PanSoiMetPlot_11_FD_92545 | JGI IMG/M metagenome (GOLD analysis project Ga0126373, IMG submission 92545) | Tropical forest soil microbial communities from Panama - MetaG Plot_11 | ecosystem: Environmental > Terrestrial > Soil > Tropical forest > Bulk soil | place: Panama | collected 2016-02-17 | reverse complement strand
GGGAACCGCGCCTACTGCAATGGCGATCTAGCTAGTCAGGGACAGGAACGCGGATGGATTGAAATTGGGACGGGCGGAAGATTAAGGCTAAGCCTTCAGGAATTCAAGTATTTTCTTTCCTGCCTGTATTTTCTTTCCTGCCTGTATTTTCTTTCCGCCTTGTTTTCGTTCCGCCTGGACCTGCGTCACAGTGATTCTCTATAACGAGCGACTTCTTCCGGCAAAAATTGAGAGCAAGCAATCGAGGAACCGGGTCCATGCATCGGCTCTGCGTGCATTTTTCCCCTTTTGGATGCTCAGTGAATACCGAAGCTTGCCTGAACTCTTCGCTGCCATTCATAGAAGGCGGGCTCATGGACAGTCTTTGGGCGCGGGCCAAACCAGTCGTTGCATTCCCGGTCAGCGCAGCGGCGGATAGCCGGGAATTTATCCGCCAGAGTGAGCCACTCGCCTTGCTTACGGAACCGTCAAACTGATGGTCTCACCGCCGTACGCTCCGGTACTGTCCCACGCGCGCACATGCACCGAGTGTGTGCCCGGCGACAACGCGAGATTGGCGCTGATCGAACTGCCGAAATCCTGGACGTAGGAGCTCGTCGAATCGACATAAACATTCCAGGCCGTGCGCAAAGGGACCAATTTGCCGGGACGCCCACCAAGCCGTCCTGGTGTTCGTACGACACGCATCAACGTGACCCGGATCCGAGCTCGTTGCTCGTAGTCAATTGGTCCCTCAGGTTTTTGTGGGATGATGGAATCTGAAAATCATTCATGGGCGAAGCAACGAAGACGTCCGGCGTTGTTCACAACTTCTCTCAGGAGAAGATTTCCCCACGTCGCGTCTGGGTCTCGCCGTTCGTGTTGTCTTTCTTATTGCTTCTGCTGGTCTCCGTTCTCTCACTCTTGCCTGTCATACGCGATTCAGAATTGCGCATCGCCGACACATTCTTCCGCCTGTTGCCGCCTCCAAGCCGACGCTCCGCCGTGGTGCTCGTTCTGATCGACGACGAGGCTCTGCAGCAATATGGTCGGTGGCCGTGGTCTCGTGAGCTGCTTGGAAGGCTGGTCAGTGAAATTAGCGACCATGGCGCCGAAGTCATTGGCTTCGATGTTCTGCTTTCCGAGTCTCAGTCTCCGGCAACCGACAGCGCCCTGGAGCAGTCCCTGAAAGCGAACGGACGAACCGTCATCGTTGGAAAAGTTGGGCTTTTTTCCAACGGCGCTCACTGGGTGGAGCCTCTTCCTCGCCTTTCAGTGTCCGCAGTGGCAGTCGGACATGCCCATACCGTTCTTGACGAGGACGGCATCTGCCGCCGCTTCCCACCTTTGGAGTTGACAATTGATGGTGCCAAGTGGGCTTTTGCAATCGAGGTTGCCCGCCGCGTCGATCCGGAACGTGTTTCTCAATTCCTGAACCTCTACCGCCTCCCCACCGACAACAACGATGTTCACATCATCTCCGCCAAGCCGATTCTCGCCCCCATTTTCTTCCGCCGCGGCGGATTCGACGCCATCTCTGCGGCCACTTTGCTCCAGGGAGGCGAGATGCCTTTCAACCTAGGCGGGCGCCCGGTGCTGGTCGGCTTTGGTGCAGCCGAACTCACCGACCGCTTGAATACCCCGTTAGCCACAGAACTGCCCTCGCCGGGCATAGAAGTTCACGCGCAGATTCTAGATGGCGTGTTGACCGGCCACTTGCTCAAAGATGTGCCCGCTGGAATTTCTGCTTTGCTCTTAGCACTGACATGCTTTGTCACAGTCACTGTCTTTCGCAGATGGCGGGGCTGGACTTCTGTCGCTGTGCTGTTCGCTCTTGGCACCGCGGTGTACGGCGCCACGTTTCTGATATTTTTATGGGCTCAACGAGTCCTTTCTCCTGGCGCCATGGTGCTCACCGTTGTGATGGGCCCTCTAATCGTGTACGCAGCAGACTTCGCATTCGTAGAGCGCGGCGTGACACGACAGCTCCTCGGACTTCGTGCTTGGTTTGCCAAACAAGGGCAAGAACCTCTCGCGCTAAGGTCCGACCTCTCCTGGAAGCTCGATCTGCTTCACAAATTGGGGACACAACTGGGTTCGCTCTATGAACTACACCAGACACTTCTCGCGTCGACGCAGAGCCTTGTAGCCATATTTGACGAAACTGGTCATCTTCTACTCAAGAATCAAGCTTTCTCGGTAGCCGTCTCTCCAAATGGATCTGACCCCACCCTTGAGCAGCTTCGGAGTCGATGGACTTCTGAGCCCGATGCTCCTTTGATTCAAAACGGACCCGCACAGGAGGGTGAAGTTGTTCTGAATGGCACGCTCTATTCCGCGCGCATCGCGCCTTTGCCGCCGACTAAGCTGTCCCCGGGTGGAGGTACGCTCGTAACTCTCAGCAGTCTTCAGACGCGAGTCGAGAGGGATCGGGCCCGCTCCGAAGCCTTGGCTTTCATCACGCATGAACTCCGAACCCCCTTGGCGTCTATCCAGGGTTTCGCTGACTTGATGATTCGCTACCCCGGCTCTGCAGACTGCGAGGGTGCCCCGGAGACCATTCTCTGGGAATCCCAGCGGCTGCTCGCCTTGATCAACAGCTATCTCGACGTTCTGCGTCTGGACGCCGGGGCCAAACCACTCCATGAGAGTGTCCTCGACCTCACCGATGCAGTGCAAAAAGTGTTCGGGATCCTGCGCCCGCTCGCAGCCGCGGTCGACATGAGGCTGGTATTGCAGACCAACTCCCCGGTCATTGCGATCGGAGATGCAAACCTGGTTAGCGGCGCAGTCCTCAACCTAGTAAGCAATGCAATCAAGTACGGTAAGAGCGGGACCGACATCCAAGTGGGCTGTTCCGCTTCGGCGAATGAAGTGGTCATTGCCGTGCGGAATCAGGGGAGGGCCATTTCGATAAAGGACATCCCAAAGCTGTTCGATCCATACTATCGGGCACGTGACGTGGAAGACGCCAAACCTGGTTGGGGCCTCGGTCTTGCGTTCGTGAAGCGTATCGCAGAAAAACATGGAGGTTCAATAGAGGTGAGCAGTGAATCCTCCGGTACCTTATTCGAGATTCATCTGCCGATGAAATCTGGCGCTAGTTTCGCTCCTGAGGTAACAGAATGAGGCCTTCTGAATCGATTCGCATCGTGACCGTGATCATAACCTTTTTCACCCTCTCGATTGCCCAGACCACGCTACAGGAGACGGTGCTTGCGGTTGGCTCGGCGGTTGTCACCGAGATCAAGGGAGATGCGGTATTAACCTCGCCGGAAGGCATTCTTATTTCGGGGCAACGCGGAACAACCCTCTCGGCCGACTCCAAGATCGAAACTGCGAAAGGCAGCGTGCTGCTGGAGTTGCAAGACGGTTCCCAAGTCCTAGTCAGGCCCCACAGCAACGTGGTGCTGCGCGCACCCAACGAGGGGAAGGGGTACTCTCTCGAACTGTTCATTGGCAAGATCGTGGCCAAGATAGAGAAACGTCTGGGGGCCGCGCCTTCTTTCCGCATGGGCACGCCGTCGGCGGTCATTACTGTTCGTGGCACCCGCTTCTCAGTTGAAGTAAATAAGAAGGCAAAGACCTACATTGAGGTCTACGAGGGTTTGGTGCAGGTAGGTGGCCTCGCCGAAGGTTCGCACCAAGTCCTAATACAACCAGGCTTCTATACAGATGTTGAAAACGAACGCGGTCCAGAAGAACCGCGGCAAATGAGTCCCGGCGAGGGACGCGAGGGTGGTCGTGAAGACGGTCGCGAAAATGAAGGTTCCGGCCGCGCGCGTGATAACGACGACCAGCACCGTACCCCGTCGCAGCCCAGACCTTCGAATCCGGGAGGGGAGAGTGGCAAGCCGGACTAGCGGACACGGGCTTCTAGAAGCGACGTCTGGTAGTTGCCGGCGTCAGTCGGAGACTTGTCAAGAAAACTTTCATCTTTCGTCAAAAACTCTTGACACCATTAGGATTGTTTCGAAAGCCGGCAGTGGAATGCTCTGCGCAGACTCTTCAGACCTGTTGAATTCGTCTAAGGAATAAGTCCAATCATGGGCAGCATCCTTCTCGTCGACGACGAAGTCTATATGCGGCGCATCCTCGCCACCCACCTGCGCCAGGACCAACACAGGATCCTGGAAGCCAGGGGCGTCGAAGAGGCACAGCGGATTCTCGCTGCAAACGATTTTGATGTCGTTATTACGGATCAGAGAATGCCCGACGGTGATGGACTGACTGTGCTCGCCTCCGCTCATGAAAGCGATCCCACCGTCCCTGTCATTCTCCTGACCGCGGTAGCCAGCATTGAACTTGCGGTGGACAGCATGCGCAAGGGCGCATTCGACTTCCTGACAAAGCCGTTTCAGCCTGAAGTCGTTCGCGCAACGGTCCATCGCGCGTGCGAGCGCGCGACACTCCTCCGTGAAAACATCTTCCTTAAAGAAGCCGTTGTCCGTTTGGAAGGTGCTTCGGAAATTTATGGCAAGAGCTCAGTGATGAATTCGGTTCGCGAGCGCATCGCCCGTGTTGCTCCAACAAACGTTACAGTACTGATTACCGGCGAGACTGGGACCGGCAAAGAATTGGTCGCTCGCGCCATTCACCAAAACAGCCCCCGAGCCTCCAAGCAGTTCATCGCTGTGAACTGTGCGGCCTTCACAGAGAGCCTCCTGGAGAGCGAACTGTTCGGCCATGAGAAAGGCGCTTTCACCGGTGCCGACCGACTGCGCCAAGGCCTCTTCGAGGTCGCACACGAAGGCACACTTTTGCTGGACGAAGCCGGAGAAATGTCGATGGCCGCCCAGTCCAAAGTGCTACGCATACTCACTGACGGCCAGTTGATGCGCGTCGGTTCCACACGCACCCGCCGGGTCGACGTCCGCGTTCTGGTCGCTACTCACCGTAATCTGGAGGAACGCGTGAGAGAAGGTCTCTTCCGCGAGGACCTCTTTTATCGGCTCGCGGTGGTCCCGATCCACCTTCCGTCGCTTCGGGATCGCCGCGACGATATTCCCGGTCTTTGCGAGCTCTTCTGCCGCGAAGTCGCCACCCAGCTCAAAATTCCACGCCGGAAACTGTCTCCCACAGCGCTTCAGAAGCTGCAGCAATATTGCTTCCCCGGCAATCTGCGCGAACTACGAAATCTGATCGAACGCGCTTTCATCCTGAGCAACAATGAAGAGATCGGTCCCAACGATCTCCCATTAGCTCGTGAGGAAGCAATCAAAGACGATGGCGTCCAGGTCGACCAGCTTTCCATTCCCTTGGGCAATATTTTTGACCTTACCGAAGTGCTTGAGAAAGCTGAGAAAGATTTGATTGTAAGAACTCTAAACTCCACTCGTGGAGCTCAGGCGGAAGCTGCCCGCCGCATGGGACTTTCCCGGAGCGCCCTCGCCTACAAGCTGACAAAGTACGGAATCCGCGGCGAATAACACAGATGCACGATGTCAGTGTATCGAGCACGGAGACCACGGCGATTTGCTAGTTGTAATGCTACGTGTGCCCGCGCGACCGCCGCGGCGTTGAAGCTGCGAACTACTGTCGGAGGTCCCTTATCTCGGTGCGCAACGTTTGGACATCAACTTGGGCGACGGAACTGGCAGGCGATGCGAGATGCTTCTGTGGATTCTCCCCAGCTCTATCGCAGGCTGTTGGGTAGAACGTTCCAAAGTTGCTCCAACCGTTACCAGTTGGTAAACGACGGAGTGCGTAGCGGGTAATGACGATCGCCGTACGTGTCCGACATCCGCTGGGGTTGACGCCGACCGCATCCAAGGCACGCGTTGGCGAAACTCATTGGCGTTGCACCCCAACCGTGAAGGTTGAAGGATTGTGCTCAGGCCAAGAGAGACTGTTTAAGAAAACTTCAAGAACGAGAAATGCAACATCCGATCTCGTTTCGCTGTGAAAGCTAGGAGCGGCTATCCATGGTTTGCAAAACCAAGATATGAAGTATTGAAATACGAGGATCATCCATCCAGAGCTTGGCGGGCCTTCTTTTTCTACCCACCCCACCATCTAGCACCTCCACGGGCGGATGCTCTGGCCTTGTGGGCAAAAGTCATCGGCGGTGGTCAATGAATCAATTGCTTCGGTGCTAGGTGTGGTAGTAGACGTAGTAGACATTGTTATGAGCCTCCTAGGCTCGCACAACGTTTAGGGAATCTGCAGGCTTGCAGGGCTCGCAGGTTTCCGTTTTATGAACAGTCTGTTCTTGCGTCGCGGAGGGATTCCGCCCAGTGCCAACGTTACTCCTCACCCCGAGGAGCAAGCGCCGGCACGGCATACGGCAGTGCTCGTGTTCCCCAAACTGGAGGTACAGCCTGCGAGTGTGGAGCAAGCATGTAGCGAGCGAAGATCGAAAAAGAGCAAGGGGAATCTTTAAGAGATGCCCGCAGCGTCGCGATCCGAAACGCATCAAACTTTGGGGATCTTGCCTGCCCAAAGTAGCGATTGCATCGCGGGTTAGAAGGCCTCGTGCCATCCGGTTCGAATCGTGGCCAGCGGTTAAGCCGATGCTGTTGTTGACCCTTGTGATGGCTTGTTAGGCTCCATTACCACTAGATCCCCTAACTCTTGCTGCCGCTCTGTCCAGAAATATGCCAACAGCCCGGCAAGCATCAGCATAGCCAATACAACCATCCCCACAGCGAACTGTTCAAGGATCCGCACCGGCGCCAATGCCTCTCTTTCGCGCTGGCTCACCAAAATAACCCAGTCCAAGTTGGGTTGGCCACGCTTCAACTCTGTATCGGCGAAGCCGACAATGCGCTCTCCATTACTGGTTGCAGCCTTCACATAGCCAGTCTGTCGCCCCGCTGTCGTTCCAAGCGCGTCACGTACGGCGGTAAATTCTTCCGCCATCATTCTCAAATCAGGGTTCACATTCGGCGCGTTGACAATCATCCCTTTGCTCGTGACAAGCATCACCCGTCCAGAATGACCGAGGCGTTGTTGGTCGAAGGTAGAAAAGAGACCAGAGACGTCTACCAGAGCCCTGGCCGCACCCATAAATCGAGCCGAGTCTTCTTCCAGGACTGGAACAGCAATATCGACGTAGTCGGATTGGGTACTGGCATCGTAGCGCACTTCCGTCACATTGACCGCGCCTTTCCCGCCGGCATACACAGCTTGCCAGCGCTGCTGGTCCGCTTCCAGGTAATGGACCGGTTTCCCGGTTGCGGCAACCGCAGCTCCGTTCTCATCGCTGATGATGATTTTTAGCAGCCGACGATTCAAACTGCGCTGTTGCTGTAGCAAACGAGAAGCGCGAGATGACAGCATGTCTTTCACCAGGGAATCGGCATTGGGGGTGTCCCACTGCCCTTCGATCCGTTGGATCCTAGTCGTTATCGCCTCCTCGCTTAGTCCATGGTACTGACGATCAGATGATCTGACCGCATCAACAATGGCTGGATCGCGAGCGATCGAAGTCACGTCGATGATGCGATCGCCGAGAAACTGGGTCGTTGTAGCAGCGCCGGTCAGCGCAATGGCCCTGAATTGCATTCCTATGGTCTGCTCAAGATTCTTGTCGGCATTCGACGTCAAATAGAGTCCAACGACGCTGAGCGGGACGATCACCACGATCAGTCCGGTCAGCAGTTTTTGTAAGGAGATCTGAACATCAAACGGCATGGCTGCCTCCCTGCGGCGCGAGCCACTGAGTTCGGTGGCGCGTCAGATTCCGCTAAGAACGAAGAAGCCAGTTTGAAACGCTACGAAGAAGGTAGAAATATTCTAGCCTTGAAGCAAGGTTGATTCAATGAGACTCATAATTACCGACCTCAAGATGGTTGTCGAAATCGGCCTAGAGGTTGCTGATTATCCAGACGCGGCGATGGCGTTCATGTTGCACGCGCATACAACGGTGTCACAAGCGGTGGTTGGCGCAATAACGCGGCTTCACTCAAAACCTTCAACGAGCGTTGTCCCCTACTCGTGACAGTTACCCGAAAACTTTGGCTAGAATGCTTAGTATAGTCGGGTGGCAAAGAATCATGAATCAAGTTGCGTTGGGCTTCGCGCACACTCCGGCTGGGCAGCCCCGGTCGCTCTATGGCTGGAACGAAACCATCCTCGGGTGCTAGCGCACCAGCGACTTAAGCTCGTCAAGGTGTTTACGTTCGAGTTTCGTCAACCGTAATCCACAGCAGCGAAGATGCCGAGGGACAGAGCGCGAGAGTTTGTCGCTCAGGTGGAATTGGCGGCAACGCGGCTGGCGGAAGGGGCGATTCGAAAGACCCAGGTAGACCTTCGGAAACAAGGCTATGACCTCACAAGCTTCGGTCCGCCGCTTGCAGCAAAGACACCGGTGGTCGTTGAGGTGAAAGTTTGAGTTTGGGAGTGATATGGATCGGTCATCAGGAAAGCTCCCTTCAGTTGCTTTTTTGCAGTCCTCGCTCGAAATTCGTAATTAAGGCCGCAAGGGCATGCGGCTGTTCATTGGGGGTGAGGTGACCTCCAGGCAGTTACTCCTGTGCGAGGCCAACCTGCCGATGCTCGAAGGGATCTTCGTCGCTGCCGCCTACCAAGAACGGGAAATGATCGCGAAAAGATTGAAGAGGCCAGCGAAGTCGAGCTGGCCTCCTTGCTCTTTGTGATCAGCCACGAAGCCGGCTGCTGCGGCTAGGTAGAAGAGGCCATCGTGCCGTTCCATGGCGCTGTGGAGTTCGCCGAGCTCGGCGTCGGTTACGTAGTAGCCTATGGACCACATCTTCCGTATTCCCGGCATCCTCTTATACAGCCACAACGGGCCGCCAACACCCTGACGGGCTCGGTTCGGCAGACGGCGCAACATCGGCGTGGTGTACCACGGGTGGGAGTGACCGTCGGTAAAAAGCCGCCATTAAAGATGAAAACTCCGATGTATATCCGGACCGCCGGCCGGTTTGCCAGGCTGAGCGCGTTGAAGCCGACGTCGCAAGTGCTCAAGAACCACAAGCGAGGAAAAGTCGAAGGCAACCAGCGTCGTCGATTGGACGCCGAGATCGCGCCAGATCGCTTCGACAAGATCCGTACGCTCCGCGCTTGAATAGGCGTAGTCCTTGGGCTTGTCGCTATCCCATCCCGACGTAGTCGAGGAAGAGCTTTGGCATATCGGCGCCACTCGGCAGATAGGGCAAAACCTTTGCCCATCCAAAGGAGCCATCGGGAAATCCTGGGAGGAAGGAGACAGTGTGAGCGAGATCTCCTTCCCGCCTCAGGAACACCCTGAGAGCGCCTCCCGGTGCTTAAACGATTGCGCGCGCATTGGGGTCGTAGCTGATGCGTTCGCCACCTTCAAACCAAACTTGTGCGGACGGGATCTCGCGGGTCATCGTGTGGAGCCTCCCGTTTGCTTAACATCTTCGGGATTGATCTGCGGAGTCTGTTCGCCAGCCCGTGCCGAGTAGATGATGAACTTGAACGGGTCCGTGTTCTGGTTTTTTTCCATCAGCTTCAGATAGGCGAAACGCGTGGCTCTTTTGAGGGCTTCGCTGTTGGGAAATTTTGGCTCAGCAGTTTCAAGCAACTCTGCTGCCATTGCGTACTTGCCGTCTGTTGAGAGGCGGTCCGCTGCTTTGACAATTTGCGATTCCGACAGACCCAGGTAGTCAACGAGAAGCTCACCGCGATCTGACCGTGTAGGATGAGACATGCCCTGAAGGTTCGCCTGCCAGTACCCCACGTTTTGATCGTAGACTCTGTCGACTACATGCTCGCGCAAGATGTAATAAGGTTGAAAAGCATCGGGCTGCGTAGCCAAGAAATCTGGCGGGATGAGATTTGCCTCATGAATCGCGGCCCGGTCGTCACCGCGACGAATCGCCGCGAGCACCTGCTCTTGCAACCACTCCAAATCGGTTTTCAGGTGGCCGAGAATTAGCACGGAGCTGAAGTTCCGGGTGAGTGGCTCATGCCCGTGCAACAGATGCTGAGGATTTCTAGCCACAATCTCATCGATCGCGCCGAATAGTCCCTTCAGATCGCCTTCTTCGACAAACGGGGCCCCAAGGTACGGCATGATGACATCCCCAACAAACATGACGCTTTCCTCGGGGAGGTACACCAACATCGCATCATGCGTTTCGCCGCCGTGAACCGGAATCAGCTCGAATTTCGTTCCCCCCATGTTCGCCTCTGTTCTTTTGTCGATCGCGACATCTGGCTTATAGCTCTGAACATCATCGGAACTGAATCGCTCTCCGAAAAAAGACTTCGCAAAGGTTGCTGGCCCGTCGAATTCCTTCTCGAACTCGTCCTGATAATTCGCTCGTCCATAAAACTTGGGATGACGGTTCAGGCCGCGGAAGTAGGAATGGCCACCGATGTGGTCCCAGTGTGCGTGAGTAACGAAGACGGTTGTTAGCGGCGGCAGTCCTGGCGCATAGGCCTGCAACGCCTCATAGGCATCTTTTGCAGAATCCGGGCGCGTGCCGGCATCAATGCCGATGAGTTCATGCCTGTCTTTAGAAACCACGAAGTAGTATTCCGTGAATTCAAACCCGGTCAGCGTGTAAACGCGACCCGGTACGACCTCGACAATGCGTCGCGGTGCAAAGGCGTGACCCGAGACTCTGTCTTCGGAGAACGGTGTTGCTAGCGTGATCGGATGATCGAAATTGGGATAGCCGCTGCGCCGCAGGTACTCATTTGCTTTTGCAGTGTCGCCATCATTCAGCGCCAGTTTTCCGAGATGAAAGTAAACTTCGCGCAACCACGCCGAATGGGGCGCTTTGTCAGCGTGCTCTGCGCACCACGTGAGTTCCTCCTGCGCGGCCTTTCGCTCGTGGAAAAAGCCGGGAAGTTCGGCATGCACGACGCCGGCGATCCAGTTCACGACAAAAACCTGCCCGCCCGATACCTGCTTTGCCTGGTCGAGGATGGCGATGGTGTCTTTTACATAACCGTAGCGATTCAGCAGTCGCACTCTGGATGCATTTTGAGCACGCAACAGGCCGACGATTCCCAGATACAAGGACTTCTGAACCGGCGTTAGCTGCGGCTCCAATTCCTTAAGACGTGCGCTGAAAAATTCCGCCCCTTCATCCTGCAGATTCGAACTTGCGAACTCGCCCATCAGTATGAACATCAGCTCCGGGTCCTTTGGTGGCGCGACGCTGTTCACGGTCTTCAGATATTCGAGTTCCGGACTGTGCCATTTCGCGGAACGATTGTCGGGACTGCGCAGAATGACAACGGCAACAACGATGAGCGACAGAACACACAGCAACAAACCCATGCGCCAACGAACGAAATTCATAAGCCCTCCTTTGCTTCGTTAAATAATCCAGGCAAGACGAGATGCGTTAGGACGCCGATCGCTTTGCTCGTGAATCGTCCAGCCTGCGCTCGATCGATAGCGCGCGGTCCTCGAACGTCGTAAGCGGAGTAATGTCGGTTTGCATTCGGGGCCATGCCGGCAGGCTGGTCACGAGATCGTCCCGTTCCTTGGCGGAGTCTACCTTTACGACCAGTGCGAGACCAATAGTCCCGCTGATTGGTCCACCAGCCAAGATCTTTTCCTCATCTTGCAGCTGCACAACTCGAGTGTTGGACGAATGAACTCTCTGAAGAACGCTTCCCCTTCCTCCACACTCATGGGGCGCCCCTCGGGCACGATTCTCATTGGAACGAGATATTGCATATTGTTGTGCTCCTGCTTTACATCTCTTCGTTTTCCATAAGATGATGCATGTAATCCTATGGATTCGAAGATTTTCTTCATCCGGTCGGTCGTGACTCCCTCGCTTGCACCGTGGGATGACCTCGAGCCCGGAGCGCACAATACGCTTTCGGGAGTTGACGGGCTGTACTGGTATAACGACGAATTGCTCGGAGTCCAGTACGGTACCGGAGAGTATCGCGTTATGCGCTGGACGCTCTCGCCAGACGGACGTAAGGTGATTGCGAGTGAGGTGCTTGAATACCGCACGGATTTGGTCAGCGATCCGACAACCGGCGCAATTTTGGGAGACCAGTTCTATTTCATCACCAACACGGGGATTTACAACCTTGAGGACGACAAGATTGTGGATCCGGCAACGTTGGAGCCAGTGCACATCGCGGTCGTGTCTCTGAAATGACGTGGCGCTCGGGAGCCAAAGGCAGTGCACAATCAACTTCCCTCCGAGGACTTTGTGATTGTCAGACTGGGACGGTCGTATACGCCACGTGACGACGTTGCCCCGGTCGGGCGCTTGACTAGGGGAGTCGTCACTGCTGTGCACTCAGACCAATGAGGTCAGTCACGATTTACTCCGATACCGGACCAGCAGGCGAACGTGGGATACCAGGTTTGAATTCTTTTTCAAGCAATGCCCAGTGCGCATCGCGAGTACAAACCTCCCGTTTCCACAGCCAACAAGGAGATTTCGCTTAAAGATTGATTTTTATGCATGTGCCATTCCTCTTTTCGTTCTGGATTACAGTAGCCGTCTACGTGGTGCACTGCATCGACGAGTCTCTTCTTGGCGGCAGCTTCGTGGGAAGGGTGCGGCAGCACTGGTGGCCGAGTATTCCTGGACAAAGCTTTTCTGGTTCAACTCCGCGTATTTTGTGGTCATGATTGCAAGCGTGGTTCTGTACGACTTTCGGGGTGGCGCGTGGATGATCCTACCGCTAGCATGGGTGATCGAACGCGCTTGCAACGGAGTCTGGCATGCCGGCTGGTCGATTCGCTTCCATGAATATTCGCCAGGGCTTGTCTCGAGCATCCTGATGTGGATGAATCTTTACTTCGTTGTGCGCTACCATCCGGCCGATCAAGTGGTCAGTTCGAACATCCGGATTCCGGTAGTGGTGATTGGGGGTGCGTTTACGTTATTTCTGATGCTGTATTTTCCGTTCGTCAAGGGAAGACAAATGCCCAGGCCGTGAAAGGGCCGAATAGTTTTCGTATCACCTCGGATTGCTTCTCCCGACTGCCTGTCTCATCGATGGAGAGAGACCAGACGCTGCGTATTCAAGTTTGCCGTAATCGCATCGATGTGCTTGGATGAGAAAAGGCAAACGCGGAGCAACGAACGCACGATCTTCCCTACGAAGTCATCGATGTTCCGTCCCAATCAGCAACAGCGAAGAACTGCGATAACCATCCAATTGCTAAAGTGAACGCCTTTCGGGATCGAGATTGCCTCTATGCTCCCGCAAACGCGACGATATCCGTAAGCATGCGATTCGTGTGCGTGTACGGCAGGCCATGTGCGGCATTCTCATATACCAACAGCCGGCTGCCGGCGATGAGTTCATGAGTCGGGCGTCCGCGCAATTCCAGCGGGGCCGATTTGTCGATGTCGCCCGAAAGGATCAGCGTAGGTGTCCGGATCGTCCGAAGTTCGGTGCGGAAGTCGGTTTCGTTCATCACCTTGAAAAGGTCCGAGAGCACCTTAATTGAGCAACGATCCAGGAACATGCGGGACCACCAGTCCATGGTCTCCTTGGAGACGGAGTTCTTGGGAACACCGAAGAAATCCGGTGCTGCCTCTACCGCGATGTGCGGAAGATCATGCTTTAGCGACTCAAGGATCTTCTCAAGCTCCTCTCGAGTCGTGCGGCCGCTTGGGTTATCGTCGGACTTCAGGGAAAACGGTGTCGTGGGCGCAATCAGAACGGCATGAGCGACACGCCGGCTGCGATAGCGCGTCAAATAGCGAACCACCTCCGCCCCGCCCAAAGAATGGCCGACGAGCACGACATTCTGCAGATCGAGTCCATCAAGGACGGCGGCGATATCGTCGGCGAGGGTATCAAAATCGTAACCGCGGCAGGGATCATCGGAACGTCCGTGCCCACGCCGGTCGAACGATATGCAACGCCAGTCTCCCTGTTCGGAAAGGCTGATCACTGGGATGTCCCACCAGTCGGAGCAGAGCCCCCACGGCGCGGCAAAGACGATCGGTCGGCCGGCGCCCCAATCCCGAAAATGAATCCTGGTCTTGTCGCGGGTTTCGATCATGGTGGGGCTGAGGGCGCCCCCAGGCTGCTTAGTGGGACGAGAAGCAACTTCTGAAGATTGCTTGGCCGCGGAAGAGAGAGCGCCGCTGGCAAGGGATAAAGTCATCGATTTCAGCAAAGATCGTCTTTCCATCCCGAAATGCTAGACCGACTGGCGCGAAACCAACAATTACCTGCGAGGTAATGGTCGATTTCCCTTCTGCGAATAAAATACGCGCATG
>Ga0126373_10002269_pt1 | contig 14137 bp, 19 predicted proteins | sample PanSoiMetPlot_11_FD_92545 | JGI IMG/M metagenome (GOLD analysis project Ga0126373, IMG submission 92545) | Tropical forest soil microbial communities from Panama - MetaG Plot_11 | ecosystem: Environmental > Terrestrial > Soil > Tropical forest > Bulk soil | place: Panama | collected 2016-02-17 | reverse complement strand
GTTCACCCGGTGGACCGATTATTTTCAGAACCAGCTAGCCATCGAGGAAATATACGAACACCATGCAGAGATGGAAGTCCGAAAGCTGGAAGGGCTGTACCTCACACGCAATCGTCCTGAAAAGGCGAGCGAAGCGGTCACCTGGGTGCGGGCGCAGATGGAAACCGACCCCGAGATACGTTCCGCGAGGGACGCTCTCAAGCTGTACTACGCCAGGAGGAAGCTGAAGCAGATGCTCTTTGAGGGAGCCGAGCGCGACGCCGCTGTGGTCAGCCGGGAACTCACCCGGCGCACCGACACCAGGAACCCTGGCTACCGACGAGCAGACAGAGGAGCGCCATGATCAAGTGCGAAGGAAAATCCGAGAAGGGACCGTGCAAAAACAAGGCGGTGTACGTGGTGGCCGGCGAGCAGGTTTGCCCCATGCACCTCCAGACGGTCCTGAAGCATCAGTTAGCCCTGGCTGACTCGGTGACTGTGCGCCTGGTGGCGCACGATGCCTGACCTCATCAATCATCCTCCGCATTACGGCAGCCATCCCTCCGGGGTGGAGTGCATCACCATCAGTGAGTGCTACAACTTCAACGTCGGCAACGCCATCAAATACCTGTGGCGGGCGGGCCTCAAGGAGGGGGTCGACCCGGTGGAGGATCTCCGCAAGGCTGCCTGGTACGTCAACCGGGAGATCGAGAGACTGAGCCGTGAGGAAGCTAGGGCCGTACCCGATGTGGGAACCGGACGAGGGTCCACCCCACATGGTCATGTCGAGCATTGCGCTTCCCCCAACAGCGGACAGCGCTCATGAGCGGCTCATCAAGAGACACCTGGAGATCTGCCCCCAGTGCCAGGAATGGGCCGACGAACACGGGAACGAGTGGGCCAAATGGTTCTGGGTTGACTCTGACCTTTGACGAGTGGCTGACCTACGGGGTGGGCAAGGGATACTGCTCCGCGCCGGTCTGCAACACCCACGACGGCTTGCCGTCGAGTGAAGAGGAGGATGCACAATGGGAGGACGGGGGCGATCCCTGCGTGCCAGCGGTGAGGCTCTACGTTGACTGATCTCTACATCGGCATCGACCCTGGCTCCAAGAACTGCGCCATGGTGGTGTGGTCGCCGACCAGGGGCCTGATCGCCACCTGGAAGCCCAAGGGCACCATGCCCAAGGGGGTACTACGTCTGAGCCGGCTCATGGAGCAGATCGGCCAGGAGTTCCTCAAGCTGGCGCGCGACGACCTCCAGGGCTGCATCAAGATGATCGCCATGGAGGCGTACTCCATGGCCGAGAAGTACGGCCAGCACGCCTCCGGGGAGGTGGGGGCTGCCATCAAGCTGGCCGTCCTGTCCCAGTTCGACCCCCAGGATCGGCGGGCCTACCCCGTCCTGGTGGCTCCCCAGCAACTCAAGAAGTTCGTGGCCGGCAACGGCAACGCCCGCAAGGACATGATCCCCAAGGAGGTGCTGAAGCGATGGTCGGTCGACTTCGATGACCCCAACCTGGCTGAGGCATACGTCCTGGCCCGGATAGCTCACGCGGTCGACGTAGACCCGGAGGGCCTGACCCAGTTCCAGCGCGATGTGGTCTTGGCCCTGGACGGCAGGACCGAGTTCGACCCGAGCTACACCAGGCGACTGGTCAGGGTCGGAAGGTAGCCCCGCTCTAGGCTTTTGGGCATGGCAGATCAACGCAAGGTAGGACACAGCGCACGACGCCGCATGGGTGCTTCCTCCAGCCATCTTGGTCAGGCTGGCGGTCCAGGTGGCTTCTGGAGTCCTCCGTATGCCGGATCTCCTGGAGGAGAAGCCGCCATGTCGGCGGCAGAGTCAGCCGCTCAAGGGAACGTGCAGGTTCCCATAGCAGGAGGTCGCATTATGGGTAGTGGAGGACGTGCCAAGGGGGTGCCGGCGGAATATCCGACCGCACCTAAACCACCGCTGGGAGACAGCAGCCACTTCGTGGCCGGCGTCGCCGCCAGCGTCCAGGCTGAGCCGCACCCGGCTCGTACTCGCGGAGGCCCGGAACTGGCGAACAGCCGGCTCACCATCTCGCCTTCCATGAAGGTGCCCCAGGAGTCGCCCGTACCGACCCAGGGGGGAGGACGGCCCGTGCCCTCGACGTCCTCCCGCCAGGGCAGCTTCGGTGCCGGTCAGGCGGGGTCATATGCCGGGTGATCGCGGGGTCTTCCAAGGCCCCGCCCCCATGAACACCGGCCAGGGCGCGGGAGGCTACGAGTACGCCGATCACGTCCTCAAGGAACCGCACGGTCCCACCTATGACATGGTGGTCTCGGAAAAGGACGCCTCCAAGAGGGATCCCCAGGACGCCCATTTTCTGGGGCAGTTGATGCCGGTGGCCCACTCCCGCTCCGACGAGGTGCGCTCCTTCTTCGACGCCACCAGCATCACGGGGTAACCCATGCCCAGGGGCGTCTTCACCCCGTTCCAGTTCCTGCCCCCATACAACATGGGGGCACCGGGCAATGCCAACACTGCCGGCGGCGGTGGCGGCATTGGCCCCTTCTTCCGCGACGCTCTGGACGCTCGTCGGTCTGCCTACAACCAGACGCCAGAAGCGATGTACCCGGACGGGTACCTGGGGACGATCAACACCCGCCGGCAGGACCGGCTTCTTGACAGTCTGAAGACCCGAGCCAACCAGCGGTCTTATGTCAGAGGAGTACACAAGGGCGAGCGCATCGACCCGAGCGACTACCTGTGGCCGGGGCAGCTACAGCCCATGGACGGGATCATGCGTCAGGGCCGAGAGGCCGTGCCCTTCGACACCATGGTGCTGAATCCGCGCCACGCTCCCCGGCTCGATCTCGTGCCTCAGTACAGCCCGCGTCAGGAAGCAATGATGGGCGCTGACGCCGGCATTGGACGCTCCAACCAGCTACGCAAGCTCGCACCCCCCTGGAGGTAAACGATGGCACTCGGTGAAGGCTGGGAGTTCCACCCACTGGGGGATCAAGGGTTCGGGCCAACAGCAGCAGCGCCATCTGCACCAGCAGGGGGCGGGGACCAGGCCCCGCCGCTACACCCTCTGACCGGCCAGCCGAGTTCCATGCCAACGGTTGGACCGACCAGCAAGGTTGGCCCCGGCATGTACAAGGGCACCCAGTTCAAATCCAGTGGCCTGGGCCGGTACCTCAACCGCAACGCCAACGGCATGCAGTTCAACACCCCGGCCATCAAGCAGTCTGTCGGCAACCTCATCCAGATGCACGACGACGCCAAGTACTACCGCACTCACGGTATGGGAGCGGCGCTACGCACCGTCACGGGCCTGCCCCAGTTGCCATCCCATAGGAACGACGAGATCAACTCCAGGTTCCGCAAGAACACCGCCAGTGTGCAGGGAGAGAACCCCGGCTACGTCGAAGCCAACGTCGCCACCAGGGCTGCTCACCCCAGCGCCGATCCCAACGACCTGATCTTCTGATGGCGAACTTTGACGAGTTCTTCCCCTTCGATCCGGGCTACGGGGCCTCTGCCAACGCGGCCCGGTGGCGCAAGATGGCCCAGCTATGGATGGCGGATGGTGTCCTCGCCAACTACCTGAACCAGATGAACGCCACCATCGCTGGCAGCACGGTCACGGTGCAGAGCGGCGCGGTGTTCATCCATGGCTACTACGCCGAGCTACAGAACAGTCAGAACTTCACAGTGGGCACCAACGGCACCATCGTGGCCCAGGTCAACTATGCCAATGAGGTCGTGGCCCTGGTCTACCGGGACACCATCGTGGACTACGGCGGTGGTGGGTTTCAGCAGGACAACAACGTCTGGGAGATCCCCATCTGGGGTGTCTCCGGGGGCACCACACTGCTCGATCTGCGGAACCTGATCAATCCAGCAACGGGCCTGCGCTGGTTCGCCAACCAGGCCGGCTCGACACCTGTCGCTTCTAGCCAGACTCTCCAGAACAGCTTCGGACTGGCCCGTATCCCCTACGCGGCCCAGGGCTTTCTACATGGCACCCTGCTGTTGCAGTTCTCGGACATGAGCCAGGCCCAGAGCGCCATCTGCCAGATGACCTACCAGTGGGGCCAAGGGGACCAGCAGACCAGCCCCTCCATCACGCCGGCCAACAGCGCCAGCTTCAACAGCGGTGCCAGCCTCTCAATACCGGTCGCCCTGACCGGCGTCATACCGGTGACTCAAGGAAAGAAGACCTTCGGATGGAGAGTGACAGCGGGGACGGGACCGGGGATCACGGTGTCACAGATGACACTGAGCCTGTGGACGGGGGGCAGACCTCCGGTGGTGTAGTCACCTACGAGATCAATGACGAAGGCAAGCTCGTGAATACCCAGAGCGGGGAGGAATACCCTCCTGGACCGGATCTATCGCCACATGAAGAGACCATGCCCGCATGGCTATGGGAACAGCACCACACCCCACCACCCCAGGAAGTTGAACCGTGACCCTGCTCGACACCTTCTTCCCTTTCGATACCGGGCCTGGTGCCACCGCTACGCCAGCCAACTGGCGACAGATGGCGCGACTGTTCTACGGCACCGGGGTGGTCCCCGGTAACCAGAACCAGCTAGCTGCCAGCATCTCCGCTGGCACCGTGACCATCCAGCCAGGAGCGGTCTGGGTCGACGGGTTCTACGGACAGAGCAATGTCAACAAGACCGTCACCGGAGTCAGTGCGGGCCTGATCGTGGCCCGTATGGATCTGACCCAGCGCCAGATCTACTTCCTCTATCTGCCTGGCACCAGCACTCCTGGACAGAACCCCCTGGCGACGACGTACGACGTCCCGCTCTATCAGGTCACCTCCGCTTCAGCCATGACCGACGTGCGTCAGTTCTGCCAGGCCGATCCCCAGAAGATCGCCCGTGGCCGGATGCATCGGCAGGCCGCGTACGGTACCAGTACTGCGGTCCTGAACTACGGCTTTGACGTCATTGACTACGGGACCAACTGGAGCGGCTATACCTTCGTCTGCCCTTATGCCGCCGACTACGTCTGCATGTCTCAGATCGGATTTGCCTCCACTGCCGCCGGCCAGTGGTACAACATGCGGCTTATCCACAACAGCACTCTGGTGGCCTGGAATGGTACCTCCAACGCCACTGTAGCTGGTGCTTACATGATGAGCCAGGTACAGGACGTCGTCCCCTGCAAACAGGGTGACACCCTCTACATCCAGCACAACTGCTCCACCAATGGATGCAACGGAGTGGTGGGTACCTACTACGCCTGGTTCAGTGTGAGGGCCATGCCATGACCTTCGTCCTGCCAGCTAACTTTCGCCAGCTTCCTCCTGTTTGGGAGATGGCTCAGCCCTTCCGGGTCGACAATACCGGAGCCATCGCCTTTGACCTTGATCCCGAACGCTGGGCCATCAACCACATCCTAGCGATCCTGCTAACCAATCCCGGAGAGCGGGTTATGCGACCCAGCTATGGCGTCGGTATCTACCGCTACGTGTGGGAGAACGACGACCCACTAGAAGAACAACACATGATCGCGGCGATCAACTCTCAGGTCGCCACCTATGAGCCGAACATCACCCTTACCAAGGTTGAGTTCACTCGTCCGTTCCACCCCAACTACACCGGGGTGGTGCAGCTAGAGATCTCCTTTACGGTGGGGAACTCGCCCACCACCTACACCTTCGACGTCGCTCTTAACGGTAGCCAGGTGGAGATCACCGCATGAGCATCGCACCAGTCTCACTGGGCACTATCGCTGATGTCATTCCGACCAGCGTCACCGTCCCGCCCATCGACTACACCAGTCGGGACTACACCAGCTTGGTCAATGATCTGCTGACCCTGATCCCGAGCTATCTACCCGAGTGGACTGACAGAAGTCCTGGCGACTTCGGCATCATTCTCCTGGAACTTTTTGCCTACGTCGGGGACGTCATCTCGTTCTATACCGACCGGATTGCCAACGAGGCGTTCATCGGTACGGCTCAGCAGCGCTCCTCGATCCTCAACATCGCCACCCTGTTGGACTACACGCCTCACGGCAACGTGGCAGCCACGGTGGGCGATGTAACCCACCCCCTGACCGGGGGCCTCCAGTTCACCATCGCCAACGGGACCGGTCCTGCTCCCACTCCGGTCTTGATCCCCCAGGGCACCCAGGTATCGACCCTGCTCATCGGCACCCCCATCATCTTTGAGACCGTCGCGGACCTGTGGATCTACGGCGACTCCGTCACCACCACCATCAACGCCACCGGCACTGGACAGGCAAATCAGCAGTACTACCTGGGAGATACCACCGGGACCATCCCCTGGCCCACCTACAACTTCACCGGAGGCAGTGGCAACCAGTCGGTGACGGTGGGCGGTACGACCTGGACCCTGGCTCCCAGCAACAGCTTCGTCGGTGTGCCGGCCACGGGCGCGGCGTCGCAGGTCTACACCATCGTCAACGGCAACACGATGCTGTTCGGCAACGGCACCAACGGTCAGAACCCGGCCAACGCCGCTGCTATCGTGATCACCTACCAGCCAGCGGCTCCCAGCAACTACACAGGGCTGGTCGCGGCCAGGCACGGCCAGTCAACCCTGGGGGAGAACATCGGGGTTTCCGCCGGCATCGAGAACCAGGCGTACAGCCTGTTCAACACCCCGGTGGTGGATGGGACCGTCAAGGTCTACGTCGATGAGGGCGCTGGCCCGAATATGTGGACGTACCACCAACGCATCATCGACGCCTTCTCCTCAGAGGCTGCGTACACGCTCTCCGTTGATGCCAATGGCGTCGTCACAGTCGTCTTCGGGGATGACCTGACCGGGCGCATACCGGCTCCTGGAGCGGTCATCACAGCCGACTACATGGTGGGTGGTGGGGCCATTGGCAACGTGGCTCCGAACTCGCTGACCCAGCTACAGAGTGCCCTGTCCCAGGTCAGCGCGGTCAACAACGCCGCAGGTGCTTCAGGTGGTGCGGACGCCGAGACCCTCGATCACATCCGTATCCACGCACCTTTGTCGATCACAGCCATCAATCGCGCTGTGACCCTCGATGACTATGCCGCCCTGGTGCTGAACAATCCCAGCATCGCTAAGGCTTCCGCCATATCCACGGCCTACAACGCGGTAAACATCTATGTCCACCCGGCAGGCAGCTTCATCGCCTCTCCTCAGCCCTCTGTGCCAGCAGGACAGCCACCCGGCTACAACTTGATCAACCGGGTCAATGCCATAGCCCCCTTGCTCACTAACTCGGCCATGACCGGCTACATGGACAACAAGAAGATGGTGGGGACGTCGATTGTAATATCGGCACCTCAATACAACCTCAACGGGGTACTCCAGGCTGGCTACGTCCCGGTCAACGTAACCGCCAACGTGCAGGTACTGCCCCAGTACCACACCACTGCTGTGCAGGCAGCAGCCGTGGCAGCGATACAGAACCTCTTTCTGTTCTCGGTGGTGGACTTCGGCTCCAGGATCACCCTATCGAGCGTCTACCACACCCTCATGCAAGTGGAGGGAGTGGACTACGCCAACGTCACCGTACTGGCTCGTAACGAAGCCACCCAGAGTGCCGCCGACGTCATCTGTGCCGCCTACGAGATCCCCCAGGCGTATCTGGTGAACGTGTCGGCACAAGGAGGCGTGAACTACTGATGGCTGCGACCTTTCCTGCCGCGATCAAGGTCTTCTCGGTCTTCCACGACTACACCGACATCATCTGGGCGCTCTCGATCAACGAGTGCCATGACGAGATCGTGGCCCTGGAGTCAGTGGTAGGGACCAACCCCTTCAACGGCACGCCCTACACAAACGTGGGTGGGGCCATCCAGGATCTCTACCTCTCCAAGGCCCCCGCCAGCCATAGCCACGTCCACCGCAGTCTCGGAGAGGACAACCAGGGCAACGACCACCCGCAGTACATGCAGAACAACGGGTATCCCGGCTTCAGCCGGCCCGTGGCTGGCGTGGCCGGAAGCGCACCGGCTGACCTCGTGCCCCTCAGTCAGCTACAGAGCTTCGGCTACCTGAACAGCGTCCAGGTGCAGGGCATGGTCAATGCCTCCACCGCGTCCCTCATGGCCGGGGCGCATGGGGGCACTCCTCTACTCGGTGCATCGTCCTCCACCGCCTGGCGGATAACCGGGGGCCTCTTCTCAGGCTGCACCGATGGCAATGGCCGGGTGACGGTGCCTTTCGGTCTGACCTACAGCCAAGTCGTCCAATCGGTCCAGATCACCAAGCTGCCCCCACAGGGGTCTGGGGGCTGCCCGCCCTACAACTGGATCGAGTCACAACAGACCCTGGTGGGCGTGTCCGGGAACTCGGCCACGGTCCAGTTCTCTCACGACTACTCCTGGCAACCCAACATGTGGGTGTCCTTCACCTGGATCGCGATGGGGATCTGATGCCAACCCCACCCCCCGTTCCCGCCACTCAGCGTTACCCCATCCAGATCCGGGACTTCGTCACCTACCAGAACCAGCCCCAGGACGGCACCAAGTTCTGGGTGGCGCAGAACACAGACGGCACGACCACCACGACCGACTTGACCCTGGACGCCGCCACGGTCACCAGGGATCTCCACACCGAGATCGTCAGCCTGGAGCAAACCATCGGTCAAAAGCCCTTCTTGTGCCCGAGTACCAACACCGTGGGCGGCTCGATCCGATGGCTCTATAGCAACAAGTCTGATGCCACCCACGGCCACCTCCACCGCACATCGACATCACTGGGAGCCGACGACCATCCCCAGTACATGCGAGTAGACGGGACCAGGAAGTTCACCGCACCAGTAACGGCTCCTGGAGCGGCGAATGGTAACGATCTCATCAACCTGAGCCAGGCCAGGACCGCCGGCCTTAACTCCTCCCAGGTACAGGGCATCATCAACTCCACCCTGGCGGCACAGAAGTTCGTGTCTGGCGAGGCCAATCTCACCGGGCCAGATGGCCGGCGCTGGAAGATGGCCGGCGGCGTAGCTCAGGGCTATACCGACATCAACGGCAACCTGTGGGTCGATCTCACGCCGGCTCGTTTCGCTCAGATCCGCAGCTTCATCTACATGAAGATGCCCTTCCCTGGTGGCTCCATGCTGGGCTGGTACGCCTATCAGTACATGGAGGATCAACTCATCCTCCAGGGCCTTAGCGTCCAGGGGGCCTTGATCCAGTTCATCGAGGACATCCGGGTGGACCGCCAGGCCCTCGTGTGCATGTGCTGGATGGCACTGGGGATCTGATGGCCGTCTACGGGATCGACTTCTATGGCGTCGGTCACTTCGGGCTGGATCCGGCCACTGTCAGGCCCGACTTCTCGGTAGCCCCCTTCACCTCCACCCCCCTCGACTACGCCACCCTCCATCTCCGCTGGCAGGTACCTCCGTCCGCTGACTGCGCCTTCCTGCGCCTGGTACGGAACCCCAGGAACCTGCCCATGGACGAGAACGACGGCTTCCAGGTCTTTGACGTCAGTGACCTCGCGGACAATCCGCCTTCGGCCCCGTCCAATGTCTTCGGTGACCCCAACGACTCCATCGTGGTCGACAGCATGCACCACATCACCGACCGGTACCTGTCGTCGGGCTTCCAGTACTACACCATGTTCGGCTGGTCGGCGTCGCAGTCGATATGGGTGCGCTGCACCGATCTGATCGCCCTGGTGCCGCTCCCCTGGGGCTATGGGACGCGGCTCTACAACCTCCTGCCCATGTGCTATCGGGACCAGGACGTGGTCTTGGTTGACCCCTATAACCCCTGGCCGGTGGACTCCCCGAATCCGCCCCTACAGCGCTATCTCCAGTTGATTGGCTTCCAGTTCGACTTCCTCCGCACCGAGCTTGAGTCACTGATGTCGATCAATGACGCCATGAACTGCTCCGGGGCGCTATTGCCCCTGATGATGCAGCAGTTCGGCCTGGTGCATGAGCCTGAGATGGGCATGCAGCAGGAGCGCATGCTGGTGGAGAACGCCATCCACCTCTACAAGCTCAAGGGCAGCCCTCAGGGCATCACCGAGTTCGTCACCACCCTCACGAGCTTTCCGACCACCCAGCTTGTCCATCACGGCTACAACGAACTGCTGATCCGCGACGACGGGGTCATGGCGAACAGCGTGGGCACCTGGCAGAACTGGCCTCCAGTCGGCAGCGGCTTCCCGGCCATCGCAGGCGCGGCTGCTGGGCAGACCTTCGTCCAGGAAGCCACCGTCCCTGGCAACCCGCTGACGATCTATCCCACCAACTTCCCCACACTCCAGCCGCCCTATACCAACAGCGGCATGAGGATCCAGGCCACCGGAGGCGGCGATCTCTACGCCACCACGGCCAAGATCCCCGTCACCGACTTCCTCTCCTCGACATACAGTCAGGGGCACATCACCTTCACTGTCCAGATGTACTCGACGGTGGCTCGCACAGTGGCGCTATCCCTGTGGGGCGATCCCGGTACTGGTACGCCCTACCAGATCGTGGCCCCCACCAACTTCACCGAGACCGCCAACGCCTGGACCCAAATGACCATCACGGGCACGATCAACCCCTACCGGGGTACTACCCCCGGCAATCCGTATCCTCAAGGGCCAGCCGACTACCTATGGATCTACCCCCGCATCCGCGTCCAGGGAGTCGCTGCCAACGAACAGCACCACATCACCCTGGTAGCGGTGTGGCCCTGCATTCCGGCCAAGGTGGGCGTCGACACCCCGGTCTACGACTACCCGCGTGATACCAAGATCCTGGTGCAGCCCACGGCGTCGAACCTGCTGTCAAACACCCTGACCAGCTTCACCCGCACCGACCCCAACACCGGCAATCCGGTGCGGATCGGCTTCGACGGCCTGACCAGCGCCATCGACCCCCACCAGTCCACCTCCAACCTGACCTGCACGTTGGGCTACCGGCCCCAGGCCATCGAGGATCCCACCGAGACCATACCGGTGAACGGCGTCGCTGCCCTCCAGGTCGCCACCACCTCGCCAGGAGCCACGGTGTGGTTCGGCACAGTGAACTCGTGGTCAGCACCCGCGCCTACCCCATCGGGCTGGTTCTCCACCACGACCAACTGGTTCCCTGGCGGCACACGAGGGCCGCTGCCCAGGCCCTGGACTGACCCTGTCCTGTCCTGGTTCGTGGTGAACCAGAACTGGTTTGGTGTGGGCAGCGACTGGATCAGCGGTGTGTGGTTCGGCATGCCGGCGCAGCCGGCCATGAACGGCAACCTCAACCCCTTCCAAGTGCAAGCCGGCCAGCCCTTCAACTTCAGCGTCTACGCCCAGTACCTGACAGTGCAGGATCCCTCAAATGCCTTGATGCAGTTGGGTTTTCGCTGGTACTACCCCGATGGGACATACGTCGAGGTGACCAACCAGCAGATGATCACTTTGCAATATCTGCGCTACAGCATTGCCCCAAGTGGTGGCGTATTTTCTATGGGAGAGCCGCCTGCCCAGGCTGTGACGGGTACCCTGCCCACCACCATGTACCCCTTCGTGCGCTTCCCCTATGCTCAGCTAGCCCGGTTCCTGCTGAACTCGGCCATGCTGACGCCAGCAGACCCCACCGTCACCTGGCCCCCGCCATATATGGACGCCAGTTCTCAGTCCCAATCATCGGGGGATTTTGTGCTGGACCCGGTCAGCAACGCCAGCTACCAGTACCCGCGACGCACGCCCAGGATCGCCCGCCTGAACGAGCAGATGTACCGTTGGCTGCCCATGGGAAGCACGTACAGCATCACCTACGCCTCTGGAGCCGTCACACCGCCACTCGATCCGACGCAGTGGCCGTAGACCTGGGCTTTGCCCTGCTCATCGGCCTTGGGGCCACCCGACTCACCGAGCTATGGAAGGAGGTGATGCTACGCCTGGGCATCCTGCGCCAGGCGGCGTGGTGGAAGGCCAGCATCAACCTCCTGATCTGTGTCCTGCTGTCTCTGCTTGTCCTGCACCGTCCCTGGGAGACCCGTGTGCTGATCGCGGTGGGAGCCTCCGGGGTGTCCATGCTCGTACACGCGACCGACACCACCCTGCGGCATCACCGGGACAGGGTGGTGTCTGAGGTACTACAGCGGGGTCGTAGGAGGTAAGTGCTGGACTTGTAGTACCCCAACCTGTATCGTCACAACCAACTACCTCCTTCCAGCCCGGAGTTAGTGCGGTAGCGAGGCCCTCCCACTCCATGGGGAGGGCCTCTGCTTTCCCCGGAGGAAATCCCCCAGGGCCTGCACGGGACCGACTGTCGGTGTAAGGGTGGTCTGGGCGGAAACCTGGATCTGTGAAGGAGGCATAGTGCCACGAGGTAAACCACCGGAAGGAATCACGATTGGGTTTCTGGGTACTGGGGAGATGGAGGCCGATCCGGCCACCGATCTGATCGAGGAGTTCCTCAACGAGTCGATCAAGCCAGATGAGCCGGCGAAGTTCATCTTCCCCCTGACCCAGGACGAGTTCAGCGACAGCCTGGCGGGCCTGGCCGACATGGCCCGCAAGTCGAAGATCCGCTACGAGGTGATCACCAACGCGGAGGACAAGAAGCGACGGGCCTTCACCCAGATCGCCTCGTCGTCAGCCCACCAATGGATGGCAACCGACGTCTTCACCCAGATGGAGACCCTCCTGGTGGAGGCCCCCAGGTCGGTGTTGTTCGTCCTGTGGGACGAGAAGCGTGATGACGAGCTTCTGGGCATCGTGGGCAAGTTCATCGACGCCGAGATCCAGGTCTTGGATCTGACCAACAACCTGGCGGTCGTGGGCGTCGAGGGTGAGACCGAAGAGACCTCTGACGGGGAGCCTGACGAGGAAGAGGCCGGCGAGGAGCCTGACCTCGACGTCGAGGCCGAAGCTGCGGACGTGGACGAGGCTGAGGAGCCTGGTGACGCCGAAGCCGTCTTCTACACCCGTGCCCAGATGGAGAAGATGAGCCATGCCGACGTCAAGGCCATCGCCGTGGGAATGGATCTCCCGCCCCGCAAGGAACGGGAGAAGATGATCGTGGCGATCCTGGAGAAGCAGGGCACCCCTGAGGCTCCCGTAGAGGCCCCTGTGCGGTCCCAGGCGGTCACAGTCGGTCCTGTGGACGATCATGCCCCCATGATCGACCTGAACGGCCTGAGGGACATCCTGGATGAGTTCGGCTCCCGGTTCTTCATGGGCCTGGACGAATGGCTCACCAAGTTCTCCACGGCGGCTGAGGGCTTCGCTTTCAACACCACCCCGGAGAAGCCGATGGACACAGAGGAGGAGCCTGAGGAGGCCCCCAGGGTTCGCCGCCTGAGCCGTACGCCCCGCGCCGGATGACCCGCCGGCTGGCTCGTAGCCAGGATCCTGAACCGGAACCCGAGCCAGAGCTACCGGAAGAAGCTGACCCCCCGCTGCTCTACAGCGCCGAAGGTGCCGCCCGGATCCTGGGCGACATCTCCAAAGCCATGGTGTATAGGTATGTCCAGCGCGGTGAGCTTCACCCCACCAAGCTGGGCAGCCGCACCATGTTCACCAGGGAGGAACTTGAGCGCTTCGTCAAGGCCCTGGTGGAGAAGTGATCACCCGGATGGAATCACCCTCCTGGAGGCTCAGCCATCTCTCCTGAGAGAGGCTTTCCTGGACGATGTACCAACCCTCACTGGTGATGGCCCTGATGCGCCCTGAGCCGATGTAGCTCTGCCCGGATCGACCACCGGGGGCAGTGTGGTACTCGACGTAGTCCCCCACCTGGAGGTTCGGTACGGGATCGATCTCCAGCCGCTCCTCGACAGGTTCCACGGCCTCTCCCTGGATCGCCTCCCAGACCTGTGGGGGAGTGATCTCAGAGGTAACGACCAGGGAGAGGCCGTGCGACTCCAACCAGTGCTTGAGACCTGGGGGCGGATCGAGGTGATCGAGGAGATCCGCCCCCATCACCTCCAGGGCGTCCATGATGGCCTCACCCATGGTCTCTACCTGGCCCGAGAGAAGATCCTCCCCGGCGTAGGTCTCCAGGATGGTGCAGATGATGTTGAAGGTCTCCTCGCGGTTCACCGGGTCATGGCCTTGTAGAACAGGTACCCGGCAACGCAGATCAGCACCAACACGGCCAGCATCATGTGAGTGCCGGCAGGCTCCCTCGATGGACGTTGGCCGTCCTGAGGAAGTGATCCTCGTCGTGGCGGATCTCGATCATCTGCATGAGCCAGGCGTCGCCCTCAGGCAGTAGCTC
>Ga0126373_10002268_pt1 | contig 14144 bp, 14 predicted proteins | sample PanSoiMetPlot_11_FD_92545 | JGI IMG/M metagenome (GOLD analysis project Ga0126373, IMG submission 92545) | Tropical forest soil microbial communities from Panama - MetaG Plot_11 | ecosystem: Environmental > Terrestrial > Soil > Tropical forest > Bulk soil | place: Panama | collected 2016-02-17 | reverse complement strand
GCAGGACGCACATTTATGCCAGCGACGGCAGCTTTCCAAGCGGGATTCCGGGGTCCTGCAAACGGCTTGCTTGCAACCGCGGCCCAGGCTTTATGCTACTGAGTTTAAAGGGGTCTTGCCGCAAAGGCGGGGGTTGGGTTCGAGCGCGGCGCCGCATGCGTGACGTGCCGCCGGTACCCGTTCGCGCGGCGCAACAGCGATCGGCCAATGAATAAGCCTGAGGTGACCGAGTCCGGTCCGCCGATTTCCAGCCTGCTGCGGCAGGGGATCGCGTTTGTCCAGGATTTTGCGGCGTTTGCCGGCCTGAGCGGCGTCATGGCGGCGGCGCTCGCCGTTCTCGCGGCGACCTTCGATGGCGTCGGCCTCCTGCTGCTGGTGCCGTTGTTGTCGCTGATCACCGCGTCCGATTCCGGCAGCGAATGGCCGCACAGATTGCTTGCGCAGGCGTTCGATATCGCCGGCGCGCAGACGCGCACGGCGCGCCTGTCGCTGTTGCTCGGCCTATTTGCGGCACTGGTGGTGGTCCGGGCGATCGTCCTTGCCCGCCGCAACGTCATGCTGGCGCAGATCGAAATAGGCTTTATCCAAACGGTCCGCGCCCGTCTCGCCGGACGGCTTGCCGCCGTTTGCAGCACGCGCGCGTCACCCATCTGATGAGCGGCGACATTCATCGCGTCGGCGCGGCGACGCACCACATGGTGGAGTTCGCCGCGACGCTGGTGGTGATCGCGGCCCAGATCATCATTGCATTTGTGATCGCGCCGCTTTTGACGGCCGTGGCGCTGTTTCTGATCGCGATCGGCGCAGCCGTGGGATTTGTCATGCTGCGGCGAGCGCATGATTTCGGAGCGCGATTGAGCCACATGGGCATTGCGCTGATGCACGAGACCGCACAGTTCCTCGGCGGGCTGAAGCTCGCCGCCGGGCAAAATCGCCAAGCCAATTTCGTCGCCGAATTTCAGGACAGTCTCGAGCGGCTCAAGGGCGAGCAGCTCGCCTATATCGGCGAGGAGAATCGCAACCGGCTCGCCGCCACCATCATTGGCGGACTAGTCGGCGCGCTGATTGCCTTTGTCGGGCTGGTGCTGTTCGACGTTCAAGCGGCGGTCATCCTGACCATGCTTTTTATCTTTTCCCGCATCTCCGGACCGGCGATGCAAATGAGTCGGATGTTGCAGCAATTTGCGGGCACGGTTCCGGCGCACGCGGAATTTCTCCAGCTCGAACGCGATCTCGCCGCGCAAGATGCGCCCGATACGCGGCCTGCACCGGCGGTTACGCCGGGCGCGATTGTGTTTCACGACGTCAGTTTTCGTTACGATCGATCGAGCCGGACAAGCGCAGGGATCGAGCGCCTCAATCTGACCATTGCGCCGGGGACATTCCTCGGCGTGAGCGGTCCGACCGGAGCGGGCAAGACGACGTTCGCCGACCTGTTGATCGGGCTGCTCGAAGCCGATTCCGGCGAGATCGCCGTCGGCGCCGTGCCGCTTCGTGGCACGACGTCAATCAAGTGGCGGGACCGCGTCGGCTATGTCGTCCAAGACCCATATTTGTTCCGCGATATCATTCGCCGGAATTTACTATGGGCCGATCCACAGGCCAGCGACGCCGAGATCTGGGACGCGCTCGCCATTGCCGGCGTCGACGATTTCGTGGCGGGCTTACCGGCGGGGCTCGACACCATGCTCGGCGAACGTGGCACGCTCATTTCGGGCGGCGAGCGCCAGCGGTTGTGCCTTGCCCGCGCCGTGCTGCGCCGGCCGTTCCTGTTCGTGCTCGACGAAGCAACGAGCGCGATCGACGTTCCGGCAGAACGGAAAATCATCAAAGCCATCCTCGATCTCAAGCCGCGCCCGACCATCGTGATGATCGCGCATCGCGACCAGAGCCTGGCTTCCTGCGACCGCGTGCTCCGGCTGGAGAACGGCAGAGCGGTCGCCGACGAGCCCGGGCTGACCGGCTAGCCGCTCGTGTCAGAGCGCAAGCGGCTTGGTGTGCGGTTTTGCAAGTATTGTCGTTGCAAGTCTTGTCGTTGCGCGGGCCTGTTGGCTTGTTGTTTCAAGGCTTGGCAATCGCGCCGGAACGCCTACATGAAACGCCGATATGTGCGGCTAGCCGGCGTGTCCGGCGTTTCCTCGGGAATAGGGGGCGAGAACGGAGATCAAGATGAAGCGCAGCGTCAGTGTCGCCGGTTCTTTACTTATTTTGGCCACGATGTGTTTGTTCGGCGCGGCGGTCGCGACGGCGCGAACGCCCTTCGACGGCGCCTGGAGCGTGCTCATCGTCACCGAGCACGGCACCTGCGATCGCGCCTACCGCTATGCGCTGCGGATTGCCGACGGCCGGCTCTATTACGACGATCCATCATTCAGCGTATCCGGCGGTGTCGATGGTGCCGGACGCGTGCGCGTCGGCGTCAGCGCGGGTGGACAGTCGGCAGCGGGTTACGGCCAGTTATCGGGCAATTACGGTCAGGGCTCCTGGAGCGGCCGGTCCTCAACCTCGCAATGTTCCGGCCACTGGGAGGCCGAGCGCCGCGGCTAGCGCATGCTCTAAGCGCTCGCCTTGCGCGCAAACCGGATCAGGGAGAAGTGACCGAGCGGGGGCATCGCACGCCGCTCGACCAGCTCGACACCGCCATGACGCGCCGCCCAGCGCGCCAGCCGCTGCCAGCCGAATTCCGGGTGCCAGCCGAGGCGGCTCGCGAGCGGCGCGAAACACTTCTCGCCGATTGCGCGCAGGCCGGTCTCGGCGCCGAGATGATTCACCAGCACGATCTCGCCGCCCGGCTTGATCACGCGAACGAACTCATCGAGCGTTGCCTCCGGATCGGGCACCGCCGTGATCACATATTGCGCCACGACCACATCGAACGCCGCTTCGGCAAATGCGAGATGCTGTGCATCCATCACCGCGAGCCCGTTGACGTTGCCAAGCCGGCGCTCGGCGACGCGGGCCTTGGCCTTGCGCAGCATCGGCGCCGAAAGGTCGACCCCAACCAGCCGATTTGCCGAGGAATAATCCGGCAACGACAGCCCGGTGCCGACTCCGACTTCCAGGATGCGGCCGCCGATCCGCTCGGCCGCGGCGACTGCCGCCTTGCGGCCGCGTTCGAATACCGCGCCGAAGACGAAATCGTAGATCGGCGCCCAGCGCGCATAGGCTTTGGCGATGACCGCCTTGTCGAGCTGATCGGCCATGCTGAGCGTCAGCGCTCGATACGGAAAGCGCCGCCGCGACGGTTGCCAGCCCAGCGGCGGTTTGCCGAAGCGGTCATGCGCGGATTATCGGGCGGCGGTGAGCGCCGCCTGCGCGACGCCGGTCGGGCGCGCCAACGGCACGGTGCCGGCGATGACGCCGCCGCCGAGCACGCGCGCCTGGCCCTCGGCGGCCTCGTAGAAGACGCAAGCCTGTCCGGGCGAAACGCCGTCTTCACCGCCGATCAACTCGACCTCAAAACCATCGGCGCCGCGATGGATCCAGGCAGCCTGCGGCGCGCGCGTCGAGCGGACTTTGACGTAGATTTCGCGATGTTCGCCGACCGCTTCGTCGATCGTGCGATCGCCGAGCCAGTTCACCTCGCGCAGGCGAATGCGACTGGTTCGCAATGCTTCGCGTGGGCCGACCACGACCCGGCGCGTCGCCGCATCGAGCCGCACCACGTAGAGCGGTGAACCGGCGGCGACACCAAGTCCCCGCCGCTGACCGACCGTGAAATGAATAATGCCGTCATGGCGGCCGAGCATGCGGCCCTCGAGATCCACGATCTCGCCCGGTCCGGCGGCGCCGGGACGCAGCTGTTCAATGACGTCGGCATAGCGGCCGTTTGGCACAAAACAGATGTCCTGGCTGTCCTGTTTATCGGCGACGCTGAGCCCGAACCGGCGCGCCAATTCGCGCGTCTGCGCCTTGGTGCGATCGCCCAGCGGGAAGCGCAGCAGATCGAGCTGCCCGCGCGTCGTCGCGAACAGAAAATAGCTCTGATCGCGCTCGACCTCGCGCGCTCGGTAAAGGGCACGGTGGCCGTCGGCCAGCCGGCGCGAGGCCACGTAGTGGCCGGTCGCCAATACCGCGGCGCCGAGTTCGCGCGCGGTGACCAACAGATCGCGAAACTTGATCGCCTGATTGCATTCGACGCACGGCACCGGAGTCTCGCCGGCCACGTAGCTTTCCGCGAACCGGTCGATCACGGCTTCCTTAAACCGCTGCTCGTAGTCGAGCACGTAATGGGGAATGCCGATACGCGCGGCCACGGCCCGTGCATCGTGAATGTCGCGGCCGGCGCAGCAGGCGCCTTTGCGGTGGGTTGCCGCGCCATGATCGTAGAGTTGCAGCGTGATGCCGACGACGTCATAGCCCTCCTCGGCCAGGAGCGCCGCCGTCACCGAAGAATCGACGCCGCCCGACATCGCCACCACCACCCGCGTCTGCGACGGCGGTCCTTCGAGATCGAGCGTGTTCAGGGTCACAGGAGCAGACATAGGACCAGACATGGGGACATAACGTCCTGAAGCAATTATCCGTACAGATAAGGACCAAACACCTGGGCCCGGTACCGGACCAAGTACCGGACCAAGTACCGGAACGTGCGGCGGCAGTGTCGCCGGCCCGAAACGCGCGGGCCGGCAGGCCCTTTACTATAGGCGGCGCGGTCCAGCTCCGCCATGCCGAGCGCGGGCGGCGAGCTTCAGGGACCATTAAGACGTTGGAAGGAAGCCGGCCCTTGGCCTGTCCTCGCACGTGCAAATTTCAGCTGGAAATGCCGCGAAAACGTGGATTCCGCTTAGGTAAATCTTAAGTCGGGCCCCGTAGATTGGCCCGCTGTAGAGTAGTCGAGTACGCGAGAGTTCCTATGACTGAACCCCATCGCCCGAGGGTCAAGTATGTGATCGGGCCGGACGGCTCACCCCTGACCGTTGCCGATCTGCCGGCGCCTGGGACGAAACGTTGGGTCATTCGCCGCAAAGCCGAAGTCGTTGCCGCCGTCCGAGGCGGGCTGCTGTCGCTCGAAGAGGCTTGCAGCCGCTACACGTTGACGGTCGAAGAGTTTCTCTCTTGGCAATATTCCATCGACCAGCACGGCCTTGCCGGCTTGCGCACGACGCGCATTCAGCAATATCGCCAGTAACGGCCTAAACGTTCCTGCAATAAGCTGCCCGCTGTCTCCGCCCGCGATCCGATTCACTTCGGAACGGGCGACGGCGGCGCGTTAACCCGCCGCTAACCATGGAGCGGGCAAAGCTTGGCGCGGGCAAGACTTGACGCGCGCAGATTTCGCCGCATCGGTCGCGCCCAGACGCCAGGGAGGACGTCGGCTATGGCCAATGTGGTCGGTCTGGTCGGCCGTACCGTTGCCGAAGTGGAACGCGATTTGATTCTAGAGACGGTGCGGTATTGCCTCGGCAACCGCACCCGCGCCGCAGCCGTGCTCGGAATTTCCATTCGCACGCTGCGCAACAAGCTCAACGATTATGCCGCCGCCGGCGTCGCGGTGCCGCGGCCCGGAACGGAGCCGAGCGTCGCGGCGTGATGATGGCGCCGCGAATAGCGGGTAGCGAATCGCAATAGCGAACACTAACAATTAAATTCGCTTCCCCATTCGCCAATCGCTCTTCGTCCAGCTCACTTCGTGGCGTCGCCCCCATCGACCATGATGGTCTCCACTTCCCCCGCGCCGGCGCGGCGGAACGCAGCCGCTTCGTCGTATTCCTTCAATGTGAAACAGGCGACCCCCTGCTCGAAGGTGGGGAATTCGATGACCACGAAACGCTGGAATTTGTGCGGCCCCTCCATGATTTGAAAGCGGCCGCCGCGGGCCAAGACCTTGCCGCCGTATTTGCCAATGATCGCCGGCACACGGTTGGTGTATTTTTTGTACTCGATCGGATCGTTGATCTTGGAGCGCGCGACCCAATAAGCGGGCATTTTTTATCCTTTGGAAGCTAGAACGTCATCCTGAGGTGGCGAAGCGGCCCTTGAAGGATGACATCTGGGCCGTCGCCCTTCGAGGCTCGGTCCGCTCGCACCTCAGGGTCACGGCACGGGCTTGAGAATATGAAAATCACTCTGCAGCGCGGCGCGCGGCGACGATCTGGTCCGCGGTGCGGCCGGTGAGCTCGGCCATGTGATCGAACTTGAACGTGAAGGTACCGGCGCCGGCGGTGGCCGAGCGAATTTCCACGATCAAGTCGCCGATCTCGGCTTCCGGCATTTTGGCGCGGACCATGTCCCAGCCGTCCCAGCCTTCCCGCGTATCGAAGCCCAGGATTTGTCCGCGCCGGCTCGACATCAAGGCGTTGATTTTCGCCGTCGCCTCGTTCGGACAGACGATCTCGACGAGATGAATGGGTTCGAGCAGAACCGGCTGGCATTGCGGCAGGCCTTCGACAATGCCGATGCGGCCCGCGGTTCGGAACGCCATGTCCGATGAATCGACGGTGTGATAGGAGCCGTCGATCAAGGCGACGCTGAGATCGACCACCGGAAAGCCCAGCGGGCCGTGTTTGAGCGCGTCGATGACGCCCTCCTCGACCGAGGGAATGTAGTTCCGCGGCACCACACCGCCCGTGATTCGCTCTTGGAACGTAAATCCTCCGCCGCGCGGCAGCGGCTTGATCTCGAGCACCACGTCGCCGTACTGGCCGTGTCCGCCGGATTGTTTCTTGTGCCGTCCGCGCTGGGTGATCGATTTGCGAATTGTTTCGCGATAGCCGACGCTCGGCGTGCGCCGCTCGATGGCCACGCCGTAGCGGTCGCTCAAGCGTTCGGTCGCGACCCGTAAATGCATCTCGCCCTGGCCCCAGAGCACGACTTCATGAGTTTCCGGATTGTGTACGATGGTGATCGAGGGATCTTCCTCGGCGAGCTTGTTGAGGGCCTGGCCGAGTTTCACGTCGTCCTTTCGTTCCTTCGCGGAAATCGCGATGGCGAGCACCGGCGGATAGGGCGCGATTTTGGGCAGCGCCGGATGCGGCTGTTTGCCGGCCGATAGCGTGTCGTCGGTTCTGGCTTTTTCCAGCTTGGCGAAAGCGACCGTTTCACCGGCCGTGGCTGGACCGCGTTTCTCATGGGCTTGGCCGAGCACCTTGAACACGCCGGCCACGCGTCCGGCTTCATCGTCGCCGGCAAGCAACGTGGTGCCGTCGCCGGCTTGCCCGGCGAGCATCCGCACGATCGACATTTTTCCGCCATGCGTCGTATGCAGCGTTTTCAACACATAGCCGACGGGGTCGCCGCCCGGTTTGACGCCGAGCCGCTTGGCGGTGTCGGTCGCGCCCGGCGATTCGTGGCGAAGTGCTTTGAGCAACCGCAACACGCCGTTGGCGCGCGCCGCGGTACCCATCAGGACCGGGCAGACGAGCCCGTCGCGCAATTCGCGGGTCAGGTCGTCGAACACTTTGTCGCGCGGCGGCTGGATATCTTCGAGCAGTTGCTCCATCAGCTCGTCGTCGTGATCGGCAAGCGTCTCCAGCATGGAAAAACGCGCCGTTTTTTCCAGATCGGCGGCGTCGCCTTCGAGCGGCACGACTTGTGAGGGAGCGTTTTCCTTGTAGACAAACGCGCGTTCCAGCGCCAAATCGACGAAGCCGCTGATGATGTCGCCGGAGAAAGTCGGGATCTGACGCAAGATCAATCTGGTGCGCGACGCCGGCTGCAGCAGATTGAGCACGTCGCGCACCCCGGCGGCGGCCTTGTCGATCTTGTTGACGAACAAGATGTGCGGAATTTTCCAGTCTTCCAGTTCGCGCAGAATGAGCTGCAGCTGCGGAACTTTCTTCTCGTCCATTTCGCAGACCACGACGGCGGCGTCGATGGCGGGAAGCACCGCCCGCATGTCGTGAACGAACTCGACTGACCCGGGACAGTCGAGAAAGGTGTAGTTGTCGCCCATGAAATTCGTGGTGGCGACCGTCAGCTCGACGCTCATGCGGTGATGACGCGCCTCTTTGCTGGAATCGCCGACGCTATTGCCGGCTTCGATCGTGCCCTGGCGCGCGATGGCGCCGGTGCGCGCGAGGATCGCTTCGAGCAACGTCGTCTTGCCGCTTTGGAACGGACCGACCAGCGCGACGCAGCGCGGACCCGCCGCGCGCATGCCATTGCCGCCATTTGTCGCCATCAAAACCTCCCGCATCGCCTCCCGCAGGCGGACCGGTCATTCGGCGCGGGCCGCGGGGAGTTATTGTTTGAATGATAAGCTATCGTTTCAGTGGTGGCAGGGGTGGGTCAAGAGGCGCGACACGCAGTCTCGCGTCGTTAACCCGGAAATCGGCATCGGCCGGGCATTGCGATCGTCATGCCGAGCCGCGCGCAAACGCGTCGCAGGCGCGCGGGCTGGCGCAAACCGAGATTTCGGAGGGACGCGCGGTGCGCGAAGAACCGCGCTGAGTCAGTATGCCAAGTTATTGCGTCAGTTACTGTGCCAAATGCAGTTCCAGCGCACCGACACCGGCCGCCACATTGAGCCCGACCTGACCTTGCACCGAGAGCGGCTGCAGGGCGACCGAATGGTTGGACCCGCCGACCAACACATTAGCGCCGAGGCCTGCGGCAACGGTCGCTTCGGCAGTGGCGCCGGCATAAGTACCGGCCAGCATTCCGGCATAGCGGTTGGTGTCGGCGAACACGCCCCAGACCATTGCGCCGCCGGTGGTAAAGCCGACGTCCACGCCGATCCGGGTCATGGTGCCGGTATAGGCCTCGGGCGGACCCCCATCCGGCTGGAAATTGCAGTTCACATTGCGCTGCGAGGCCACAACCAGGCCGACGCCGGCTGAAATCGAGCAGGCGAGCGTGCCGACTTGCACGCGCCTCGGCTGCGCATCGGCTGGAATGCTTGCAGTCGCCGCTGCCGCTGCCGCTCCGAGCAGCGCCACCACCATACCCCTAAACGCCATGTCTCTACTTGCTCCCTCACACGAACCCGGACGGGTCGTTGCCATTATTCTAGGGGAGAACGCCGCCCGCGTCTCGCCCCGTTTTCCTGATTAAAAGGGCTTCCTAGAAAAATCCCAACGACTCGCAACCCTTGCCGGCGGAAAAACTGCCCTTGGCGCGCTTGTTGGGGATATCGATGATATGCACCGAGCCGTCGCCCTGGCAGGCAACGAACAGTTCGTCGTCGCGGAAGGCCATGTCCATTGGCTGCGACCCCACCTTGATCGCGGTCTGATCGCGAAACGACGGATCGATCAAACTGACCGTGTCACTGTTGAGACTGGTCACGGCAAGAAGACTGTTATCGGGCGCGTAGCGCGCGATCTGGGCTGGCTTCGGCACATCTTTGAGCACAATCTCCTCGCGGACTCGCTCAGCCGCTGTGTCGATCAAGAACAAGGTCGGCTGCGCATCGTCCACGGCCACCACGGTGCGGCCGTCGGGCGCAATGGCAATGCCGGCGAGCGGCCGCGGCGTTTTGATCTTGCCCAGCAATTTGCGCTTTGGCAGGTCGATCACGGACACCGCGCCGTCTTCCTCGTTCTCGGTATAGAGACGCTGACCGTCCGGCGCGATGATCAGCCGATGGCCGTTGGTCGAGCCGGAATCGATCGCCTCGACGACCTTGTTCGTCTTGCGATCGATGACCGCCACCACCGCCGAATTTTCGCAGGTAATGTAGATCAGCCCGTCGGGCCCGAGCTTGAGCGTATGCGGCGCGATGTAGGGGCGCAGGTCGATGGTCTCGACATGGGCGCGCTTGTGCAGGTCGAACACGCAGAGGTGATGCTGCGGATTTGGATTGCGGCCGTGAATGCCGTCGCCGAAGATCGGCACATAGGCGCGCGCGGTATCCGGCACCACCAGCAATTCATGCACGGTGCGCGGGAAGCCGTCGATCACGACTTCGGTCGCATAGGTCTGCGGATTAAGAAACAGGACTTTAGTTCCGATCTTATCGACTGCGATCATCCCGTGTGAGTTTTTGCCGTTGGCCATTGTTTCTTCCGTTCGATGGGATCAGTAATCTATTCCGTCATGCCCGCGCTTGTCGCGGGCATCGCGACGTGGTGGGCAATGCCTGTCCAAGCGAGATGGCCGGGACAGACCCGGCCGTGACATCTACGATTGAGTGACGCAGGGAGGTGCCATCCCATGACTGCCGTTGCGAGCCGGAATATCAAATATGTCGGCCATAGCGACCAAGGCGGCCGTGGCGACGGCGTGCAGGTGATGGTCAATCGCGGCTTTGCCTATATCGGCCACGGTTTCTCGAACGGCATCACCGTGATCGACGTGCGGGACGCCAAACACCCCAAGCCGGTGGATTTCCTCGCTTGCCCGCCGAACACGCGAGCCCATCACCTGCAAACCCACGGCGACCTTTTGCTCGCGGTGAACGGTCCCAGCGTCTGGACCATGCAGGTCAGCCAGGAAGCCTATTTTTCCGGAACGTCGGCGGCCGCGCTGGAAGGACAGAAGTTTACCGGAGGCTTGCGCATCTACGATATTTCGCGCGGGGAAGCGCCGCGCGAAATCGCTTTCTTGCCGCTTGGCGGCTTGGGACCGCACCGCATCTGGTATGTCGGCGGGCGCTACGCCTATGTCTCGGTGCACCTGCCTGAATTTTCCGATCATGTCCTGGTCATCGTCGACATGGCAGAGCCACGGAAGCCGCAAGTGGTTGGCAAATTCTGGCTGCCCGGGATGTGGATGGCCGGCGGCGAGAGCCCGCACTGGCCCAAGGGCAAGCGCTACGCACTGCATCACGCCTTGGTCGCCGGCAATCTCGCTTTCGGCGCCTGGCGCGACGGCGGCTTGAGCGTGGTCGACGTCGCTGATCCACAAAAGCCCAAGATGATCGCTTACCGCAATTGGGATCCGCCGTTCGGCGGCGGCACGCATTCGCCGTTGCCGCTGCCGGATCGCAATCTGCTCGTGGTTGCGGATGAAGCTAATTTCGCCGATTGCAAACTCGGCCTGCGCTATATCTGGATCTTCGACATTCGCGAGCCGTCCAATCCAGTGAGCATTGCCACAATGCCGATTCCGGACGAAGCCGATTACTGCAAGAAAGGCGGCAATTTCGGCCCGCATAATTTGTGGGAGAACCGGCCCGGCGCGTTCCAGAGTTCGCGCACCATCTTCGCCACGCTGCACAATGCCGGCGTGCGAGCCTATGACATCGCCAACCCGTTCGCGCCGCGCGAAATTGGCTTCTTCGTGCCGCCCGATCCCGAGCGTATGTACGATCCGCGGCCGAATCGGCCGAAGGTCATTCAATCCGCCGACTGTTTCGTCGATGCGCAAGGCATGATGTATGTGACCGATACCAATGCCGGGCTGTACATTTTGCAGTTCGAGGGCGATTAGTTGGAATTGTGTCGCACCGTCCGCGCCAGCGCGGGTTTGCATTGACAGCGGCCCGCCGCCCTTTCAGAGTTGACGGCTGAGTGCCGCTCAAACGGCCAAATAAACGGGATGGGGAGGGATTGAGATGGCCCAGACAATCGAAGCCTTTGTCGGTACGGCGCTCGATGAAGCAAAGATTTCGCCGCTGCATCGCCGCGTCATCGCGCTGATCGCCGCCGGTTATTTCTTCGATGTCATCGACTTTACCATCCTCGGCTCGCTGATCCCCTACATCATCAAATCAGGCTTCACCTCTCCCGCGGAAGCCGCGGCGATCGGCAGTGCCGCGATCTTCGGCATGTGCATCGGCACCGCCGGACAGGGCGAGCTCAGCGACCGGTTCGGCCGCCGTTTTATCTATCAGTTCAACCTGCTTTTGTTCGGCATTTTTACCATCCTCGGCGCGCTGGCGCCGAACGTCACGCTGCTCGTGGTCTGCCGCTTTATTGCCGGTCTTGGCCTCGGCGCCGAACAACCGCTTGCCTTCGCTTACGCCGGCGAATATTCGCCCAAACGCATTCGCGGCCGCATCCTCGCCATCGTGCATTTCATCGGCGGCGCCATGGTGTGGCCGATCGGAACAGCGCTCGTGCTCTGGTTCGGCAGCATGTTCGAGTCCGCGGAAAATGTTTGGCGCGGCGTCTGGATCCTAATCGGCCTCGGCGCGCTGGTTGTCTGGGTCTTCCGTTTCACGCTGCCGGAATCGCCGCGTTATCTCGCGACTCACGGCAGAGGCGAGCAGGCGCTGGAAGTGCTGAGCCGGCTGGGCATTGCCGGGCCGACCCAGCCGCTGGCGACCGACGCGGCGAGCAACACCCAGAGCGACCCCATCCTCTTGGTCCTGCGCATGTTCCCGAGGCGAGTCGTCGCCGGCATGATCTGTTTCACCGCTTTCTTCGGCATCGCCGTCGGGCTTGGCGCGTGGCTGCCCAACATCATGAACGCCAAGGGCTTCTCGATCACCAAGTCCCTGCAATACACCTTGGTCATGAATTTCGCGGTGCCGACCGCGAGCATTTTCATGATGTACGCGCTCGATAAATTCGGCCGCAAGATCACCTCGATCTGCGCCTTCATCGGCGCCGGCATCATGGCCATCGTGTTCAGCAATGCCGGGACGCCGGCCGAGTTGATGATTGCCGGCTTCATCATGGTGTTCTTCGTGCAGGTCGCCGGCAACGCGATGCAGATTTTTGCCAGTGAAGTGTTTCCGACCAATGCGCGTGCGTCGGGCTTCGGTTTGGCCTCGGGCGTCGGCCGGCTGGCGACCGCCTTCATCCTGCCGACGATCCTTTGGGTTCAGAACGGCTTCGGCCTGACCACCGTGTTCGTCTGCCTGGCGATCCTTTTGTTCATCGCCGCGGTGTCGGTGACGCAGCTCGGTCCCGAGGCACGACAGAAGGGATTGGACGAGCTCGCGCCGCCGACGGGGTAGCGCGACCCCCAACGTGCAGGACTGAACCCTCCCCCTCCAGGGGAGGGTCAATAGTGATTACTGCAAATTGCCGCAGAACCGCTGGATGCGCGTGCAGGCCTCTTCCAGCGCGCTGGTCGCGGTCGCATAGGAAATGCGGAACGATTGCCCGACGCCGAACGGCGTGCCTTGCACCACCGCGACGCCCTCAGTTTCCAGCAATTCGGTGACGAAATCCTCGTCGCTGACAAGTTTCTTACCCGTCGGCGACATCTTGCCGATGCTGCCGGCGCAGGACGGATAGACGTAGAACGCGCCTTCCGGCTTCGGGCACTGCAGGCCGCGCGCCTGATTGAGCATCGACACGCAAAGATCGCGCCGCTCCTTGAAGATCCTGTTGTGCTTGGCAATGAAGTCCTTCGGGCCATCGAGCGCCTCGACCGCCGCCCACTGCGCCACCGCCGTCGGATTTGACGTCGATTGCGACTGGATCATCGCCATCGCCTTGATCAGATTTTCCGGACCGCCGGCAAAGCCGATGCGCCAGCCGGTCATGCAGTAGGCTTTGGAGACGCCGTTGACCGTCAGTGTGCGCTCATAAAGCCGCGGCTCAAGCTGCGCCGGCGAGTAGAATTCGAAATCGTCATAGACGAGATGCTCGTACATATCGTCGGACATGACGTGCACCTGCGGGTGGCGAACCAGAACGTCGGTCACCGCCTTGAGCTCGTCGCGGGTATAGGCGGCGCCGGTCGGGTTGGACGGCGAGTTGAAGATGATCCACTTGGTGCGCGGTGTGATGGCGCGCTCCAGCGCCTCCGGCGACATTTTGTAGCCAGCTGCCATCGTGGTGACGACCGGCACCGGCTCGCCGCCGGCCAGCAGCACCATTTCCGGATAGCTCACCCAATACGGCGCGGGGATGATCACCTCGTCGCCGGGATTGATGGTCGCGACCAGCGCATTGTAGAGCACCTGCTTGCCGCCGGTGCCGATGATGATCTGGGACGGCTTGTAGTCGAGCTTGTTCTCGCGCTTGAACTTGCGTGAGACCGCCGCCTTGAGCTCGGGGATACCGTCGACCGCGGTGTATTTTGACGCCTTGCCGTCGCGGATCGCCTTGATCGCAGCTTCCTTGATGTTGTCCGGCGTATCGAAATCCGGCTCGCCGGCGCCGAGCCCAATGACATCGCGGCCCGCGGCCTTGAGCGCACGCGCTTTGTCCGTGACGGCGATGGTGGCCGACGGCTTGATGCGCATGATCTGGTCCGCGAGAAAGGCCATTGCGATTCTCCATTTCGAGCGGCTCGCTTGGTAATGCCAGCCGGACGCCCAGGCAAGCCTTAAAGCCTGTTCTGCCCTCACATCTGCGGCATTT
>Ga0126373_10002267_pt1 | contig 14146 bp, 20 predicted proteins | sample PanSoiMetPlot_11_FD_92545 | JGI IMG/M metagenome (GOLD analysis project Ga0126373, IMG submission 92545) | Tropical forest soil microbial communities from Panama - MetaG Plot_11 | ecosystem: Environmental > Terrestrial > Soil > Tropical forest > Bulk soil | place: Panama | collected 2016-02-17 | reverse complement strand
CCCGTCCGTCTCCGCTGTCTCCCCCTCGGCCTCCCCGTCCTCGCCGCCGGGTTGCTCTGCCTCGGTGTCGGGGCCGCCATCCATCTTGTCCATGTCCCACGGGCGCGCCTCGATATCGGCCCAGGGCGGCAGATCCGGCTCGGTCACCGCGCTCGTCTGCGGCGCGCTCGGGGCTGACGCCGGCAGACCCTTTTTGCGCGCCGCGGCCTGCTCCTTGCGGAAGACCTCGCGCTCTTCCGTCGTCATGTCCTTCCACAGCTTTTCAGCCATTACTGTCCCCTATTAAACGGAGTCTGCTGCAGCACTTGCTGGTCAGCCAGGGACTGCTTAACGCGCAACTCGGGATGCTGACGAAAATAGGCTTCGGCGTCCGTCGCCATATAGTCGTGCATCTTCATGTAGCGGGTATCGGCCTCCTCTTCGCTCGGATAGGAAGGCCAATGCTGCCAACCCACTTTGGCCGCTTCGTTGCGCGCGCGCGGAATAGAAAGAACCTTCCCGTTCCACACCGTGGGGATGTTGTAGTAACGGTCGCCCGGTCCCTCGACGACGGCTTGCAAAAGGGTAGACACTTCGCCGCCCGGCTGATCGACCCTGCCCCCAACCCAGAGGTTATTGAGGTGGTGCTGATACAGGTTCTGCTCCTGCGGCGTTAGCGCCAGAGCCTGGTCGGCCCGCCAGAGATTGGAAACACTCTCTCCGGGTGCCGCCGCAGGCGTTTGCGGATAGGGGTTTGCGGCGCCCATCTACGTAAAGACCCATTGACTGCCGGGGTAGGCGACCGAATTCGCCGGCACGACGATGACCGCCCCGGTATTGTCGACCGCGATCACATCGCCCGGGTTCAATTGGATGTAGCCGCGGTTGTCGGGGAGCCGCACGCGACCCGTCGCCGGGTCGAGACCCCAGCCGGCCGAGAGTTCGGTCATCGAATTGGCGACGAGCAGGCGCACGTTCGCCGCGGTGTTGATCGCCTGGTTGGTGGTCAGCGAGGTCGGCGTCCCGGTCGCCGGCGTTTTCGAGACGATAAAAGTGTTGAGCGGGACACCGATCCCCATGACGCTGGCGCCGGGCTGAATCGCCGCCAAGGGCGGGCCGCCGACATAGACGAGGGTGCCGATCGTCGTCGTTCCGGCGCTCGCGGCGGCGGTCAAGGTGGTGCCGCGCTGCCCGGGCTCGTTCAAAAACGGCCCGACAAGGATCGTCGACATGATGCCGGCATCGATCGTCTGCGCGTCGGCGAGCGAGAGGGTGCGGGTTGCCGCGGTCGAGGGCGGCGACAGACCCGGATACCACGCCACTGCCTGCAGCGAGGTGGTTGTCGCCGTGCCGAAAGTGTGTATGGGCACCTGTGATCTCCTATGGAAGAACCAAGGTGGTTATGAACCACGTTACGGATTTCCAAGAGCAAATCCCTGGATGATGGCGAGCGGCGTCGCCGGCGCCTGGCCGAAGAGCGCGCCCGGCTGCGACATCACCGCGGTGCCGCCATTGGGCGGCGTCCCGGCGAGGTCGTTGGCGGCGTTGGTGAGCGCGGTGAGGAAATTGGCGAGGGTCGGGGTATCCCCGCCCGGCACCAGTTCCGAGATCATCAATTGGGCGGTCTGCGCCACCCCGACCGCGCCGGCGGCAAAGGAGTTGGTGTAGCCGGGGTTGTTCGACTGGTTGATGCCGAGGAAGGGTTGGCCGCCGCCATCAATTACCCAATCGTAGTCGACGGTGATTCTCAGTCTATAAGCCATTAGTTGACTCCTAGTACTTAGTTGAAGGCTCCGGTGTTCGAGGCGGTTGATTCGATGCGGCAGCCGAATTGCTGGTTCAAAATCACCCAGCCCTCAAAGAACTTCCAACCAATGACCCGCAGCTGGTTGAGCGGATCGCTCTTATCCGCCTCGCCGAGGAAGGTGTACTGGACGTTCTCCAGTTCGAGGCAGGCGTAGTACTGCTCGCCCATGACAAAGGTCGGGAACACGACGACCCCGTTGGCGGGGGCGGCGGGCGGGATCTGGTAGGCGCCGATGCCCGTGAGCGCGACGGTCGAGCCGGCGGCGATCTGGGTGGCCTGGCCGGTCAGGGGTCCGCTGGTCGGGACGCCGACCCCGGTCGTCGAGGTGGTGGCGATGGCGACCGGGGAAGCGCCGTTGGGCAGCGAGACATAGACCGTATAGGTATAGGCGGTGTTCGAAGGCACCGTGACGTTGATCGAGCCGGTGGGGCCGGTCACCGCGACGCCGGCCGAGACCTGGGAGATGTACTGTTCGCCGCGCTGGTTGAGGAGGTCCGTGCCGGTGATCTGTACCAGGTAAGTGCCGGAAGCCAAGACCCCGCCCGAGGCGGAGGCCGCCCCGGTCGCCGCGGCTTGCCCCGAGAACTGCGGCACCATGTTCGACCAGGTGAAATGGATGCCGCTCCAATAGCCGAATTCGTTGATGTAGAGCCGGGTCACATCGGAGAAGGACCACGCCTGCTGCACCGCTGCGTTCTGGCGAAGGTCGTTGGCAACGAGCGGGTGGACGATCGCGACATAGTGGTCGGAGTTGCGCCGGCGCTTCCGAGCGCGGGTGATATTGGGTTCCAGCTGGCCGCCGATAAAGGGCGCGCCGATCGTCTGCAGGTTGGAGAAGGTGCGGTTGAGCGTGACGGTGTCGAGCACCGAGCCGGCGACGAGGTTGGCGCGTGAGCCGACCGCGCCGACATAGTTCACTTGCGTCGAGCCCATGAGACAGAACATCGCGTTGCGTTCATGGGTTTCGGCGATCTGCACCGCGAGGAGGCGGCGCGCCTCGGCGACGAGATCGTACATCGTGACGATGACCGCCACGTCAGTGAGGGTGACCTTGTCGCCCCACTGCAAGGCCACGCCCGTGACTTGGCTGATGCTGAGCTGCTCGCCGATCGGCGGCACGCCTTCGGACAAGGGCGCGAAGGGGAGCGGGATGCGGTTGAACCTCGTCGCGGTCCAGGTCACCCCGGCGCGGTGCTCCATCTTGCGCTTCACGGCGTGCTGATGGGCGACGAGGTAGCGCTGCGCGATCGGCAGCACTTCCTTTGCCAGCTGACGGCGTAGTGCGGCCTGGTATTGGACCGAAGTGTTCGTCGCCATGTTGCCTCCGCTTCGCTAGCGGAGGCTGGCCTCCGCTACAATTCGTCGATCCTCGTCGAGCGGAGCAGGCGTTCGTCGGCATCCATGCCGCGATTGCTGGTCGCCCGCCCGTTCATGTCTCCCCGGGTCTGCCCGCCGGGTCGCACCGTCTGGCGCGCCACGCGGGCCTGCCCGTCGCGTCTTTGCCGCCGGGCGGCGTCGCCCGAGCGGGTTCTGGTTTCGCGCCCGAGCAGGTAGTCGAAGATCTGCTCGCGGCTGAAGTTGAAGATCCCCTGCGCCCGCTGCGCGCTCAGGACTTGCTCGACTTCCGCTGCGAGCCTGCGCGCTGCCGGGTATTGCTCCTGCATGCGCTGGAAGTTCGAGCGGTCCTGCATGTCAAAACTTTCGAGCCGCGCCAGCGCCACCTCACGCTGCATCATGCGGTGGTATTCCGCCGCCTGCTGCTCGGGGAGCAGCATCGCGATGCGCTGGTATTCGGCGTCGAGGCGCTGCTGATTGGCCTGCGGATCCGGGGCTGGCGGGCGCTGCGGCTGCGAGGCCTGAGAGCGATAGATATCGCGCTCGGCTTCGGCCCGCTGCGCGCGCTCGCGCAACTGGCGGATGGTCGCCGAGCTTCGGCGCTCGCGCCTGGGCTCGGGTTCGGTTTCCGCCTCGAGCTCGGGGGCTTCGGCTTCCTCGGGCTCGCCTTCCTCGTCCTGCGGGATATCGAGATCGAGTTCCTCTTCCTCGCCATCGGGAGAAAGAGGCTCGTCCCCCGGCAGGGCAGGGTCCGGTATTCCGCTCAAATCAGCTCCTCCGGGTGCGTTTCCCGGCACGGACCCGGTTACGCCGGGCAGCGAGATTTTCGCTATGCGCCGAGATTTTGGCCTTTGTCAAGACGCGCCTTGCCCGCGCGCGGCGATGAGCGCCTGCAAGGCGCCCGGTTGCGACAACAGTTGCGCCAATTGTTGCTGTTGCAATGGCGGGGTCGGGCTCATCAACCCGCCCAGCCCCGAGGAGAGACCGCCGAGCGAGCCGCCCAAGCCACCACCAGCAGGGAGCGGGTTTGCCAAGCTCGGCATGCCGGGCGCGCTCGGAATCCCGGCAAAGGGTTGCCTTTGCGCCGCCATGGCGCCGAGGAGCGGGTTGCTGCCCGGCATCCCCATGCCGCTCGCCAGCCCGCCGGCGCCGAGCCCCATCGATTCACTCATCAGACACGTCCCAGGATAAAGGCGAGAAACCCCAGCGCGACGGCGAGCCAGCCGAGATGCGGGCGCGGCCACGGGCGCTGCCAGGGCTGAAACGATTCGATGAGGGCGAGGACAAACCCCGCGACGAGGAGGATCAAGCCGAGCGTTGCCCCCATCACATCCTCCTCGGTGGGATGACCGCACCCGCGCGCGGCAGCGCGGTCGGCGGAATTCTGCCGGGTGGTCCGACCATCTGGCGGGGTTGCATCGGCACCGCGCCGGGCGGGGTGCCGGCGATCCTCGGTCCCTGCATCGGCGGCTGCGCCGGGCGCGGGGTCCCGGCGACACCGGGCGCGCCACCCGGGCGCACCCCACCCGGCACCCCCGGTGCGCCGCCCTGTTGCATCAACTGTTGCATCTGCGCCATGTTTTTGGTCTGCAGCTGCTTCAAGTGCCACTGAATATGGACGCGGAAGGTGCCGTGCGGGTCGCCTGAGCGGCGCATCGCCTGTTGATGCGACTGCAGGTGCTGCTGATCCTGGTCAAAGAGGTTGGTCGGCACCTCATGCCCGTCCTCGAGCATCTGGTTTTCGATCGCCGGATCCATCGCCAGCTCGCGGCGCAGATCTCTCAGCGTCTTGCGCGCGATCGTCGGACCAAAGACCGAAGCGAACTGGTATTCGAGGAGGGTGCCGAGAGAGAGCTCGAGGCCTTCGCCCTTTAGTTGGTCGGCCATGCCGCGGGCGATGTTGATGAGCGCGGTGCCGTTTTGCTGCATCGCCACATTCATCCGCATCTGCACCGAGCCAATCCATTGAAAATCATATTGGAAGCGATTGCGGTAGGGCGGCACATCGACCATCTCGGCCTTGATGCCCAATTCGCCGTATTGCCGGATGGTGACCGCGCGCTCGCGGTACTGGTGATCAAAATCGACAACCCTCTCGACCATTTCGGTCAAGAGCGCATCCATCACATCGACCCCCTCGGCGGTGGTGAGGAGATCGACCTGCTGCTCCATCGCGACTTCGGCCTGGTTGCGTTTGGAGCCCGTCCCCGATTGCTGCGGCAGCATCGCCGGCGAGACCGAGAGCGACTGGAAGATCAATTGCCGCGCCGCCATGACGCGGGCGGTGGCTCTACCACTGAGATCGGGGAAGGCGGCAAATTGCGGCGGGGTCGGCCCCGAATATTCCCAGATCGCGCCCTTGGCGATGAGGAGCGGCTGGTTGCCGTCCTCGGCCCGGCGCATGACGATCGGCATCGCCGACATGTGGTCGACATCGGCGCGCTCGTTGGCGGCGTCGTTTGATTCGTACTGCAGTTGGGCGATCGCCTCGATCTGCGATTTGCCTTTAAACACCCCCGCCTGTTTTTCCACCGGCTCGGAGAGCAGCGGGCAGCGGTCATTCCAGTGCGGGTTGCGCTTCAGCCCGATCGCATCACCCGACAAGGCGTACCAGGTCTTGCACAGTTGTTTGTCGCCCTTCTCGTTAAAGGAACCGCGGGTCGATAGCGGCACTTTCTGCCAGACTTCAAAGAGGATCGCGTGCTTGCCGCGGACTTTGAGACCGACATCGCGCGCGAGTTTCTTTTCGATATCGACAAGCCCGGTCATCTCCGGGCTCATCGCAAAGACCACGTGGTCGCCCTCGAGATCGGTGCGCGGTCGGCCGCGTTCGTCTTGCCCCAAATCGAGGTCGAGGTCTTCCTTCTCGGCCAAGGCCTTCAAGGCGTCCTTCGAAAAGCGGCGGACGATCGTCACCGAGCCGCCGACCTCGAGCGCCTCCTCGATCGAATCAGCGGTGGCGGGGAGGACCAGCACATCGGCGTCGTGCAGCACCTCGAAGAGCGGGCGGCCTTCGACGATCTGTTCTTCCTTGATATCGACGATGAGCTCGGCGGCATCCGATTCGACCGGGGGCCGGCTAGGGTCCGGGCCTTCGGTTAGGACCCCTCTTGTTTCACGTGAAACGAGCCGCCGCGAGATCTCCTGCCAGTCGAGGTAGAGGTTGTACTGGCCCTCGATAAAACCGTTGCGAAGGAGTGGCTTTAACACCAGCGGCTTGAATTTGGCGGCTTTGATGTAGTGGTTGACGAGGGCTACGACCTCGTAGGGCTGCTCGCCATCGGTTGCGGTGACATCGACATAGCGCCCCAGCTGCGGCATCAGCTGGTTGGCGTACCTCGTCACCAGGGCGTTGACCGCGTCGTGCACGGTCGGCACGTAGATCTCGGCCTCACCGTTGTAATAGGTGTTGTCGTCGCGCTCGCAGTGATAGCAGTTCCAGTATTCGTCGAGCGTGTTGGCGCGCTCGGCCTGTTCCTCAAAACCCTTGCGGATCGCACTGAAGCGCTTGCCGAGCCATTTGCGGCAGCGTGAATCGCTGCGCCCCAAGAGTTGCGCGTCGCGGCGGGCGAGATCGCTCGGGCGCGAGGTCTCAGGCTCGTCGTCCTCTAGCTCGTCGAACTCGTCGCCCGGCCCGACGGCCTCGGGCAGCGCTGCCATCTAACCCCTATTCGCTCGCGCGCGAGCGGCGCCCAGCGTGCGGCTCTTCTTCTTTTGCCGGCTCGTCCGCCTTGGGCGCCTCGTCGGCCGCCGCGACCGGGGTCAGCACCGGGGTGTAGAGGGTCTTTGCCTGGTTCAAGAGGCGCATCACCTCGGGCGCCCCCGAGGGGGTGAGCGAGCCGAGGATGCCGACAGCGGCGGTGATGTCGTTGAGGACGCTGGTGAGCGTTGCGTCGTCCATTTCAGGGTCTCCCGCGCTCGGGTATCGCCGAGCGATATGCCACGCCACCCTTTGTATAGGCAAGCGGTTGGGAGACAAGGCTCGGATCGGGTTGCCCCCCAACCGCCGCGCCTGCGGACAATCCCGTGCCGCAGAAGCTCTCGAGCCCTTCCATCAAGACTCTATATATATTGGCCGCGGCGTCCCTGTCGGCGAAGCCCGAACGGCTGGTGGCGCGGGCGTAGCCGCCGGCAAAGGCCTTGAGGGTCCAGCCGGCGCTCTCGGCGATGATGATCTCGGGCTCGCCCTGGGTCATGCGGCCGAGTGCTGCTGCCAATTCGACCCGGCCCTTGGCGGGCTCGGCGCCCATCTGCACCTCGGCGGGAAGCCGCTTTATCGCCTGGACGAGCCCGAGATTGTGCCATTCGTTGAAGTGCTCGGGGGGGAGGATCCAGCGGATCCCGGTGGCGGCGACGCGGTTTTGCGGGAGCGGGAGTTTGAAGAGGTCGGACCCGGCGCCATAAACGAGATTTTCGACGTTCGTCGTCGCGCCATGGGCCAGAGCAACTTCTGTTGCCAGGAGCCCTGCAGCTTCTCCTGGGCTTCCTTCAATGACCCAATCGGCCAGGACAGCAAGCTGTCCCCGGCGCCGTTGCACAAGTACACCCGCAACGACGTGCCCATCTGAATGAGTTGCAAGGTAAAGAGGGGTATCGTCCCAAGCCCGGCAATCTCTACTGATATGGTGTTCTGCGAAAGCGTCGAATAGGGGAGCGCCCGGTCGGAGCGAGCGGGCGTAGGCGAGGGCATTGGGGGCATCGATGCGTCCTCGGGGGAAGGAGAGCAATTGGTCCTCGAGCGATTTGAACTGGCTGGGGTCACCGGCAAAGCTGACCTCGCCGGCGCGGAAGAGGGGCTGCAGGGCAGCGATAAAATCGAGTTTGCCGCGGGGGGCTTCGACCCCTTTCAGCGGTACGAGGATCCCTTGCTTCAGCATTTCGTGCCGCAATGGTTGCATCAACCATTCATTGAGGCCGGTCTTCTCGACCGCGACCTCGGTCGGCTTCCAGCGCCGCGCGGTCTCGATGATGTCGTGCACGAGCTCGTCGGGTGAGAAGAAATGCCCGCCGCATTCCCACACCACGAGACGGTTGCCGACCCAAGACCAGACCGCCTTGCCGGTGGTGGCGCTGGTCTGCGACTTGGTTCGCGCCGGGTCGTACATGACCTGGACCGCGTGCCAGGAGGGGCGGCGCTCCTCGTAGCGGAAGGTCGAGCGCGAAAAGAGCCGGGCGCGCTCGCTTGTCGCGCGGCACATGAACTCCTGCTCGTAAGTCAGGAGATCGCCTTGATAGAGCCCGCGGAGCTCATCGATCTTGGGGAGCGGAAACTTCGCCGGCCAGGTGGCTTTGCGCGCACCGGTGTCGTCGACCGTCTCGATCGGGAATTTGGCGCCCGGCCAGCCGGCATTCTCCAGCCGCTCGGGAAGCGAGCCCGATCCTCTGCGGGTTCCCAGCACCCTGACCCAGGTCGAGAGCGGGTTGTCGAGCGAGGGGATGAGAGAAGTCAGAAACCAGTGCCAGGTCTGCGCCCGATCGGCGTCGGTGCGCAGTTCGTCGATGTCCTCGAGATCGTCGACGAGGACCCCGTCCGGGCGCCAGTCGCGGAACTTGATGCCCGCGAGCGACTGATCGCGGCCGACCGCCTGGATGGCGACACCGTTGGAGAGCACGACTTTGGTTTCCTGCCAGGTGTCGCCCTTCAGGGGGCCAAAGGCGCCGGTCACCAGTTCATTGAGGATGATCTCGGTCTTGATCGCGTCCAAGCGCTCGACCGCGCGGCGCTCGGAAGAACCAAAGATCACAAAGTTGTGATGCAGTCTGAGGCCGCAGCGCAAGACAACGGTTTCCTCAAGCAGGGTCGACTTGCCAAAGCCGCGAAAGGCCTCGAGGTTGGCTCTGGGCCCCTTCTGCCAGATAGCAAAGACCAGCGCCCGGTGCGCCGGCGAGGAGGCGGCGCCGTGCCGCTTCTTGAACAAGTAGGCGTGGGCGAACCACGGGTTTTCCATAAAGTGGCGAAAGAGCCGGCCGCGCTGCTCGGCGAGTTCCATCGAGGACAAGGGCGGTGCCGCGGCTTCAATTTTGGGCGGCGGCTTTGCGGGTGCCGGTTTGGGCGGTGGCGGCGGGTTAATTTTTTCGCCCGGTTCGGCGGCCGGTTTGGCGGCCGCGGCCTTTGCCTTTTTCTCCCGCGCGCGCTTTTTCTTTTCGATCTCCTTCACCCGCGCGAGGCGCTCCACCTCACGCTCTTTCTCCAAGTTCGCCAATCGGGTCTGGCGCGCCTTCGCCAGCGATTGCGGGTTGCCGCGCCGCTTTGGCGGCGCCGTGAACCAGTCGTCATCCGCCATAACAAGAACCCCGGAAGGGTTAAGTTCCGGGGTTCCCGATAGCATTGCGCGGGTGCAGCCGCCAATGCTAAGGCTCGAGTTGCGAGATCAAGCGAGGCGATAATGAGCGCACAGCCCTTTCCCACGCAATCCGTGACGTGGCGCAGCTATTTCGCCAACGCCGGGTCTGTCGTGCGCCGCTTCCTCGGGGTGGTGTGGCTGCTCTTGGCGCTCGCTTTGGCGCTCTTCTTCTTCGCGGGCGGCCAGGACGAAGGTGACGGCAGCTGCTCGGCGAGCGAGATCGCAGTGGGTGGCTGCTGATGGCTAAGGTGCGGGTCACCGCCCCCGCCCCCGAAGGCTGGCAACCGCCGCCGCCGCGCCGCAAATTGACCATGGTATGCGTCATCGCCTACCAGGAACCGCCGGCAAAATGGGGGTTCAAGCCGACGCATAACGGGCGCGCGTGGTGGATCCGCCTTTCCCCGCCGCGCGCCGCCCGCTGCCTGTTGGCGCTCGCCGAACGCCACATCCGCGCCACCTCCTTTGCCACCGAGAGGAAGAGCCGCACCCGGATCCTGGAACCCCGCCCCTTGCCGCCCACCCCATCCCGTGCTAATCCGCCAAAAGCCGAAAGGCCCACAACAATAGAAACGAGCGGCGCTATCCCCTGTCGCTGAGCGGACAGCCACTCACCGGCGAGGCGCGCGACGGGACCGACCCCCGACCCCAACCCCGGTCCCTCTCCTGCACCGGCACCGCGCACGCCCCGCGACCGGGCAGAAAATCCCTTCTGCCGAGGGGGGGTTTGGGGGGGTGCGCCCATATAACCAGCCGCGCAGCGGCACCGCCCGAGTACGAGGCCGTCAGGCCGGAGCGAGTGCCAGACCAAGGGCCGTGAAGCGTCCCGGCTCGCACCACGCAGGCCCGGACCGAGCCTGCGGAAGGCTCCCGACCGTGACCCGAAAAGGCGCCCGGCCCCCTTTGTCTCGCGCTCGTAACGAACTCCCGCTTTGCTAGCGTCGCCATCGGAGTATGCGCCCGGCGTCCCGGCGATCCGGGACTGACTCTGAGCCCGCGCCAGGGAACCTCCTGGCGGCGCAGTAGGCCAACGGGGCGTACGACGAGCCTGAGACAGACGCAAAAAGAGTAAGAACCTGGGCGCCGCGCGCGCGCGCGAGGCATGATGCGCGCTTTTGATATTGAGCGCGAATTGTGCCTACACCGCCCCAGTCCATCCCAAGTTGCCCGCCGGCCCCGCCAAATCACCTGGCGGTCGGGAGGGGGGACACAAGGCGGACCCGTTTCCAAAACCAGCCGCGGTTGGGAGAGGGGAGGGAATAAATTCGAACGCCGGGTCCCCCTCGGCCCAGTTTTCGCCGAGCGCTGGCAACTAGAAGGAAGCCCGGCATCGCTGCCCTCACGGATGATAAAGGACATTATCATGCGTGAGACGCCAGCCGGAAGCTTAGGCCTAGTAGAGGCGCCGGCGGGGTAGTAGCTCTATAGTTCGGACGCCCGAAACGGTAGCTAGACGGTTCCGCAGGTACTGACCCTACACTACCTCTCCCGGGTAGTGTAGCATCTTCCCGCTTGACGGAGCTCCTCCCTTTAGGGGATAAGGCTCCTCTACCGCCTAACGGAGGCATGAGATGAGTAAGTGGCTATCACCTAAAGCGGCGCAGGCGATCGCGGGGAGCTTGGGGTTTCCCTCCAAGATGCCCGGGACGAGCTATGGGATCCCGGCGAAAGAGTGCCATGTCGGCTCGAAGCTTCGGGCGATTGCCGGGACGACGTGCCACGACTGTTATGCGTTCAAGGGGAGGTATGGGATAGCGGGATCGTCGGTGGAGAAGGCGCATGCGGTGCGCTTTGCATCGCTCGCTGATCCGCGGTGGGCGCATGCGATGGCGTCGGCGCTATTGCACGCTCATGGTCAGATCGGCCGCAAGCGGGTGCACCGCAAGATCAAGCCCGGTGGCGCGGGTTGGCACAGATGGCACGATTCGGGCGACGTTCAGAGTTTGGCGCATTTGTGCAACATCGTCGTCGTGGCGCAAATGACGCCCAAAATTAAGCATTGGCTTCCGACCAGGGAAGCGGCGCTTATTGCGCGGTTTCTGAAGGGTGGCGGGGAGTTTCCGGAGAATCTGGTGGTTCGGGTCAGCGCCACGATGATCGACGGGGCGCCCTCAAAGGCCTTTCCAAACACGAGCACCGTGCACGCTCGCGAGGAAGCGCAGGGGCATTCTTGCCCGGCGCCATTGCAAGGTGGTGTGTGCGGTTCCTGTCGCGCGTGTTGGGATCCCATGGTGGGGAATACCAGCTATCACATTCACTAGGCCTAACGGAGGCATGCATTGCCACCTGATCAGGAAGCTTTGGCGGTTGCCGCGCGCGTCGCTTCCTTGCTGCGCGCCGGCGCCTCGCCGGACGCTTTGTTTGGCACGCTCATTCCGGTTTTGCTCGAGATGGCGCGCGCTGAGCTCGGGGAAGAAGCATTGATCGCGCAATTGGAGGCGACGATTGCCGAGTGGCGGACGCCCAAAGCCTAACGGAGGCAGTTGATGGAATACAGCCCGCAACAGCATGAGTTGATCCGCCGCATTGGCGAGGTTTCAGCGCGCATGCGTGCCGTGTCGGCGCAACACCGCGCGGCTAACCAAGCCGCCGGGCGCAATCTGGTCGATGCGGTGACGCAATTGATGACGGCGATTCAGCAATCGAATGAGATGGGCGAGCTCTTCACCCAGCATGGCGATCTGTTCCGCGAGTTTCTCGACACGCTCTAAGGGCGCCTGGAAACGGAGGAGAGAAGTGATCACTTTTGAGCGCCGCAGCCTATGGCAATCGCTGTTGCGGCTCATCCCGGCTGAGCGCCGGCGCCAGGATGCGCGTCTCGAGCAGGCGATCGCGCGCCTGGTCGCCGATCCGACGCTGCCCTGCGTCATCGAGGGCAGAATTATCCCCGATGGTTTTGGCGAGGACGCCCGAAATGCCCGCGACGGATGATCTGGGGCCGGCCCGCGTGCTCGAGAAGTGCGGCGAGGCGCTTTACGGCGAGGGCAACTGGATGTCGCCGATTGCCGATGATCTGCGCGTGCCCAGGCGGGCGATCCAGAACTGGCTGAACGGGCGCAATGCGATACCGGCAGGCGTCTTGGGCGACGTGCGCGCTCTCTTGCTCGACGAGCGTGAGCGCTTGGCCCTCTTGATCGACGAATTGGACGCCCTCAGCGGCGGCTAGCGGACGCTCCCGGCGCGGTATTATCGTACCGCCGCTATGTCAGGTGCGCTGAAACCAAAACCGCCGGGGACGGAAAAGATCTGCGGCGCCGTCCTGTGGCAATCGAAGGGCGGCGGGTTGTGCACGCAGCGCCCGCTCCCGGGGCGGACGCGCTGCAAGTGGCATGGCGGCAGGGGGGGCTGGTTTGGCTACCAGAAGCGCCGGCGCTGGGACCATCTGGTCCCCGCCCTGAAGGCGGCGGCGGCCCGGCGCCGCGAGCTCGGGCTATCGCTGCCTAATTACCGCAAGAAGAAAGAAGAGGCGCAGACCGCGCCGCAACGAGGAGACCTCGCCGCGATGAAAGAGAAAGCGCTGGGTGAAATCGACTGGTTTGAGGAGACGGCAAAGGAACTGGGGCTGATGCCGGTGCCGGGGACGGCGCTGGCGCCGTTATCCGACTTCACCATGCCCGAGCTTCTGGGCGATGTCGGGCGGCTGGCGTTTGAGAAATTGCGCGAGCTTTTGCTGAAGGACCGCGAGGTGCGCGACGAGAAGGGGAAGATTCTGCGCCCGATGGATATCCGCACCGAGCGGCTGGAGATGGAACTGGCCTTGGGCGCGGCGAAGCTCTTCGCGAGAGTGAGCGAATCGGCCTTGAAGACGCAGGGCAACGATCGCCTCGCCGAGATCCTCGACGCGATCCACAAATCGAACGCCGACGACATGCTCTATAGCGAGTGATACGGTTGCGCTTGTTCCCCCAGAACAGTAGCTCAGGGGGACTCCATGCTCACGCTCGGCGCCGCCGCCAGGAAAACCGGCCGCTCGAAATCAAGCATCAGCCGCGCCATCTCGAGCGGCCGATTGCCCGCAATTCGCGCCAACGGCGCACGAGGAGGCTGGCTCATCGATCCGCAAGCGCTCGACGCGCTCTATCCCTTGAACGGTACGCCAACGATTGGCGCACCCGTTGCCGCAGCCGTTGCCCGGAGCGGCGAGCTGGTTGCCCTCGAGCGTCTGCTCGCCGAGCGCGAGACCACCATCGCCGATCTGAGATCGCGCCTCGACCGATCTGAGGCCCGCCTGACGCGGTTGCTCGATCTCCCGTGGTGGCGTCGCCTCCTGCGCCTTTAGCTCACCAGCGGCCTCCCAGCGCGCACAGATGGGGCAGGAACACGGTGGGCTATGGCCGATGAACTTGGGATCGAGGGGCACGGGCGGCTCCGCGCGCCTCTTATCCAAATTTTGAGAATCACCTTCTGCGCGCGCCTGCGCGCTCTTTGGTTTTAGTTCTGGTTTTAGTTCTGTCCTATCTGCGGGACTCTCATGAGTGTCCTGCTGGCGGAACACCAGAAAGCGCGAGGCCAGCTGGTAGACATAAGAGCGGCGGCGCCGCTTGCGGGTGAAGAGCCCCTGCGCCTCCATCTCGGCCAAGTGGCGCTGCACCCAGGAGAGCACCTCGCCGGCGCGCCCGGCGATGGTGCGCAGGCTGGGCCAGCACTTCCCCGTCCGATCGGCGAATTCCAACAGCACGGCGAT
>Ga0126373_10002265_pt1 | contig 14149 bp, 16 predicted proteins | sample PanSoiMetPlot_11_FD_92545 | JGI IMG/M metagenome (GOLD analysis project Ga0126373, IMG submission 92545) | Tropical forest soil microbial communities from Panama - MetaG Plot_11 | ecosystem: Environmental > Terrestrial > Soil > Tropical forest > Bulk soil | place: Panama | collected 2016-02-17 | reverse complement strand
CTCGGCAACCTCATCGGCGAGCCGCGCGCGTCGCTCCTGTTCCTCGATTTCCAGACCGGCGACGTCCTACAGCTCCAAGGACTCGTCACGATCGACTGGGATGGCGCCGCCGCAAAAGAGTATCAAGGCGCCGAGCGCCTCTGGCACTTCAGGGTCCGGCGAGGTTGGTACCGCCCGCAAGCGGCCGCGCTGCGGGGAGCGTTCGTCGACTATTCGCCGACTACTCTGCGAACCGGCACGTGGGAGCCGCAGTTGGCGGCATGGTAAACCCGACAGGCCTCAGTAAATGAGTGGCAGCAGCCGCCAGGTGCTGGAGCGATAGGCAGCGTACGGCGCACCAAACTGAGACGCGAGCAGCGCCTCCTCCGACGCGATGCGCGCAAGGAGCGGAACGAGGATCAGGCCGGTGAGCAGGATACCGACACCCGAGTCGAATACGAATGCCCATCCCAGAGTGCTCACCAGCAAGCCGAGGTAACTCGGGTGGCGGATCACGGCGTAAACGCCGCTGGTGACCAGCTCGTGCCCCGACTGGATCGCGACCAGACCGCTGAAGCGCCGGCCGAGCACGAAGACCGGCCAGATTCGCAGTGCTCCTCCGACTGCGAAGAGCCCAACTCCCAGCCAGCGAAGCGTATCGCCGTCCAGCGTCCAGAATCCCATACGGTCGGTGTAGGCGGGGAGGTAGCCATCGAGAAGACCGATTACCGCGAACGCGGCCAGGACCCACCGGTTGCCGCGGTCCTCTCGCTCACCGCTGCGTATGCCGCCCTGGGTGAACAACGCCACAGTCGAGAGCGCGAGTGTGACGAGCGCGGTCGCTGCGAACTGTGGGCGCGACAGAAAAGCTGCGACTCCGCCGGCGCCAAAGGCGGCGAGAGCGAGATAGGCGAGCGTGCCCCCGATTGTCACGACGGCGGTAACGATCCGCCTCGCCGTACCCTCTGTATGTACATCAGTCACGGTGCCCCTTGCGGGACGTCCTGGCAGCGACGTACAGCACGATCAGGGTCACCAGGACGAACAAGCCGACAGCTGGAGCCGACATGATACCCACATCCGGTCTGCTTGACCGTCACTAGAATGCCGGCGAAAGGGCTTCTCGGGGAGGCCACTGCGTGTGAGTATTTGCGCTTCGGGCGCCCCTCGGGGGAAGCGCCAGGAGCTGGTTCAGGGTCGATCGAACCAACTCCGCACCCGCCGGAGATTCTCCGCGAGCTGAACGTAGGCCTCACCCTGGCGCTCACTTGGTGTGTTCAGAACCTGATCCACGAATTGTCGCGACGCGCCGGACAGCATCCAGTTCATTGAAGGGTCTGCCTGTCCGCCAACCGGCTTCGGCATGCGCAGCTCGGCGAATTGCTCGCTGCAAACGCCGTCGATGAGGCCGATCAGGCCGAGCAGATCGAGCTGCGCTACGTCAGAGCGACCGCCCTGAGTACGGAAGGCGCCCAGGATCGGGAACGTGGCATCTGCCACGGGGGGCCATGCTTCGTGTCCAGCACTGATTAAATTGCGCGGCCGTACTTGGCGCGATGTAGAAGAGCCCGGCTTGCCCGGCGTGCACAGGTAGGCGGAACCAGGCGTTGGAGTATTGTCCAGTATCAATACGCGAATTTGCGCCCGCGTTACGAAGCAATTCCGTGTCGGATTGGGGTCTCCCGCGGTGCACGTGCCGGGACTAGGCTTATTGCGAATCAGACCTGCCTTCGCGAGCTCGCGAATGACCTCCGCGACGGTGAACGCTCCGCTAGCCTCCACATACCCACCGTCCCCGAGCCGGTCCCAGTATTGCGGCGTGGCGGTGGGATCTGCGCCAGCGGGCGAGTTTGGTGATGGCGTGATCTGCACGACGCCCGCCGGGCTCACATAGGGAAACCGAGCGCTGTTGTGCACCGCTTGTGTCAGCGTGAGAGTCCGTGTCGCCAGCCCCGGCGAAAATATCTGGGTCACATCCGCCCTGGACAATTGGAAGTCTGACTCCAGGACGGGAAGGCCGGCGTTCATCGCTGTGGAGTTTAGGGCCAGGATCGGCAGCTCGGGGGAGTTCGAAGATGTCGCATACAGATCCGTCAGAGGGCGCGTCCAGGGATTCGGCGGCGCCCCACGAACGTTCCACGGTGCCGCCACCTCAGCCCAATCGCGGCCCCAAACCTCCTCGAGACCACGAGAGCGATCCCAGGCCATCACGGGAAATGGCAGAAATCGCTGCAGCATGTCCGGGAAAAGCAGAAGACCCATGACGGTCGCCAGATCATCACGCCCCGTGAATGCATCTGCGAGCTCGCGAACGCTACGGCACTGTGCCGCACCGGTTCCCGCCCTGCGCCTGAGGTCGACCGCCGTGACAAATGCCGCTGCACCCACACTTCCTCCGGACACGCCGCTGATGAGGAATGTATTGGTCGACAGCGGATACGCGTGCGATCGGGACTCATCCTCGAGGAGGCCGAGAGCCGACGTCGTCCAATAAGCTGCTCTCGAGGCGCCGCCCGCAGCGGCGATGAAGATGACTGGAGCCCGCGGATCGGGTCGCCGCATGAGCCAGTCGGTGAACACTTTGGATATGGGTTGCGGAAGCGCATTTTGGGCCCCCACCCCGCGAGCGACATAGTGGTTCTCATTCACGGGTGCAAAGAGCACGATCGCGAGGAGCAGCACCCAGGTAGCCGCCGGATAGCCCAGGGACTTCGGCAGGTAGGTGAGCACGAAGCCACCGAAGATCGTCCATGACATCAACGCAAAAAGAAGGAGAGCGGGCGATCCAATGGGACGCGCTACAGTTTCCATACCCCATGGAAGGGCTATGAGCAATGCATAGGAAACGACGAAAAGAGCTGCGATGAACGACCAGGCTCCGGCCGACAGCCGATCGAATCGCTGAAAATTCTCACGCCCCTGCATCTGCCATTGACGGACCCACTTCTGGTTGCGCTGCTGCGCCCATTGGCGCCTGAACACCAGGCCGACCAGAACGAGAACGCCGGTGGCGGTCAGCAGCGCACCCGTCAGAAGGCGTTCCGGATCACGGATCAGATCGATGGGCACGGGAAGCGCCGCCAGAACCGCCAGGATCCGTGGCAACCAGTGAGCGACCCTTTTCGCGAAACTCGCCGACCTGCAAATGCCTACGAGGTCCGGCTCGAACCGTCGACCCAACAGCAGGCGAGCCACATACCAGGCGGACAACATCCAGACTACCTATGCCACCCGGAGTGCGACGACCTGGCTGATGAAGAGTGGCCGGTCGCCGAAGGCCCGAAGCGCTTCCTTTGCCTGGGGAATGAACAGCAACACGATGTCCCCAAGGAGAACAGTCGCTACGGGGAAGAAGCACAGCTGCAGGACGCGGGCGAGATAGATGAGGCGTGGAATCTTCTCGCCATCGGGCGGGAAGGCTCTCGATTCGTCAGGGAGTGACATGGCGGTAGACCCCCGTACCTTCTTATTCTCATATTATTCATCTGCACCCTGTGGATGGCCAGCCTATGAAGCACTTCCTTTTGTTCTACGAAGCCGCCGACGACTACGTGGAGCGCCGCGCAAAGTTTCGCACCGAGCACCTCGCCCGGGCGTGGGGAGCGAGTAAACGCGGTGAGTTGCTGCTCGGAGGCGCCCTAGCGGATCCGGTTGACGGCGCCGTGTTGCTCTTCAAGGGTGAATCCCGCCGCGTCGCTGAGGACTTCGCGCGAGCCGACCCCTACGTCACCGGTGGTGCGGTCAAGCGGTGGTACGTGCGGGAGTGGACTACTGTGGTTGGCGATCAGGCGGCGACACCGGTACAGGCGGGCTAGAGGCTGATATGGATGCGGCTGAGCGTCTGCCTCACCGCATCCAATGATTCCTGCAGTGCCTGCTTCAGAGTACCGGCGAAGATCACTGAATGTACCTCTGGCCCGTATCCTTCCGACGGTAGGGGTTGGCGAGCGACGGCTATCGCTTTGCCACTGATGAAAACAGGCGAACCATCCGGCCTGGTGAATTTTGCAAAGGATGAGGCCAGGTTCAACCGCTGCAGCAGGGCAGTTACCGATTCGCTGACTCGCACCCTGTCCGCGTCGAGACCATAGACCACGGTGCCGGCCGTGTCTGTTCGATCGTCGCCTTCGGCGACAGCGGAAATCGCAGCCGGAACAAAGAGATATTTCAGTCCATCCACCGTGGTTATATCTGCCATTCGCCTATCCCCTGACACCCAGCGGCCATTCTAGTCGCCGTACCGCAATCCCCGTCAAGCGTGCCCACGGCAATCCCAGCCTGCAGCCGCCGTCAGCTCCCTGCGAGTAGGATGATCAGCGTTGCCAGCGTTGCGGCATGCAGCAAGCAATGGAGCGTGTTTGGCACGATGCCGTTGCGCTCCGGCAGAAAGCTGTGGGTGCGGCCGAACATCACGCGGTTACGCTGTACTCGCTTGGCGCTCGCGCCAAAGAGATACGGCAGCCACCACGCCTGCAACTGGCCGACGAACAGAATTCCGTAGCTGATCCACAACCAGTCGAACAGCCAGTGCGGGTACGGATGGCCGATCGTCAAAGCGCTGAAGACGAGGCCCACCGTGAACGGCGCAGCCTGAATCAGTGTAATCCGCAGCAGACCGCCGGTACCGTCCAGATCGTGGACGGCTTTTACGTCGTTGAGCGGCGGTACAGGCACCCAGTCATGCAGCCAAAGAAAGACTACCTGGAAGGCCTGCAGCGCCAGGAGTGCATTCGTTCGCCACATCTATTTGCGGTTGTATCCCGGTATGTTCTTCGCCCACTTGCTTTGGGCAAGCGAGATGCCGGCCTGCACCGCCGTGTTGAAATCCGAATGCACCGTCTCGACCGCGATGTTACGCCGGAAGAAATCGGCCCAGATGAACTCGGCGAACGCGGTCGGCGTTTTGTCGTAGCCGCCCTTATCGCGTACGTACCCGGCCAGAGAGCGATACACATCGTCGACCAGCTTGCCCAGTTTGTCGGGCAGCAGCGAGTAGTTGTGGCGTGTGCCGTTCTCGTCGAGCGGGTGCACCCAGAGGTTCTCGTTCATCTCCTTCCAGAAGGCCTCGAGGCTGGACTTGGATAGATCGCCTTCCACGAGGAAGAACCCTGTCTGCACCCCGGCGTCCAGAGCCGCTCGCCCCAGGTGATGGTGATCGGTGATGTAGAGCTTACCCTGCGGGCCGATCACGGCCGGCATGGGATGATCCTTCATGAATTTCTGCCGCTCCGCCGCACTCATTCCCTCCAGATGTTTCCGCTTATCGTGGACCACGATCATGCCCACGGTGAGCTGCGTTGGATGCAGATCCTGCAGTGCGGCTTCCTGAGTCTTGGGCATAGCGCTCTCCGTCTTTCAAAGCATCGACAATTTGTCGGCACTATACGGCAAGTGCATGGCTAATCGGACGAATGCGCCGCGCGGCGCCATTGCGCCGGTGTCACGCCCATCCGCTGCTTGAATGCGCGCTGGAACGCCGCCTCGGATTGATACCCCACACTCTCCGCCACGGCTGCCGTCGAGGCGGACGAACTCCGCAGCTCATTGGCAGCCACGGTCATGCGGATGTCCGTCAGCAAATCGCTGGCCGAGCGCCCCAACCGCTCCTGAAAATGCCGCGCCAGAGTTGCGCGCGACATATGGCACAGACGTGCCAACTCCGGCAGCGTCCACGCACGAGCCGGCTCGTGAAACAGCGCCGCCAACGCAGGCGCAAGCCGCGGATGGCCGGCGAGGGCCAACAGGCCACGCGGTGCTTCATCCGATTCGCTCGCCACCCGCAGTGTCAATGCGAACATGGCTGTCGAAAACGCATTCAGCATCGCGCGTCCGCCGAGGCTTTCGAGCGCCGATTCGGTCCGCATGAGGGTTACGAGGCCCTCCAGTTGTGCAGCGGCGGCCGGCTGGTCAGTACTCGCGCTACGCGCGGGAGCGCGTACCACCAGCCGCGGCGGCAGATAGTCGCGCAACAGACCCTCGTGCTGTGGCGCGAGGACGAAGCGACCGCAAAGCACATCCGCCCGCTCGCCCATCCCCGAGTTCTCGCTGATGACCAGGTTCAAGGACTGGCGTTCGCGAACCGGAGACGGCGGCTCACCGGAACCGTCATGCAACGTGTGCGCCGCTCCATTCGGAAGCAGCAGGATGTCTCCCGCGACCAGGTGCTGTGGCGCGCCGCCGCCGGGATCTTCCAACACAGCCGATCCGCTGACGACGATGTGATAGACAATTTCGCCGGGCTCGGCGGCGTCCGCGGTGAGGCGCCAGGGTGCGCCGTAGAAACAGCGGAGGTCCAGATAGCCGCGAACGGGCACCAACTCCAGGAGGCGACTGAGCCAGTCTAGCGGCGGGGACATATCGCGCCGGCAGCGCTGAGACGCTGAAGCATGGAATTGAGGATATCAAATATTGATGAGCTCAGATGGTGAACTTAGAGCGCCGCTGCATCGTTGATAAGCCGTGATGGCAGAAAGTGCGCCCATAATGGTTCACCAGTCGACGAGGAGCTTCACCATGTCTGCTGTGTCCGTGTCCGCCTTCCGAGCTGCCGACGGAACCGAAAGCGTCGTCTCGTCGCCTAGCAACTCAGTCCGGTCATCCTCACTCCGGCCCTCCACTGAGTACTCGACAGCCGCGAAGCTGTGGCGCCCACGGGCAGCAGAGGCGCGTCGCGTCTCACTCACAGACTCCGCGGAGTCCGTCGTAACCGACTTTACTCGGGAGCCACCGATAACGGTGACGGAGGACCTTCCGATCGATGACGCCCTCCGAGACATGATTTCTGCGGAGATTCGTGCGCTCGTGGTCGTGCGAGGTGACATGGTGAGCGGACTCATCACCTCGTACGACATTCAAGGCGAACGGCCCTTACAGTTCCTGCGGACCTCGACCTACACGCGTCACGATGAGATCGAGGTGAGGCACGTCATGACGCCTTGGTACCGCGTCCCGAAAGTCGATTGGCGGTCGGTTCGTGCCGCGCGAGTGGATGACGTTGCCATGGCTTTCGAGAGTACCCGCGGGGCGACCCACCTGATGATCGTAGAGCGCGTGGGATCTGGCGACGCATTCGTTCGCGGGCTCATCTCACGCACGCGGCTCGAGCGCCAGTTGGGACACCCCGTCTGAGACACCCGGACTTCCCGCAACCGAACGAGCTTATCTCGCCGGCTCCTCTTTGATCCGGTCACCACCTTTTGCGACCGGAATGACCCAGAGCGACGTCGCCACATCGGCGGAACTGAGGAGCGTAATGTAGGGTTGGTTATTCGAGAGATTTCGGTTAATGCCCCGGAGCGCATCCTTTGCTGAATCCGGGAGCACGACCATGATGTGCGGGCCGACGTAGAACCATTCTTTGACCTGACGGGGGTCCTTTGCCGGATGTGCACCCTGTCCCTGCCTTGCCTCCCCCAGCAGCATATAGGCCAGTCCAACCCGGTCGAGGTTTGGTTTCTTTCCCGCCAGTGTCGCCATGAGCCACTTCATCATGGTCTCGTCCATGCACATCGGGTCGTGCTGCGGCCTTCCGGGAATGTCGGGCATGCATGCCCACCCGTTGGTGCCGCGGCGAAGCACCCTGGCATGACTCATTCCAAGCTTCGGATTCGCGGGCCAATCAATCACGGCTGCGTGCTCCGTGATGCTGGCCGGGCCCGCGCTCAGGGCATTCGCGATTTTCCATTCATCTGAGTGCGCCACGGTCGTGAATGTCCCGGGAGGCAACGGCGCCGTCGCGGAGGAGAGGTCTTCTCCCAAGGCTATCGAGGAAATCGCAACCCATCCGATCGCGGCATACAGGGCACACTTGAGCATGAAAACCTCCTGCGTCTTTGACTGCAACAGAGCGGTGTCGAACGAGACCTAATGTAGGCTTGCCAGCTGGTGACCTAAATGTCATAAATGCGTCAATTCCAGACATCGGGAGCCAGGATGCGCAAAGTCGGCTTCATCATCTACCCCGGTTACCAGGCGATGGGCCTCGCTGCCACGGCCCCGTTCGAGATCGCCAACCAGCAGGCAGCCAGACCTGTCTACGACATCCGCTTGCTGTCCAAACGTGGCGGCCCGGTGCGCACCTCCCTCGGATTTCGCGTGTTGACCGAGCGGTTTTCCGGGGAGCGGTACGACACGATGATCGTAGGCGCAAGCATGGAGACTGCATCACCCGAGACGATCGAATTCATCCGCCATGCGCGGACTCGTTGCCGCAGGATTGCTGCCACCTGCCACGGAGCGTTCGTCCTCGCGGAGGCAGGACTGCTCGACGGGCGGCGCGCCACGACTCATTGGAGCCGTGCCGGCGAGCTTCGGGCCCGCTATCCCAAGGTGGGGGTCGAAGAGGACCGAATCTTCATCGCTGACGGACCGGTGTGGACTTCTGCCGGCATGACCGCCGGCATTGATCTCGCGCTCGCTCTGATCGAGGAGGACCTCGGCCGGGAGGCGGCGCGCACCGTTGCGCGCAGGTTGGTGTTGTATCACCGCCGCGCCGGCGGCCAGTCGCAATTCTCCTCCTTGCTCGAGCTGGAACCGAAATCGGATCGTATTCAGACCGTGCTCACATATGCTCGGCGCAATCTTGCCGGCCGGCTGAGCGTCGATGACCTTGCTGAGGTCGCACATCTCTCACCACGGGCAGTTCAGCCGCGCCTTCCAAGCCGAAACCGGCCATACACCGGCGAAAGCGGTCGAGAGCCTCCGCCTGGAGGGAGCGCGTGCCCTGATGGAAGACAGCAATCACACCATCGACGTCGTCGCGCAACAGACCGGATTCGGGGACCGCAACCGAATGCGCCGGGCATTTCTGCGCGCCTATGGCCAACCGCCGCAGGCGATCCGGCGTCAGTCACGCAGCAGATGAGACGATTGAGCATACAGATGAGGTAATGCAATATTAATAAACTCATTGCATGACCGTAGAGTGAGGCTGGACTCGTTGTTCACCCCTTGAATAGGAGCCTCACCATGTCCCGTCTCTCCACCCCCGCCCTGGAGTCAGCCAGCGGTCTCACGGCCGAGATTTACGCGCAGATCAAGAAAGCGATCGGCACGATACCCAACGCTTACGCCGCGATCGGCGCCTTCGGGCCGGCTGCATTGAAAGCCATTCTGCAGGCTGACGGCGTCCTGGCCGGCAGCACGCTCAGCAATCAGGACCGCGAAACCATCAAGTTGGTCGTGAGCGAAAGCGCCGGCTGTGACTACTGCGTGGCCGCGCACAGCATGCTCGCGAAGATGACAGGCCTGCCGCCGAACGTCCTGGCAGCGATTCGCGCCGGCCAGCCGACCGGCGATCCCAAGCGCGATGCTCTGGTTCGCTTGGTCAGGAAGCTGACTCGAACCCGCGGCACGATCAGCGAGGAGGAGTTCTCGGCCATCAGGGCTGCCGGATACAGCAACCAGCAGCTGGTGGAGATCAGCCTGGCGATCGCCCTGACGACCTTCAGCAACGTCTTCAACCGTATCAACGACACCGACATCGATTTTCCCGCCGTGGAATGAACGGCGCATCCGGATCTGAGCAGTATCGGTTTACTGCAGCGTCATCGCGGCTGGCAGGCTCACGAGTCTGCTGGCCGCGACATGTGCGGCGCCGGGAATGTCCGAATCACCCATGGTAGCCTTCCGCAGTCAATACACATCTCAGAATGAGGGATGCAATGGCGCCTTCCCCATCAAATCCTTCGGCTATCCGCGCTTCGTTCAAGGGAAGCGCCGGGGGCGAGCTCAGCGCGCGCCTCGACCTCCCGTCGGGTCCCCCGCGGGCGTTCGCACTCTTTGCCCACTGCTTCACCTGCACCAAAGACATATTCGCGGCGAGGCGTATCGCATCGAGCCTGGCGGCTGCCGGTGTGGGGGTGCTGCGCTTCGATTTCACCGGGCTGGGATCATCGGAGGGAGAGTTCGCCAATACGAACTTCTCGTCCAACGTGGAAGACCTCGTCAGAGCTGCCGCCTACCTGCGGGACAATCATTCCGCTCCGACCCTTCTGATCGGCCACTCCTTGGGAGGTGCCGCGGTGCTCGTCGCGGCCCACGACATTCCCGAGGCGCGTGCGGTAGTGACCATCAATGCTCCGGCCGACGCAGCTCACGTGCTCAAGAATCTCGGCAGCTCATTGGAGGAAATCCGCGACAAGGGTGAAGCACAGGTGGCGCTGGCGGGGCGCCAGTTCCGCATTCGGAGCAGTTTTGTCGCGGACGCCGAGCAGCACCGGTTGGAAGATCGAATTAGCTCGCTCGGTAAGGCGCTGCTGGTTATGCACGCGCCGCGTGATGCGGTGGTCGGCATCGAGAATGCCTCGACGATATTTATGGCCGCCAAGCATCCGAAGAGCTTCGTCTCGCTCGATGACGCCGATCATCTGCTCTCCAGTCCTGCGGCTGCTGCGTATGCTGCTCGTGTCATCGAGGCGTGGGCGTCGAAGTACCTTCCCGAGGCCCCGATGGCTCATGAAAACGAGACCACCGACGTGCTGGTTCGTGAGACAGGACTAGGTACGTATCAGAACTCGATCACGATTGGCCGCCACCGGCTACTTGCCGACGAGCCCGTGGCCGCGGGCGGGCGCGATTCCGGCCCGAGCCCCTATGATTACCTCTCGATCGCGCTCGGCGCGTGCACGGCGATGACGTTGCGCATGTACGCCAACCACAAGAACATCCCCCTCGGCCGTGTATCCGTCGCCGTCCGTCATGGCAAGGCACCGGCTGACCACCGTGCGGATTGCGGCACTGTGGCCGAAGAGGGAGAGCGCAAAATCGACCGCTTCGAGCGGATCATCTCGGTCGAGGAAGAACTCGATGATACGCTGCGCGCGAAGCTGCTCGAGGTTGCTGGCAAATGTCCGGTGCACCGCACATTGGAGATGGGGTCCGCCATTGTCACAAGCGTAGAGCGGCAATGCCGCCGGCTGGTGTTGCCCTAAATGGCTTCCCTCTGAACCTCTGACAGGCACTTGCACGCCCGCATCTACCCCGAGCAGGCAGCGAGCGAGCAGCCATCAAACGATGAGCCACGAAACTCGCCGAACATGTGATTTCCGACTGTTGCCGGCGCTGCCCGGATTCTTCGACCCATCGGTTTGTTGAGAGACGGCCTTCGTCACTCGCTTCCCCGGCCATGACAGCCTTCCCCGAGATTTCGATCGGGTCGGCTTCCGCATCAGTAGTTTTCGGGACCTGCTCAGCGTTCTCTCGCGTTATGGTCCGCCAGCTCGCGGATCGCCCAAGGCGACTCTTTACATCGAAGCCTTCGGCCGCTTCGATACCTCAACGACTGCTCCGATTGCTACCGGCTGGAGCGACAGTTGCCGGGCGGGTCTGACCCCCGCTGGAAGACCGTGCCTTCGCACGGCGCACGAAATCAAGCACTTAACGAAGCAGCCGACTCTCCGCACGGAAATGGTACGGAAAAAACCCCCGGTTCATCAGCCCGGCATTTCGCCCTATTCGGCTGACGTGCGTGAAGCGCTGGCGCCTTGGAAACAGCGTGAGCGCGCACGCGCGTAGGTCCTTGCGGCCGCAGATGCGGCACAAGCCTCGGTTGCTCCCGCTATCGGGCATATCGACCGCCGAGCAATCGATGCAACACCTCTCCGACGAGGCCCGAGGCCGAAGTCGACCTTGACGAAATCTGGCTCTACGTAGCCAAAAAGGGTGTCCGGATACTCAATCACCTCCGGATGACCTGCGCCGTCAGGCAGCCGGTGCGTTCGTCCTCGGCGGCTAGTGAACCACGAACCTCAGGAGGTCTATAATGCCCCAAGACCTCCATACCTAATTCTAAGCCGAAACGCTGTTGAGGTCTCGCAGGTAAACAACCAATTCCCCTCACTCGTACAGGCGCCAAGCTCCGGTGCGGCTCTACAGCAAACCGGATAAGGGAACGCATCCATGTCAATACCTCCACTACCGGCAGGAACTCTCGATGACAAGAAGCTTGAGCTGATTCTAACGTACACAGTTTTCCATATCGGCGTGTACATCAGTCTCGCCACCGCGTTCATAGGAGCGAGCTTTCTCGCGGACGTATTCAAAAAATATCGACTCTGGCTGATCCTCGCTGTAATTAGTTTTGTCGCCGCAGGCGCGCTGGGAGGGCTGATCGCATCGAACATTGCGGAAGATCCCGTAACATACGATGGCCTACTCACGGGGACCCCGCCGCTCGAAGCATGGGGACACCCTCTCTTGCAGTTCCGCTGTGCGGCCCGATTTGAGCACACTGCGTTTTGGGTTGGCGTGCTGGTCACACTCGGGGTGTTCTTACACAGATCACTTCAAGGAAGCACAATTTGTAGTCAGACTTTACGACGCGTATTCGCCTTTATCGAAGCGGCGGAAAGCCGCGTCGATAACGACGGCGCAAAGAAGCTGCGCGACCAGATCATCAATTCGGCGGTAGTTACTGCCATCATTGCGTCAGCGCTATCCTTGGCGCTGGCAGTGCCCATAGGAACGGTATGGTGCAAGACGCCGTACCACCAGGTCGTAGGCTACGGCCTCCTTGCAGCGTGGATTGGCATGCCTCCACTGTATTTCTTTCTCGAATACGCTCTCCTTCCGCCACCAGCGACACGTGAGGCAAGGGTTCAGCATATGCACGATTTGTGTAGGAACATTTGGGTCGCCTTTGTTGTGCTTCTCGCGGCAATCATGGGCATTCACTTTCCGGGGACGGGTTCGTGAGTCCGTAGGTCGGCGCAGAAGTAGCCCAAAATCTTTAGGCTCGGCCGACGTTCCGCCCGGTTTTAGGATGCTAGTCCGACCCGGAATTGGTGCTAGCGCAGCCCGCCCCGTTCCTCGTTCTGATCAGACCTAAAAGGATTCCATTCCTCAAACAGATAGTTGACTCGAATCGAGCAAGAGAGACAAATAACTCTTGGGAGAATTCGCCTATGAACACTGAGCTAGAGGAGCTGGACCGCACTCCGGGTTCACCGACTGCCGAGCCTGCCCTCAAAGGCGGGAGCCTGAAGGAAACGACGCAAGACGCGAGCGAAGGTTCTTTCAGCGAAGAAATCACTTCACTTCGGGGTGCTGCCATGGAATTGCTTGCAAGGGCGACGCGAGAGTCGAGCGCCTCGGAGGCCGGCGCTGCGCTCGAGCGAGCCGCGAGCGCACTGAAAAGCGCCGCGGCAATGGGCATGGTTAAGTCAAAAACATCAAGGGTTGAGGAAGAGATCGCAAAATTGCGACACGCAAATAACACGTTTCGGCAGCGCGAGCGCTCTCAGCGAATTCGTGATTATGTCGAGCTGCTGACACCGACGATCGCGATCGTTACGCTCGGGGCAACGCTGGCAACCCAGAGTTGGCAATTTCACAAATCTGAACAGTTGAAGGGAGACGAGGCATGGCGCGACGCCGTAAAGGCGATTTCCACGTCTGGCGCCCTCGCGCCCGGCGTAGTTTCCCTTGAGCCGTTTTTGCAATCTGGAAATTACAAAGCACAGGCAAAAGATGTCTCTGTTAGTTTAATTTCGAGTAGCACCGACACGGCATTCTTCTATAGTCTTTTTGCATCGGCCTTTACGATTAACTGGGGCGACGTCAATAGAATCTTAGCTATTAACAGAGCTGTGTACTCACGAGCGACACCGATCTATCAGAAGGCATGGGATGCGGCCAAGATGGAAGATGACCCCAGCAAGTTGACTGATGATGAAAGGAAGATCTACGACTACGCAAATGTGGTTCTCCCATTTATCACGAGAGATATTGGGGCGCTATTCAAGACATCGACGGGAACGGCGTTAAAGACTGATATGTCATCGACGTATATTATTGACGGTGACTGGCGAGGTGTTGATCTAAAATGGGTAAACATCTCAGGCGCTGTGTTCCTGCGTGTCGATCTTCAGAACGCAGATCTCTCTGGTATTACGGACTTTGAGGGGGCCGCGTTCATGAATACCGCCTGGTGGGACGCAAAATCTATCAGTCCGGCACTTCTCAGTTATCTGCTGGCGACATATCCCTATTCTGCAGGCGTGGAATATGGTCCATATGAACGCAAAAGGCGCTACACCGAGGATGAGTATCGCTCCGCGATTAGGCGACTCAGTAAGCCACAGTGAAGTGTGCAATTCTGGGACGCTTCGAAAAAAGGCCATGCGGGATATCAAATGACATCTGGTCGCTGTGCAAATGCGGCCCGCGCTGG
>Ga0126373_10002264_pt1 | contig 14151 bp, 12 predicted proteins | sample PanSoiMetPlot_11_FD_92545 | JGI IMG/M metagenome (GOLD analysis project Ga0126373, IMG submission 92545) | Tropical forest soil microbial communities from Panama - MetaG Plot_11 | ecosystem: Environmental > Terrestrial > Soil > Tropical forest > Bulk soil | place: Panama | collected 2016-02-17 | reverse complement strand
GGGGACCCAGGTTGCGGGCGGCATTTGGCCATCTCTCAACCAGACCCTCATCTGGGCGCTGGCCGGCCTGGATGGCGCCATGGCGTGGGATGAGTGGAAGAAGAATTCACTGGCCCGCCATGCCGAGGTGTATCCCGAGGTTTGGTACGGAACCTGGAGCGGACCCGACACGCTGAACGCGGCCACGAGCAAGCATCCGGGCGAAACCACCGGCGGACGCCCGTTTGGCTGGACGGATTTTCCCGTCTTCAACATGCATTCCCATGCCTGCCCCCTGTATTCCTGCGCCAAGTTGCTCGGCTTGGAGTTTACGGAGAATGGCCTGGTTTTCGCGCCCAAACTGCCCCTCAATACCTTCCGCTTCGATTCGCCTCTGGTGGGGCTGGTGAAAACCGCATCCGGCTATGAAGGCTGGTACAACCCAAAGTCCGAGAACACCTATAGCGTTCGTCTGCAGTTGACGCCCGAGGAGAGCAAGCATTTTTCGCGAGTGGAACTGAACGGAAATCGGATTCGAACGCGGAATTCCGGCGGACTGATTGAGATCCGCGGCCTGGGCGGAGGAGGCACGCCGATGCATTGGAAGGTGTCGAAGGGGTGAAGCGATCCAGATGTTTTCCCCATGCCAACCAGCAGTGATGAAACCTAGTCGAGGAACTCTTCGTGCTCCCCTCGAAATGACCGGCGCCGAAGGGATTTTCGGGACGCGAATGAGATCATTCAGCTATGCCCTTTTCTGATTTTCACGGCAACCGAGAAATTGTCCGGCGTATTCGCGAGATGCTCGGGCGCGACCGCTTCCCGCACAGCGTGATTCTTTCCGGCCCTCGAGGATCGGGCAAGTACACCCTGGCCACCATGGTGGCGCGAGCCATGAACTGCCTGGAGCATGCGACGAGCGACGGGTTGCCGGATTTCTGCGGGAAGTGTTCTAACTGCCTGCGAATCGGGCAGTCCGAAGATCTGGGCGCTCGTCTGGCGGAAGCCGTCGAGGCGCGCGACGCCCTCAAGGAAAGCGAAAAAAAAGAGACGCGGCTCTACATCCAAACCCACCCGGATGTTCTAGTCATCCCTCCCGATCCGCCGCAGATGATGGTCAAAGTCGATCAGGTGCGGCATGTGATCGATACCATTTATTTTCGACCCTCGGAAGCTAGGGAACGTGTTTTCATCTTCTCTGATTCTGCCTTCATGAAAGAAGCGGCCAATTCCCTGCTCAAAGTTCTCGAGGAACCGCCGGAGTTTGCCACCCTGTTCTTGGTGGCGCGCAATCCGGGAGAATTGCTGCCCACGATCCGCTCGCGTTCGATGATTCTTCCGCTCGGAAGCCTGTCGAGTGCAGAAATCGACACCTATCTCGCAAGCGAGCGCCCGGAGTGGAGCGCCGGGCAACGGGCTTTGGTGGCGCGACTCTCCGAAGGTGCGGTGGGACGGGCGCGAAGCTTTAATCTTGCCGAGTATGCCAGAGGACGGGCCAATGCATTGACCCTTCTCGCGACCGCGCTCGGCACCGGGGATCACTCCGAACTCTTCAAAATGACCGAGAGTTACCGCCCGGGCGCGGAAGGGCGGGAGAAGATGGATCTTCTCATTCGCTGCCTCTATTCCCTGCTCGAGGACCTGCTGTTTCTCGAGTCCGGGGCTGAGGATCTGGTGCGGAATACCGATATTCTCCCCGAACTGCGCCGGCTCGCGCCGAAGGCCAGTTTTGAGTGGCTGGTAGAGGCCACGGAAGGACTCGGCGATGTCGAAAGAGGCATGCGGCGTAACCTGCTTCGTTCGCTTTCGCTCGACGCCCTCGAGGGAGCTCTCGAGGCACATCTGAAATAGGGCCTTCGAAAGCCGGCATGGATACGGGCTCGTACTTCTGAATTGTGCCCCCCAGTAACTTCCCGCTTTTCCCACAGCCGGTCTGGAGTATACTGCGCTCAAGACTTCAACTTTTCTCCCCAGGATGCGGTGATCATGAGCTTAAGAGCGGTCGAGGAGTTATCCACGCAGGTTCCGGCTGACGATTTTCAGGCGCTTGAAGAGAAGGTTTATCGCACTATTGACTTATACAAATCAGCGCGGGAGGCGCGTGCGACCGCCGAGCGTGACGCCGAGCGCCTGCGCGAGCAACTGGAAGAGCGGGAAGAGGAAGCAGAAAGCTTGCGTCGTGAAATGGTTGCGCTCCGAAAAGAGCGCGAGGAAATTCGCGCCCGGGTAGAGAAAATGCTGGCGCAAATTAATGAGATGACCGAAGAGTCAGCCGCGAGTTGAATCGGGCGGGGCGGGAGCAGACCATGGCAACGGCTACGAAACAGCCGCAAGTCCAAGACGCAGCGAACACCAGCGTTCGGGTTGAGATTTTTGACCAGGGCTATAACCTGCGCGGGACCGACCCTGACTACATCCTCAAACTGGCCGAATACGTGGACGGGAAAATGCGAGCCGTCGCCGAACAGACTCGCACCATCGATACGGCACGGTTGGCGGTTCTGGCTGCCCTGAACATTGCCGATGAATACCACCTGCTGAAGCGAAAAGCCGATGGTGGAACTTCCGACTCCTCAAAACGCGCCCGCCAGCTTCTGAACGCGTTGGATGAAGTGCTCGACGAAGGCCGTTGCGCTGTGAGCCGCTAGCGCGATCGCCGCAGGAATGAGGCTTCCCCGCCTCGCCGCGCGATCGAAGCCTCCACCAGTTCCGCAATCAACCCATGTTCGCCGAGATGGGCCTCTATCCGGGCTTTGGTTCTGTCCGCACGCAGCTTGGGATCCAGAAACAAAAGCACCGACGGACCGGCGCCGCTCAGAGCCACTCCCAACACTCCATCCTTGGGCGACAAACCCTCGAGGGCCGGCAGCAGCGGGCACAGCTGGGCGCGATAGGGCTGATGGATGCGGTCCTGTAATGCGCTTCCGAGCAGTTCAGGATTTCCTTGAAATAATGCGGCTAACAACAACATAGAATTCTGGATGTTAGTCACGGCATCTGCGCGGGAATACTTCTCAGGAAGCACCTCCCGGGCCTTTTCCGTCGCGAGCGGCTCCTCAGGAATGGCCAACATCAAGGGCCACCGCCCCTTGGGCACGAAACGAGCCACCTGGGCCTCGGCTTCGTCGCACATGCGGGCAACGGTGACGCCGCCCATCCAGCACGCGGCCGCATTGTCGGGATGATGTTCGCGGCGAGATGCTTCTCCGATGATGCGGGCGCTAGTCCAGCGCAGGCGCCCGAAATGGACTGCCAAGGCAATGCCTCCCAGGCGTGCCGCCGCCGATGATCCGAAGCCCTTGCCGATGGGAAAGTCGTTGTGGATGGTCAGAGCCAGCGGCACCACCGGTCTATGTTGTGAGGCGAGGACATCTTCGTAGGTCTTGAGGACGAGGTGGTCCTCAACCCGACCGCATATCTCCCTATCGCGCCCGGTGGCGGTGATAGAAAACGCTCTTGCTTTCCGGGCGCGAACATGCAGCCCGAGATCGAGAGCGACGGCTGCCGCATCGAATGCCGGCCCCAGATTGGCAGAAGTCGCCGGAAGGCTGATTTGAAATTCCATGATTCGATGATTACCTTGGTGCACCCCCGTGTCCGTTGTGATTCAGGGATCGCGGTGACGAACCCCAACCTACACGAAGACACAAAAAGGAAGATGTTAAAGGAAAACTTTACGGCTCGGCGGAGCGCAGGAGATCTATGACGCGATCGACCCTTGGCTCCAAAACCACGGGCGTGCGTTGCTGTGACTTCAAGCAGCCGGCCTCCGCGGCATGCGGAGTGCCTTCGAACAAATCCCCGCGATGGAACCTCAAGGTGAAATCGGAATCCTTCAACACATGACCGGTCAGCACCAGCACCACCGATTCATGGGGCGCAACGAAGCCTTGCTTGACCAGTTTCTTCAGTCCGGCGAGGGTAACGGCGGAAGCCGGTTCGCAGCCTACCCCCTCCGCGCCGATCTCGGCCTTGGCGCCTGCAATCTCGACTTCGCTTACCTCCTCGACAGTGCCGCCGGTCTCGCGAATCACCCGCAAAGCTTTCTTCCAGGATGCCGGGTTGCCGATCCGAATCGCGGTGGCCATGGTTTCGGCATGCACCGGAATCAACTTCTCTCCTCCGGTCTCACGAATGGTGCGCACCAGGGGATTCGCGCCCTGAGCCTGGATCACGGAAACCTTGGGTATGCGGGAGATGAAGCCCAGTTGATTCATCTCCCGTAGAGCTTTGCCGATTGCGGAAGAATTCGCCAGGTTCCCGCCAGGAACGATAATGTGATCCGGCGGTTGCCACCCCATCTGCTCGAGTAATTCGTAGGCAACGGTCTTCTGCCCTTCTACGCGGTAAGGATTGACGGAGTTCAACAGATAGACCGGCATGCGCTCGACCACTTCGTTGAGCACGCGCACGCAACCATCGAAGTCGGTCTTGAGTTGGCAGGTAAGGGCGCCGTAATCGAGCGACTGCGAGAGCTTGCCCCAGGAGATCTTGCCGTCGGGAATCAAAACCAGGCTATGCAAGCCGCCACGTGCGGCATAGGCGGCCATGGAGGCCGACGTGTTACCGGTCGATGCGCATGCAACCCATTTGTACCCGGCCTGTCGCGCGAACGAAGCGGCTACGGTCATGCCGGTATCCTTAAAGGATCCCGTCGGGTTCATACCCTGATGCTTGGCGACCAGGTGCTTGATTCCAGCGCTTTTGGCCGAGCGCGGCAGCTCATATACCGGGGTATTGCCTTCCCCAATGGTGATGATTTCGCTGGGCGCAATTTCCGGAAGCACTTCCCGGAACCGCCAGACGCCGCTCTGATCGGCGGGATCGAAAGAGGCAGCACGCTCTCGCCACAGCTTCTCGAGAGCCCTCGAGCTCAACCCCTGCGGGCCACCCTCTTCCCATCCTGGATAAACGATTTCGAGCAGGTCGCGGCAATGCTCACAGCGGAAGCGGTCGGGTAAAGCGGTGCGCCCGCAGCCAATGCAGCGCAGCTGGGAGACACTGGTTTCGGTCCTTATCGCCGGCTCAGTCATGATGGGGAATAAATACAGGATACCAGACGCCCACCTGAGACCAGCGGCTGTAACCGGCCAAAACCCCCGCCCCTTGGCGGTCTTGCTACTTACGAAGATAACTGTCGGTTTTGTTGATCCAGTCGGCGCGGGGCGGATGAAATACGTCGATTCCGGTCGTATCTTCAAGCGCCTCCGCCTTGTGCGGCATGTTGGGCGGTATGGTGAGAACTTCGCCGGAGCGAACCACGAGCTCTTTGCCGTCGATCCAGAACTTCAGGGCACCGGAAAAAATCAGGCTGAGCTGTTCATTGATGTGGCTGTGCATGGGTACGACGCAGCCTTTTCTGAGGAGAAGACGCGCCAGCATCACGTCCTGGCCGACGATGAGCTGGCGCTCGAGAAGCGGATTGATGATCTCGCGCTCCACATCATCCCACACCCAATGCCTCATTCCGGCCGCACGCTTCACCTCGGCTACGGTCCCATCGAGCTCGACGCCTTCGCTTCCTTTTGCCGGGGGTGATCGGTGTTCTTTTGTCGCCTTTCGCATGATTCAAAATCCTTTATAAGCTCCGCCATCGACGAGAATCGTCTGACCGGTGATGTAGGAAGCGCGCTCGGAAGCCAGCCATACGATGGTCGAGGCCACCTCGCGCGGCTCAGCCACCCGCCCGAGAGCTGAATCGGCCGCCCACATGGCGAAGATTTCATCTTCGCTCTTTGCCTGAGCCGCGGATCGCGTGTGCGCGAGTTCTTTCAAGCGACCCGTCCGAGTGTATCCCGGACCGACATTATTGACCAGGATGCCATCCTTACCGAACTCATTGGACAGGCTCTTCACTAATCCGACGACGGCAGCCCGGACCGCATTCGAAAGCACCAGGTCTCGAACTGGCTGTTTGGTCGAGATCGAAGTTATGGTGATAATCCGTCCCCACCGTTTCCTCTGCATGTGGGGGATAACTTCCCGGCAAAAATACACCGTGCTCAGGAAATTCGCCTCCACGGCCCGGCGCCAGTCGTCAAGGCTACAGGCAAGGAATCCTTTCGCGGGCGGGCCGCCGGCGTTAGTCACGCAAATGTCGACCCCGCCGAATTGATCGACCACGGCTCTGACGTATTCTTCGACGGCTCCAGGTTCGGTGACGTCGACGGGGCGCGCAAATACCTCGGCGCCGGTTTGGTTGCGGATCTCGTCCGCCGCAGCTCGGAGCCGATCCGAGTTCCGCGCGCACATGGCCACGCGACAGCCTTCGGCGGCAAATGCCTGGGCGGTCGAAAATCCGATGCCCTGGCTGGAAGCAGCGACGATCGCGACCCGGTTCTTTAAGCCCATGTCCATAGATCGTGAAATTATACGGCGGAACCGGGCCTCGAGAAGCTTGCCGAGGTCTTGGACAAACATTACTCTTGATGAAGCAAGAGAAGGAGCAGTCATGAAGCGCCATCGCTTTCATCCGGAAACCGAAGCCGTGCACGGCGGCAAGCAGCTCGAAAAACGCAATGCCGCAATGGCGCAACCGATTTATCAGACCTCCACATTCCAGGTCACGGACTCCGACGAGCAGGTACGTGTCACCGGCACGGACAAGTTCTACACCCGCTACGGCAACCCCACGCATACGGCGGTGGAGCATGCGGTCGCTGAACTTGAGGATGTCGATCGAGCGCTGGTGTTCGCCTCGGGAATGAACGCGATCACCACCAGCATTCTGGCCCTGGTCAAAAGCGGCGATCACATTGTGGCCCAGCGCGACATTTACGGCGGAGTTACGAAATTTCTTTCGAGTTGGCTGCCGAAGTTGGGGGTGGAAACCACGTTTGTGGATACCACCGAGTACGACCAGCATGTGCGTGCGATTCGCCCCAACACGAAGATCTTGTACCTGGAATCGCCGACGAATCCCACGCTCCGGATTGTCGATCTCGAAAAGACCGCCGCCGTTGCCCGCGAGCATGGACTCATCAGCATGATCGACAGCACCTTTTCGACCCCCATCAATCAGCGGCCGGCGGATTTTGGGATTGACCTGATTCTGCACTCTGGAACCAAATACCTCGCGGGACATACCGACCTTATCTCGGGCATCGTTGCCGGACGGCGCGACCTTATCGATCAGATCCACGCGACTCGCACAACTCTGGGCGGGGTGATGGACCCGCACGCCGCCTTCTTACTGCTGCGCGGGATCAAGACCCTGGCGGTACGGGTGGAGCGGCAAAACCAGAGCGCTCTACGGATTGCGCAATTCCTGGCTCAGCATCCCAAGGTTCGATCGGTGAATTACCCGTTCCTCGAAGGCCATCCGCAGCGGGCGCTTGCCATCGAGCAGATGAAAGGCGGCGGCGGGGTGCTCAGCTTTGAAGTGGAAGGTACGGGAGAAGATGCGAAAAACCTCAGCGAGTGCCTGCGCTTGTTCACTCTTGCTCCCAGCCTCGGAGGAGTCGAGTCCCTGGTTTCGCTTCCGGTGTTGACTTCTCATGCTATGATCTCTGCCGAACATCGCAAGAAGATGGCAGTGACCGAGCAACTTATTCGGCTTTCCGTCGGGATTGAGAACACGGAAGACTTGATTGCCGACCTGAATCAGGCACTAGCCGCAGCCGTTCCGGCTTCCAGGCCTCAGCCCATTGCCGTTGGATAGCCAACCTGGTAAAGGCGGCGCGGGAAGCGGTAATCCCATGCGTTATTGCTAGACTTGTGAGGGCAGCAGCCCACTTCAGCGCGGCTTGAGTCATCCAACTGCAAGTTGAGGAGGAGGTTCAGCCATGAAGTCCGTCCTTAAATGGATTGCGATCATCATCGCGATTCTGATCATCATCGTCATCATTCTTCCCTTCGTTATCAGCGTGAACACCTTCCGCCCGCGGATTGAGTCCGAGCTGACCAATGCTCTGGGGCGCCAGGTGACGGTAGGGAATCTAAGGTTATCGCTCTGGTCGGGCAGCCTCGCCGCCGACAACATCTCGATCGCCGACGATCCTTCCTTCAGCAAAACCCCTTTCATCCAGGCACAGGCGCTGAACGTGGGCGTCAACGTGCTGCCGCTGGTCTTTTCGAAGACGCTCGAGGTCCGCAATATTACGCTCACAAATCCCCAGGTCGCGCTTCTGCGCAATCCCGAAGGCAGGTGGAACTTCTCGAGTTTAGGGACCAAGCCGGGCGGAGAATCGACCCCCTCCGCGACCCAACCTGCCGCACCCGAGCATAAGACAGCGAAACCGGCCGAGAAGAAAACTTCGCCGCAGCCGGGGCAGGCATCCCAGCCCGCATCGGCGCCAACGCCTGAAAACCAGAGTTCGTCCGAGCAAGGCCTAGAACAGAATCTGTCGGTTGGAAAACTTGCCATTCACGGCGGCCAAGTATCGGTGGGCAATACCAATGCCCGGGGAAGGACCCGTACCTACACAAATGTCGATATGGTCGTAGACAACTTCTCTTTTAACTCGAAGTTCCCCTTCACCCTAAGCGCAGAACTCCCCGGGGGTGGAAACGCGAAGCTCGACGGCACGGGCGGGCCCATCGATCGTTCCGACACTTCACTCACACCCCTCGAGGCCAAAATCAACGTAAATGGCCTGGACTTGGCTAAATCCGGCTTCATCGATCCCTCTTCCGGAATCGGCGGCATCGCGAATTTTACGGGCACAGTTGAATCCGACGGCAAGCAGGCGCGAAGCACGGGAGACGCCACCGCCGACAAGCTGAAGCTTTCTCCCAAAGGCACCCCGGCACCACGCACCATAAAAATGAAGTACTCGACGACCTACGAACTGGTGAAGCAGACAGGTCGGTTGCAGGGGGATGTCTCGGTCGTACAAGCGGTCGCAAAACTAAGTGGGGGTTTCGACCTTCATGGCGAGTCGCCAACGCTCGACATGAAGCTGAACGCGGATAACATGCCGGTGGAGGACTTGGAAACGTTACTACCAGCCTTTGGACTCGAGTTGCCCAAGGGCTCGTCCCTCCAGGGGGGGACTCTCACGGCTGACCTCACCATCACCGGCCCCGTAAGTCAGATGGTCATTACCGGCCCGGTAAAATTGGCGAACACGAAGCTCGCCGGCTTCGACATGGGATCGAAGCTGTCCGCCATCGAAGCGCTCAGCGGCGCCAAGACCGGCCCCGACACCACCATTCAGAACTTCAGCTCGAACGTACGCTACTCGCCGAGTGGAGTTGAGACCAGCAATGTGGACGTGGTGATTCCAGCCCTGGGCACGCTGACAGGAAATGGCACGGTCAGCCCCCAGAATGCTCTTAACTACAAAATGCAGGCCGCGTTAAACGGGAGCGTGGTCAGCGGGATGTCCAAGATCACGGGCGTCGGGGCGAACGGAGCGACGATTCCCTTCCTGGTTGAGGGCAGCACATCGGACCCGAAGTTCGTCCCCGACGTGAAGGGCCTTCTCGGGAGCAGCCTGGGCAATCAGCTGAAGAAAAACCTGGGATCGCAAGTGCCTGGCGGGCAGAACGGTCAAGGGGTAGTCAACGCAATCGGCGGACTGTTCGGAAAAAAGAAGCAGTAGATAAGTTCGCGATGGTCATCCTGAGCGCAGCTCAGGATGAGCATACTTATTCTGGTTGATCAGAAGAAATCGTGGGTGGATTCCGGCTCAGGCAGCGCACGGGGATCTGGGTGAAGCGCGTACTCATAACCGGAATGTCCGGAACCGGCAAATCTAGCGTGATCCATCAACTTGCCGCACGGGGCTTCAACGCTGTGGATTTGGATTGCGACGAATTCTCGCAGTGGGTAGAGGTGTTGCCGGCTACGAGCGGGCATCCAACGCCCGCGTCAGGCCGCGACTGGGTATGGCGCGAAGAGCGAGTCCAGAAGATACTGGCGAACGAATCCGCTGACCTCTTATTTGTGAGTGGATGCGCCGAGAATATGAGTAAATTTGTTGCCCAGTTCGACCACATCATATTGCTGAGCGCTCCCGCTGACGTTCTCGCCGACAGGCTGGGCAGGAGAACAAACAACCCATTTGGGAAGCGCCCCGAAGAGTTGGATCAGGTTATGTCAGTATTGCGAACGGTCGAACCGCTACTGCGAAAGTTAGCGGATCACGAGATCGATACCAGAGGAACTCTTGACGAGGTCGTCGCGGCCGTACTCATGCATGTGAACTGACCCAAGCTTTCGCAGCAAGGCCGGCTCGTAGCGACAAACAAGGTCTTGTTTACCCCGGTCAAACTGGCTTGGAAAGCTAACTGCTTACGGAAAAAAAGCCGACGCCGCAATCATCCTGCAGCGGGTTCGCCAGCTACGCGAGCCGAGCTCTCCGGCACCATTCGACCAAAAGACCCACTCGATTACTGCAGCTTGATAAACGCCACGCTGTAGCCGTTCAGGCTCAACTTGATGGGCGAGGCTGTGGAAACCGTTACCGGGCTAGGCCCGGTAGCCGCGCTGGTAGACGAATCGATGACCACCTCGCTGGCGCTCGTGAAGGAACCAAGGGCACTGGTGTCCACGGAAATGTTCGCGGTTAATCCGGCACCGTTGTTATCGCTCGGTGAAGCCACCGCGTGGTTTGAGATCATCACAAGGACGCTCCCGTCAGCGTTCTTGACCGGCAATACTTCGATGTCGGTGGTATCCGTATTGCTCGATTGGAGTAGAAGCTGGCCCGAACCCGCAGGAAACATCTGGCCCAGCCAGTAGTCGACCCAGTAGCTCAACTGAGTGTTGGCGGTCGAGTAATCCACCTCACCATACTGTTTATCTGCACCAAAATCCCAGTGATAAAGCGCTTGCGCGCCGGCTTGTCCCACTTGCGAAAAGACATAAGGCCGCCAGGCCGCGAAAAACGCGCTCGAGCCGCGATCATCAGTGACGAAAGGAGTGCCGTTGCAGTTGCTGATCCCTCCACCTTTATCGAAGTCGGCATTGACGTTGTTCTCGGTGATCCACACCGGCACGTTGGCCAACGCCGCGTTCACCTTCATGTACTGATAGATGTTTTGGACGCTCGTAGCAAAACCCGGAACGGTGCTCATCACTTGCTGGTCCGTGTCCTTCTGATTGCAAGACGAGTAGTAGTGAGTGGCCACGGCATCGACTGGCACGCCCGGCTGGAGGCCCGACGCAAAGGTTGGAACGTAGGTGCCCTCGGAATTGCAGCACAACTCGATGGCAACGAACTTCACGCTCGGATCGATGGCCTGCATGGCCGGGACAACGGTGTTATAGATCTGCACGTACTGGGTATCGCTGATGTTGTTGATGCTGGGCTCATTCAGGATGCCCCACCAGGTGACCGGAATTTGGCTCGGCGATTGGAAAGTTTGCCCGTTTGCCGTGAAACCTGCCGCCGTGTTGTAGTAGGCCACCATGTCTTGGGTATAGGTGGTGAATCCCGGCACGTCCAGAGTTCCCTGATTACTCCCCTGCGACCACAGGAAAGACGGCGCCCAGCCGAGTTGCATTTCCGGGCTTTGGTCTCCCGCGCTCAAGACCGGCTGCGTGATGGAATCGAGAACCGAAAAACTCCATGTGTTTGGGCCGCTCTCGGGAATTCCCTGCGATATGGTCTGCAGGCGCACGTGATGAGGCACAAGGTTCGTAAGCAGTGTCGTCCGTGCCGTCAACCAGGTCTGTGGCGTGCATGAGTTGATATCGCTGCAGAAGAAGTTATCGTCCCATTCGGCTGGCTGAAACGAGGTTGACATTGCGAGATTGAAAGGTCCGTTCGTGGTGCTGTCGACGGTAATCGAAGCGTTCACGGTTGGAGGCGGGGGCGGCGGAGGAGGGGGCGGGGTGGTGCTTCCCATGCTTCCGCCACATGCTGTAAAAATCCCCAGCATGAGGACGATGAGACCCAGCGCGAGGGTTTTCATAAGAACGTTATTGTAGTAAACCAGAGCTGAACAGAGTAGATGAAATTAGTAATGCCCGGGTAAGGTGCGGGATCTAAATGTAGCCGAGGCCGGCCAGCCGGTCGTGGATGATCTGGTCGCCTTCCCCGGAGTCGCCGCCGGGCTTTTTCTCCATGCCCGCAACCAGCGAACGCCCCTGCATGCTGTCGGGAATTTCGTAGCCGGCAAGGTCGAGCAAGGTGGGAGCGATATCGAGCAGGCGTGCACCCTCGTATTCCCCGCTTAACGGGCAGTTGGGTGCGGCGAGAATAAACATCCCATACTGCGCGTGATTGCAGCCATCGGGACCGGTATCGTTTTCCTGAACATGAATGCCGGGGTGGCCGACCGTGCCGATCGATCGCCAGTAGAGGCCGCCGAAGTGGACGATCAAGTCTGGAGCCACGTTTCGGACGCTCTTATAGAGTTCCTTCGGCTTAAAGACCAGCGAGCCGAGCGGATTTCCCTGGTCGTCCGCGAGAGCTTCGAGCCGGGCTTTGATTTCGTTCTGGAACGATTCGTACTCGTTCCCGGGAATTACCCCGTTAGGCTCCCGACCCTGGACATTGAAAAAGACCCGGGCGTAATAGCCACCTTCGCTCCAGACGCGGGTCTTCGTCCAGTCCACATTCAGCTTGTCAAATGGGGTGAGTGTTTTCGGATATTCGCGTAAAACCAGCAGGCCTTCCCCGATCAGCCATTGGTTAATGGCGATGCCGCCGTCGAGACGTTGCGCCCCGTGATCGGAAACGACGAGGACGAGTGTGTCATTGTCCAGCAATTCCAGGGCCTTGCCAATCTGTTCATCGAGCCGCAGATAGTACTCGGGAATCGCGTTCTGGTAAGGATTTCCCGGCTCGAACTGCATATGTTTTTCGTCGAAGTAATTCCAGAAGCCGTGATGCATGCGGTCGAGGCCGATGTCGACAAAATGGAAGTAGTCCCACTCCTCGTGCTCGAGCAACCAATGGACGAGGCGCCACTGCTTCTCGCTCATTTTGAAGATTTCCTCTTTCAGCCAATCCTTGCGATCGGTGCGGAAATTCTTCACATCCACGGGATACTCGCCCACCAGATCGTTGATTTTCGTCCGCAACGATGCGGGATGGGTGAAGTCGCTCTTGGTCGTATCGGGCGTGAGAAAACATCCGACGCTGATGCCGTGAATGCGGCGTGGGGGATAGTTCGGAGGGACGCCGACGATGATCGAGCGCTTCCCTTCCCGGGCCAGCTGGTCCCAGATGGCTAGAGCCTTGATGGAAGCGGAATTGGCAAAGCTGAGCTTGTCATAGGAATAGTCAACCCGGTTGCGGAATCCGTACACCCCGAGCGAACCCGGGTCTTGGCTGGTCGCCATCGACATCCAGGCGGGAACCGTAATCGGCGGAATGACGCTCTCAAGGCGGCCGTAGACGCCGGCATCCATGAGACGGCGGAGGTTTACCAGGCGCTCGTCGCCAAAGATGATTTCGGGGGCGGCACAGTCGAGTCCAAGCACACAGATTTTCATTTCAAAATAAAGAAGTGCCTTCCATGACTTTGGGAACTGGAACTCCTAAATGATTCAGGATTGTCGGCGCCAGGTCAATGATGTGGGGAAGATACCGCTCGGAGCTTGGAGCGGCGGGTGTCCCCGCCAGCAGAGAACCAGAGTGCCAACTGCGATTCATGAACAAAACTCCTGGCACCGCATCCGGATCGATGATGTGATCTCCGCTCCAACGGCGAGTGTTGTTCTCGACCAGCGAGTTCTGAAAACCTCCGACCGCGCTCTGCCACGAGACCCGATATCCCGGACAAAAATTGACCAGCAGATCCGGAGCAGCCGAAGCGTAAGGCCCGGAGTAGAGATCCTCGCGGCGCATTACGGTGCGAATTGCGGTTTGTCGATTGGTTGGGTCCGCAATTCCGCTCAGCCCGCTCTCAATTGCCCGACGTACCCGGTCGGCTTCCGTGCCCTCTTCCAAAACCCCCTCGCGCTCACGACCCTTGAAGTTCAGGTAGATGCCGCCAAGTCCTACGGCATAGGCGTAGGTGCGCGACCAATCCACCGCTCGAAAGCCGTCCCCCAAGCCTTCTTCCGGCTTGCGGCCGTTCTTGAGCGCCAGCAAGCCGTTCTCCGACAGCCAGGTGTTGGTATCGAAAGCGCGGCGAAAAGTGTTGAAGCCGTGATCGGACAACACCACGAGCAACGTGTCTTCATCAACTTTATCGAAGACGGGTGCGAGTAGCTGGTCGCAGCGGGCATAGTGCTGCTCGATCAAGGTTGAGTATTCTCGGGCCAGATCTGGT
>Ga0126373_10002263_pt1 | contig 14152 bp, 13 predicted proteins | sample PanSoiMetPlot_11_FD_92545 | JGI IMG/M metagenome (GOLD analysis project Ga0126373, IMG submission 92545) | Tropical forest soil microbial communities from Panama - MetaG Plot_11 | ecosystem: Environmental > Terrestrial > Soil > Tropical forest > Bulk soil | place: Panama | collected 2016-02-17 | reverse complement strand
TTCGGCATGACCGGCCTCGACTTCGAGACGGCGGCGCGCTCCGGCATCCCGATCCTGACCATCGTGCTCAACAATTCGACGATGGCGATCGAGACGCATGCGATGGCCCTGTCGCACGAGCGCTACCGCGCCCGCGACCTCGGAGGCAATTACGCCAACATCGCCCGCGACCTCGGCGGCTGGAGCGAGCGGGTCGAAGACCCGGCGCAGATCGCCGACGCGATCCTGCGCGCCCGCCGCCAGACCGAGGACGGCCGCGCCGCGCTGCTCGAATTCATCACCAGCCAGGAGCAGGGCTTCTCGCACCGCCGCGGCGCCGCGGAGTAGCGCGGATCGTCATCCCGCGACCACAAACCGCTCGATCGTGCGCTGATTGAAGGTGAGGCCGAGGCCGGGGCGGTCGGGCAGCACGAGCTCGGCGTTTTCGAGCGCCGCGACGCCGTCGAACAATTCCAGCATCCAACCCATGTACTCGACGGTCAGCCCATTCGGCACGGCCGCGACGAGGTGGGTGTGGATTTCCGGGATCACGTGGCTGACGACCGGCAGATTGAACGCCTCTGCCATGCCGGCGACCTTCATCCATTGCGTGACGCCGCCGACGCGGATCAGGTCGATCATCACGTAATCGACCGAGCGCGCCTCGATCATGTGGCGGAACGGGACGATGCCGTAGACAAGCTCGCCGCCGCAGATCGGCGTCGCGAGCGCCGCGTTGACGCGGGCAATGCCGGGATAGTCGTCATGCGCCGTGACGTCCTCGAGCCAGAATAGCCCGACCCCGGCATCCTCGACGCGGCGGCCAATGTCGATCGCCTGCTCGACGCGCCAGCGCTGGTTGATGTCGCACATCAATTTGATGTCGGGGCCGATCGCCTCGCGAACCCGCACCATGCGCTCGACCTCTTTCGCGGGCGTCGTCGGCTCGGGCAGGGCGAGCTGTGTCTTCATCTCGCGGAAGCCCTTTTCCTTGAGCCGCCGGGCTGCAGTTACGACCTCGTCGAGCGACAGGTAGCGGCGCAATGAACCGCTGGCATAGCAGGGCACGCGCTGACGTGCGCCGCCCAGGAGTTTCCAAAGCGGTTGGCCCAGCGCTTTGCCGCGGATGTCCCACAGCGCGATGTCGAGCGCGGCGAGCGCCAAGGTGAACATGCCGGCCGGCCCGGAACCGCCTGCCGCGGCGCGCAGTTTCGCGATGATCGCCTCGATGCGCAGCGGGTCTTCACCGATCGTCAACGCGCCGAGGTCGTCGACGGCCGCCTTCAGGGCGCGGGTGATCGCGCCGCCGTAGAATGTGACCGCGACGCCTTCAACGCCGTCATCGGTGCCGAGCCGCAAGATCACGAGCGGCCGCGCCACATTGGGGTCCTCCCGCGTATTGGCGAGCGGGTCCGCCTGCGGCATCACGAGAATTTGCGAGTGGACATGCGATATTTTCATCGGATGATCCTTTTCACGCCACCTTGTAGCGCTCGAGCGCGGCGCGGTCGAATTTGAGCCCGAGACCGGGCGCGGTCGGCATCGCGAGCTCGCCGTTTTCGGGCCACGGCACCTCCTCGAAGAGATGCCGCAGCCACGGCATGTATTCGACGGTCAACCCGTTCGGGATCGCGCCGATCAGATGCACATGGACCTCGGGGATCAGGTGGCTGACGACAGGCAAGTTGAACGTCTCGGCCATACCGGCGACTTTCATCCATTGCGTAATGCCGCCGACGCGCACGAGATCGATCATGACAATGTCGACGGAGCGCGCCTCGAGCATGTGCCGGAATGGCGCGATACCCCAGAGATACTCGCCGCCCGCGACCGGCGTCGAGAGCGCGGCGGAGACCCGCGCGAGTCCCGGGTAATCGTCGGCCGTCGTTACGTCTTCGAGCCAGAACAGGCCAACCCCAGCCTCCTCGATGCGGCGGCCGATATCGATCGCCTGCTCGGGGCGCCAGCGTTGGTTGATGTCGCACATCAATTTGATGTCGGGACCAATCGCCTCGCGCACCCGCACCATGCGCTCGACCTCCTTGGCCAGCGTCGTGTCGCCGGGGAGCGCTAGCTGCGTCTTCATTTCGTGGAAGCCTTTCTCTTTCAGTGTCGCCGCGGCGCGCACGACCCGTTCGAGCGACAGGCCGCGCATCAGTGCGCCGCTCGCATAGGTCGGGACCCGCTCGCGCGCGCCCCCCAAAAGCTTCCACAAAGGCAAGCCGAGCGCCTTGCCGCGGATGTCCCACAGCGCCATGTCAAGCGCCGAGAGCGCTAGGTGGAAAATTCCGCCGGGACCGGCCGATCCCGCTGCGGCGCGCAGTTTCGCCGCCACCGCCTCAACGCGCAGCGGGTCCTCGCCGAGCGTGAGCGCTCCGAGCTCATCGACGGCGGTCCTGAGGCTGCCGGTCAGCGCACCGCCGAAATAGCTGACGCCAAGCCCGGCCAATCCGTCGTCGGTGGTCATCTCCAACGTCACGATCGGACGCGTCGCGTTGGGGTTCTCCGCCGCCCCAGCGAGCGGCTCGTCGGCCGGCAAGGCGACGATTTGCGAGCGAACACTGGATATCTGCATCGGGGCATCCTCAGAGTTAGAGCGGGGATCGGCGTCGCCTTTGGAAGCATCGCATGGCTGTCCCAGGTGCTCAACCACCGCTTCGCCACGAGGAGCATCGGCCAACGCCTTCGCCGCAAGGGGTTGCCAGACAAACAAAGCCGATCACAGCAACTTTCGGCAACCGCCATGCAGCGCCGAGCTGCGTTTGCACCCAACCCATTACATTATTGGATTGACCTCCCTTATTCCTGGCACTGCCAGGGCGCTAATTTGTCGTAATGACGTCGACAATCGGAAGGACAGCAAAAAGGCGCGACACGGACCAGCAAATGCGAGTCGCAGCCCCGCCGTGAGTTTGCTGCTGATGGCATGAAAATCGGTGTTCGACCGCGGCGCCGCTGCAAGGCCAGATTTGATATCCCGCGTCGCCAAATCACGCTGTCGACGCTAACTCTGCCCCCAAGAGAACCACAAATGACGCGGGTGCCAAAGCCAGCAGAGTTCTGCCTTAACCAATAAGATTAGCGATGAAAGTCGCGATATTAAGTATAAATACCGTTGAACATTTTCGGCGTTTTTGAGCAATATCGGGTGAGCGCAATGCTCGATAGTAATCTGTACATTGGATGCGAGTTATGCATAGAGACGAATATGAGGCGGCAGTTGCGGCATTTATCCGTAGTAACGGAATTACCCGTTGTCCGACGGCCTGCGCATTACCGACGCAAGCTTCGGTAAGCGAGGTCGATCGTGTGGCGCTGCAAAACTATGCAGCGGCTCGCTCCAAGGCGCGCCGCCAACGGATCGCCGCGCAAGAGCAATTCTTGTGGGCCTTCAGAGTGCCGGCGGTGTCCGGTGAGTAACGTGATCGGGCATTCGACAGCGCGAGTACCGTCAATGGGCGACCTTCCTCCCCCCAATACCCGACGATGGGTGGTCCGTCGAAAAGCCGCCGTCGTTGCTGCGGTGCGGGCCGGCAAGATCACGATGGAAGAAGCTCTGCGTCGGTATCAGCTCACTGAAGAGGAGTTCCTTTCCTGGCAACGCGCGTTCGAGACCCACGGTCTGCCGGGTTTGCGGGCGACCCGCATTCAGCAATACCGCGAACCTCGCCGGCCGCGCGGCTCGCGGGGGCGCCGCTGAGCGGTACTGGCTGCGAGCATTGCGGTCGAGCCGACCGCTCGGCCGGCCTGCCAGCGATTGTTTGATATGCCCCAAGCGTGAGGACGTTCCGTCAGAGTTAAGGTTAACCATTTCAACATAGTTGATTGCTACCCTTTCGGGCAGTGCAGCCGCGCGGCGGCGAAGCCGCCGAATGGTGCGCTCCTGGCACGCTGCCGCTGCCACGGGAGGGCTGTCGCGATTCTTGGACGAAAGGACGGTGCGGACCAGCGGTTTCCAGTCCGCCGAAGACTAATATTTGCTGGTATAGTCCTCGCGGCAGCAGCATTGGCTATTCAATGCTGCTGGTATCTCTTCATTGACGCTTATCTCGACCATATCGAAGGAAACGTCGTCATTAGCGCGTGGCAATTCGCGCAGGGCACGCCGCTTTATCAGAGCGAGGACGCGGCGCCGGTTTTCGCGAATTACTACGGTCCCCTCGCTTATCTCGTCGAGGTTCCGGCTCTGCTGCTGCTTGGCGCTAGCACAGCAGCGACCAAATTGACGTCCTTGGTAGCCCTAACCGGCACTGTCATAGTACTGACATGCTACTTCCTTCGCGATCCGGCGGAAGGCGACGCAGATCAGGGCATTTTCTTTCTGGTCGCCGCCCTGCTGCTGTTCGCGCCGATCAGTTATTGGGTACGGCCTGATCCGATTGAGACTTTTGCCGTTGCCGCGGCCGTTGCCGCAACGAGAAGCGGTTGCCGCCCTTTATGGGTCGGATTCTTTTGTGGAGTGGCGGTCAACCTTAAGGCGCATGCAGGCCTTTATTTCCTCCCGATACTTGTTGATTTGTGGTGGATCGCCGGCTGGCGGGCCTTGCTCCTAGCAGCCGGAGCGGGTGCCGCAACCGCCCTCCTGCCGTTTCTTGCACCAGGCATCTCAGCGCAGGACTACCTGACCGGGCTGTCGCAGCAGATTGGCGGTCGTGCTCAGACATTGGTGCAGCTCCCGTGGGTCGTGATTTGCCTAATGATGTTATTGCTACCGATCGCAATACCGCTGGCCGCGCAACGACAGCCGGCGCGAACGACCCTATATGCAGTGGTGGGGATGGCGGCGGCGCTCGTGTTGCTGTATCCGGCAACCTTTCCCGGCGCCGGAGCTTATCATTTTCTCCCGCTCGTTCCGGTGCTCGCCGATGCGCGATACCGGCTGCGGCCGTGCGGCGTCGATGCAGCGCTCAGTCCTTTCGCGCTTCTCATCATCGGCTTGCCCGTGGCCAGCGCCAACCTGCAGCTACTCGCGGCAAAGCGAGAGACCGGACCGCTAATCGCGCAGGCGCTCGCATTGGCGCGGGAACGAGGGCCAGGGACCGTTCAGGTCGGTTACGGCGATAATTTGCAGAGCTACATGTCGAGCCAGCTGATTAGAACCGTATTGGCGCTCCACTCGTATCCCGCATTTGTCGATGCGCAGATCCTCATGGAGCTCCACCAGATCGGGATCGAGGGCTCGGCGCGGTGGATCCCTGCTCTTCAGGGATGTCGCGCCCGGAGATGGCTGCTGCCCAGGGGCGAAACTCCCTTTGCGGTCGCCAATTACTTCTACGACGGCGCGCGGCTGTTCGGCGAGCGGTTCCGCGACACGTTTTTCAGCAATTACTCGCTGGTCGGGAGCAGCGAGGATCTCGACGTTTGGGAATGCAAGCGACAACAAACGAAACAGGACGACGGCAGGGCTTCGACTTTCATGCCGTCGGCGAGCCCCTAGCCGAGCACCCCTCCCGGCAGCGAGGCGCCATCGTCATTGGCCTGCCATCTAACTGGGCGCTTATTGGGTGCCGGGGTTCGAGCGGGTGGTGCGCGGTGGCGAAACACCTCCATCCCGACCAGCACCGCGAGCGTCGCCGCGATCATTGGCCCGACGGGCAGGCCCGACGATTCCGCGAGGCTGCGCGGGGTCAAACAGAGAAGAAACAGCCCGGCCAGAGCGACTTTCTCGCCGTAAAGAAGTCGCCCTTGGCCGCCTCCGCGCAACAGCCAAAGAGCGGCCACCGCTCCCAACAGCAGATCGTAAAACATCGCATGAGGCGCAGCGAGGAGCGAGGCCGAAGCAAGGGTTGCCGCTCGAAACGGCAGAGGAACGTTGCGCCGCCAAACCCGGGCAACGGCGATCGCGGCGGCCAGGGCGATGCCCGCTTGCACCAGATAAGCGATGGTTTGGCTGCCGCCAAGCTGGCGCACCGCGCCGAACGCGTTGATATAGCCGGAAAACGGAATGCGACCGGTGGCATAAACAGCAGATGACGCCGACAAAGCCAGAATGAAATCTCGCCATGTCTCCCATCCGAACGCAGCCAGCGACATGAGACACAGCACGGCAGCCGAGGCGAACGCCGCTCCGAAGGCGCGCCACTGACGCCCGGCGGCAAGAGCTATTGGGATCAGCAACCCGAATTGGGGTTTATAGCAGAGCGCGCCCAAAAGGAGGCCCGCGGAGAGGGGCCGGCGGTCGATATAAAGCGTTCCTGCGCCGAACAGTGCCGCTGTAAGGAAGGCATTTTGTCCGAACCCGAAGTTCCAAAATACGATGGGGAAGGATATCACCGGCAGCAACGCCGCCCAACCCTGCTCGTCGAGAATCCGACGCGTAACCAGCAAATAGAAAATGATCGTCATCAACTCAAATATCAAGAACGATACCAAATATGGAAAGCGAGCAAGGGCTGCACAATATAATAGAAATACAGGTGGGTAATAGAAGAAATTATAATCGATGCCGATCTCAGTGGCTCGTTGCTCCGCGGCATAGTGCTCCGCCTGGTCGTAGGCGCGCTCCGGTGTGCCGGCAATCGCCAATGTTCCTGCAGCATAGAAGCTGACAAAATCGGTAGTATTGGGCTTGTGCAGCGGCACGATCAAGCCGTAGGTGCCGGCGGCGAGGAAGAGCGCGGCGAAAACTTCGACTACGATGAGCGCACTGCAAAACGGAATGAGAAAGCGGCGTTCGAAGAGATCCGATAGTCGCCTTTTCTCGACATGCCTGGGCGGGTCTGCCTGTGGACCCCACCCGCGGCGGAATCGGCGCAACAAGGACGCGCAAAGCGCGCCATCAACCTCCCGATCACGCGAATCGGTCGCTAGTACTGTCGCATTGCGCGCATCACTGGCGCCATTGCGGTCATCGTGACCGGCCTCCGCGCCCTTCATTGCAAAACGACCTCACTTTCCCGATAGCGGAGGCGCCGCAAAGCGAGGGTGAGGACCGTGATCAAAATGAGCGGCGCGATCGGCAGGCTGCCAAAGACAATCCCCTGCGGCGGGTCTCGCAAGAACACCAAGAGAGCCACCAGTCCCAAAAACAACCCGGTTATGACAAGTTGCTCGCCTTTCAAAAACCCGCGTTGCAACTGATCCCGCACGAGAAAGGCGGCCGGAACCACAATCGTGGCCATGTCGTATGCGAAGGCGCAAGGTGTAGCGATGATGGTCGCGGCCGACAGTATTGCCGCCTTCAAAGAAAACGCCGCCGCCGATCGCCACACGGACCACACCAACACCGCCGCTGCCAAAGTCGCCAAGCCTTGCGCGAGCCAGGCGACTGCAGCACCGCCATGTAGGCTGCGCACCAGACCATATACGGTCTGAAGATAACCCCACGCACTGTCGGCATCCGCGAAGAGGTTGAGACCGGTTTGCGACAACAACTGGCGAGGAAAGCTGATCCAGACGCCCGCACCAAACGCGACCGCCGAGGCCGCGGCCAGCAGGACCGCAGTCGTCGCGGCGCTTGCAACTGCCGGCCACAGCCCGGTTGCAAGGAGTGCTACTGGGAGCAGTAGCCCGAATTGCGGCTTATAGGTGAGACCGCCGATAAAAACCCCCGCCAATACGGGCTTGCGCTTGAGCAAGAATAGCCCGGCGCCGAGCAGCGAGGCCGTGAGAAACCCGTTCTGTCCAGCGAGCAAGTTCCACGCGCTATACGGCCAAGCCAAAACCAGAGGAATGGCCGCGGGACGCCGAACAATACCGTAAATAACCCCAATGCAGCCGACTAGCGTCGCCGTTTCCCAGCCAACGAACGCGAACAGGTAGGGAAAGACCGTGAATGGGACGAGAACGAGCAGATAGGTGGGAGGGTATGGCCAATTCGGATAGAAAAAATCGCTCTGGCCTGCCAGTGATGCCTGGGCGGCGACGAATTTATTGGGCTCGTACAATGACTCCGCCCGCCCGTGTGCCGCTTGTACGGCGCCGATCCATTGCGAGGTGAAGTCTGTGTAGACCGGGACGCCTTTAGCGTCGACGATCCAAGTCCCGGCTGTGAAGACGGAGACGAGGAAGGCGGCGTAGGTCGCGGCGATCGCGTAGGCGTAAAGCGGCACCCGCGACGCCGTCAACACCTGCGATCCGGGAACCGGCACCCCGCGCAATGCATTCGCGATCATCAGGACACATCCGGCACGCTTTCCTGAGCGCGCTCGTGAACCGCACCTTCGCTGAAGCTTCGACGGCGGACACGCGCCCCGCCGCGTGGTTTGAAATGCAGAAAACGCTCGACGGCCCACAATGCCATCGAGCGTCCACCCTTGGCGGTCGCCTTCTAGCTGATTACACGCTGTTCGCGATGGTGCTGAACTCAGACTTCAAAGAGCTGCCGACCAGGCTGAAGGCGGCAATCGCTGCAACTGCGATCAATGCGGCGATCAGTGCGTATTCGATCGCCGTGACGCCGGACTCGTCCTTGACCAGCTTCATGAGAGTGCGCAACCGGATTCTCCCTTGGTTGAAAATGCAATCGCGCGCAGCTTCCTTTGAAACCTTTAATCAACCGTAAAAACGCAGCGCATTTGTTGGGGACAGCCTCGCGCCCGCACACCGCGGCGCAGCTTGCCCCGGCGCACCGCCAAGGCTGCCGCTTGCCCGGGCCGGCATCGGGCTCCGGCTAGATAAAGCCGAGCCGATTGAGACTTGGTCGCCCGGTGGCTCGCTTGACGACCGCCTCAGCCCTTGATCTTCCAGTCCCGGTCGACGTGCGGCACCAGGTGAGGCGGTAGTCGCGAGCCGGCGGTCTTCCAGCGACGATGTGATGGCGCGCCAGGTGGCAAACCAGACCACCCGGGTAGAATAGCCGAAGTATCGTGGAGGTGCCGTGGCTTTTCGTCTCCGGATTGCTCCATGTCTCGAAGCGCCCGACCTGGCTCGTGCGCGTTGCTCGGCCGCAAGCGCGGCCAGTTAGCCAGCCGCGAACACCGGGAGCGCAATCAGCACGCCCGACAGCCGCGTCGGCGCCTATGTGATCAAGACCGACGAGAACTTGATGATCGCGCGTCGTGCCCGTGCGCTGAAACACCGGCAGGGAGGGAGATCATGTCCGAAACGCCCGATCGATAGCCCCCCTATCCGGCAACGCGCTCTGCGCCCCGCGAGCCAAGCAGGCGAGCGCGCCGGCTACATTCGCGCGCTGCAGAGCTGTCACGAGGGGGAGCCCCTCATCGAGGGCCGCGGCGAGAACGCCGGTAAACGCGTCGCCTGCGCCAGTGGTATCGACGGGCTCGATCGGCAATGCTGGCACGTCGAGAGAGGTCCCGTCGCTGAGGAAGGCGCTTGCGCCGCGCGCGCCGCGGGTCACGATGAGGGCCTGACGAAGCCGGCGGCCGACTTCCGGCATATCGGCGTCCAATACTGCAGCTTCGCGCTCGTTGGCGACGAGAAGGTCAAGCTCCCGCAACCGCTCTGGGTCAAGCAGCCGCGCCGGCGCGAGGTTCAGAAGGCATCGCCCCCCACGCAGGCGCACACGTCTGATCATCGCTTCGGTTTCGGCGGGCGCAACTTCCATCTGCGCCACGAGCGTCGTCTTCGCGTCGAGCCGTTCGTCGGGCACTTGGCCAGCGTGAACGCTGAGATTGGCGCCGGGCGCGACGGCGATCGCGTTCTCTCCGACAGGCGAAACCACAATCGCGGCGCAGCCTGTCGGCCGCTCGACGATCCGGACTAGGCTTAAATCGACGCCGCCTTGACGCAACGAGCCTAGCGCGATCTTGGCAAACCTATCTTGCCCAACGGCTCCGGCGAGCACAACCTCCGAACCAGCGCGGCGGGCCGCCAGCGCCTGATTGGCGCCTTTGCCTCCCGGTGCGAGCACATAATCGCTGCCCAGCACGGTTTCTCCCGGTTGCGGCAAAGTCGGAACCGGGAAGATCAAGTCGACGTTGATAGACCCAAAGCTCAGGATCATGGGCGAGGCCACCAAAAGACATCAAATTGCGCCACGCGCTTGCAAGCAAATTGTAGCAATTTGAGATAGTATCCGCGGCTGACTAGGTTGGGGGCAGTATGACGGGCTTCGAGACACGCCCTCTGGGGCGGACTGGCCTCAGAGTGACGGTTCTCGGGCTCGGGACGGGGACCCTCGGTGGTCATCGCGTCCCGGTGTCGCGCCGGGTCGCGGAGGCGATAATGAGCGCGGCATGGTCCGTTGGCGTCCGTTATTTCGACACCGCCCCCTTTTATGGCTTCGGTCTGGCGTGTCGCATCGTCGGCGATGCGCTTCGCGAAATGCCGCGCGATCAGTGGGTGCTGGCGACGAAGGTCGGGCGCTTGCTGCGTCCTCGCGCCGATCCATCGCCGGACCCGCTTCTTCGGCGTCCAATGCCATTCGATGCCTTCTTCGACTACTCGTACGACGGGGTCATGCGCTCGTTCGAGGACAGTCTGCAGCGCCTGGGCCTTGCGCAAGTCGACATCCTCTACGCCCATGACATCGGCCAGCGGCAGCATGGCAGGGCTCGCCACGCGGCGATCATGCGCAGCTTTCGCGAGGGCGGATATCGCGCGCTGGAAAAGCTGCGCTCTTCGGGCCAAGTGCGGGCTATCGGGATAGGCGTGAACGAACACCAAGTGTTGCTCGAAGCAATGGAGTGGGGAGCCTGGGATGCCTTTCTGCTTGCGGGACGGTATACCTTGCTGGAGCAAGCGCCGGTTGAGGATCTGCTGCCGCGATGCGTGCAATCGGGTATCTCCGTCGTGATTGGAGCCCCTTTCAACACCGGAGTTCTGGCCGGCCGCGAAACCTATAATTACCAGCCTGCGCCGGCCGAGATCAGCGAACGGGTGAGTGCGATCAAAACGCTTTGCGACCGCTATCGGGTGCCCCTCATTGCGGCGGCGCTGCAATTCCCGCTTGCCCATCCCGCTGTCGCCGCCATTCTGCCCGGGCCGCGCAACGTCGAAGAATTCGAAACCAATGTGCGGCTCCTGCGCTATCCAATTTCCCCGGCGCTGTGGAAAGATCTGCGCGATGCCGGGCTGATCCACCCGGAGGCACCGACACCGGCCTGAAGGCCATTAGAGGAGACCGCCATGAAGCTCACTGGAGCCACGATCCCCGATTTCGTCGTCGAGCGGGTGATTTCCCGCCGCGGCAGCGAGCATTGCTTTGCCGATCTCGATCCTGCACGAACGGCGCTGGTGGTGATCGATCTGCAGCACGCCTTTATGGATGAGGCGGTGGGGCACGCCGTCGTGTCGGCGGCCCGCGACATCGTGCCCGCCGTCAATCGCCTGGCGACGGCGGTGCGAGAGACGGGCGGCGGCGTGTTTTGGATCAAGATGAGCCATGACGACCGTTGCCTCGAGGACTGGTCGGTGGCGTTCGAGCTGGCGACCCCAGAAATGCGCGCGAAACGCATCGCCGCGCTTTCGGAAGGGACGCCGGGGCACGAGCTGTGGCCCGAGCTCGACGTGCGGCCGGAAGACGAAATCGTCAAAAAATATCGTTATAGCGCGTTCATGCCGGGAACCTCGGAGCTTCCCGGCCGGCTGCGCGCGCGCGGCTTCGACACTGTGCTGATTACCGGGACGGTCACCAACGTGTGCTGCGAGAGCTCGGCGCGCGATGCCAACATGACGAACTTCCGCACGGTCATGGTCAGCGACGGCAACGCCGCCAATAGTCAGGAGGAACACGAGGCGTCGCTGACCGCTTTCTACAATGTCTTCGGCGATGTAATGGACACCGACATGATCATCGCCGGCCTGCGGCGGGGCAGGCAGGCGCGCGCGGCCTGAGGGAGGATGTTGTGCAAGAAAATCGCGTCAAGCGAATCCTGCGTGAGGGCGGGCTTGCGCTCGGCACGCATGTCGGCGGCATCGCCGATCCGCAAATCGTGGAGCTGATCGGGCTCGCCGGTTTTGATGCCGCGTTCATCGATATGGAGCACACCACTTACGATCTGCACGACGTGCAGCTCGCGGTGATGGCGGCCGAGCGCGTCGGGATCACGCCGATTGTGCGCACCCCCGGCTTTGACCCCGCTTTCATCTTGCGGCTGCTCGATATGGGCGTGCAGGGTGTCCAGGTGCCGCATGTCAGCAGCGCTGAGACCGCCCGCGCTGCCGTGGGGGCCGTGCGCTACCCGCCGCTCGGCGAGCGCGGCATGGCGGCGGGCAGCCGAGCCGCCGAATACGGTCGCATCTCCCTCGTCGAGCACATGACGCAGTCGAACCGCGAGGTTCTCCTCGCCTGCATGATCGAGGATATGGAAGCGGTCGAGCGGATCGACGAAATCGCTGCGGTCGACGGCGTCGACCTTTTGGCGGTCGGACCATCGGATCTGTCGCGCTCGCTGGGCGTCAGCGGCCAGCCTGATGATCCTCGACTTATTGCCGCTATCGATCGCGTCCGCGAGGCGGTGAAGAAAGGCGCCGGCGCCCGCCTCGCCTTGCCGCTCAACCATGCGGCCTTTCCACGCAACGCGGCCCAGCTCAAGGAAGTCGGGGCCGGCTACACGAATTGCGCGCCCGCCCCGGAGGCTCGCCTGCTGCACTCATTGCAGACGCAGCTGGCCGAGGCGCGCAAGCTCCTCGGCTAGCCTTTAAGCCGCCGCTTGCGCAAGGCAGGCGGCCCGGTATCGCATCATGCGCCAGATGAGCCGGCCCGTCCTGCGCGCGAGCCGACCATGCGGGTTCAGCCCTATGACCCTGAAGATCAGCGCCACTCCGTGCGCAACGTGGTTCTCACGGCAGAGCGCATAGGCGCGCGCGGCATAGGCGCGGCTGTAACGGCGGCGCTCATAAGGCCGCACCGCTTCGTTTGCCGCATAATAGGCGTAGGCGAGCTCGTCATCCTCGGATTCGGCGATACGGCGGGCCGCGACGCGGAGCCGAACCCAGAACCCGATCCGGTCAGTTTCGAGGCAGCACTGAAGGTGTCTATAGAACAGCTTGTAATGGCGGATCTCGTCGGCCGCGATATTGCGGCAAATCTCCTTCAGCACCGGCTCCTGCACCGCATCGCGCAGCGCGCTGTAATAAGAACTCGTACCGACCTCGACCATGCAGCGGGCGATCATTTCGCCCGAGCGGGATCCCCTTCGTGAGACGTCGAGATCGAAATCGACCTTGTAGCCCGCCCGAAAGCGCTGGAAGGCGGCGTCAAAATCGTATTCGGGGTCGGCCATCGCCGCCCAGCGCGCCAAGGCCTTGCCGTGCTGGATTTCCTCCTCGCCCCACCGGCGTGCGTTTTGTTGAAAGCCGGGATCGTCGTGAAAAATGCGGCACAAATGCTGCGCGTAAGCGGCGCCATTGTATTCGACGAGGCTCGCCGCCTTGACAATGAGCACGATGTCCGGGTCGACTTTGCCGCGATCGAAGTGTCCCCAGAGGATGTCGTCGAGCGTCCAACGGCCCATTGCGCGCCTATCCGGCCAGTTTCTTCTTGAGAAATTCGTTCACGAGGGCCGGATTGGCCTTGCCTTGCGTCGCGCGCATGACCTGGCCGACGAAGAAGCCGTAGAGCTTGTCGCGGCCGACGCGGTATTCGGCGACTTTGTCGGCTTGCGCAGCGAGGACCTGATCCACCGCGGCGGCGATCGCGCCCTCGTCGGTCACTTGACGCAGCCCCCTTGCCTCGACGATGGCCGCGGGATCGGCGCCACAGGCGACCATTTCGGCGAAGATTTCCTTCGCGAGGCGGCCGGAGACCGTGCCGTTGGCGATCAGGTCGATCAGCTGACCGAGTTGATCGGCCGAAACGGGCGAGGCTTCGATCCCGATGCCGAGGCGGTTCAGCGCCCCGAACAAGTCCCCCATGACCCAATTCGCCGCAGTCTTTGCATCGCGGCCTTCTGCGACGCGCTCGAAAAACAGCGCGGTTTCGCGCTCGGCGACGAGCACCGCGGCATCCTCCGCCGACAGACCAAAATCGCGTACAAACCGCGCCTTCTTCGCGTCGGGCAATTCGGGAAGCTCGGCGCGCAGCCGTGCCACCCAATCGGGGTTGAGCACCAGCGGCGGCAGGTCGGGATCGGGGAAGTAGCGGTAGTCATGCGCTTCTTCCTTGGAACGCATCGGCCGGGTGATACCCCGCGCGGTGTCGAACAACCGCGTCTCTTGCTCGACCATGCCTCCTTCCTCGAGAACCTCGATCTGCCGGCGCGCCTCGTAATCGATCGCCTGCATTACGAAGCGGACTGAGTTCAGGTTCTTGATCTCGCAGCGCGTGCCG